>Ga0210406_10000469_pt1 | contig 54834 bp, 54 predicted proteins | sample IncBWC30MmetaG_FD_155454 | JGI IMG/M metagenome (GOLD analysis project Ga0210406, IMG submission 155454) | Forest soil microbial communities from Barre Woods Harvard Forest LTER site, Petersham, Massachusetts, United States - Inc-BW-C-30-M | ecosystem: Environmental > Terrestrial > Soil >...
CATCTGCCATTTCTGTCCAGCACGCAGCAAGGGCATTTTCGCCGTCCTCTGCCTAGGCGATCCGCAGCTTGTATGTGCGGACGTGCGGGAATACAATGCCTCACCAAATTGCCCGCAGGCTCCAGGAGGAATCCGTGACTTCTGCAACAGCGAAGGTACCGAACCCTACTTCCGTCACATCGGCCAACTCAGTGGCGTGGATAACGGCGCTATTAGCTGCAATTATTGCCGCCGTATTCATTTTGAGGATTCCACCCCTGGCCCACCCCTGGCCGCAAAGTTACGACCCTACAGGACACTGGTGGCTGTCGGCGCTGCTGGCTGCGTTGCCAGTCGTGGTGCTGCTTGGGACTCTGGCTCTGTTGCACATGAAAGCGCATTATTCCGCGCTGTTGGGCCTGACCACTTCAATTATCTGCGCGATCTGGATTTTCGGCATGCCTGCGAGCCTAGCGGCCAAGACTGCCGTGTTGGGCGCAGGCTACGGCCTGCTGCCGATTGGTTGGATCATTCTGAACGTTATCTTTCTGTACCAGCTGACTTGCGATGCGGGACTCTTCAAAGTTCTGCAAGAGAGCCTGACTGGAATCACGCAGGACCGCCGCTTGCAGCTCTTGCTGATCGCCTTCAGCTTTGGCGCTTTCTTTGAAGGCGCGGCTGGGTTTGGTACGCCGGTAGCGGTGACCGCGGCGGTGCTGATCGGTTTAGGGTTCAAGCCGCTGGAAGCGTCGGGACTGTCGCTGATCGCAAATACCGCGCCCGTGGCCTATGGAGCGCTGGGCACACCTCTCATCGCTCTGGCAGGAGTCACGGGATTGGACCTCCGGGAGTTGAGCGCACAAGCCGGCCGCATCCTGCCTTTCTTCTCGGTAATCGTACCCTTCTGGCTGATATGGGCGTTCGTCGGGTTTCAGGGAATGCTCGAAGTTTGGCCCGCGGTGTTGGTGGCGGGCATATTTTTTGCAATCCCGCAGTTTCTCATGTCGAACTTTCACGGGCCGTGGCTGGTCGATGTTGTCGCCGCCGTCATTTCTATGTTTGCTCTGATCGGCTTCCTGTGGAAGTGGCAGCCGAAACGCATCTGGGGTTTCGAGCACGAAGGAAAACGCGACGCGCGCGGCACGCACGGTCACAGCCGAGGGCTGGTGACCAGGGCTTGGATGCCATGGCTGGTTTTGAGCGATGTGGTTTTCTTGTGGGGATTGCCAAGCGTCAAAGCCAAGCTGGACAAGCTCTCTGCACCGAAGTTTCCGGTCGTGGGTCTGCATCAGATGGTGCAACGGGTGCCGCCAGTAGTGCGCAAGCCGTCGGCCGAGGGTGCCGTGTATTCGCTGAACTGGTTGTCCGCAACCGGCTCAGGCATTTTGGTTGCCGCACTTATGTCTGGTCTGGCCATGGGCTTTACACCTGGGAAGATCGCGCACTGTTATTGGCGAACGATCGTGCGGGTACGCTTCTCCTTGCTCACGATTGCCGCGATGCTTTCGATAGGCTACCTCACACGCTATTCCGGACTAGATGCCACGATGGGGCTGGCGTTCGCTCGAACCGGCGTGCTCTATCCGTTCTTTGGAACCTTGTTGGGCTGGTTGGGCGTTGCGCTGACCGGTTCGGATACGGCGTCGAATGTGTTGTTCGGCAGCCTGCAAAGAATTTCCGCCGAACAGGTAGGCGTCTCCACGAACCTGATGGCGGCAGCGAACAGTTGTGGTGGCGTGATGGGAAAAATGATCGATGCGCAAAGCATCGTTGTGGCCAGCACCGCCACCGAGTGGTACGGACACGAAGGCGACATCTTGCGTTACGTGTTCTTCCACAGCATCGCGCTGGCGGCTTTGGTGGGAATTCTAGTGACTCTCCAGGCCTATGTATTTCCGTTCACACGTTTGGTGGTGCGGTAACCGCACCGGAACCTGGCAATCCGGCGCCTGGAGCCAGATTCCGTTATGCCAGAGTTTTTCCACGGGAAGCGGCCGGTTCAGAAGTGAATGTGTCGGCCAGCTTGCAAAAGACGCGGTCGTGAGCGTATCGATACCAAGCCTGTTCTTCGCAATCTCCTCTGGCCGCACGCTAGTCCGCGAAGTTCACGTTCTACGTAAATAGGAATTTGGTGCGCAAGGCCGAGGCAAGTTCGCCATCGGCGGCTTGCACAATACTTAAGATGCCACCTTGCTACTCGAAGGATTACCCCTAAGGCTTCATTCCGCACAACTTGAGGAGAAGGCTGTACAAGAAAAGAAGGCCACCAAGTTTCCCTGGTGGCCTGTGTTCGAACGAGCCGTTATCAGGCTTGCGGCGGCTTGCTGTTATCTGTAGGAGGAGTCGTGCTCGGGGATGTCGTGTCGGGAGGAGGATTTGAAGTGCCCGGCGTTGTCGAGTTGGGATTGCTGCTCTGGGGCGGAGCCTGCGTCTCTGGGCTTGTTCCAGGAGTGGTCGTGTTACCAGGTGTAGTCGTCGTTCCGGGGGCTGGAGAAGCCGACCCCGGATTAGGAGAAGCCGTGCCTGGTGTAGGCGCAGCGGTGCCCGTCTTGGGCGACGCAGTTCCCGGGGTGGGCATTGTGCTACCCGCTGTCTGACCGCTCTGGGAAGAAGAGCCTCTCCCCGATTGCCCTGCGCTTGAGCCCGCGGATCCGGCCTGCATTTCAGGAGTCAAAGCGGTTGCCGACAACATTGGAACGTGAGCGGATTGGCCAACCAGCCAGCACGCCACCACCAAAAAAGCGGACAGAATCGAAATCTTTGTCTTCATGGTGCTCGAAGCCTCCATTGGGGATAACGCCATGTTGTGCATCTTTCAAGAAGTGAGTGTAAGAGGACAGTTCAGTCGCGAGAATCCAGCGGAGCCCTTAGGTTTCGCTGGGCGATTCGGTAGAAACTTTGTCATCCCGCTTGGATTTGGTTGCGAAACCAAGGGCGGGAAAGGAGTTTTCCGTCTTACAAACTCCTTATCCCCAGAGCGCATCCAAGGGTTCCATGCTTGCCGGAAAACGTTGCGGCCCAACCCTGATTTACCTGTTTATCGCGATCATCGTGGGAACGTTGCTATTCGTTGCTATGCGGCATGGGCCCCGACAACAGCCCCGAGCTGTGCCTATCCACGACAAACAGTAACGTCCCTCGGACTCAGTGGTGATCATTATCGTGATGATCGTCGTGGTGATCGTAATCGCCCCGGTCCTGGTCCCAGCTATGCTCAGCTTCCCACCGGTGATCTCTTCCGTTCCACCACTGATGATACTGATTCCAACAGCGCTCCCTTTCCGCATTTAGATCCCGACGCCGGTCCTCGGCCTCGTGACTGTGTTCGCCGCGCTTTTCGATTGCCCTGTCCAGTCTTGCCTCCGCCTTTTCGACCGCCTGTTGGCACCGTCTTCTATCGTCGTTGTCGGCGTGCACGCGCGGTACAGCTACAAAAAACCAAAGCGCGCCCGCGACCAGGGCTGCCAGTGCTGTTTTTCCAAATCGTCGATTCAAGTTGTTGTCCTTTCTTTTTTGCTGGCGGATACCGGTTGGCGAGCACTGTAACCAGTAACGCCGCGATGAGCCTTTCCGCTCATGGCTCAGCAAATTCTAAGCATGCTCACCCCCACTTTTCGATACAGTGCATTCCGTATTGACTTCAAAGTCAGCTACGAGCGCAGCCGAGGGGAATCTTGTGTGAACAATTTCAAACTGATCCGCTTTCTGATTCCCAGAACACCCAAGTTTTGTCCTCGCATTTAGTAAGATGGAATTATTACGAATCAATCAATGAGCAGAGAGTTCGCAACCGAACGTTGAAAACTTCGGGATCCGAAGCACCTACGGAAGCAGGGATAACTTTCATTTCTTCCAAGTTTGAGGACGGCAAGAAAATGGCAAACGTGAACACCAAGAGAGGGGTAATCGGAATCCTGACCGGCGGCGGCGACGTACCCGGTTTGAACCCCGCGATCCGTGCAGTTACCTTTCGCGCGATACGGGAGGGCTGCCAGGTCATAGGCCTGCGCCGCGGATGGGGAGGCCTCGTCGATATCGTCCGCGAAAAGGACTACGACAACAGCGACAACTTTCAAACCTTGACCGAAGAAATCGTTAACCGCGCCGGTCGTACCGGCGGAACCTTCCTGCACAGTTCGCGTACCAACCCCGCCAAAGTAAAAAAATCTAGCGTCCCCACCCACTTGCAAGATGCCTACCAAGCCGAAACCAACGATCTGACTCCCGAAGTGCTGAAGAATCTTGACTGGCTCGGAATCGATTACCTCATCCCCATCGGAGGCGACGACACGCTGAGTTACGGCGTCCGTCTCTACCAGGAAGGGGTCAAGGTCGTCGCGATTCCCAAGACCATGGACAACGACGTCCCCGGAACAGATTATTGCGTTGGCTTCAGCACTGCGGTCACGCGCACCATCCAAATGACCAACGACCTGCGCACCTCCGCCGGCTCGCACGAGCGTTTCCTGGTTCTCGAAGTTTTCGGCCGCTACGCCGGCTTCACTGCCATGCTTCCGACCATGGCAGGAGCCGCCAACCGCTGCGTCATCCCGGAGCATCGCTTCGACATCGAGCAGTTGACAGAGTTGCTGGTCGCTGACCGTCGCAAGAACCCCAGCCACTATTCCGTGGTTCTGGTCTCAGAAGGAGCCATGTTCGAAGGCGGAGAAATGATTTTCGAGGACCACGCGACCGATGCCTTCGGTCACAAAAAGCTAGGCGGCATCGGCGATGTGGTTTCGGAGAAACTGAAAGAGCTTTCTCCAAAATACAACGGCGGCAAAACAATCGAAGTCATCCACCAAAAGCTGGGATATCTGGTGCGCTGCGGCGATCCCGATGCCATCGATTCCATCGTCCCCATGGCCTACGGCAACCTCGCTCTCGACCTGCTCCTGCACAAAATTCACGGTCGGCTGGTCGTTCTGAAAAACGGCCGCTACGACAACATGCCCGTCGACGCCGTGATCGCCTCGAAGAAGGTGGTAAACGTAAAAGAGCACTACAACACGGCTCGGCTCCGGCCGCATTTCAGCAGCTTCGAAATGAAGCCGCTGTTCATCATGACCAGCGAAACCTGACAGACGCGCCAGGGTAACTGCAGTGACAGATAGAATCCGCTCGCCTAAAGTGCGGCTTTGATGGCGGCTACTCGCTCCGACACACAGCCCGGATCGATGAAGACGATTTCAAAGCCGAAATTGCGATAGGTCTCTTCATGAATCCGCTCAAAACGCAAGGTTTCCTCAAAACTAATTCGCCGAGCTTCGGTCGCCGTGATGAACCCAAGATTCCGCATAAAGAAAACCCGCTTTTGAAAGATTGCTTCCGACTCGATGCGCTTCAGTTCTCGCGAAAGCGTGTCCGAAACCGGGTGACCAAGGTACACCGCCAGGGCAACGGTGCAGACGGCAGATCGATCGTGGAACTGTATCCCATCAGGCTCGCAGGACGTGCGAAGCTGGCGCTGGCTCTGCAGATCAGCGATCGAATCGATGAACGAGGGATGCATCCACGGTTCAGCAACGCCTCGCGCCTGCGCCAACGCGATGAGGTCGGTAGCCGCTTCCTCGACGACACTAAAACCATCAAGCTCCAGTTGACGCAGTATCACACTTTTCCCTGCACCCGGAGCCCCAGTCAACACGAACCTCTTCATCCACTGCCTCAGTCTTGGACTGAACCTTACAAGTAATCTTAGATGGGAGCCATCCGGAAGGACTGCTAACCAAACGCCGCCTGGGTTGACAAGACTCTCGCTTCACCACCAAACTAGATTCACCCTGCCTGCCGGCATGGTAATGTCGAACCAGCCGAAGGTGATTTCCCATGCCGTCACAAACCGCACCCGAGCCAAAGCAAAATCCGGCACACACACCTGTAGTCGAACACGTGTCAGGCGCCCATGAACTGCTGAACTCACTCCGCAAGAGAATCGGAGAACATCCCGAATTAGCCGAAGCCATCACAAAACTGGAGACCGCATTGAGCATGCTCACGGTGAAAACCGGCGGCATGCTTTAACAAACTGCACAAAGACCTCTTTACCGAATCCGGGAAGGTCTGTGTTCACTCGCGTCGCAGTGTTGCTGAAAAGACATCCGGGCTTCAGCCCCTGAAGCGAAGAATCTTGGCTCGGAATCAATCTTTGAGAGAAGCGGCTGTCCCGCTCCCAGCTTGAACTCGTCTCACAACCAGCCTTTGGTCCGAGCGATGCGCGCTGCTTCAACCCGGTTGTTCGCGCCCAGCTTACTAATGGCCTCCGAAAGATAATTACGAACCGTTCCCTCAGAAAGACTAAGCTCGGCCGCGATATCGCCGCTACTCACACCCTCGCCCGCGAGCCGGAGCACTTGCCGCTCACGGTCAGTCAGGGGGTCAGGCTCGGCCCACGCTTCGGTGGCCAACTCCGGATCAATCACACGCAAGCCTTGCTGCACCCGGCGCACGGCCTCGGCGAGTTCTTCGGAGCGCATGTCTTTCAACAAGTATCCGGAAGCCCCGGCTTCCAGCGCACGGCGCAAATAACCGGCGCGTGCGAACGTGGTCAGAATGATTACGCGCGTTCCGCTACGCCGGCGTTTCAGTTCGCCGGCAACGTCGAGCCCAGTCATCTCTGGCATTTCAATATCGGTGATGAAGACATCAGGCTTGTGCTCAAGGACGGCTTGCAAGGCTTCTTTGCCGTTGCGAGAGCGGGCCACGACGGCAATGTCACCTTCGATCTCGAGCAGCGCAGCCAGCGCGCCTAGCACCATGCCCTGGTCTTCTGCGATGACGACTCGTATCGCCTTGCGTCCGTTCTTGGCTGAATGGTTCAATGATTCGGGCTCGCTTTCGGCGTCAGCGGGAACTCGATGCTGAGCCGGGTTCCCGCGCTGTTCTCGCGCAGGAGCGTACCGCCTAAAGCCTGAATGCGTTCCCTCATGCCACGCAGGCCGTTGCCCTCGACGGCGCCACCGCCGCGGCCATCGTCTTGGATTTCGATCCGGCAATTTCCATTCACCGGCATCATCCGCAAATTACAGTTGCGAGCTTGTGCATGACGCACCACGTTGGTCACGGCTTCGCGCACCACCAGCGCAAGCACGCTCTCCTGAGCGGGAGTCAAGCGAACCTCCTCCGATTCGGACTTCACGATCACGCCCGCTGTTTCGAGTGTCGCCTTAGCCTGTTTGAGTTCGGCTTCGAGACTGTGAGCGCGATAGCCCCGAATAGTGCTCCGCACATCCGCCAAAGCCGCACGGGAAGTTTGCTCCACGTCAGCAATCTCCGCTTTCGCGCGCTCCGGGTCGTGGTCCACCAGCTTGCCCGCCAGTTCCGACTTCAAAATGATTACGGAAAGGGTATGGCCCAGCACATCGTGCAAATCGCGAGCAATCCGCTCGCGCTCCGCCACCTTAGCCAGGTGCTCGATCTCTTCGTGGGCCTTTTCCAGGCGGTTGTTGGCACGCTCCCGTTGGGCAAAGTAGATATTGCTGCAACCGACGACCATCGAAAGTCCACCACCATAAAACAAGAACCAGCCCGAAAGATGCAGAAACCACCATTCCGCTGTGACCACGCCCAGCACGATCGCCAGCATTTTGAGGGCAGTCCATTCCGTTTCAACTGCGAAGGGAATGAACGCGGCCGTGAAAACGAAGAATGTGCACGCTCCTTCGTTGAAGGGGGAAAAGCCAACGCCCAACAACATCAACGCAGCAAGGTTAAGCAGGTTCCAGGGGCACTTCACCCAGAAAAAACTGAAATAAACAGCCAGGAAGGCGACAGTACCGAGCCCGGTGGCCAACCATCCCTTCCAGCCAACATGATTCAGTATCGGGTTGAGAAGAAAGAAACAGAAATAAAAAAGCCAGGTATACGGTGCCCAGCCGTGTCGACTTTTAGGGAGAAGCGTCATTGTGCAGCTCTAGGCTACCCCTTTTTGAGGCCGCCCGTCAGCCTGTTCTTGTCGTACCAGGAGCACCGAATTCCGTAAGCCAGAAGCAGCGACAAGGGAAGAAGGATCACCAGCAAGTCGAGCTTCCCCACAGAGACCAGCAGCAGAACCGCGCCGAAAACCATGGCCCACCCAATGCACCGGTCGACGTTCATACACTCTCCTTCGCTGTTTATTCATTGCCTTGCCCTAGCCGTACATTTTTCCTTCGTCGCGTTGAAATCCAAGCCGTGCAACGCCCAGGCAGATGAGCGAGAATCCGACCAGCGCTTCCCAGTGCATCAAGTCGGATTCGTGTTGCCCCGCTCCCACGACCCCCAAGGCAAGCTGGGCCAGATGATAAGGCGGAAGAAAATGGGCGACCTGCTGCAAGAGCTTGGGCAAAAACATAATTGGGACCCACAGCCCGGAACAAAAAGATAGCGGCAGGTAGATGAGATTAATGATCGCGACCGCCGAGTTCGGCCCGACAAAGTATCCAATTGCCAATCCCATCGCGCAGAAGGGAAGGGAGCCGGAGACCAGAATTGCGACCAACTTCGCGGCATCCAGCAAAGCCATATGCACTCCGCCAAACGTGGTTCCCAAGAGCAGCAGTAGCACCACTACAACCGCACTGAAGATCATGCCCAGCGCGACCTTCGCCGTGAAATAAGCAAAAGGAGGCATGGGGCTGGCGCGTTTCACCTGCAACCACCCCAAGCCGCGCTCCGCAGCCAGCCCGGACGCCGTACCAAACAGCGACGCTCCCATGACTCCGAACGTGCCGTAGGTCGGGATTAGATAAGTCGTAATCGTGGTGCCGCCGACCGCGGCGTCTTTGTGGTTAAGCACCAGACCGAACAGCACGTAGAACATCAGCGGAAACGTAATTGTGGAAAGCGAGTAAGCCCGAAGGCGAAGTCGCGTCAGAAATTCGTATTTCGCCTCCTTGAAATAAATCGCAAGGGTTTTGCCTAGAGGGCGTTTCCACGAACTGGGTGCGAATGTGGTCGAAGCAGTAGCCATTGCATTACCTCGTCGAATGTAGCGCCGCCGTCCTCGGCGGCTGTCGTGGAGGCGTTTCGCCTCCACCGTTAAGCTGCATCGTCAGCGCGTCATCTCGCTCGAGTTACGGGATCTTGCGTCAGCGCAAGAAACGCTTCTTCTAATCCGGCGCTGCTGACCTCGAGACCCGAGAGTCTCGGATCGCGAGCCAGCATCTCACGAAGGATGGGCTCAGCCTCGCTCGCGTGAATTTCCAATGCTTCGCGATCCCGACTCGCCTCGATCACCCCAGGCAGAGCGCGCACGGTCGCGAGATCGATGGAACTCACGCATCGAATCCGGCGCCCGGCAGTGCTGGCCTTGATCTCAGCCGGAGTTCCTTCAGCAATGATCTTGCCGCGATTGATCACCACCACGCGGTCGGCAAGCGCGTCCGCTTCTTCAAGGTAATGAGTTGTAAGCAGCACGGTTTTGCCCCGCGCGACTAGCTTGCGAATCTCTTCCCACAACTGCCGCCGGGATTCCACGTCGAGACCAACTGTGGGTTCGTCGAGAAAGAAAATGTCGGGGTCACCGCAGAGAGCCAGCGCAAACAGCACACGTTGCCGTTGTCCACCCGAGAGTTCACCGAACTCTCTGTCCTTGATTTCTTGCAGGCCGGCCAATGCCAGGGTCTCGGCCAGAGGCAGCGGTTTAGGATAGTAGGACGAGAACAAATCGATATGTTCGCGAACCCGCAGAGTCTCCGGAACTTTAGCAACCTGCAGCATGGCTCCGATGCGGGTACGGACCTCCGCATCGATCGGGTTTCCGCCAAACACGCGTACCGTCCCAGCGGTAGGTTTTGCCAGTCCCAGAAACAGTTTGACTGCGGTAGTCTTGCCGGCACCGTTTGGCCCCAGCAGCGCAACCAGTTCTCCCGCTCTGACGCTAAAATTCACCTGGCGCAACGCTTGAATGCCGCCAAAGTTCTTGCTGGCCCCGTGGAGGCCGGCAATCACCGCCCGACCCGTATCTGGTTGTTGCTTCCGATACTCTTGAGTCTCTTGAAGTGTCGCGCGCATTGGACCCTCGCAACCACTGGATTGAGAACATCCAGTGAACCCATCTTCGGGTATCGATCAGGAACGCACCAGTGCCGATCATCAGCAGTTCGTGGTGACAAATGTCATCCCGGAGTAAACTTTGTCCGGATCGCGTAACACGGGTGCGGAGTCGACAAACAAAGCTGCAAGGTCCGATATAATCCCAATTCATCCCAGATATGCATCGAAGTGGGGTGCGAGGTGCGATGCGAATACGGCCCGGAGTTGAGCTGGCAAGCCTGAGTGACATTGGGTGCCAGCGAGAAAATAACGAAGACCAATACGCTTACTGGGAGCCCGCGAACGACGAGGAATTCGCATGCAAGGGCCGATTAGCCATCGTCGCGGATGGCATGGGTGGCCACGAAGGCGGCCAGGAAGCCAGCCGTATCGCGGTCGAAGCCATCCAGGAAGTTTTCGTCGACGCTCCCAACGGAGATCTGCAATCTCTGCTATCCACTGGCTTCCAGATCGCACACGAGCGCATCCAGGAATATGCCGCCGTCCATCCAAAGCTGCACGGGATGGGGACTACGGCTACCGCAATTGCCGTCCGCGGCAGCCAGCTCTATTACGCGCACGTCGGCGATAGCCGTTTGTATCTGGTGCGTGGTGCGAACATTTCCCGGCTGACTCACGACCACTCGTATGTAGGGCGCTTGGTCGAAAATGGAGTGATCAGCGCCGAAGAGGCCGAGATCCATCCGCAGAGGCACATCCTCACCGCTGCCCTCGGCGCGGGCGCAGAGCTGTGGCCGGAAACCTCCCAGCTTCCCATCGAGTTGCAGCCGGGTGATGTCCTGGTCTTGTGCACTGACGGCTTGTGGAGTTTACTGAGTGAGAGCGAGATACAAAGTGTCGTCGCCGGCCATGAACCACCCGAAGCATGCCGGGCCCTGATCAAAATGACCAAAGACCGCGGCGGCCCTGATAACATTACCGTACAAGTCATCCGGCTAAGCGAAGGCGGGACTCCGTAATTAGTGCTCCGCCTATGCGAAACGCGACAGCCGTCTCCTCACTCAATTCTCCGGCCTTCGCCGCAAGATCAGATCGCCTTCACTGGGCGGTAGCGAGAAGGGAAACTCGACAACCCGGTTTCCGAAGGGCACACGCAGCACGAATTCCTCCTGTTTCTGCAGATGGTCGATCCATTTGCTTTTGGTGCTGAAGAGGACCCAGCCGCTGACCTCGGGATGGCTTGAGTCTAGCGTTATCGCCCGCAGGCTGCTGGTTTTCAGGAACTCGATCATCTCCGCAGCGTCCTTTTGACGAGCCGCTAGAGTTGCTTCTTTCTCTGTCTGCTTGGCCGGATGTCGGCTGACCTCACGCTCCATTTCCTCCGCCAGCGCGGTGGCATCGTCTTGTTCCTTTCTTGCGAGGCGGTCTGGGTCAAGGGCGCTGTGCACATCGTGGTAGTGCTTCACGAATTCGAGGGAGATCGTATCCGGTGCAACGTCCAGCGAATCCTTGCCGCGATAGTGCACAGTCAGCAACAGGGCGAATATTGGCTGGCCGCGCCGACGCACCTTCTCCAACTCCTGCGAGTCCACGGCGAGGATAACTCCATAATCGGCAGTCCAGAAACCGTACCGATACTTGCCGTCGTCATCCCGGCTGAAGGTGCAACCCGCCTGACCCTCTTCCCATCGCGAAGTGGGTTTGTCTGAACCCTTTTGAGAATTCAGAGGTATGGACCAGGCTGCAGACGCCAGCAGCATAGCCGAGAGCAGGCTCATGATCAGGCGTCGGGCGGCGAGTGCGGAGCGCATCGGAGTGTGACCACAGACTACTCCCGAAAAGCCTCGTAGCTGTCAGAAACAAAGCAAGGCTAATATCTGATTTACCAAAGCGGAACCAACATCAAAGCTGGCTTCAACGACGACCGTCCACCCACGCGTGCACGCGTTTATCCAGCACCTCCAGGGGCAGGGCGCCGCCATCGAGAATCTCATCGTGAAAATCGCGGATGTTGAATCTGTCTCCCAACTGATCTTTCGCGTATTGGCGAAGCTTGAGAATTTCCAACTGCCCAAGCTTGTACGCCAGAGCCTGCCCAGGCCAGGCAATGTAGCGGTCGACTTCGCTTTGCACATTAGGCTCATCCATGGCGGTATAGCGATGAAAGTAGGCCACCATCTGATCGCGTGACCAGTGTTTGTCATGAACCCCCGTATCGACGACCAGACGGATGGCCCGCCACATCTCGTTTTCCAGTCGACCGTAGTCGCTGTACGGATCCTGATAGCGCCCAACTTCTTTCCCCAGCCGCTCCGAGTAAAGCGCCCAACCCTCGACGAAAGCCGTGTAACCCGCATATCTTCGAAACGCCGGCAGGTCAGGTAATTCCTGCGCCAGTGAGATCTGAAGATGATGGCCGGGGATTCCTTCGTGATAGGCGATCGCCTCAACGTTCAGCACCAGGCGGTGCTCGGGATCTGACTCGTTGACGTTGATGTGACCCGGGCGCGAACCGTCGGCGGTGCCATCGGTATAATCCGCCGGAACGGCATTCCTGGAAACGGAAGCCTCCATCGGGATCACGATCAGCTTGTTCTTCGGAAGACGGCCGAAGAGCTTTGGTAACTCTGGTTCCATTTGCTGCACATAATTTCTATACAACTCGAGCAACTGTTGGCCGGACGTCGCGTAGAAACTAGGTTCGCTTTTGATATGGTCATTGAGGCTAGCCAGATCCTTGAATCCAAGCTTGTGCGCAAGCGTGAGCATCTCGGCTTCGATCTCGTCTACTTGCTTAAGGCCGATCTCATGAATCTGATCCGGTGTTAGCTCAGTCGTCGTCATGCGGCGGATTTCAAAGCGATACCTTGCGCCTCCGTCAGGAAGAGACCAGACGCCGGGCTCCGTGCGACCGCGCGGAACGTACTCATTACGAACGAAAGTCGTGAAGCGGGCATACGCGGGCAGAACGGAATCCTTAACGACGGCCAGCCCCGCGGCGCGCAGCCGCTTCTGGTCGGACTCGGAAATGCTCTTGGGAAAAGTCGAAAAAGGCTGGGTAAAAGCAGACTTCTCCAGTTCCTCCGAGGCGACCGCGTTGCATTGATTGGCCGCTTTCTCCAACAGAAAACGAGGCGGCATCAACTTATCGTTCACGCCCTTTCGCATCTGGACCACGGTTTGGTCCAGAAGACGCGGTATTTGCCCCAGCCGGGAAAGATAGTCCTCGTAGTCTTTGACCGACTCGAAAGAAAGCACGCTGACCAACCGGGGAAGCTCGATCTGGACACCGTTCTGCTGATCCACCGGCATTTCCCAGGGCTTGAAGCGAGCGCCCTCTAATTGCATCTGAAGGCTGCGAACTATCAAGACTTGGTTGAGCGCTTCCTGTTCCGGAAACCCTGAATTGTCGATAGCCTGGAAGCGAGTCAGGAATTTCTGCGTCTCGTCCAGATCTTTGTCAATGGCTTCCTGAGAGAAGTCGTCGAGTTTGTCGTTCCAGCGTTTGTCTCCCAGAAAAGAAGCGAATACCGGACTGGTGCGCAGTTTGTATTCCCACTGTTCGGCGAGAAGATCGTTGAGTGCCTTGCGCCGGGACTCGAGCGAGGATGGTGATTGCGCGGTTGAAAATAGACAGGACAAAATACATGCAGAGAGGGCGAGAAGACGCATCCAGGCTCCTTGAATGAGCAGCCCTCGCACTCCCAGGCGCTCACCCGTTAGAATTTTACTCGTTTATTTCTAAGACAGACGTCCTACTCGTATCGCAGGGCCTCAATAGGATCCAACCGCGACGCACGCACCGCCGGAACCATGCCGCTGATGAGCCCGACCGTCGTGAGGATAAGAATGGCGACCAGCAACGTGCCCGGGGCAATGATCAGGCGGATGTCGCCGCCTTCGGCATTCTTCGCCATCGCACTATACAAAGTGAGCCTGCCGACGGAGAGCGAGACGGCGTAGGCCAGCATGACTCCGAGCGCTCCGCCGATGAAAGTAATGGTCAGCGCTTCGGCGAGGAACTGCGCCAGAATGTGGCCGCGGCGCGCCCCCAGCGCCTTCTCCACACCGATTTCACGAGTGCGCTGCGTCACCGAAACCAGCATAATGTTCATCAAGCCGACGCCGCCAATGCCCAGCGTCAGCGTGCCGATGAAGCCCAGCAGGATTTTCAGTCCGATCGTAATCACCTCAAACTGGTGAACCTGTTCCATCAGATTAAATATTCGCACCGCGCGCCTGTCATTGTGGAGGAACTTGTGTGGAACCGCCAGCACGTCGCGAGTTGCCTGTTCCAACCTTTCGTACTCCGGCGTCTCGTAGTTAAACCAGATGGAATCGAGATAGTGAGTGTCCTTCAGGTCACTCATAGTGGTAAAGGGCACGTAGACTGCGCGATTGATGTCGTCGTCGCCTTCCTGCATCTTCGCGCTCAAGACGCCGACCACTTCGAAGCTGAGGCCATCAATGCGAATGCGCTCGCCGATGGCATCTCGCCCGGAGAAAAGTTTTTCCTTAGCCTCGGAACCGATGACCGTGACTCGTGCGCGCTGCATCTCGTCCTGCATGTTATAGAAACGCCCCTGGCCAAGCTTGAGGGCGCGCACGGCGTCGACGTTCGGATAATTTCCCGTCACCCCGAATGTGAAAGTTCGCGTGTCGAACTGAATGTTGCACTGCTTGCTGACTTCCGGAGTGATTTGTGTGATCTGCGGGAGATTGGTGGTGAGCGTTTCCACATCTTCCATAGTGAACCGGACTTGCGCGCCAGCTTTGTCTGCGCCAGCCTGCATGGAAGTGCGGCCGGGAACCACGATCATCAGCTTCGTACCGAAGTTGGCGAAAATGTTGGCGCAAGCTTGGCCAAAGCCGTTGCCATAAGCAAGCAGCATCACAACCGTGGCAATTCCCCACGCCATGCCCAGCATGGTGAGTGCCGTGCGGCGGCGATTGTGCCGCATCGCACCGTAGGCCTCGTGAAACAAATCCCGGAACATTTATCTACTCCTGCCTCAGCGCTTCTACTGGTTGCAGCATTGCGGCCTTGCGCGCGGGATAAAGTCCCGCGATCACTCCCGCCAGCGTCAAGCTCCCAATCGCCAGCATCGCCGACGCCGGCACAATTTTGGGTGGATCAAATCCTCCCGGCCCCTGCTGTGTTCCTAGCACCGCCATCAGGCCAGCCGCGAATCCCATGCCGATTAATCCGCTGAACAGGGTAATCATGATTCCTTCGAGGAAAAACTGCAGCAAGATGCTGCGATTGGTTGCACCCAGAGCCTTCAACAATCCGATCTCCCGGGTACGCTCGCTGACCGTTACCAGCATGATGTTGATTACACCGATAGCCCCTAGTGCCAGTGTCACCAGTCCCACCGCGCCCAGAAACATATTCATGGCGTCGAAGATCAGACCAACCGCCTTGGAGTTCTGAATCGTGTCCCAGCCTTCGAAGGCATTCTTGTCGCGATAGTCAAAACCATGGTTGCGGGCAATCAGCTTGCGAACTTCATCCTGCGCAATCAGGTGCTCATCGGTCACACGCGGCTGGTAATTAATAAACGAGATGGAGTTCTCATGATTCTCGCCCTTGAGCGGAAAGTAGGTTGCCATCGCCCGAAAAGGGATATAGCCGCGCATATTCGTGGAGTTCTCGTCACCGCGCCCGACTCGCTCCAGCGTGCCGATTACCTCGAAAGTAATGTCATTCAGAATGATGGTTGCGCCCACCGCTGGCGTTCCCGGGAACAGGTGCTTGTCCAGTTCATCGCCCAGCACGATAACGTTCCGTCTCTGCGTTTCGTCGAGGTTGTTGAGCCACCGCCCCTGCTTGATCGGAAGGTAACGGATGTCACCGAACTGCGGTTCCACTCCGGTAATCTGTCCATTCGCGCTGGCGAACTCGCTGACCCCGCGCACATCGTCGCGAACCAGCACTGGAGAAGCATTGCGCACGTGCGGCGCTTCTTTGCGGACGTCGGCATAATCCTGATAGGTCAGCAAGTAATTGCGCGCCGAATTCATGCTGCCCTGCACCGCGGGAGCGCGTCCCGGGAAGATGAACATGATGTCCTTCCCGTACTGCGCCATCTCGCGCTTGTTGCCCGATCGGAAACCTTCCCCAAGCCCGACCAGCAGCAGCAAAGAGCCCACGCCCCAGGCGATACCGAACATTGTCAGGAACGAGCGCAGCTTGTGCGCCCAGAGGGTGCGGAAGATTTGACCGAAAATGTCCACAAGCGTCCGCATACTTAAGGATACGCATATTTGACGTATTTGGTTCGGGATTGGTAGCAAGGACCTGGTTCGGACTCGCCCTGGGGTTACCCTCACTTAAGGACTGTCATTCCGAGCGGAGCGAGGAATCGGTGTTTGCCTGCGCGACGATACCGCCGGTGCAGGCAACCGCACGGATCGATCACCCTGCCGGTTCTTTCCTGCCTATCCGCGGGCTGGATGAAAAACGCCTTACAGCTGATCTGCGTTGAATTGTCGCACCCTGGATGTTAAAGTCCATGCTACACGCCTGTTTTGGCAGGCCGCAGACCCCACTGGCTACCTCCACATAGCAGGGCATGGATCAAAACAATGACCTCAGCAGAAATACGAGCGCGAGCAGCATCCCTTCTCGGCTTGGCGGTTCTGTTCGTCGCGGTTTCGGCTGCGGCGCAGTCTTCGCCAGCATATACTTTCAAAACGCTTCACAAGTTTACGGACGGGGACGGATCGGAGCCACTCGGGGGCCTGATTCAGGACGCGGCTGGTAATCTTTACGGCACGACTGCTGCCGGTGGCCCAAACGCCAGCGGCACGGTGTTCAAGTTCGGCACCAATCGAAAGGTGACAGTTTTGTTTGGCTTTAATCGCGGCGGGTCGGTCCCCAGTGCCGGTTTGATTCAGGACGCGAAGGGCAACCTCTATGGCACCGCTGCGAATGGCGGCCCCTACGGCGGCGGTATGGTCTTCAAACTCGATACTACCGGCAAAGCTACCGTGTTGCACAAATTCAAGCGGTCTCCCGACGGCTACAATCCGGTCGCACCTTTAGTAATGGACGCCAGCGGAAACCTCTACGGTACCACCACCTCTGGAGGTAATTCTTCGTGCCGCCCGACCAATGGCTGCGGGGTAGTGTTTGAGGTAAGCAAGACAGGGAAGGAGACTGTTCTCTATCGCTTCGCCGGAACGCCGGACGGGGAGCTGTCCGATGCGGGCTTGGTCCTCGACAACGCTGGTAACCTTTATGGCACCACTTATTACGGCGGCGTGTACGCGGCTGGAACAGTGTTTCGACTGGACAAGAGCGGTGCTGAGACTGTGCTATACAGCTTCAGCGCGCAGCCCGATGGGGCGGTGCCTTCTGCGGGTTTGATTCGGGACGGATCGGGGAATCTTTTTGGGACTACCCAGAAGGGCGGCACTGGGACCTGTTTTGGCGGCTGTGGCACAGTGTTCATGCTTGACCCGAGCGGTAGCGAGACAGCGCTCTATAGTTTTACCGGGTCGCCCGATGGAGAATATCCCTTTGCCAGCTTGATCCGCGACGCGAAGGGTAACCTTTACGGAACAACCGCTTATGGTGGGACCGGAAAATGCAACAACGGGAACGGCCAAGGCTGCGGTACCGTTTTCAAGCTAACGCAGTCCAAAAGCGGTTGGACGGAGACTGTTCTTCACAGTTTCAACGGTCATTCCGACGGCAGCTATCCGTTCGCGCCCTTGCTTCGCGACGCGGCAGGTAACCTGTATGGCACAAGCTATGAGGGGGGAACCTTCTTGTCGAGCTGCACCTTCGGTTGCGGAACGATATTCAGGCTCACCCCCTGAATAGGTAGGTTGTGCTGGGTGGTGCTCCTTTAAGCGGGCCTTACAGTTTCCGCCACACATCCTTGAAGTCGAAAACCCCCTTTTTCCCCGCCAGCCACTCGGCGCCACGCACGGCGCCTTCCGCAAATCCACGGCGCGACTTGGCATCGTGGCAAAGGTAAATGGTGTCACAGGGAGAATCGAGCACCAGTTCGTGCAATCCCACCACGTCGCCTTCGCGGAAGGAAGTAATTTCAAGCTCGGTCTGCACCGCGTCGTGAATAATTCCTTGCAGCGTGAGCGCCGTTCCTGAAGGCGCGTCTTTCTTCTGCGCATGGTGGCGCTCAAATATTTGTCCGAAGTACTGATGTCGAAGAGCGGCCGCGGCGCTGCGCGCGACGTCAAAAAAAAGGTTTACTCCAATCGAAAAATTCGCCCCGTAGAGGAAACCGATTTCGCTCTTTTCCACCATTTGCCGGATTCGCGCCAGTTCGCCATACCAGCCGGTAGTGCCGACCACAATGTTCTTTCCGGCGCGGCTGCAAGCTTCAATGTGCTCAAGGACCGTCAGGGGGGTAGTGAAATCTATGACCATGTCGACCGAGGCTAGACTTTCTGTCGTCAGAGCCGCGGCCTTTGGATTCTCGGCCGCGCCAAGAACCTTCACCTGATGGCCCCGCTGACGCGCCACTTCCGCCGCCAGCGACCCCGTCTTGCCCCGGCCTAGCATCAGAATATTCATGAAGATAAAAATCTCTCAGCGCACTCTGCGGCTGTTCTCAGCATACTCCGCGATTTAAAGTATCGCTCAAGCAAACACCTCCGGATCCAGGTCCGAAAAAAATGTCTTATGCAGCCGCCGAATCACCTGCGGCACCTCGTCCTCCTCAATCACGAAGGTGAGGTTAATTTCTGACGCTCCTTGCGAGATCATGCGAATCTTTACATCGGATAGCTCGCCAAACACGCGCGCCGCAATCCCCGGCGTCTCCCGTAGATTCTCTCCCACCAGACAAACAATTGCCTTGCGGCCTTCGTACTTCACATCCGCCAGCTTCGCCAGGTCGGCCGCCAGCGCCGGAATCGACTCATTGGAATCCACCGTTAAAGAAACGCTTACTTCCGAGGTAGAAACCACATCCACTGCGATTCGATGCCGGTCAAAAGCTTCAAAGATGGCCCGTAGAAAACCGTGGGCCAGCAGCATGCGCGGAGCCGCCACATCGATGATGGTAATGCGTTTCTTTGCGGCAATGGCCTTGAAAGAATTCCTGCAATGGGGTACGCGGGCTGATATGCGTGTTCCCTCACAATCAGGATTCCGCGAGTTCAAAACATACACCGGAATATTTTTCTGAATGGCCGGCAGCACCGTAGCAGGATGCAATACCTTGGCCCCAAAGTAAGCCAACTCCGCCGCTTCATCGAAACTAATCACCTTGATCCGCCGCGCCTCCGCGCACAAGTTCGGGTCGGTAGTCAACATGCCATCTACGTCGGTCCAGATTTCGATGCGCTCGGCTTCCAGGCCTGCGCCGACGATGGCTGCGGAATAATCGGATCCGCCGCGCCCGATGGTCGTAGTGATCCCCGCCTTGGTCGCGCCGATGAAACCACCCATCACCGGCACTCGGCCTTTGTCGAGCGCCGGCTGTACTTTCGCTCTTAACCGTTGATGCGTCTCCTCCATCAAAGGCGCCGCCCGCATGTGCTCATTATCGGTGACGACACATTCACGCGAATCCACCATCGTGGAGTTGAGGCCCTGTGCGGCGAAAGCGGCCGACACAATTCTGCTGGAAAGAATTTCACCAAATGCCGCGACATGGTCGGTGGTGCGCGGGGTCAGCTCGCCTACCGCGGCGATGCCGCGCAACAGTTCGTCCAGCGCTTCGAAGTAAACTCCCAAATCGCCATGAAATTCCGTGAACAACGCAGTACCCAGCAGTTCGCCCGCCGTGTTGTAATGCCGCTCGCGGAGAGCGCGCGAAAGACTGAGCGCCGTCTTGCGATCTCCATTTCCCGCCGCCCGCGCCATCGCCAGCAACTGGTCCGTGACTTTGGACATGGCGCTTACCACGACCACCGGCTTTTGCGCCAGCCGTCCTTTGACGATCATCGCGGCCCGCTCGATTGCCTTCGCATCCTGCACCGAGGTCCCGCCAAATTTCATGACGATCATTGGCAGCGGCCCCGCAGGCACGGATTCACGCAGTCAAAAGCTCCAGCCACGCTACATCGATAAGTGCGGCTTTCTGCCCTCAATCCAAGTAACCCCGCACCTTGAGCAACTCAGCGTTTAGCAGGGCCGCGCCCGCCGCGCCTCGAATGGTGTTGTGGGAAAGCACGGTAAACTTCCAATCCAAAACGCCGCACGGACGCAACCGCCCAACCGTAGCTGTCATCCCGTTGCCCGCGTCAACATCGAACCGTGGCTGCGGACGATCAGCAGACTCCGTATATCGCACCGGCTGTTCCGGAGCGCTCGGCAGCCGCAACTCCTGGGGCACGCTGCGAAATTCATTCCACGCCTCGATGATCTCCGCCGGCCGCGCCTTCTTTTTCAGCTTCACCGAAACCGATTCCGTATGCCCATCCTCCACCGCGACACGATTGCACTGCGCGCTCATAGCAAAATCGCCAGGCACGAAGCCCGATCCATTCAGACGCCCCAAAAGCTTCCGCGTCTCCTCCTCCATTTTTTCTTCTTCCTTCGAAATATACGGAATCACGTTACCCAGAATGTCGAGCGAAGCCACCCCCGGATACCCCGCGCCACTCACCGCCTGCATCGTCACCGCCATCACCGTCTCCAGCCCAAACAAATCCTGCAAAGGCTTCAGCGCCATCACCAGCCCAATCGCAGAGCAGTTCGGATTCGTGACCACAAATCCCCCCGACTTCTTTCGCCAGCTCTGACAGTCGATCATTTGCACGTGATCCGGATTAACCTCCGGAATCACCAGCGGCACATCACTCTGCATCCTTAGCGCGCTCGAGTTCGTAATCACGGCACATCCCGCCGCAGCAAAGCGCGGTTCCATTTCCGCCGCAATCGACGCGTCTAAAGCCGCAAAAATAATCTTCGGAGCCCCCTCCGGCCCAGCCGGCGAAACCCGCATCTCCGCCACCCGCCGCGGCATCGGCGTCCTCATCTTCCAGCGCGCCGCGTCGCCATAAGCGCGGCCTTCCGACCGATCCGAAGCCGCCAGCCACGCCACCTCGAACCACGGATGATGTTCCAGCATTTGCACAAAGCGCTGCCCCACCATTCCGGTCGCGCCCAGGATCCCTACAGCAATTTTCGTCTGCATAGTTGATTTGAATTTTACAACACGCCATCCATGCGAATTAGCGCACTACAGGAAATTCAATCTCTGCCGATAGAAGAATCCGAGGAGTAAATATGCCCGAGCTACGCCAGAACTACTTCACCAAGGAATGGGTCATCATCGCCACCGAGCGCGCTAAACGTCCAGAGGACCTCGTCACGCATCGCCCAGCCAAGACCGTGTCTCCGTTTATCGAGACTTGTCCGTTCTGCGTGAGCAACGAAAACAAAACTCCGCCCGAAGTGATGCGCGTCCCTACCAGCCTCAGCGAGCCTTGGCAGGTGCGGGTTGTGGCCAACAAATTCGCCGCCCTGTCGCCCGACGTGCAGCCCACTCGTACCATTCATCGCTCCCGCCGCAGCATGGGTGGTTTCGGCGTGCACGACGTCATCGTCGATACCCCAGATCACTCGCAGTCCATCGCCACCATGTCCGATGCCCACATCGCCAACGTGCTACGCGTCTATAAGTCTCGCTACGACGCCTTAAGCCTCGACCGGCGCATCGCCCACATCACCATCTTCAAGAATCATGGCGACGATGCTGGCGCCAGCATGGAGCATCCGCATTCCCAGTTGATTGCCACCCCCGTAATTTCGCATCAGGTGCGAGAGCGCTTCCAGCAGGCCTTGAACCACTACGACGAATACGGCGAATGCATGTTCTGCCAATCTCTCCAGGAAGAAATCGCAGACCGCGACCGCGTCGTGCTCATCACCGACCACTTTGTCGCCTTGGAACTCTATGCCTCGCCAACTCCGTTCTGCACTCCCATTTATCCCCGCCGCCACATGGCCAGCTTCGGTGACATCAGCGCTACCGAGATTGCCGATCTCGCCCGCGTGCTGCGAACCGTACTGGCAAAGCTCTACCACGGACTCGGTAACCCCGATTTCAACTTCACCATCCGCAGCGCCCCCGCCGAGTACGTCGGCGTAAAGCACTTCCATTGGTATGTGAGCATCATTCCCCGCCTGACCCGCGTCGCCGGCTTCGAACTTGGCTCTGGGATGTTCATTAATACGGTCTTGCCAGAAGCGGCGGCAGAGTTTCTGAGAAACGTGAAAGTAGAAATGGCGGCGGCAGCGAGCTAACTAATCCCAGATAAACCACCTAGAGACGGACGCCTCGTCCGCCCAGGCGGTGCAAAGCAACGCAGTTTTCACTCGCGATCAACCGCTAAGGCGCAGTTTTGCCAGTCAGGCCGAATTCACGCAGCGTCGGACCCTTCGCTCTCCCCCACATCCTCCGGCTCCCCCGTATGCTCCGGGCTCCCCCCGGGCTCCGGAAAGTCCGTGTCCGCCGATTTCAGAAGCGGATCCTGGTCCCTATGCCCCAGTTGGCCTTGCAAGCCAGCGTTGCCGGATGAATCCTTCTCGTCCTGTTCCACAGCGCCTTTAGAGCGGTCTTGATCTTTCGAAATTGTCACAATTAATCTCCCACACGGCAGTAAACCATGCCTATAATGAGCCTACTCTGAAACCTCCAAACGCAGCATCGTTTTTTCAATGTAGATGAGAAAGAATTTCAATGGAATTGGAGGATGTATGAAGCGACTGATTCTCACCTCTACCGCAGTTTTGTTGTCGGCCTTGACCCTCGGGGCGCAAACTGGAACATCAGGGCAGCCCACAGCGACCCCCGGTCAGCAGGTAACAATGGCAGCGCACCAGCAGCGGCATCGAAACAGGCAACACAACCGTCGTCATCACCCCCAACACCACACCGGCATTAACGCCCGACGTTGACTGGATGGTGGGAACGGACCCGGCCCCGCGGTTGTCCTGGCTGCTGGCGATTGAAGAAGCGGAATAGGACTGCGAATTTTCAATTGCCAATTGCGCATCGTCAATTGAAAACCAGCAAAAACCTTACTCGCCGGGCGTGCGCCCCGCCGTCGTCGATACTCCCAGTTTGCGCAGCCGATCCTTGGCCTGCAGCGCCTCGTTCGACCGCGGATATCGCTGGATCACATGCCGTAGCTCGGCAACCCCCTCATCTTTCTTCCCCAGTTCGATGAGGGCCAATCCCTTCTTCAAATCCGATGACGCAGCTTTGTTGCCAGTGGGGAAGTTCTGCAGCACTTGATCGTAGTTGGTCACCGCCTCCTGAAAGTTTCCCTGCTTGTAGGCGAGTTCGGCCAGATAGAAATACGCATTTCCCGCGAGGTCGGTGTTGGGATAGAACTTTACGTAGTCCGAAAACTCCTGCTTCGCCAAATCACCCTTCGCTGCGTTGTAGTCCCGCAGCCCGTTGTTGTACAGCACATCGGGAGGCGGAGCCTGTGCCTGCGCCTGCTGTTGTGCTTGTTGCGCCGCCTGTCCCGCCGCCACGCTCTGTTGGGCGGCCTGCATATCTTCCAGTTGCTTGCTGACCTTCGCCAATCGCGCTTTTAATTCATCCAGAGAATCATTGAGCGACTGGATTTGGCCGGACAGTTGGTCCACTTTCGCGCCGTTATCGTTCTGCAACTTTTCCAGACTAGCCTGAAGGGCGCTAGTCGCCGTCGCCACTTTATTCATACTGTCAGTGTTCTGGTCCATCAAGTTCTTCATTACGCCCATGCGTTCGTTAAAGGACGTCTGCATCGCCGTCATCTGGTCCTGCAGGGCTTGCACGCGGGTCAGCAGTTCAACCATTTCTTTGTTTGCGCCCCGGACCGGCGACACGCTTACCCAGAACGCGATCAGCAAGACAACCATGATCGAATATCGCTGAATTTTCATAACGGTTCCATTAGATGCAAAAGTGCCCCACATGGGCCGGCGCCTTCCGCGTTGACAACCCACGATTCGTATCAGGATACGGCTTTAGCCATATCATAGGTAGACTCCGACCAACTCGGCTTCAGCCGCTGCGTTGCGGGAAGTTTGTCCATCCTCCGGTACCGCGGTACGATGACGTCTTCCACACTTCTATTTGTGACGGATAGCGCTCCAGACATAGTTGTCTTAAAGGTTCCGCAGCGCGCGCGGCTTGGCCACAAAACAAGAATTGAGGTGCGAAGCGAATCCGCCCCGCACCTCAACTGATCATTTCTGATACACCAGATGGCCGCGGCGATTCTGCTGCCAACAGGCCTCGTTGGACTCGGTGCAGAACGGCTTCTCTTTGCCGTAGCTGATCGTCTTGATATTGCCCGGGCTGACGCCGCCTTGCGTCAACGCACTCTGTACAGCGCCCGCTCGGCTGTCGCCCAGCGCCAGGTTGTACTCCGTCGACCCGCGCTCGTCGCAATGGCCCTCGATCACGAAGCGGATGTTGGGATGCTGCTTGAGAAAATCGACATCCGCCTGGATTGAGCTTTGCTGGTCCCCGCGAATATCGGATTTGTCGTAATCGAAGTAGATGTCCTTCATGCTTTGGGAGAACAATTCCTCCTCAGTCGGTCCGGCTGCGGGAGGCGGCGAAGGTGGAGGTTGAGTGACGGTTACCCGGGCCGTTGCCTGCTGCGTCCCCCCGGCTCCCTTCGCGGTCAGCGTGTAGGTAGTCGAATCAGCTGGCGTGACCTGCTGCGAGCCGCTCGCCTGCACGGCTCCAATGCCCTCGATGCTCACGTCCGTGGCATCGGTTGTCTGCCAGGTGAGCGTGGTCGACTGTCCCTTGTCAACGGTGTTAGGACTTGCCGTGAGCGAGGCCGTCGGCGCTGGTGCTGGTGGCGGTGGTGGCGGTGGTGGCGGTGGGGTCTTCTTATGGCAAGCGCCGAGGAACAGGATGGCGCCCAACGCGAATACAAGCGTAAACCACTTCATTCTCTGCTGCTTCACTTTTCCTCCCTGCGTAGTTGCGCGCTGCTGCCCCCCAACGCGCGCTTCAATCCATAGCGGGGCGGGTTCACTTCTCCGCCACCTCCGGGCTAGTTGATCAAAGAATTCGCCAAACTTAGGTGTCACAAATCTCAACGTCAATCGCATTGGGATGGCAAGGCCATACAACTGGCGAAAAAACCCGCCTCCCTGTCTTCCCAAAGCCACGGCTTCAGCCGAGGGAAAACTCGTATCAGGGTATGCCTTTAGGCATACCGCAGCTGGTTGAAAACCACTCCGGCTTTAGCCGCTGAGATTCGAGGTTCGTCCGTGAGAAGCATTCTTCCCTGACTTGTTCAGCCGTGCCGCTACCTAAATAAATCATGCGGGCTTCAGCTCCTGAGGAACTTCCCCTCCCTGCGAGAACATTTTATGAGATGAGATCCAATGTTAAACCAATCAAACCTCTACTTCCAACTCCAATTCGGTTGTGTATTCTTGCCGCTAAAGGTCAACTGCTTCACATTGCTCCCGTCAGCCAGCATCGACCAGATTTGCTCACTCCCGGAGCGGCTCGACTGAAAAACAATATGCCGTCCATCCGGCGACCACGACGGAAAATCATTTCGTCCGCCATCATGAGTCAGCTGCACCCACTGTTTGCTGGCGGCGTCCATGAGGTAGAGATCCTCAGATCCAGGAGCTCCCGGCCCGTAATGCCGCGTCCAGGCGAACGCCAGAAATTGTCCATTGGGCGACCATGACGGCGAGACTGCATAACCCTGGTCGGTAAGCCGCTGCACATTCGTGCCATCGGCTTCCATGGTATAAATCTGCGGCAGCCCGGTGCGCCCGCTGACCCATGCGATCTGCGCCCCCGTCTTCCGGTTCCAAACCGGCGAAACGTCCGGGCCTTTCGACGACGTAATCCGCTTCAGATTTGTGCCCGATTGATCCACAACGTAAATCTCAGGGTCCCCGGAACGCGACGAGGAAAATGCCAACTTGGTGCCATCGCCCGACCAGGCCGGCGAGAGATTAGTGCCGCCAAACTTGGGGAACGCAACCAAACGGTTGAGATCCATCGAGTACAGCAGGATCTCCCAGCCCGACTTCGTCACGGAACTGAAGGCTAGGCGCGAGCCGTCGGGAGAAATCCGCGGAGACAACGAAATCGAACCCAGATGAGTGATTTGACGCTGGTTGGCGCCATCGTAGTCCATCACCCAGATTTCCTTCTGCCCGCTGCGGCTGCTCACAAAGTAAACCTGGCTCTCCGCAATGCCGGGAATGCCGCCGCCAAGCCTAAAAATAATCTCGTCCGCGAACTTGTGCGCGATTGTACGGGCAGCATCAGTGGTCGCCGCATCCTGATACTGTTTGCCCAGCACTTGTGGCGACGTGATGTTCTTGACGTCATACAGCCAGCCCTGAACCGTGACGTTGTTGCCGGTGACCCCCAGGTTGCCAAACGCCAGCATCGCCGCGTTTGGAGGAGGACCATTCCAGGCGTCAAACTTTACCTCTGTCGGATTGCCGGGAGTCGCCAGAGGATAGAAGCTCTTCGAAGCCATATCGAAGATACCGGCATTGTCCAGATCATTCCAAAGAGTGTCGTTGAAAACTTTGAGCAGGCCCGCATTTTTTGCGTCTGCAGTGGAAGGCTTAAAGTCGGGAACCGCGAGACGAACCTTCTCCATCCCCAAACCGGTTCCGGTTTTGATCCAGTCTTGCTGCGCCAGACTGGGAAAGGCGGTAAGAAGCGCAGTCAGCAGAAGAATAAACGTTGCTGGCCTGCTTCGAGATTTGATCTCCAAGTAGTGCGTGCCGGTTGTCCTCTCGCCGATACCAGCCTCTGGACCTCTACCGAAAGTACGATTATGAAGATTCAACCGCAAGTTGCCCCTCTCCATTCTCAGCCTGAGATGACTCTCCGCCACTGCTTGAGTTAAGAGCCAATAGCTACTCATCTTTTGTAATCGAACCAGAACTCCACCGAAACATTGTTTCCCGAATAATCCGAAGGCAGCGGACCAAAAGTATCAATACGCTGCAACGCCCGCACCGCCGATTGATCCAGCGAAGGCACGCTGCTCGATTGCTCAATCTGCACGTTCGTCGGGTGCCCATCCCGCATAATGTCAAAGGTCACATAAACTCTGCGTGCATCGCTGACACGCGGATCTACTTCATATTTGAGCCAATTTTCAGAAACTTTCTGCTGTACGATGCGCACGTAATATGCAAACCGCGAGCCAAAATCCCCTCCGCCGCCGGTAAAGCCGAATCCGCCTTTTGCCCCGCCCGCATTGAAAGTCCCATAAGGCCCGCTGACCGGACCGCCTTCTCCAAATGGAACCACGTTGCTGGCTTCTTCCTCCGGCGGAGGCGGACTTTTCTGATGAGTTTCGCTGATGCGTGGTTTCGCTTTTGTCTTAGTATTTTTGTCGGGAATCGGAATCGCCTCTGGCGCCTTCTCTTCAACCTTAGGAAGCGATTGGGTCAGTCCCTTGGATTCGTTTGCGAGAATGTTCTGCGTTGGCGCCGTGCTCGCAGGAAGCGGCACTGAGCTGACCAAAGTTACGCCCATCGCGTCGCCCCCGCCGCCCGCACCCCAGGTACTGCCGCTGCCACCGTGCCAGACAAGTGCGTACAGCACGATGGATCCCGCAACCGCCAGGTGCAGCGCCGCCGACCAAGCCAGGTTGCGTCCCCAACGATCGTGCTCGAAAAAGATATCAGCGTTGGCTGCCATGACTTTCAAGCGGCTGCGTCACGATGCTTACATTCACGATTCCCGATTGCTTCACCGCATCCATCACTGTCGCGAAAGCGCCGAAGGGCACGTTTTCGTCCGCTCGTATGAAGATGGACTGATGCTGAGGATCGCGAACCTTCTGCCGCACCTTAGTAGCAATCTCATTGATGTTGATTGCGTCGTTCCCCAGGAACACCCGCTGCTGCTTGTCGACGCTGATCACCAACCGCTCTTCGGTGATTTCTTTGACCGTGCGCGTCTTGGGCACACTGACCTCGATCCCCGATTGCAGCACGGGCGCCGTCACCATGAAAATAATCAGGAGCACCAACACAACGTCCACCAGCGGCGTGATGTTGATCTCGGACAGAGAAGTTTGCGTTCGTCCGCTAGAAGCCGTGAAGGTCATTACCGCCGCACCTCCGGCGCCGCGGGCTGCGCCCGCTCCACCGCATTCAGCATTTCCAGCGCAAAGTCATCCCCGCGCGCCGCAAACTCCCGAATGGAACTCCCCAGCAGGTTGTAAGCAATCACCGCCGGAATCGCCGCCGCCAAGCCCGCCGCCGTAGTAATCAAAGCCTCCGAAATCCCAGGCGCAACCGCCCTCAACGTAGCCGCCCCCGCCGTCCCCAACCCATGAAAAGAATCGATAATTCCCCAGACGGTGCCGAAGAGGCCTACGAATGGGGTTACGGCGCCGGTGATTGCGAGCCAGGGCATGTTTCGTTCGAGGCGGGAGACCTCTTCGGAGCAGGCGATCTGCATGGCGCGCTGAATTGCTATGCTGCTGCCTTGCCGTTTGTGTTCGGCGAAGCCGCCTTCGAATACTGCGACCAGCGGGCTGGGTTTGAATTGTTCGGCTACGGCCGAGACGTCTTGCAGGCGTTGGGCTTTGCGGAAGGCGCGCACGAAGCGTCCGCTCTGCACGCGGGCGCGCCGGACCACGCTCCACTTCGAAAGAATGATCGCCCACGAGATCAGGCTGAAGATCAACAGGATCAGAAGGACCACCTTGGCGACAGGACCGGTTTCTCCAACCAGATCGACGATCTCGCCGCCAACCACCGCTGCCAGTAGGAAAGAAAATTGCATTTGGGTTTGGTCATTTAATTATAGACGAACATGGGGGCGCATTCAGGAGACGTATCGCATGCGCCAACGGGTTTTTGCTGTAGATGGCACCTTCGAGTACAGCAACTGCAGATCCCTCGCTTTGCTCGGGATGACAAGGACTATCGTTAATCCGGACCATCGGCAGTTGGGTTTCGTGCTATTCTGCGCTCAACTTCTGGTTCCCCAGGACAGCTCGTGCTTGCCGAACTGCGGCTTGAAAATTACGCGGTCATCGACAATCTGGCGGTAGAGTTTGCTGCCGGATTGAACCTGTTGACCGGAGAGACCGGTGCGGGCAAGTCGATACTCATTGATGCGCTTGCGCTGTTGCTGGGCGACAAGGCTTCCACAGACATAATCAGAACAGGAGCCGAGCGCGCTTTGATCTCGGCTGTGTTTGAGATTGATGAGCGGACAGAAAAGATCGTAGCTCGAATTCTCGAAGCCAACGGCATCGATCCGAACGACGAAGACGAATCCATCATTCTGCGGCGCGAAATTGCAGTGGGAGGGAAGGGCCGCGTCTTCATCAACAATCAGCCAGCGACCGTGGGCGTTTTGCGGCAGCTTGCCCCGTATCTGGCCACGATTCACGCGCAAAACGAGTCGATCCTTTCCTTCGATGCGGCGGCGCGACTGGATCTGCTCGACGCTTTTGCCGGCACTCAGCTCGAAGCCGTCAGCGAGGCATTTGCCAACTGGAAGAGCATCGGGCAGCGCATCGAAGAACTGGAGCACGGCGAGCAAGACCGGCTGCGACTGCTCGATCTGTGGACTTTTCAAAAGCGCGAGATTGCGGACGCCAAGCTGCAACCTGGCGAAGACGAGCGCCTCGAAGCCGAAAAGCGCGTCCTGGCGAACGCGGAGAAGATTTACAGCGCGGCCATGAATGCCTTCGATCTGCTTTACGAGGGCGGCGCGTCCACCTCATCTTCGTTGCGCACCGCGCAGAAGCACATCGAAGAGCTTTCGCGCTACGAGCCCAAATTCAAAGAGGCGCTGGCGGCCATCGACAGCGCGCGCATCAGCGTCGAGGACGTCGGCGCTACCCTCCGCGATTACGCCGGCGGCATTCAGGCATCGCCCGAGCACCTGGCCGAAGTCGAAGACCGCCTCGCTCTGCTCGATCGATTGAAGCGCAAGTACGGTCCCACGCTCGAAGATGTGATTCATCTTGGCGAAGAAGTTACTCGCAAGATTTCCGAGATGGAAAACAAAGACGAAATTCTAGCCAAGCTGCGTACGGAGTTGACGGAAGCGGCGCAGAACTATCTTCGCGCCGCCCGCGCCATTTCGAAAAAGCGCTACGAGGCTGCCCGCAAACTGGAGAAGCTGGTCGAGGCGGAGATCAACGATCTGGCCATGAAATCCGACTTTCACATCGAGGTCAGCGGTGCGGATGAAGCAGGGAACTGGACCGCATCCGGCTTCGACGAGGTGATGTACCAGATTGCCACTAATCCCGGCGAGCCGCTGCGCAGGCTGGAGCACATCGCCTCCGGCGGCGAACTGTCGCGAGTGATGCTGGCGTTGAAAGTTAGCGTAGAGGCGGGCGCAGTCAGGAAGCCAAGTGTGGCGCGGGCGTCTTCTTCCGCGCACCGTACTCTTATTTTCGACGAAATCGATACCGGCATCGGCGGACGCGCGGCTGAAGCCGTAGGGAAAAAGCTGAAGGCATTGTCGCGCGCCAATCAGGTGCTCTGCGTAACCCACCTGCCGCAGATCGCCACCTTCGCCGACCATCATTACCTGATCGAGAAAAAGAGCTCTGCCGAGCGCACCCGCACCGGAGTGCGGCTCATCACCGGCGAAGAGCGCACCGAAGAAGTTGCCCGCATGTTGAGCGGGGCCAAGCTGACTGAGACCTCGCGCAAGCATGCGGAGCAGATGCTGAAGGTGAACTCGTAGGGGACGACCCTGATGTCAAACTTTGGCGGCGGACGAACGGCTGCCCTGCTCCCATCCCAGTCACGACCATTCAACGAGTGCTGTGGCGATTTTGCGACAGTTAGTTCACTATGTCCTCGAATCTGTCGATAAGCATGAGCGTTATTTGGCGCGTGCAAAAGCAACTTTTCTGCGACAATCGCCATCTGAAGCGCCGGCCCCCGACCGGGGGGTTCCGTTCCTCGCTTAAGGTCTCGACGCGATTAAACAAGTTGGGAAAATGCCGGACTGATTCAAGACAAGGGCGGCACACTTTCTTGGCACCCACCCGCGCGTGGAGGCTACTCAAGCTGCAACCTCCGAGGCGGTCCTGGCTGCGGGGTGGCATTCAGAATCGATTCGAGGGGGAAAGAGAGCAGTTATGAAGCGCATCCGTATTTTGGTTTTGATTTTCTGTGCGTGCTCCGTGTCTGTGGCATGGGGTCAGCAGCCGGTGCCTAAGGTCCGAAATTGGAGACAGTTCCACAGGGGCAACATGGAGCGATGGAACCCGTTTGAGAAGGTGCTCAACGTTCACGATGTTGGGAAACTCAGCCTGAAGTGGATTTACATCACCGGCGGCTGGGTGCTTTCCTCGCCCGCCGTGGCAAATGGGGTGGTGTATGTTGGCTCGGAGGACGGCAACCTGTACGCGCTGAACGCCAGCACCGGCGCCGTGCTGTGGTGGTACTTCATCGGCTGCGATCCTTATCGTAATTGCGGCGCGAACTCCTCGCCCGCCGTGGCAAATGGGGTGGTGTATGTCGGCTCAAACGACCACAACGTCTACGCGCTGAACGCCCAGACCGGCAAGAAGCTGTGGAGGTACGATACCGGCGACTTGGTGCAATCCCCGCCCGCCGTGGCGAATGGGGTGGTGTATGTCGGCTCAGACGACAATAACGTATACGCGCTGAACGCCAAGACCGGTGCTAGGCTGTGGAGCTACACGACCGGCAAACCTGTGTTTTCCTCGCCCGCCGTAGCGAATCGAGTGGTGTATGTCGGCTCGGAGGACTACAACCTGTACGCGCTGAACGCCCAGACCGGTGCTAAGCTGTGGAGCTATACGACCGGCCACTTTGTGGACTCCTCGCCCGTCGTGGCGAATGGGGTGGTGTATGTCGGCTCGGGGGACGGCAATGTGTACGCGCTGAACGCCACCACCGGCGCCAAGGTGTGGAGCTACTTCACCGACGGTGAAGTAGCGTCCTCGCCCGCCATGGCGAATGGGGTGCTCTATGTCGGCGGGGGCTACAACGTGTACGCGCTGAGCGCCAAGACGGGCGCCAAGCTTTGGAGCTACGCCACCGGCCTCACTGTGTATTCCTCGCCTGCCGTGGCGAATGGAGTGGTTTACGTTGGTTCGACCGACAACAACGTGTACGCGCTGAACGCCAAGACCGGTGCCAAGCTGTGGAGCTACACCACTGTCGACTTTGTTTATTCCTCGCCCGCCGTGGCGAATGGGGTGATCTACATCGGCGGAGGTTGGACAAACAACTACGTGTTCGCCTTCGGCCTGCAGAAGAATCGGAGGTAACGATTTTCGTCAGCCAAGTTCATTGTCTGGAGGGGCGAAGTCATGAAAACGCATCCGTATTTCTGTTTTGATTCTCTGTGCTTGCTTCGTGTCCGTGGCATGGAGTCAGCAGCCAGAGAGCGGGTGCATCAACGACTGGAGCGGGTTCCACCGCACCAACGTGAGGCGCTGGAACCCGTGTGAGAAGGTGCTTAACGTTCACAATGTTGGGAAACTCAGCTTGAAGTGGAGGTACGGCACCTTCCGCCGGGTCAAATCCTCGCCCGCCGTAGCGAATGGCGTGGTGTATGTCGGCTCGGACGACGGCAAGGTTTACGCCTTCGGCCTGAAGAAGGGTCGGAATTAACAGTCATCGTCGAGGCGGCTTCCCAACCACCCCGGCATCGCCGGTCGCAACTCGTCGGGCGCGGAACTCTGAGGCTTTCAGCGATAAGTGTTGAAAATCAGGCGTGGGTCTTGAAAAACCCCCTCTTTTGAAAAAACCGCCCCAACCGTAGGGATAGAAAATGTCGACCGAAATTGAGAACGTCGTTTATAGGGCATCCTAGCGCGATGAAATTTCTGCGGATTTCTCGCGAATGAGTTTTTCAACAGCCACAGGCCATAGCACTCATCGGGAACTCGCGGACTCCGTCCCTTCGACAAGTGCATTTAGAGATGTTGCGACAGCAAGCGCCTAGAGCGGATGGTGGCTTGACGTGCTGTCCCACGGCGGTGACAAAATTTCTGTGCCGAACGGACGCGGTTGTCTGCTTGAACCTTGAAGGCGGCGGTTAGGAGTGCCCGCCCTACAGGAGCGGAGCACTCTCACAAAGTCGCATGATTGATCTTTCATGTCTTCCTGCTCCCACGAGCGACTGTTACTACTGTAGAGCAAGAGCGGCGCGGTTTCCGTGTATCGAGTACGGCTCCCCCGCGTTGGTCAGGATGACAAGTTGGGGGATTTTGGCGGGGAATACCGAGATCCCCTCGACAGGGGCGGGGCAGGCTCTTCGTTAGCAGGCCTTCGCTCTTGCGAAAACCTGCGCTTGCTGAGGATGGCGGCGGGGTAGAGCAAGAAATTCCGGTTGACTGGCGCCGCTATTAGCTAATACAATTAGCTAACCATGAAATATACGGTCCATCAAGCCAAGACGAACCTTTCGCGGTTGCTGGAGGAAGCCTGCTCTGGCAAAGAAGTGGTCATCGCCCGGGGCAGCCAGCCGATCGCCAAGTTGGTGGCGTTGGGTTCGGCTTCGAAGAAACGCGTCCCGGGGAGGCTTGCGGGGCAAGTCTCCTATACGGCGGATGCCTTCGATCCGCTTAGCGATCAGGAGTTGGCCGACTTGGGTTTCGAGTGAGAATTCTGCTGGACACTCACGCTCTAATTTGGTGGTTCAGCGACGAGTCTAAGTTATCCCGACGGGCTTCCTCGATGATTGCGAATCAGAACAACATCGTTTTGGTGTCGGCAGCGATTGCGTGGGAACTGGCGATCAAAGTGAATCTGGGTAAGTTCGATGCTCTTTCCCTGACGACGGAGTTGCCCCGCTACGCCGAAGAGGAAGGATTTAAGGAACTGCCGATCAGCATGGAGCAAGCGGTCCGGGCGGGTCTGCTGCCCTTGCATCATCGCGATCCGTTTGACCGCTTGCTGGTGGCTCAGGCGCAGGCGCTGAATGCGCCGATTCTGAGCGCGGATAAAGTTCTCGATCAATACGATGTAAAGCGAGTCTGGTAGGCCCGGTGGTGTGGGCTTGCGCGCCCGCATCTCGAACCTTGAGATGTGGGCGGATTTTTTGTACTGAGCACTCCGTATCCCTCGCTTTGCTTTTGCGCGTCCGGCTAGGGGGTTGGGTTCATCTGCGACCAGGCTTCGCGGTATTTTTCGTATCTGTAGCAGGGTCGGCGGGGGACGTTGGGGTGGAGGCAGAGGCGCTTGCGGCCGTGGGTGGCCTCGATGGGGATGACGTACCAGGCGTTCTCGGGGACGACGTAGGCGATGATCAGATCGATTTCATCTTTGGTATAGATGTCGCGGCCTCCCCAGCAACCGTGGGCGCTGACCTGGTAGACGCCGCGGTGGGCGGTGCGAGTGGACTTTATTTGTACGCGCCACAAGTGGCCGTCCAGGCTCAGGATGAAGTCGAAGCGATCGCTGTCTCCGTAGGGCTTGGCGACTCCGAAGCCCAGATTTGCTGCCTTGGACATGAAGGCCAGCTCGGCGAGTTCTCCGAGGCGCTTGCGGGTTTGGGCGTGGGGTGGTTTGTGGGGTACGGCGGCTGTTCGTGGGCGAGCGTGAGGCTGCTTTTTCATGGGTAAACAAAAAGGCGTCAGCGGTTAGGCTGCGCCTGTTTTTTCTCCTTAATTAAGTTTTTCGGAATTTGTGGCGTGGATATACGGCTTCGGGTGCCGCGGGCCGGTTCACTTTGCCTGCCCAAATAAGAAGGCGCGGATCAAGTCCGCGCCTCAATTGCCACCTATACTTCTAGCCTAGCAGATTGGATAGGGTAAACGTGCCATTTTTAAAAGTTTATTTTAGGCGTGGAATGAGTGAGTTGCGGGGAAAATGGGGGTTCAGGGGGCTTGACAAGATTTCGGCAAAACAGCCGATTTCGTATTTTCGGGCATTTAAGGCCTTAACGTCGCGGATCGGAATGTCCGCGCTACACGATTGTGACCGATCAAGAGCTGTCACAGTTGGGCCTTTCGAGAAACCGGCCCAGACGCGGCGTCCGGGGCTACGTGGTCTCCATTCACTGGCCGAATCTTGCCAATCACTGTTAATCCTATACAGTTGTTGGGCTTACGTTGACCAAAAGGGTTCTTTCAGATAGCTTTAACAGAGAAAACCATAGTGGGGACGTGTACCCTTAGAGGACCTTCATTGTGTCTAATAGCAACGGCAAGACGCTGCTTTTATTGAAACCGCGAGGCTTCTGTGCGGGGGTGGTGCGGGCGATTGATATTGTGCGCATTGCGCTCGAGGCTTTTGGGCCGCCGATTTACGTGCGCAAGGAGATCGTGCACAACCGCTTTGTGGTGGAGGAACTGCAGGGCAAAGGCGCGATTTTCGTGGACAGCGTCGAGGAAGTTCCGAACGGGGAACGGGTGATTTACAGCGCGCATGGAGTTTCTCCGGAGGTGCGGGAGGCCAGCCAGGCGCGCAACCTGCGGGTGATTGATGCGACTTGTCCTCTGGTCACGAAGGTTCACGTGGAGGCGGTTAAGTTCGCACGGGAAGGATATTCGCTGATTCTGATTGGGCATCACGATCACGATGAGGTGATTGGAACGCTGGGCGAGGCACCGGTCGTGACTCAGGTTGTGGGTTCGCCGGAGCAGGTGGCGACGCTGACTGTGCCTGATCCGGAGCACGTGGCGTATCTGACGCAGACTACGTTGAGTCTGGACGAGACTAAGGATATTATTTCGGCGCTACGGACGAAGTTCCCCAAAATTAAGGGGCCGGCGGCGCAGGATATTTGCTATGCGACCGAGAACCGGCAGGTGGCCGTGAAACACGTGGCGTCGGATGCGGATCTGCTGCTGGTTGTAGGATCGGATAACAGTTCGAATTCGAATCGCCTGGTGGAAGTTGCGCGCAACCTGGGGACCAGTTCGCATCTTATCGATAGCTTCCAAAATATCAAGCCGGAGTGGCTGCAAGGCGTGAAGACGATTGCGTTGACGGCGGGGGCTTCGGCTCCGGAATGCCTGGTAGAAGAAGTGGTGAAGTTTTTGGGCAGCGAGGGTTTTGGCAACGTACAGGAAGTGGAAGTGATGCCAGAAAACGTGCGCTTTGGCTTGCCTCCAGAAATTGTGGAGGCCATTGCCAGCGCCCCCAGCGCAGTTAGTGTGGAGTAAAAAATTTAATATGGACGAGACCTCCTCCTCGTTTTCGGCGTCGAGCGCGCCGCAGATGCGCTTTGGAAAAATAGATGACCTGGGTAGCCGGGTCGCTGCCGCGGTCGACGGGGCGCGTAAGTTTTTATTCTCCCAACAGCACGAACAGGGCTACTGGTGCGGCGAGTTGGTCGCCGACACTACCCTCGAATCGGATTACATTCTGCTGCATACCCTGCTCGGTACCGGCAATCCTGAGCGCTTTCAAAAATGCTGCAACTGGATTCTTCAACACCAGAACGAAGACGGCGGCTGGGGCATTTACGTCGACGCCCCGTCCAATGTGAGCGCTAGCGTAAAAGGCTACTTTGCCTTGAAGCTTGCGGGATATAAGCCGGACCACCCGGCGTTGGTGCGCGCTCGGGCGCGAATCCTGGAGATGGGCGGGGTCACTGAGGTCAATACTTTTACCAAGATTTATCTGTGCTTTCTGGGGCAGTACGACTACGACGCGGTGCCGGCGATTCCGCCGGAGATCGTGTTGTTTCCCAAGTGGTTCTGGTTCAACATCTACGAAATTTCTTCGTGGTCGCGGGCGATTCTGGTGCCGCTTTCTATCGCATATGCGAAAAAGCCGCTCAAAAAGATTCCTGACGAGATGGGTGTCGAGGAGTTATTCCTCGGCGGCCGCGACAAGTCGCGCATGCGCCTGCACTGGAGCGACAAGCTTATCTCGTGGCGCAACTTCTTTCTCGTCTTCGACCGTCTGACGCACTGGTTTGAGATGGTACACGTCCGCCCACTGCGCTGGCTGGCGCTGAAGCGGGCGGAACAATGGATGCTCGAACGCTTCGAAATGAGCGATGGCTTGGGTGCGATCTATCCGTCGATGCTGAATGCCATTATCGCGCTGCGCTGCCTGGGCTACTCATTCGATGATCCGCAATTCATTCGCGCCATGGACGAACTCGAGAAGCTCGGAATCGAAGAAGGCGATACTTTCCGGATGCAGCCTTGCATGTCGCCGGTTTGGGATACGGCGTATGCGCTGTTCGCCCTCGGCGAGGCAGGCGTCCCGGCCAATGATCCGCGGATGATCAAGTGCGCCGACTGGATTTTGCAGAAGCAGGTCCGCACCGTCGGCGACTGGAAGGTGAAGAACAAGAAGGGACAGCCTGGCGGCTGGTACTTCGAATTCAATAACGAGTTTTATCCGGACGTGGACGACAGCGCTATGGTTTGCCTGGCCCTCGGTCAGGTGGAGCATCCGAACGGGCGCTACCAGCGTGAGTCGGTGCAGCGGGCGATTGACTGGATTTTCTCCATGCAGTGCAAAAGCGGTGGCTGGGCGTCGTTTGACAAGGACAACACGCGAATGGTGTTTGAGCACATTCCGTTTGCGGACCACAACGCCATGCTCGATCCGCCGACCGTGGACATTACGGGGCGGATTCTGGAAATGCTGGCGGCTTATGGATACGACAAGAATGATCCGCGCGTGAAGAAGGCGCTCAAGTTCATTCGCGCGGAACAGGAGTCCGATGGTGCGTGGTTTGGCCGCTGGGGCGTGAATTATATTTACGGCACCATGCAGGTTCTGCGCGGGCTGGAAGCGATAGGCGTGGATCATCACGAGCCCTATGTGCAGCAGGGCGCGGAGTGGCTGCGCATGGTGCAGAATCCTGATGGAGGCTGGGGTGAGACTTGCGGTTCGTATGACGATCCCAGCACGCGGGGCGTGGGTCCGAGCACGCCTTCGCAGACCGCCTGGGCAGTTCTGGGATTGCTGGCGGCGAATGATACGCGCAGCGATTCGGTGGCGCGCGGGATTGCATACTTACTCCGCACGCAAAAGAAAAATGGGGCCTGGGATGAGCCTCAGACTACGGGTACGGGTTTCCCGCGGGTGTTCTATCTGGTTTATACCTTGTACCGGCAGTATTTCCCGCTGATTGCGTTGACTACTTATGCCAAGGCGATGGCGGGGGCGGCGCAGGGAACGGGCGTGCGGCGGATTGGGTAGATTGGTGTCGCACCTCCTTGGTTGTCGTTCCGAGGAGCGAAGGCGACGAGGAATCTGCCGTTTGCCTATCTGTCAAGCAGTACAGATCCCTCGCTTCGCTCGGGATGACGATTTTTTTTAAAGCGGTACTGGAGAAGAGACTGATGGCGGTACCAATTTCTCAGATGTGGACGGTGGCAACTTACGTCCTCGGGCAGAAGCTTAAGGGACGCAAGCAGTACCCGCTGGTGCTGATGCTGGAGCCGCTGTTTCGCTGCAATCTGGCTTGCGCGGGTTGTGGGAAGATTCAGTATCCTGCTCACGTGCTAAAGTCACAGCTCACTCCCGAGGAATGTTTCCGCGCGGTCGACGAGTGTGGCGCGCCCACGGTCTCTATTCCGGGGGGCGAGCCCTTGCTGCATCCGCAGATCGGGGAGATTGTTGAAGGGCTGGTGGCGCGCAAGAAATACATTTATCTCTGCACCAATGCGTTGCTGCTGAAAGAAAAAATTCATCTGTTCAAGCCCAGCAAGTATTTGACTTTTTCCGTCCACATGGATGGCCAGCGCGAGCATCACGACTTTTCGGTTTGCCTGGACGGCGGATACGACAAGGCGATCGATGGGATCAAAGCCGCGCTGGCAGGCGGTTTCCGAGTGACCACCAACACCACCCTGTTCGATGGTGCAGATCCTAAGAGCGTGCGCGCTTTCTTCGACGAGATGATGGAATTGGGGGTCGAGGGCATGATGCTCTCGCCGGGTTACTCGTACGATAAGGCGCCCGATCAGCAGCGCTTTCTGGGACGGGCTCGCACCCGGCGCTTGTTTCGCGCCATGCTTTCCAATCGTAACAAGAAGTGGCGCTTCAATCAGTCGGCGTTGTTTCTTGAATTCCTCATGGGGAAGCGCGACTACGCCTGCACACCTTGGGGTATGCCCACCTACAACGTTTTCGGATGGCAGAAGCCCTGCTATCTGCTGCAGGATGGTTACGCGGATACTTTTGCTGAATTGCTCGAGACTACGGCGTGGGAAAATTATGGGACTGAGTCGGGTAATCCCAAGTGCGCGAATTGCATGGTGCACAGCGGATACGAAGCCTCGGCGGTAAACGATTTGTTCGGGTCGGTGCGTGGCCTGTGGCAGGAAGTGAAGGCACGGACTTTTGGGGAATATGAAGACGCTTCCGCGCTCCGCCTGCTGGATGAGCCTACCAAGCCTGTGCCTGCGGTCAGTCCGCTGGTGCAGATAGATGCGCCCCAGGGCCAGGAGACACGGGTTTGAGCGGGCGGGAATCGGGGCACGGGCCTTCGGCCCCGGTGGATCCGGATTCGCTGGAAATCGCCCCAGGAACGGCTCACGAAAACCTCGAGGGATCGGTCCCGTCTTTGGCGAACGAAGAAGAACTCCGCAAGGCTTTGGAGCAGGCGTTCGATTATCGCGGTGATGTCTCGATCACGCGCAAAGATGGCGCGAAAATTGAAGGCTACATATTTGATCGCAGCCGCGGAAGCGGGCTCGCGGACAGCTTCGTGCGAGTGTTGCCGAAAGATGGATCTCCCCGGATAAAGATTTCCTACGCCGAAATTGGCGCTCTGGCTTTTACCGGGCGCGATATGGCTGCGGGCAAGAGTTGGGAAAACTGGGTACGCCACTACTGGGAAAAGAAGGCTGCAGGCGAGAAGGATATTTCGCTGCAGCCGGAGAAGTTGGAGTAGAAGCTTTCGGCTGTCGGCTCTCAGCTTTCAGCAACCGTCCCGAGTTGATAGCTGAAGGTTGACGGCTGATAGCTCCTCATGAAAGCTTTTGTCACTGGCGCAACCGGATTTGTAGGCAGTCATGTGGCCCGGGTGTTGGCGGAGCAGGGTGCCGACCTGCGGTTGCTGGTTCGTTCCAGCAGCGATCCGAGAAATATTCAAGCCTTGAATGCGGATCGGGTCGTCGGCGATCTGCGCGATCCTGCATCGATTGAAAAGGCTATGGCAGGCTGTGACGTGGTTTTTCACGTTGCTGCCGATTACCGCCTTTGGGTTCGTGACCCGCAGCAGATGTACCGGGCTAATGTAGAGGGTACGCGGGCTGTGCTGGATGCTGCGCGGAATAATCGTGTGCGGCGCGTGGTTTACACCTCGAGCGTGGCCACCATGGGATTTACTTCGAACGGCCATCCGGCGGATGAGGATTCTCCGGTTTCGCTCGACAAGATGATCGGCCACTACAAACGGTCGAAATTCATGGCCGAGGAAGTGGCGGTGGAGGCGGGACGCGGCGGGATGAATGTGGTGGTGGTGAATCCCAGTACTCCGGTTGGCGAACACGATATTAAGCCCACTCCCACGGGGCGTATTGTCGTGGACTTCCTGAAAAAGAAGTTTCCCGCTTATGTGGATACGGGTTTGAATCTGGTGGATGTCACGGAATGCGCGCGGGGCCATGTCGCGGCGCTGGAAAAGGCAAGAAGCGGGGAGCGTTATATTCTGGGCGGAGAGAATCTGACGTTGAAGCAGATTCTGGACAAGTTGGCCGCGATTACAGGATTGCCTTCGCCCCGGGTCAGAGTTCCTTATGTGCTCGCGCTGGCGACTGGGGTCATCGACGAAGTTGTCACGGGACGCATCCTGGGGCGGGAGCCGCGGGCGACGATCGACGCCGTGCGCATGGGACGAAAAAAAATGTTTGTGTCGTGTGCTAAAGCTGAGCGCGAACTGGGATGGAAGACGGTTCCGGTAGACCGAGCGTTGCGGCGGGCGGTGGAATGGTTTCAGGCGAATGGGTATGCGGCGCGAGGCTGATGTCGAGCCATGCCGGTACGCCCAGGTCCGCTTCAGGTGCGAAGCGCCGTAGCAGTTGATGCCTTGGGCCGAGCACGCTTAGCTGGAAGAATGCCTTGAAGCAGCGGCGACGATCCGTTGCAATACAGGGTCCTTCGACTTCGTAGCTGATTCGCTTCGCGAATCAGCTACTGCGCTCAGGATGACAGGTTGATTTGTGTGAATGCATGGCAGGCTCAGCCAAAATTGCGATGGTTGCTGCTCTGGAGCGCGAGGTGCGTCCGCTGGTGAAAGGCTGGCGCCGAGTTGAGCGCGAATATTTGGACCGCCGGTTTAAGTTTTTCGAGAGTGGCCAGGCTGTGCTGGTGTGCGGGGGGATCGGAGCGGAAACGGCTCGCCGGGCTACTGAAGCTGTGATCGCGCTTTACCGGCCTGAGCTAGTGCAGTCCGTAGGCTTCGCGGGGGCGCTCGATCCGGCGTTAAGAGTCGGTGAAATTTTCTCACCGAGCCGCGTTATTGACGCCAGGGACGGCAGCCGCGTAGAAATTGCCACGGGCCGTGGCGTGCTGGTCAGCGCTGCCTTGATCGCGGGTCCGGAGCAAAAGTTGAAACTGGCTGAATCCTACGGAGCGCAGGCGGTGGATATGGAAGCGGCTGCGGTGGCGCGTGGCGCGCAGGCGAGTGGTGTCCGCTTCATGGCGGTGAAGGCGATCTCCGATGAGAGCAGTTTTGCGATGCCAGCGATGGATCGCTTCATCGGCGGGGACGGCCAATTTCGGACATTAAGCTTTGTGACCTTCGCTGGGTTCCGTCCGTGGCTTTGGCCGCGAGTAATCCACCTTGGTAGAAACGGGGCAAAGGCATCCAGGGCGTTGTGCGCTGAACTGGATCGTTACATTCACCAAGCGAAGAAACCAGTGGTTTCGGGGCCAGCGTTGCATCCAATATCCAAGGCGACCAACTAAGACATGGCAATCGCGGGACAATTTACGATCGAGGACATGAGGCAAGCGATCCCGGTCACCATGCGGGCGGCGGTCTACCGGGGCGTGAACGACGTTCGGGTGGAGACAGTTCCGGTGCCGAAGATCGGGCCGGGAGAATTGCTGGTCCGGGTGCACACTTGCGGTATCTGCGGGACGGATCTCAAAAAAATTGCCAGCGGTTCGCACTCTGCGCCGCGCATCTTCGGACACGAGACATCGGGCGTAGTAGCAGCCGTCGGCGAAGGAGTTGGCCAGTTCAGGACGGGTGATCGCGTGGTTGTGTTCCACCACCTCCCTTGCGGCGAATGCTACTACTGCCGCCACAAAACTTTTGCGCAGTGCGAGACGTATAAGAAGGTTGGCTGCACGGCGGGATTCGAGCCGTCGGGCGGCGGATTTGCCGAATATGTTCGCGTCATGGATTGGATCGTTAATCGCGGCACGGTTCGCATCCCCGATGGAGTCTCATTCGAGCAAGCATGCTTTGTGGAGCCGGTGAACACCTGCATGAAGGGGATCGAAACTCTGCAACTTATATCCGGCGAAAGTGTTTTGGTAATTGGGCAAGGACCCATCGGCATTATCTTGAGTACATTAGCCAAAAGGTCAGGGGCTAGGGTAATCACTTCCGATTTGTATCCCGAGAGGCTTACAATATCTACAACCTTCGGATTAGACAGTGGGATTGACGCTTCGCGTGCCGACACGGCGATGACGGTACGGGAGCAGACAGAGGGTCGGGGCGCCGACGCTGCCATTGTTGCGGTAGGCGGGAACGCCCTGATTCGGACTGCCATGGATGCGGTGCGTCCGGGAGGCCGGGTTTTGCTGTTTGCGCAGACCGTCCGCGGGGAAGCTACGATTGATCCGGCGGCGATCTGTGTGGATGAGAAAACATTGTTGGGATCCTATAGCGCATCGGTTGAATTACAGAAAGATTCAGTGCGCTTCGTGATGAGCCGCGAAATGGATTTGGAACGTTTGATCAGTCACCGCTTTTCCTTGTCAAACAGTGTGGAAGCCTTGCAGTTGGCGGCACATCCACAGCGGGATTCGATGAAGATTGTGATTCAAGCGGGCAGTTCGTGGGAAGGAAATATCGAGTGAATGGAAAGATGACAGCGGCGGTCCTCTATGGCAAAGAGGACGTAAAAATCGAGAGAGTTCCCATCCCCCGCGTGGGCGATGGCGAGGTGTTGGTGAAAGTGCAAGTCGCGTTGACTTGCGGGACGGACCTCAAGGTTTATCAGCGCGGATATCACGCTCGCATGATCGTTCCTCCGGCGTTATTCGGGCACGAGTTGGCCGGTGTGATCGAAGAGGTCGGGCCGGGCGTACGCGCATTCAAGAAGGGGATGCGGGTGGTGGCGTTGAACTCCGCGCCCTGCCAGATGTGTTTTTATTGCTCCAAGCATCAGGCCAATCTTTGCGAAGACTTGTTGTTCAACAACGGAGCTTATGCGGAATATATTCGCATTCCGCGGCGGATTGTCGAGATCAACATGCTGGCGATTCCGCCGGATGTGACCTACGAGGAAGCGGCAATGGTGGAGCCTCTGGCTTGCGTGCTGCGTGGGCTGCATGAAACCGGGGTGGAGATTGGCGATACCGTTACCGTGGTCGGCGGCGGTCCCATCGGCTTGATGTTTGTGCAAGTGGCCAAAGCGGTTGGCTGTAAGGTGATTTCCGTGGTGAAACGCGATTCGCAAGTGCAGGCCGCGAAGCATATGGGCGCGCATGAAGTGGTGCAAATCACCAAGGTGAAGGATCCGGTGGAAGCGGTGCGGAGACTTTCTCCGGAAACACGCGGCAGCGATGTGGTCATCGAGGCCGTGGGTCGTCCCGAAGCCTGGGAGATGGCTATCGACATGGTGCGCAAAGGTGGGACGGTGAACTTCTTTGGGGGGTGCGCCAGCGGCACCAAGGTGCAGCTCGATACGAACCGGCTGCACTACTCGGAGGTGACCCTCAAAGCGACTTTCCATCACACGCCTGAAACCGTGCGCCGAGCCTTTGCTCTGATTGCCGAGAAGAAGATTCGTTCCACCGATTACATTACTGGAGAGGCGCCACTTTCCCGGCTGCAGCAGGTTTTCCATCACATGCTGAACCGCAACGGCGATATCAAGACCGCCATCATTCCGGGTCACTGAGGATTTTCCGCTGCACGGACGTGGACGCCCGCGCCTACATTAACTGACCATGCCATCCATCGCTAGCGACTCGCGAACTGCGGATATTCCTTCTACGATGCCGGGGTGGGGCACGCTTCCGCCCGAGTATGCTATCCCCGATAAGGCCCCGACGCTGGCTGAGGCTCAGGAGTACTGTCGTCGTTTGGCTCGCTGGCATTACGAGAATTTTTCGGTTGCGACCTGGTTTCTTCCCGAGCGCCTGCGGCAGGATTTTTTCAATGTTTACGCCTATTGCCGTATCTCCGACGATTTGGGCGATGAAGTCGGCGATCCCGGCGCCTCCTTGCGGCTGCTGGATGAGTGGGAATCCGAGCTTGATGCCTGCTATGCGGGAAGCCCGCGGCATCCCGTGTTTGTGGCTTTGGCGGAGACAGTTCGCAAGTGCGAAATTCCGAAGCAGACTTTTGCCGATCTGCTGACCGCGTTTCGGCAGGATCAGGGGATCTCGCGATATTCAACATTTGAAGATGTTGTCGGTTATTGCCGCTACTCCGCTAATCCGGTTGGACATCTGGTGCTCTACGTTTGCGGCTATCGCGATGCGGAGCGGCAGGCGCTTTCCGATTACACTTGCACCGCTTTGCAGCTGGCGAATTTCTGGCAGGATGTGAGCGTCGATTACGCGAATGGCCGAATTTATCTTCCTCTGGAAGACCTGCGCCGCTTCGGAGTCACTGAAGATGACATCGCAGCGCAACGCAATACTTCCGCTTTCTGCGACATGATGCGGTTCGAGGTAGAACGCGCCCGCGATTGGTTCCGCCGGGGTTTGCCGCTGATTGCGCAGGTAGATCGCGAACTGGCGGTTGATATTGAATTGTTCAGTCGGGGCGGGCAGGAGATTCTTAACGCTATCGAGGCCCAGGGGTACAACGTGCTGGGCAGGCGTCCGGTGATTTCAAAGTCGCGCAAACTGGCGCTGGTAGCGGCCGTTGCCTGGAGAAAGTTGCGCTGGGGAAAGCGAGTATGAGCACGGCTGTGCAGCCCGCTCCCACACCCTTCGCGCCCACCGAATCACAGCTTGCGGTTGCATACTCGGTTTGCCGCGGCATCACGCGTTCTGCGGCTAAGAATTTCTATTACGCATTTCTTGTCTTGCCGCGGGCCAAGCGGCAGGCGCTTTACGCGGTCTATGCCTTCATGCGGCGGTGTGACGACATCGCCGATGATGAATCGATGTCGCCATACGACCGGCGGCAGAAGCTCGCGGCTTGGCTGGACGCCTTTCATCGCGCCCAGTCTGGCGAGCCTACAGATGAGCCTGTGTTGCTGGCTTTAACCGATGCGCAGCGCCGGTACAACATTCGAATTGGACTGCTCGATCAGTTGGCATACGGGACAGCGATGGATGTTGAGGGGGGTGCTGGCGCAGATCAGGGTCTGCGTGCAGGGGTGCCCGCACCGCATGGGCTTAGCGTTCACTATCGGACTTTTGACGATCTATATCAGTACTGTTATCGCGTGGCGTCGGTCGTGGGATTGGTTTGCATTCATGTGTTCGGCTATCGCGATCCCGCCGCGGAACCGCTGGCCGAGCGCCTGGGGCTGGCTTTCCAACTGACCAACATCATTCGCGATGTCAAAGAAGATGCCAGCGTGGGCCGCGTTTATCTTCCAGAAGAAGATTTGTCGAAATTCGGGATTTCACTTTCCGCATTGCGCTCTGTCTCCGATCCCGCAGTCTTTCGCCCGCTCCTGGCGATGCAAGCCGACCGGGCTCGTGAATATTATCGCGCTGGAGCGGAACTTATTCCGCTGGTCGAAGAGGACAGCCAGCCCGCGCTTTGGGTGCTGATAACAATTTATCAACGGCTGCTGGAAAAAATAGCGCTTCGCCAATATGACGTCTTCAGTGGCAAGGTCAGCCTCACCGTGCGCGAGAAGCTCGGCATTCTGGCCAGGGGCTTCCTGAAACGCTTGTCCTGATGAGCGAGCGCCCAGCACAAAATTTCCGAGTCGCCGTGGTGGGGGGAGGATTGGCGGGGCTGGCCGCCGGGTGCGCCCTTGCCGGTAGCGGCTTTCGCGTGACCCTGTTCGAGCGCCGGCCATATCTTGGCGGACGCGCTTCTTCTTATCAGCATCCTGGCACCGGCGAAGTGGTGGACAACTGCCAGCACGTGCTGCTCGGCTGCTGCACCAACCTGATCCAGTTCTATGAGCGGCTGGGCGTCGAACGCAAGATTCGCTGGTACGACCGGCTGACTTTCCTCGAACCGGGCGGACGCGTCTCGGTGATCGCGCAATCGAAGCTGCCTGCGCCTCTTCATAACGCGCCTGCTTTCCTGCGCGCCGCCTGTCTGGATTTGTCCGACAAACTTGCCATTGGCATGGCAATGGCGGCCTTGGCGCCAGGCACGCCGCGAGACGATGGGGAAACCTTTTTGGCGTGGCTATATCGCCATGAACAAACCAAGCAAGCCATCGAACGCTTCTGGAAGCCGGTGCTGGTCAGCGCGTTGAACGAAGAGCTTGACCGCATGTCGGTGCCGTACGCGGCGCAGGTGGTGCGGGAATCTTTTTTGAAGTCGGCCGCGGCTGGACGCATGGGCGTGCCCACCGTGCCTTTAACCGAACTTTACAGCGTGGCTGGAGACTACATCGCTGGCCATGGCGGCGAGATCCATTTTCGCTGCAGCGTCGAGTCTTTTGCCAGTGAGCGCGACCAGGTGAAACTGCTGGTGTCCGGTCAGGAAACGAGCTTTGACTTCGTTGTATTCGCCGTGCCCTTTGAGGTTTTGTCCCGCTTATTGCCGCAGACCTGGGCGGCAGAGCCACTGCGACGGATTCTGGCGAGGTTCGAGACTTCTCCCATCACCGGAATTCATCTCTGGTTCGATCGCCAGATCACCGATCTCGACCATGCCGTGTTGTTGGACCGAACCATTCAATGGATGTTCCACAAATCGAAACTGCTCGGACGAAACGAGAACGGCAGTTACGTGGAACTGGTCGTGAGTTCGTCGAAGACGCTGGTCGAAAAGTCGCGCGCGGAGATCATCGAACTGGCGCTCACCGAACTGCGCGAGTTTTTTCCCGGCGCACGCGGTGCAAATCTGTTGAAGTCGACGGTGATCAAGGAAGTCCACGCAACCTATTCGCCGCAGCCCGGAGTGGATGTTTACCGTCCCCGTCCGGAGACGGTGTGGCCGAGAGTCTTTCTCGCCGGAGACTGGACCGCGACTGGATGGCCCGCCACCATGGAAGGCGCGGTTCGCAGCGGATACCTGGCTGCGGAATCCGTTGCCCGGGTCGCGGGGATTCGAGATGCGTCGTTCCTCGTGCCGGATCTGCCAGCGTCCGGATTCATGCGGCTGTTGGGATAGCCTTCGACAGCAACTTCCAGTTGGCCGCACTCTCCAACTGGATTCGATGGCGGAGCAGCGCCGTTCCCATTTTGGGACGGAGTTTACTGTTTGGTACTGGGTACCCCCCTCCCCCTTTTGGCTGCAAAATCTTGAAAACAATCGCTTTCAGCTTCCGACCATGTGCTAGATCTTTGAGTTTTAAGGACTTATACGTAAAATCTTGAGAACATGGGGGTTACGGGGGCGCCGCCGTGAATCGCCTGGGTCAGATTGTCAAAGATCAAAGATTATCCGACAGATAATGTATCTTGTTTCAGGTTATCTGGTATTGGGCATGGGCGTCAACAAAATAGTGTCGCCCGGGGAATTCAAGGCTGAAGCTCGAATACCGTGCCGCAGCCCTCGCCCTGGCATCCAATCCCGCCCAACTCGGTTACACCGTAGAGATCGCCCCACTTCCCCCACGTCAAGCCGGCATTGGGGCCCGCGCCCTCGGGAGCGACAAATCTATGTAACATAGTTTCAGTCCAGGCATCGCCTTTTCTGGCGGGTGGAGTCAGACGAAAGGCAATGCCAGCATAGCCCGTTCCTCCGCCACCTTCTCGAGTCGTGCTATAGAGACTTCCTGTGCTATCGAACGCCATATAGCCGGTGGGATCAATACCATCGTTGCCACCTTGGAAGGCGTACAAAGTAGCGTAGGTCCAAGCGGCACCTGCTTTGTCGGCATGAGGTGAAAGTTGGAACACCACCCCGCATCCGAAGCCTCCCTGACAATTGAGGTCACCCCCGAATGCCGTAGTCCCATACATCTCGCCCAAGCTATCGAAAATCACCGGGCCCTCAGGTCCGTAGCCAGTACTCGAGTCGAACGAGTAAGGCACGGTTTCAGTCCAGGATTGGCCCTTTTTTTGGGGCGGGCTCAGACGATACACAGCCCCGTACCCAGTCGTCCCGCCAAAATTAGTTGTGCCGTAGAGATTACCGCTTTGATCGAACGTTACACCCGCGAACGGTTGTGCTCCGTCAGGGTTTCCCGTAAATGTGTAGAGCACGTTAAAACGCCACTTGCCACCTTTTTGCGCTGGCCGCTTGAGCCTAAAGATCGTACCACAGCCACCGCTATATCCACAGCCAAAGTCGCCGCCAAGCTCCGCGGAGTCATATAGGTTTCCCTCCGTATCCAGAGTGAGATTGTGGATGGCCGAGCCCTCGCTATTCTGATTGAGCGTATACAGTACGGCATACTTCCAGGCGCTGCTTTGAAAGCTCGGCGGCGTCAATTCAAAAATGCTTTGCCCATAGTCGACGCCGTATAGATTACCGTCGGTGCCAATGACGAGTGAAGTGGGGTAGCCGCCTCCTTTGCCCCCGGGAAAGTCGTAAAGCACGCTCTTCGTCCACGTCCCGCCGCGAGTTTGCGGTGCGGTCAGCTTGAAGACCGTTCCCAAGTTATAGTGCCCACCTGCATTGGTTACGCCATACAGATCACCGTTTTTTGCGACTGCCGGTACCCCGATCGGATTCCAGCCGTCTGAGCCCCGAAATTTGTAGATAGCTCGGTAGGCTTGGTCCCGTGCGTTGGCTGTGCTGCCGAAAAGAATAATCGCGATAAGCGTCGCTAACGAGAGGACTACTTGGCTGGCGTGTTCGCTGAGTTTCATCGCGGCCGCCTACTTACGAAGATGAGTGGAAACTGATCACACCCCTGAGCCTTGTCAGCCAAGTTAGCTTATCACGGAGCGGTCACCGAGAGCTTGCTTCTGCACATCAGGAACCAGGGAGATCTCATAAGTGAGCCGAACAAGTGTGCCTCGTGGTCGGGGATTCATTCAGTGATGATGCGGTCCGCCCATTCCACTAGCGACACAAAAACCGCCGGACTGCCGAACTTCGCTCCCCATTGGTTCAAGTCTGCTTCCGTGACCCCACGGGCCCGGGAACAGGCTCCTCAAGAAAAAATCGGAATGTGTTTGGCGACAACTTTATCGAGGATTTCGCTTAGCGGGGGCCACCCCACAGGCATGATTGCATTCACCGTTGCCTTGCGCATGGTATAGGTGGCTTCCCCGGTCAGGAAAATCTGGACCTCGTGACCGGCGTCTGCCAGCGCAAGTCCGTGAATAAAAGGAAAAGATGCTCGAGTGGGGTCGTCCGAGCCCCACGCACTTTTCATCATGATTTTGAGTTGTTTAGCTTTCGGCGCCTCTTGCCCGGCAACCGAGCTCAACGCAAAAAGAGGTAATCCGGCGAGCCACGAGAAAAGCCTTCTGCGTTCCATGATTGCGTCCTCCTCAAGCATTTCATTCAAACTTGCCACGGAGTCTACACCCATCCGGTTTGGAGGAGCAATGGCTTGGTCGGATGGGTGGTAGCAAACAACGCGGGTGTGTCTTCGCGTGAGGCTCATCGAAATCGAGGAAGGCTTGGAACGAGGAGTAACTTCAGGCAGCCAGCAGCACCACGCCGCCTGCCACCAGCACAGCGGCCATCCAGCGGCGGTGGTCGACGCGTTCATGGAGAAAAATCCTGGCTGCGACGGCGTTGGTGACGAAGGTGAGAGAGGCTGAAGCCGGGGCAATCAGGCTGACGTCGCCCCAGGAGAGTCCGAACAGCAGACTGTAGAAGGCAGTCGTCATAGCGACAACGCCGAGCAGGAAATTTGGATTTCGGAGTATTGCCTTCAACACCGTCCAGAGGCCGCTTTGGCGCCAGAGCGCGCCGACGTCTCCTACTTGTTTCATGGCGCGGGAAAGCAGGACGTCACCGGTCGTCGAAGCCAATACGATGGCGGCAATCGCGCCCCAGGCATAGGCTTGCTTCATTGTTCCCTCGCGGATGCCGATTCGTATTCTGCGTCATGAGGCTGAGGTTTTGCGGGATGGTGGGTCAGCGCAGGGCCCTGAGTGACAAATCCGACGCCTGCCGAGATCAGCAGGATTCCAATCCAGCGCGTCGTGGTTACCGTCTCGTGCAGATAAAACTTCGCGATCAGCGTGAGCAGCACGTACCCCAGCGAGGTCGCGGGAAGAACGTAGGTCAGGTCGGCCCAGGACAGGGCGGTCATATAGGAGGCGAAAAATCCGAGCAAGAGCAAAATGCCAAGCGCGACCGAGGGATTGATCACCGCCAAGATCACATCGGACAGGTGATTCAGGGAGATGTTGCCCACCTGCTTCATGCCCCGGGACAGCAGCGAATCGCCAATGGACGCGCACAGGGTCACGCCGGCGAGCACCAGATACTTGCGAAAGGTCACACGATTGTTTCCCGGCCTTCTTTGTCTCGACGCCGCACGGGCGTGGACGCCCGCGCTTGCATTAAGCTTTCGCGGGGGCGACCGCGGCGGCGGAATCGTCCTTCTCGCGTTTATCCTTGACCCACTTGTGGCGCATGGCACGCACTTTGAGGAAGGTCTTCGCTTCTTTATAAAGGCGCTTGCGGTCTACGTTGTTGAACACTGCTTTTCTCAGAATGCGGAACACGGCCTTCGGGCGGAAATAATACTCGTCGTAAAAGCGGTGCACCGACTCGAGAATTTCATCTGCGGGCAGGCCGGGATATTGAATGTGGGCGAGTTGATGTCCGCCCTCGTCGACCATCTTGTTGTCGCCGACCATGAAGCCGTTCTTCACTGCGTAGTCGTAGAGCTCGGTTCCGGGATAAGCATGGGCTACGGAAACCTGAATCGTCTCCACATCCAATTCCTTGGCGAACGCGATGGTGGTTTGAATTGTGTCGCGAGTTTCTCCGGGCAGGCCGAGGATGAAGTCGCCATGAACTACCAAGCCCAGTTTGTGACAATCCTTGGTGAACTGGCGGGCACGCTCGGTGGTGGCACCCTTCTTGATGTTCTTCAGAATTTGCGGGTCGCCCGATTCGTATCCCACGATCAGGAGACGGCAGCCCGCTTCCTTCATGGCTTTCAACGTCTCGTAATCGGTGGTGACGCGCGAAGTGCAGGACCAGGTGAGCTTCAGCGGTTTCAACTTGGCGCAGAGCTCGATGGTCCGGGGCTTCTGGATGTTGAAAGTGTCATCGTCAAAGAAAAACTCCCTGACATCGGGCCAGAGGTCTTTCGCTTTGGCCATCTCGCGGGCTACGTCGTCGGTGGAGCGTTTACGCCAGGGATGCCCGCTGAGAGTCTGCGGCCACAGGCAGAATGTGCATTGCGCCGGACAACCGCGGGTAGTGTACAGAGAGACGTAAGGATAAAGGAGGAACGGCACGTTGTACCGGGTCACGTCCAAATCACGACGATAGATTTCGGTCACATGGGGCAGGGAATCGAGATCCTGAATTTCGGGACGGTCCGGAGTATGCACGACCGCGCCATTCTTCAAGTACGAGATGCCCAGAATTTCGTCCAGGGGCTTACCGTTGGCAAACTCGCAAACCGCGTAATCGAATTCCTTGCGAACTACGAAATCAATTTCACGACAATCCTTCAGCGACCTTTCCGGCAACACGCTGACGTGAGGACCCACAAAGGCGATCTTGATTTTCGGATTTGCTTCCCGGATTTTCTTCGATAACCGGATGTCGCCGGGGAATCCCGGAGTGCTGGTGAACAGCACCAGGAACTCGTAATCGCGGGCGATGTTGATGGTTTCCTCCGCCGACACGTGATGCGAAGGGGCGTCCAACAGGCGTGCGCCCTCGAGCATTCCGGCAGGGTAAGCCAGCCAAACCGGGTACCAATAACTTTCGATTTCGCGGGTAGCCGGCCATCGCGACCCGGCTCCCCCGTCGAAATTCTCAAACGAGGGCGGATTCAGAAACAACGTTTTTAAGGGCATAGGTGTGAATCTCTATATTAACATTTCAGCGCTTCCCCCTGAGCCCCAGGTACACATCCAGTACCTTGCGTTGCCGCTTCGGCGGCAGGCGGGTCCTATCAGCGCAAATTTCCGATAAGTGTATGCAAAACCAGTCTAATAGCGGAATCCCTAGCTACGCAAAGAGCTTACGGCGAACGGCTGCTTTAACCCGCTCAACAGGGAAACTGGGCCTCCAACTGACACCCTATTTGCTCACTCCGACCCAGGCCTCGAGATCGCCGGTGGCACGGAGCAGGCTGATGCGTGCCCGTTCCAATTCGAAATTCGTGTCCTGAAGCGCATCGTAATGCTCGTTGGCCTGATTGCGGGCATCGTCCAAATCATGCAGGGTCGCGCTTCCCGCATCCACGCGCACCTGCGTGGCCTCGAAACCGGACCTGGCGATCTCGTACTCCAACTCGACGACCTGCTGCGCGGCCGTGAGTTGCTCGACCGAGCGTTGCAGCTTTAAAGTTTGTTCCGACACCTGGTTCCGGGTGGTCTCCACATCTTTGCGGGCGCGCAGCGCGGCCGCGTCGGCGGCCTGGGCGTGGGCATGCTGCGTCGGATTCAGGAAAGGAAATCGGATCTCCACTCCGACCGTGGCGTTGTTGGACTGGAAGCTGCGCGGCTGAAAGAACTGCTGATAGTTGTTGAAGGTGGCCAGCAGCGCATACTGTGCGGCAAAATCGAAGCTCGGCCACAGTGCCCTGTGTTCTCCGCGGGCGCGGAAAGCAAGGCTGGTGGCGCGGATGTCCGCGATCTGAATCAAGGGATTCTGCTGCGCCGCCTTGGCCGCCAGATTGTCTTCCTGCTTCACCTCGGGCAACGCCGGAATCGACTCGGGCACAGTCTCGATCGCGGTTGCGGGAAGGCCGGTCAATTGCGAAAGCCGGTTGCGCAGCACATCGATTGCTCCCTGAGCCTGCGAGACGTGCAGGTAAACCCGCGCCGCATTAAGGCGTGCCTGGCTCCGGATCAACGGATTATCCACGCCCGCCAGAACCCGCTCGTTGACCGTCTGCTCCATCTTGAGCGCGTCCTCGTAATCATGACTCAAGTGGGTCATCAGCTGTTCCCACTTACTAAGTTCGGCGTAACTCAGGACCGCGTCTTGAATCACTTGATTGCGCTGGTCCTTTGTCTGAACAGTAGTCGCTTCATATTCGATGTGCGCAGCCCGCACGAACTCCCGTAAAGCAGGGTTGATCAGCGCAAATTGCGCTGTGGTATTGACGATCGAGGGCGCCGACCCTTCCAGGGTGAGCGGATACCCGTAGGATTTGCCCAGCCCAGAACCGACCGCCATTTGCGGCAAATACTGATTGCGGGCTTCATGGTATGTGGCAAAGGCGCGCTGCTCGTCGATCTGGGAAGCCTGCATGGTTGTACTGTGGGCCAGAGCCAACTCCACGGCTCGCTTGAGCGGTACCTGCTCGGCGGGGAGAATTCCGCAAAAAGATAGGAGAAAAATCAGAACGGAGAGGCGTGATGCGCCACCAGAAGCAGGTTTCATGTCTTTATCATCCTCAAAGGAAGTTGCGAGCCCGGAATGACGATTGTAAATGACTGGGGAACTTGGCCGGCAGGCTTCGGCAAACGCCATGGGCATGGCATGTGACGTGCTCTCCGGAGGTGTGGCTACTGGCCGAATTGTCCGGAAGCCATAGAGGGCTCATGCCCTTTGCGAACAGTGACTATGAAGCGAGTTGCACCAGCGCAAATAATTTCCTTTCTTGTGTTGGTTGCTTGCGGGGCGTTGGGCCAGGGCGTAGGCCTTTCGGGGGAGGGCTCAAACCTGCCCACCGGGCGGTTGCCCGACCAAATGCCTGCTTGGGGATTCCTTCCGAATGCTCCATCGGTACAATTTGCAATACCTTTGACGGTCAATGCTGCTGCCGTCAACCTGGACGTCGTGCGCGAGCGAGAATTCAGAACCGTGTCTTTTGGGCCGGAGGTCGGCTTCAGCGCTTCCGACAAAACGCTGGCTCGTCAAAAAGACCCCATCTTTTTCGATAAATATCTGTACCCGTCGCTGCGCCGGGGGGAACTGCTGCGTTATCACCCTTCGACCAGCAATAGCTTGATGGGTCGGGCAGTGGATGCGGCTTCGCGCATTTTTGTCACGCGTGACGATTCTGGAAAAGGAAAGCTGAACACTTCTTATTTCCTCGGGACGCTGACTTCGGTGACAATCGACAACGCTTACCGTCCATATTGGTCCCGATCCGCTTCAGGGACTTTCAGCAATTTTGGTTCAACCATTGGCAGCGATGCCGGAACTAACCTCCTGCATGAATTCGGCCCCGGCATCCGCCAAATGTTGCAAAGCCACGCGCCGAAATTCCTGTCTAACCTCGTCGCCCACTATCAGAACCCGAGATAAGACGTTTTTTCCTGCCGAAGTAAATTGAATTGATAGAGTGGGCCACCCATTATCCTCACAGTAAGATGGACGCAATAATTTGGGCGACTCTCGCCCTAAAGACATACTCGGGCTTGCCCCTAGCCGTCGAATGGTTCGAGCGCGTGTTCGGCTCCCGTGAAGGGACGGAGGCGCGGTTAACTTGCGCCGGATATGGCAACCCGAATCGACGCGAGGCGTGCCCAAAAGACAATGGTAGGAAAATCCTACGACAGCTTTCAGCGACTGCCAAACGGGATTATCGCCACGAAGAGCTGTGTGACTCAACACCGCCGAAAACGACGAGAGTGCCAGCATCATAAACAGCCGGAAAAATTCTGACTGG
>Ga0210406_10000470_pt1 | contig 54819 bp, 41 predicted proteins | sample IncBWC30MmetaG_FD_155454 | JGI IMG/M metagenome (GOLD analysis project Ga0210406, IMG submission 155454) | Forest soil microbial communities from Barre Woods Harvard Forest LTER site, Petersham, Massachusetts, United States - Inc-BW-C-30-M | ecosystem: Environmental > Terrestrial > Soil >...
TTGTCCAGGAACTGGATACAATTGTTCAGCGTATTGCCGCTGCCGTCAGTGAGCACCGGAAGACCAACAGTAACCTGCGAACCTAAAAGTCGCAGACCGAACGATCCTGTGTCTATCAGAACGTGATCAATGGTCTGGCAACTGGTGCTGCCGGGCACGCAGACTTGGACGCTGACAAACGAGCCGTTGACGTAATTGCCCAAGGGACCACCGTCCACCGTGATGGGCTGAATGTTCTGCCCCGCGGGCGGCGGCGTCGGTACGCCAACCGGAGTGCCATTACCACCGCCGCAAGCCGCAAGAAAGCTCAAGGCACCGACAACCAGTGAAATCAGAAGGCCACGCACTGTTTTTCTCCTCATTGAATTTCATCCGCGCTAACGCCTTGCGGTAACAGCGTCGGGACGTAAGCTTTGCCAAAATATGAGCGCATGTGACCGCCATTCTGGACGACCAGATCGGATTGTTGAATGTTGAGCGTCCTGCGGCGCGTGTGAGCCTCGCGTTGGGCCGCAGCGGCATCGGCGAACTGCTGATAATAAGAGCCCAACAGTTGCTGCATGTTGGGAACAAACGGTCCGTGCCAGGTGATGGCGAAAACCTTGCCCGCGGGGGAAATATACTCTTTCACCACGGCGCCGGCGGAGGCTTTAATCTCATGAACTGTGTACCCAGTGGCCTGCGTGCTTTTCAGGCTGCCCTTCATCTGCGCCTGGTCTTCGTGAACCGAGGCGACGTCCCCGCCCAATGCGGCCAATGCGGGCAGAGGGAGCGCCAGCAGCAGGAGCACAACGCTTACCCATGAAGTTCTGAACACCGAGATTCTAGAATTTGATTTCATTTGGCTCACTCCGCTTTCTATAGTGCGCAAGGCCGGCAGGCGGTTCATTGGGTTGAACCCGAGAGTTGGCGGGAAGTTGCGCTTCCCGGTCAGGATTCGCATCGCCGGCCCCGGCTTGCTTGTGATTGTGACATCCGGTTGACGAGCTTTCGTTTCGCTGGAGCGCACACGGTTGCCCGCTTTTCAACTTTGGTTTTCAAAAAGTAAGAAATTGAAACCTACTACCCAAAATCGCCAGACCTAAAGGACGAACGGGAGCGCTCGTCGCACAGTCAAATCAAGAAGATGTCTCACATTTTATCCCCTTAGTGGCCGGGTTGCTGTCAAAGGTTGTAAAGTTTAATTTACTTTTTGCATTCCCCCATGGGCGATTTGGGCGTGAGCCCGGGCCCAGCGGTAGATTGCTAAGCGGAGAGATTCATGTCGACCTGCTCGTCGTGTGGTTCGCGAGTGCCTGAGGCGGGGCGCTTCTGCTCGTCTTGCGGTGGTGCGGTCGTAGCGTCGGCGAATCCCGCGGACGAGCTCGCGACCATGGATTACGTTGACTCGAATCCCAGGCAACCGGGAAAGACGTCTTCAGGGCCGGCGAGAACTCCGGGTTCCAGAAATCCGAGTTCGTCCGGCGGTTTGCTGACCGAAGGCAGGTTTCTTCCCGGGCACCTGCTGGCTGGGCGCTATCGCATCATTGCATTGCTGGGCCGAGGCGGCATGGGCGAGGTGTACCGCGCCGATGATCTGACGCTCGGCCAGCCGGTTGCGCTGAAGTTTCTCCCAGAAGATGCCAGCCGGGACGAAACTCTGCTGGAGCGATTCCGCAATGAAGTTCGCCTCTCGCGACGAGTTTCCCATCCGAATGTCTGCCGGGTTTACGACGTGGGCGAAGTGGACGGGCACACGTTCTTCACCATGGAATATGTGGATGGCGAGGATCTGGCGTCGTTGTTGCGACGCATTGGGCGATTGCCCGCCGACAAGGCCTTGGAAATCGCGCGCCAGCTGTGCGCGGGTTTGGCCGCCGCTCATGCCAAGGGTGTCTTGCACCGCGACTTGAAGCCCGCGAACATCATGCTCGACGGCCGCGGTCAGGTTGTGGTCACCGATTTCGGCTTGGCCGGACTGGTGGACCAGATTCCAGGAAGCGACGTCCGCAGCGGCACGCCAGCTTACATGGCTCCGGAGCAACTGGAAGGTAAGGAAGTCAATGCCCATAGCGATGTCTACTCTCTGGGCCTGGTGCTTTACGAGATTTTTACCGGCAAGCGGGCATTTAGCGTGGAGTCTTTGCCTGAACTGGTGCGAGTGCGCAGCGAATCGGCACCCAGCAAGCCATCGACCCTGGTGAAAGATCTTGATCCCCTGGTGGAACGGGTGATCTTGCGTTGTCTTGAGACTGATCCGGCCAAGCGGATAAGTTCGGCCCTGAGTGTTGCGGCTGCGTTGCCAGGAGGCGATCCTCTGGCCGCCGCATTGGCAGCCGGCGAAACCCCTTCGCCGCAGATGGTCGCGGCTGCGGGAGAAACCTCGGGACTCGCGCCGCGCACCGCGATACTTTGCGTGGGGGCGGCGATCCTGGGATTGGGTTTGGCTGCCTTCGTGTCCATCAAGACCAGCGCGATGGGAAAACTTGGTCTGGAGCAATCGCCGGAGGTCTTAACCCAGAAGGCAAAGGAAATTGTGAGCCAACTCGGTTACACGGAGAAACCGGTCGATAGCGCTGGCGACTTTTCTTACGATACAGATTTCGTCGAATACGTTGAGAAAAATGACAAGCCGCATCCGCAATGGGACAAAGTACTCTCCGGGCGGCCGGCGCCGCTGCAGTACTGGTATCGGCAAAGTGGGCAATACATGGTGGCCACAGATTTCCATAACTTCCTGCTGGTTCCAGGAATATTGGCAGACGACGATCCGCCGCCCACCCTTTCAGGCATGGTGCACCTGGTACTGGATCCACGCGGAAAGCTGACATTTTTTCAGGCGATCCCACCGCAAGTAGATGAGAGTGGGACTCACGCGCAGGCGGTCGACTGGAATGTGTTATTTCGCGAAGCCGGGTTGGATCTGGCGCAGTTCAAGGTGACGGAGCCAATCTGGACTTCGCTCGCCACGTCGGACACGAGAGCAGCGTGGATTGGAACCTGGCCCGGAGGCAGTCGTCCCTTGCACGTTGAAGCGGCCGCATTCGAAGGCAAGCCGGTATTCTTTTCGCTGACCGGCCCATGGACCCGGCCGGAACGTATGCGGCCAGATCCGCCGACAACGGTGAGACGAAGAGCCGGCAATCTGATTCTTCTGACGGTAATTCTGCTAGTCGTGACCTGTGCTGCATTCCTGGCGCGGCGAAATTACATACGGGGTAGTGGTGACCGTCGCGGCGCTTTCCGCCTGGCCGGTGTGGTTTTTGCAGCGTTGATGGCGCTGTGGCTATGCGAAGGTCACTTTGTCCCGGCGCCAATCATGCTTTTACCGTTCGCTCTGGCCATCAGCACGGCGCTTTTTTACTCTGGCCTGATGTGGATCCTGTATCTTTCGCTCGAACCATACGTGCGTCGGCACTGGCCGCAAACCCTGGTCTCCTGGAGTCGGCTAGTGATGGGTCGGCTGCGCGATCCGCTGGTTGGACGCGATGTTCTTTTTGGCGTAATCCTAGGGAATGTTTTAGTGCTTATCTTTCACGTAGGGGGCGCCCTGGAGATGGCTAAAGGCGCCGCTCCTCAAGTCAATTCGACAGATTATCTTATCGGCGGCCGCCATGCGGTTGGGGCGTGCCTGTACCATATTCCAGCGGCAATCCAGGCCACTCTGCTTTTCTTTTTCCTGCTGTTTGTATTACGAGTGCTGCTGCGGAAAGAATGGCTGGCTGCAATTGTATTTGTGGCAATATGGACGACCCTGAAAACCTTGGGAAGCGATTATCCGTGGATTGAGGGGCCTGCGTGGACGCTTATTTATGGAGTCGCTGCGCTTATCGTTTTTCGCTTCGGGTTTGTGGCTTTAGCGATTGGCCTATTCGTCACCGATATGTTGTTGAATGTGCCTGTTACGTTGGACTTCTCCGCTTGGTACGCCGGCAGTACGTTGCTCCCGCTGATGATCGTGGCGGCTCTGGCGGTTTGGGGCTTCTACAACGCCCTCGCAGGACAGAAACTGTGGAAGGCTGAGCTGTTCAGCTAGAGCTAGGTCCGCAGTTCTTGTCGCTCGTGCACGGACGTGCCGTCAACCCAATTCCACCTCTTCCGCAATCTCGCTGATCGCGATCGGCACTATATTGTTCTGACGCAGGTGTTGGTTGAGTTGCGGCAGCCAGTTTGTCTTGACGTGATTCCAATCCGCAATGCGCAGCTTCAATGCCTGGCTCGACTCGTGGTACAGCACAATCGCCTGCGAAGGCACGGCGCGATCGCCGCTCTCGACGACCGCAAGTGCGGAAACTACCCCAGCGTTGGCGTTTTCCAGTCCCACTGCGTTGTTCGTGGGGTCGTCGCTGCCCGCTAAGATCCTGCGGATTTCAGATTGGAGTTGTGACACTGCGGATTTCAGATCCGCGTGACCACCAAGTTTCTCTTCCACGTCAGACAATTGTTTCTGCGCCGACCCGATCTCTGCTAGAGTTTGCCGGCCGGTGACGGCTTCGGCGAAAATCTGCCGCCCCAGTCGGAGTTGTTCTTCGAGGTCTCGAGGAGTTGCGGGAGATCGCGGGTCCATAACGATCTTTAAAGGTTGAGTCAAAGTCTTTCCGTCGATGGTGAGCCGCACTTGGTAAGTGCCGGGGACTGCCCGCGGACCTCGCGGAGGTCGATGTTCATCTTCGACGGATTGATCCGCAGCTTGGCCCCCCGGCGCACCCCAGGCAAGATTCCAGACGAAGCGATGCATGCCTGGGCCGGTCTCAAGACTTTGTGGTTTCGGAAACCATCGCTCGGCGATGGGGCGGAGAGAATGTGTCTGCTCTTTCGCGTCGTCCGAGGAGAAGCCCTGAACAAGATTCTGTTTCTCATCAAGAATCTCGAGCTTGATGTGTTTTGCCGGGGTCTTGAGGTAGTAATCAAAGATGGCGCCGTTGGGTGGATTTTCGGCGGTCGGCTCTTCCGGCGGCAAGGGAGATCCGAGAAAGTTATCGTTGTCGACGCGGATGGCCGTGGCCGGCCGCAAAAACCACGGGCTTTCAGCTTTCACTGCATCGCGCGCCTGCCGCAGCGGCGTGATGTCGTCAAGGATCCAGAAAGCTCGCCCGTGGGTCGCGACGGCCAGATCGTCTCCGTGGATGATCAGGTCCGGGACAGAGGCTGTGGGAAGATTCAGCTGCAACGATTGCCAGTGGTCACCGTCGTCGAATGAAACGTAGATGCCCAGTTCGGTCCCAGCGAACAGTAAGCCGCGGGTTTGGGGGTCTTCACGGACAGCTCGCAAGAACGAAGATGCGCCAATGCCGCTGGTAATCAGTTCCCACGTCGCACCGTAATCGCGGGTGCGATAGAGGTACGGCTTCTGGTCATCGAGACGATGCCGGTCGACGGCTGCATACGCTTCTGCCGGGTCGAAGTGCGAGGCCTCAATCAGCGATATCCTGCTCCAGTCCCCAACCGCCTTTGGTGTGATTTCTTTCCAGTTTTTTCCGCCGTCCCGCGTCAGGTGGATGAGACCGGTGTCGGTCCCCGCCCAAAGGATATTGCCATTCAAACTGGACGGGGCGATGGTATACACCACGCCGTATCCACGCTGCTTTGCGTTCTCGACCGTGGGTGGGCCTTCGGGCTTCTTATCGCCCGGATACTCCGTCGACCCGGTTAAATCCGGGCTAATGATCTCCCAATGCAGCCCGCCATCGAGCGTCTTCATCACGTACTGTGTGCCAAGATAAAGCGTTTTCTTGTCGACGGGGGAAAACAACAATACGGGCGTCCAGGGATCACGGTACTTGCGAGCGTTGATGTCCACACCGAAATTCGACAGTGGCCAGGGAGAAATGTCCTGACTGAACGAGGTTCGACGATCAAAACGGCTCACGCCGCCATAAGTAGCGCTAAGGTAGATGATATTCGGATCGTTCGGGTCGGGCGCAATGTATCCGCTTTCGCTGCCGCCGGACGGAAACCAATCACGAGGCGTAATCAGTCCAGCATCACCGCGACTCCGCACAGCTGCGCTCCCGGTGTCTTGCTGCGTGCCGTAAACAACGTAGGGAAACTGATCGTCTGTGATCACATGATAAAACTGGGCTGTGGGCTGGTTGTACCACGTGCTCCAGGTCTGGCCGTAATCGAGACTGATGGTGGCGCCCTGATCGGTGCTGAGAATCATTCGAGAGGAGTCTTTGGGATCAACCCATATCTGATGGTAATCGTCTCCACCGGGAGCGCCGCGAACGATCGAAATAGTCTTCCCGGCGTCTTCGGAGCGGTAGAGCGCAACGTTGGGCAGGTAAATTACGTCTGGATTGCTTGGGTCGACCGTAATATTCCCGAAATACCAGGCTCGGCTGGTAAGCCGGCGGTCTTCACTCTGCAATGCCCAGGTGCTGCCCCCGTCGTCGGAGCGATAGAGCCCAGGTTTCTTGGACGCGCTGACTAGCGCGTATATTCGTTTGCCATTTGGCGAAACGGCTACGGCTGTCCTGCCCCAATCCCCATCGGGTAATCCACTTCCTGAGAGGCGCGACCACGTTTGACCGCTATTCTGCGAGCGAAAGAGACCTCCGCCTGGCCCGTCGAGCGGCGCATACGTACTCCACGGCGGACGGTGGCTTCGCCAGGTGGTAGCGAATAGAACCTTCGAGTCATCTGTGGCGATGGTGAGATCGGAAACCCCGATCTCCGGTCCTTGATCGAGAACCTTCGTCCAACTCGCACCGCCATCGGTCGATTTATATACGCCACGCTCGCTGTTCGGTCCGTAGGCATGCCCCAGAGCGCCGACGTACACGATGTTCGTATTTTGTGAGTCTACGACAATGCGGCTGATCTGGCGGGTGTCGCCCAGTCCGATGTTCGTCCACGTGTGACCGCCGTCTGTCGATTTGTAAACACCGTCGCCGGAAGAAAGATTGGAACGAATGTCTGACTCCCCGGTGCCAGCGTAAATGATTTTAGGATCGGAGGGAGCCACCGCGAGCGCTCCTATTGATGCGATCGGTTGACGGTCGAAAATTGGTTTCCACACGACACCTGCATCGGTGGTCTGCCAAACTCCGCCACCCACCGAACCAAAGTAAAATGTGGTTGAGCTTCCGGGAAATCCTGCCACGGCGACCGCCCGGCCTCCGCGAAACGGACCGATCAGACGCCATTTGAGCCCGCTGTAAAGTTTGGGAGGAATCGTCTGCGTAGTAGCCGTGGTCAAGGCGATCGAAGTGATTAGGAAAGCGAGCAAACAACGAAATTTGATGGCACACTTTTGCACTTGTCTATTCCTCACCTGCGAAAACAATTAGTGTAGTTGAAAGTTTGGAATTTACTAAGTGCTTGTGCATGGAATATGAACCGCACCACTGGCTAAAGTAGGGTGGTAGGCGTGCAAGAATACTGATGAGAGCAAACCCTATGGACGAACCGACGATTGATGTTCTATGCGAGAACTGCGGCCAAACTTTTACTGCATTTTTGAAAGAGATGGCGGACAAGAATGCTGAGGTCACCTGTCCAGCCTGCGGCAAGAATTGCGGGTCGGGAAATGCGAAGCCGGCACCGGAGCGGAATTAGTCAGCAAGAGAAAAATGGCACGGCCGAAGCCGTGCCTCCCTCCGATCCAAGTGGTAACCGTGCTATGACTTTTTCGCGACTTCCAGCTTGTTCTGCACGGTGAAGGCGCCAAATACCTGGGCCGCGCGTATGCCCGCGATCTGCTTATCCATCGCACTGCCGACTACGCCATAGAGGCTTAAGTTGCCGCGGTCGACGACGATACGGATGGGCTTGGCTGGGTCAATCGCGTAGCGGCTCAGCGCCGGGTCGCGATAAATCGTCCGCAGGGCACGAATTCTGATGTCGTCGTCAAAAAAAGAAACCGGGGCGACTTTTGTGTCGTTCACGACGTCCTTTACGCCAGGAGTGGTGTCGACCAGCGCTAGAGCGGAGTCGCGGTCAACTTCCGTGCGAGTCTCGCCATTTAGTGTGACCACGCCATTCTCCACTGATGCCGTCACGAAATTAAACGCGATGTCATATCCCATGCGGTCATAGTACAGTTTGCGGTCGAGTTGCGCCGTTAGTTCGGCGTCGGGAATGTTTTTACCATTCACTGCAATCAGGTTCTTCACTCCATGCACGTTTTGCGTTTTGTGAATTTTCTTGGCCGCATCCAGCTTCTGCTGATAAAGATCCACATTCCCGGTCAGCGTAACAATGCCATCCTCTACCGTGGCTTGGACGTTGCGGAAGTCACTCTTGGATGCGAGTTGCTGTGACACCTTTGATTGAATGGTGGCGTCGTAGCGGCTCGCGCTAGTGGTCTGCGCGACCATGCTCGCGCTTAGAACGCCAACTCCAATAAACCAGCCGAAACTGCGAAGAAAAGCTTTCATGAAATCGATCCTCCGATCCCCTGCAAGTAACAAACCCAGGTTCCGACGAAAAGTTTTCATATTCTGTCTCCTCATTCTCTTTACTAACTGGTTAGTTAAATAATCAGATGCAACAAACCAATCGCGGATCGTAAAGATTTGTACCGGCTGGAGACATTGGCCCCAGCGGTTGAATTCGACTGGCATTCCGCGTACGGTAATGTGCAGGCTGTGCGTCCGGGTATGCCAGGTCTTCGAGCTCTCCGCCAAGGCCGGAGACGGAATGGACGAGTATCTGAATTTTCTGGCAGCCCGCCTGGACGAGTTGCACACAGCCGCAGCAAGCTAAGCAGGAAAGCGCACTCGATGATCAGTTTTCTCTCCATTATCGCGGTGGGATTTTTTCTCGGGATGCGCCACGCCACCGATCCCGATCACGTGATCGCGGTGACTACAATCGTAAGCCGCCAGCGCAACCTGCTGAGAGCTGCGATGACCGGCATTTTCTGGGGCATCGGTCACACCTTGACGATTTTCGTCGTTGGCACCATCATCATTCTGTTTGATGTCGTCATTCCCGCGCGAATCGGGCTTTCCATGGAGCTTTCCGTGGGATTGATGTTGATTATCCTTGGGGTGATGAACATAGTGAGCTTCCTCCGCTCGGCGCGTTCAATCTCCCCTCAAGATTCTGAAGTTGTGCATCGCCATGCTCACAGCCATGGGGACTACGTACACAGCCACACTCATGGGCACACTCCCGAGACGCATCCTCATAGCCAGCAAACGCCGTTGACCTGGCTCGATCGAGTGTTTGGAAGAATCGGTCTCTATCAGCAACTTCGTCCGCTGATAGTGGGCATAGTTCATGGACTCGCCGGTTCTGCTGCCGTGGCTTTGCTCATTCTCACAACCATCCGTAATCCGCACTGGGCGATTGCCTACCTTCTCGTCTTCGGCGCAGGCACCGTTGGGGGGATGATGCTGATTACGATGAGCATTGCTTCCGCATTTAACTTCTTCGGAAAAAGACACGAGCGATTTTCGCAACGGCTGGGGCTGGCTTCCGGGCTGGTGAGTTTGGCCTTCGGAGTTGCGCTGGCGTATCAGATCGGCGTTGCCAATGGCCTGTTCACCGGCCATCCGCAATGGACACCTCGATGACAAATATGGCGGTGTGCTGAAAACCGCCGCGTCGACCTCTTTTACCTACACGTCCGGGGAGGCTTGAATGTATGCTCGCATCATTCGAACTTCGTGATCCTTTTCGCTGAGGTCGTGAAGAAGGATGTCGCGCAGCGAGACAATGCCTCGTAGCTGCTTGCCTTCGCACACCGGTAGATGGCGGAAGCCGTGCCGCCGCATCAGCACCATGCAATTCTCCAGGCTCTCGTCCGGACTTACGGTGAGCGGGTCCTCGGTCATGACCTCCTCCACGCGCGTGGTTCGACAGTCGCGTCCTTCGACCACCACCCGTCTCATCAAGTCGCGCTCGGAAAAGATGCCTACCAGGAGGCCATCGCGAAGCACTGGCACCGCGCCGATGTTCCGATCCACCATCGCTTGTGCCACGTCGAACGCGAACTGGTCGGCATCGGCGCGATAGGTATCCTGTGTGTTAATTAAATCGTAAACATGCATGGGGCTCACCTCCGAATGCTACTTCGAAGCAAACCGCGTGAGTATATGCCCAAACGCAACGGATTAAAAGAGGCAGAATCATGTATTCCAGGGCAGGGATGCACCTAGTCCCACATTGGGCCGAACGCTCAGGGGGCTTCTTAGGTTGGGCCGATGAAAACAAAGTATGAACAGGCCCAGAGCGCCGTGGGGATACTGCCGCGGGGCCGAGTCGTAAGGATAATGTTGTAGTCATCCGAAGGCTGGAGACTTTCGACCACCGACGGCAGCGGCTGGGGCTGAGCGACCGCCAAATGGGCAAGGAAGCGGTAAACGTCGGGTTCTCCGCTGTAGCCTTGAGAGACGAAGGAAATCTCCGTATTCTGGCCCGCAAAGTGCCAACTCAGCGAAGCCGCCATTGAGATCGCGTCCTCATACGCCTTCTCCGAGACCACCCCTTCGGTCGGATTGTCGAACACAATGCGCAATTTCCGCTCGTCTTCGCGGCTGAACTCCCGCACTTTGAGCGAACCTGACTTTGCCGTTGCTTTCCAGTCCACATGCCGAGCGGAATCTTCCGGCATGTACTCCCGAATCAGATACAAGTCGTCGCCGCGGCCCCGGGCAAAGGTTTCGAACTCGCCCGTGATCATCGGCAGAACCTCGAAAAATTCGTCAGCAGGTTCCACGGGCGGATACACAATGATTTCGCGGACCAGGGGCACGCGACGGGTCTTGGTAAGAAAGGCGAAAGGAAAGCGCGTAGCTAGGCCAAAGCTCTTCTGCTGATAACATCCGCGGTGATCAAAACGAAGTTCAAGGTCGGCAGCCAGTTCGGCGCCCGCGGGAACATATGGGAAGTACGCTGACCCTTGGAAAATGTCCGGCGGGGCTTCGCTTTTCGAAACCCGCCGCAGCTTGTAATCCCGAAACTGGATCCACTGCTTCCCCGGCGGACGACCCGGAGGAACCGCAAACGTTGCCGGCATCCATTGCCAGTGTTTGCCAGTGTTGTCCTTTTCAACCGAAACTACATTCACGGAAAACGACGGCAACCAGTGCCTGGGGTTTCGCAACACGATTCTGGCCAGCGTCGCCCGGCCCGCGAACAAGTGTTCCGGCAAGCGCACATCTAGCTCCAGAGCGCGAAGCACCAGGGCCGAGGCGAAGCCGGAAACCAGAATTGCCGCCAGCATCGCCGCCACTATGATGTAAAGCAGATTGTTACCGGTGTTGAGAGCGGCGATCCCGATCGTCATTACGAGGGCCACGTATACGATTCCGACTTTTGTGACGTCGTAATCGAAAGCGTCCCGAATGCCGGCGCCAGCCACTCGGCGGGCGAGATAAGGCACGGTGGTCAACCCCACGATAACGGCCAGCAACAGCGCAGCGGACGCCAGCACCAGCGTCGCCCAGAGATTTCCCGACTCTCTGGACACAGTGGAGAAGAGGGCGGCGCCGAAAGCCAGGGTCAAGCCCACGATTGCCAGCAGGAAGCGTACCCACATTTCAGGAATATCGAGGTGCAGGAAGCGAGAGAATCGCTGCATCGGGGAAAACCGCGCAGTGTCGGCTGGCTTCATTTGTAGATGTTCTGGCTTGAGGTTAGCATCGGCTTGACGAGGCATCAATGAGAGTTTGACGACAGGAACTTAGCCACTGCGCGATTAAACTCTTCAGGCGCTTCTTCGTATGGAAGATGTCCCACTCCATCGAATGTTACCAGTTGGCAATCGCGGAATTGCTGCTTCAACTGCGTGGCTGAGGCCGGATCTACTGCGGTATCCTTGCTTCCCCAGATCAGCAGAGTTGGGATGTTGGTGATGCGAGGCAACGCCGATTCCAACTGTTTCAGATCGCTATTCCACGACCTCGCCACCCCTAATGCGTATTCGTAGGAACCTGGGGTGCGCATGGGCTTGCGGTAGCCTTCGAGGCTGTCCGGCGGAATGCGGCTCGGGTCACTGAACATCCGCCGGTGGTAATACTCGTGCAAACTTCGCACATGAGGAATGAGAATGGGGAAGAGCGGCGCGATAAGAAAGCTGCTCAGAAAAACCGTCAACCGCTGTCCGTGTGCAGACCAGGGATTGACTGGATCCACCAGAATCAAGCGCCGAACACGATCCGGAGCCCCCGCGGCAGCCATAATTGCCACTGCGCCGCCGTGGGAGGTGCCTAGTAGATCGCAGGACGCGAGACCGGTTTTGTCCATGAATTGGAGCATACGCTCGGCGCTTGCCTTGAGAGAACAGTCGAGTTTCGCCGGTCGATCGGAGAAGCCGGTTCCCAGCATGTCGATTGCGTAGACCGTTGCGTGCTGGGCCAGAGCGGGTATGGCGAAACGCCAGGAGAATGAGTACCCCAGTAGCCCATGGACTAGCAGCAATGGCGGGCCTGAGCCGGCGCGCACGTATCGCATGCGCGCTCTCTTCCACGGACCGTCGAGGGTTATCCAGTGTTCTTCAACATCGAATTCGTGCTGAGGATCAATGTCTGTGGAGAATGTGCGGTTCACGGCGATTGTTTGGGTGAGACCAGACAACTTTTTGTCGGCTGCGGGCTTCTATCTAAGAAGTATCGCCTCTGTCGCTTGAGTGAAGGGAGGGTTTCGGCTCTCCCTTCTTTTTTTGGGGCCGATTAACCTACTCCTAAACATCTGTCGGCGATCTTTCCATAAACTAACAAGTATATATCCCCGAGAGCACATCGTCCCGGTAGATCTATGAAAACAAAGATACTGTTAGAGATGCGTACGTAAGATATCCGTTCGAAGGGACTCTGCACAGGATATCTCCCGAGCAAGACGTCAAAGAGGCTGGGATCGCGATGGACATCATCAAATAGATAATACCAGCACGACTATATTATCGAGCAAAAGAAGCTAAGTAAAGCCAGGAAGGAACGAAAAGGGGTCAACCATGTACTGGGCCGAGTACAAACCCTTGACGAAGGCGTAAGAGAGCGCAACAATGCCACCATCTCTTTCGCGCCGTCTCGTGGCATGAGTATACGGTTCAGAAATCAGTCGGGTCAGCGTGGCCGGACAGGTTGGTTCCATCCTGCGGTTGCGAACCCTCAATGGTCCGTCAATTCCCTGGGAAAACACTCAGCGAGCTGCCAAGCGAAGGACTGCGCCAAGGTGCGGCATTCCAACACACCCAAGGCGCTGAGCCACGGGAGACAGTAGCAAGAGATGACAACGAAAAAAAGACTGGAGATGTGAAGAAGGGAACCAGACCGCAATCCAAAAACGGGAGGCTAGCATGAGGCAGAATATGGCAGGCAGCAGTGCGTGGCAACAGATGCGCAGGGCAAGCGTGCTCTACTGGTTTCTAGCAGCGGTCAGCATAGGTTCCGCGGTTGCGCAGGTAGTGAACGTCACCGTTCAGGGTCGGGTATACGACTCCACTGGCGCGGCGATCCCGCAGGCGACGGTGACCGCGGTTAATACGGCTACTGGACTCAACCGTTCCGCCACCGCCAGCGTGATGGGCGACTATCAAATCGCCTTGCTCCCCCCGGGCGATTACACCGTAACCGCTGAACGGCAGGGTTTTCAAAAATCGGCGAAGAAGCTTCACCTGGATGTCGGCGAGGCAGGGAATGTGGACTTCACGCTATCGCCCGGTCAGGTCCAAACCCTCGTCGAGGTGCAAGATATCGGCGCCGTGGCGGAGCCTACGCGCAGCATGGTCAGCGAAGTGATCACCCCACAGCAGATCGAGAATCTTCCGGTCAACGGACGCCAGTTTATTGACTTCGCGCTGCTTGCGCCCGGGGTCACGATCGGAGATACGACCTCGGGCAGTACGGATGTGATTGTAGAGCCGGTGACCAAGCTTTCTTTTGCAGGGCAGAATATCCATTTCAACTTCATTGCGGTGGACGGGGCGGATGATATCTCAACGGCGTCGGGCATCCAGCGCGGCACGCCGCCCCAGGAGTCAGTTCAAGAATTCCGCGTCATCAATACCGACTATAGCGCGGAATTCGGACGAGCGACTGCCGGCATCGTCAACATCATCACCAAGAGTGGAACCAATGCATGGCACGGATCCGGTTACGAGTATTTTCGCAATGACAAGCTGGATGCGATCAGCGTGCTCTCCGCGCCTGGCTTTCACGTGCTTCGACAGAATCAGTTCGGGGCCTCTTTCGGCGGACCGGTTCGAAAAGACAGAACTTTCATCTTTGCGAATTATGAAGGCCAGAGGCGTGCCGAATCGCCCACCTACAATTCCGCGGTGCTGAACAACATCGCAGCCATCAATAATGTGAAGACTACGGTCTTTCACTTGCCGGCAGAAAACTTGTTTGCGTTGCGCGACGGCAACACCGACAACGGATTCATCCGGCTGGATGAAAATTTCAATGCGAAGAACACCTTATATCTTCGATATTTCATCAACGATGATCGTCTGACCAATCAGTCGCCGCTGAATAACGGCTTCGATCTGCCGTCAGCATTCAAGAACAACTATATTCGCGACCAGTCCGTCGCCGGCGGCTTGGCCACAGTGTTTTCACCTTCGTGGGTGAATGATCTCAGAATGCAGTATGCGCACCGCACCTTCGATTTCCCCGTGGTATCGACTCAGCCGCATCTAGAGGTTGCCAACACGTTTGCGGTGGGAGTGAATCGCGGCAATCCCGATATTTACCGCGAATCGCGCTTCGAACTTGTCGACAATGTAACCCACAACGTGGCCAATCACACCATCAGTTTTGGGGGCAATTTCGACCGCGTCGGCACCTATGAGTCGTTTCCTCTGTTTTATCCGTTTGAAGCGGACTTCGCGGATCTTTCCGCCTTTTTGGGTACCGACGGCGCGGCCGGTTGTCCGGCTGGCGCCGCCTGTCCGGATCCTTTCGTGGTTTTCTTCGAGCGATTCAATGCCAGCACCAACCCGCCGTTCACGGAGCCTTCACTTGCCGGTGGGACGGCCATTTACCAGGGCGGCCCGATTCCCCAGAACATCCGCAAACAAGCCTCGGCCACGCTGGATCACACCTACAATGGCCTTTACATTGAGGACAAGTGGCGAGCCTCCCAGAGACTTACTTTGAATGGCGGCGTGCGTTGGGAGTTTGAGACTTGGCCTTCGGGTGTTCTCAACACGCAGTGGAAGAACGTGGACCCGCGGGTTGGCCTGGCTTACGACATCGGAGGAGCGCACGAAGTTGTGTTTCGCGCTGGCTTCGGATTATTCCACGGAATTATTCCGTCGCCGTTGCTGATGTGCCAGGCCCCTTCTTGCGGCGGTGTTTCCACTTATCCGGGACGGCCCTTTGAAAACAGTTTGAACGCTAACACCGGGCTTTTCAGTTTCGCCAGTTCGCCGTTCATCAACTTTCTCGGTTTGAATGCGCTGCTCACCAACGCGACTTATCCGAATGGAACACCGGAACCGTTTTGTCCGGACGGAACGCTCGCCACTTGCGGCTTTCTGCAGGATGCCACCATCGTTCGCTTCGACCAGAACAGCAAAAATCCATACGGAGTGCAGGCCAGCGCTTCGCTGGAATTCCGTCCCTTCAAGGATTCTGTGCTGAGCATCTCAGGCTTGCACGTGCGCGGCGTACACCTTGGCAGCTTTTACAACGTGAACCAGCCTGACCCGAGTGGGACTGTGCTGGTCCACGACTCCAGCGGACAAACCATCTGCAAAGATGTTTATTTCAACTTTGCTTCCCCACTGAATAACCCGGCGCCGCTGCCGCCTACGAACTGCACTCCTTATCCAGCACAGATGGTCATTCCGGGGGTGCCACACATTAACGGCGTGCCCGGATTCCGTGACCCGCAATTCAGTGTCTTTTTCGAGGCCACGTCGCGGTGGGATTCCGAATACGACGGGCTGCTGGTGCACATGACCAAGCGGCTCTCCCACAACTTCTCGTACGCTATCAGCTACACTTACTCCCACTCGATTGATAACGGGCCCAATCCGAGCTTCGTTCTGATTCCGCAAGATAGTGCTAATTTTGACGAAGAGCGCGCAAGTTCAGCCGACGATGCCCGCCATCGTTTCGTGGGTAACGCGATTTTCAACAGCCCTTCGAGTTGGAATACGTTTTTGCGGGACTTCACTTTCAGCACGATTGTCACATTGCAATCGCCGCAGTACTTCACCAAATATGCAGGCTTTGACGCCAACGGTGACGTGTTTGGAAATAATGATCGGGTTGGCGGCGAGCCGCGCAATACGTTCCGGGGAGACTCCTTGCAGACCGTGGATATGCGTCTGGAACGAACCTTTCCCCTTCACGAAAACCTAAGGCTTCAACTGATGGCGGAAGCCTATAACCTGATGAACACCGTAAACGTCCGTTATTTCAATACGAGTTATGGCGCGGCGGACTTCTGTGGAACGGCTCCGGGCGCGCCGGGGTGCTTTGGCGCGCCGGGCTTCTTCAGAGAAGGTTCGCCCAACCCGCTGTACGGAACTCCGAGTTCGGTGTTCAACCCGCGCCAGTTGCAGTTCGTGGCGAGAGTGACCTGGTGATTGCGGAGCAGCGGAGTACAGTACGGAATAGGATGCAGCGCAAGAGTTGGTGAACTTGCGAAGCAAACTTACCAGGAAGGGTCAAGCATGCGGCGCGCGGCCCTCGGAGTTCGAATGCATTCCGGTTGGGGCGTGTTGGTGGCTATTTCCGGAGACGCCAACTTGATTAAGCTAGTGGATCGGAGGCGCATCGTCACCACCGATCCCGGCGCCGATGGGGCCAAGCAGCCCTATCATCATGCGGCCAGCCTCGGACTCCCAAAGTCGGAGCAATATCTTGCCGACTGTGCAACTGTTTCCGAGCGCCTGGCTTTAGCGGCGGTCGCGCAGGTGGTCCGGGAATTGGACGGGCGCCACTATCGGATCGTAGGCTCTGCCGTCCTTCTGGCCTCTGGTCGACCCTTGCCGTCTCTTTCGCAGATTCTCGCGTCGCACCCGCTCATTCATACCGCGGAAGGCGAATTTTTTCGCGATGCCGTTAGAAAAGCTTGTGAACGTTTGGAAATCCCTGTCACGGTGGTTCGAGAGCGCGATCTCGATGAGCAGGCTAAGACGGTGTTCGGGAATGCGGCCAACCGAATGCAACGCAGCATCTCAAATCTGGGAAGTTCTATCGGTCCACCTTGGACCAAGGATCACAAAGTTGCGGCGCTTGCCGCTTCCATGATTCTGGCACATGAGCCGACTTTCTTCCTCCCGCGCCGCTCAGCAGGGCCCACAACCAAGACCAAGAGGGAAAGGTAGAGCATGCGCTTCGGGATTTATTGTGAGATTCAGACTCCGCCGGGGAAGTCCCACTACGAAATGATCTGGGAGATCATGCGGCAGATCGAACATGCGGATCAAGCGGGATTCGACGTGTATTCGGTTATTGACCATCACTTCTTTCAAAAGTTTTCTATCTCAGCCAATCCTCTCGCGATGTTTGCCGCTGCCGCGCAGCGCACCGAGCGCATCCGCTTTCGCACCGCGCTTCACACCTTGCCGCTGGAAAACCCCATGCGACTTGTGGGAATGATTGCCGAAGCGGACATTCTGACGAACGGGCGCCTTGAGTGTGGACTAGGCCGCGGCCACGCCTGGCTGTTCGGACCATCCGCTTTGCCCCTCGAAGAAAGCCGCCCGCGGTATAACGAAGCCATAGACATTCTGGAACTGGCGTTTGCCAAGGAAAGATTTTCCTACGATGGCAAATACTACAAGGTGAAAGATGTGTCCGTTGTTCCGCGGCCACTGCAGAAGCCGCATCCCAAGTTTTACACCGGTGGTACCAGCGATATTACTTATCAGATGGCCGGAGAGAAAGGATGGGGCATCTTTGTGCCCCCGCTGCTGCCCTGGAAAGTGCTGGAAGGCCCGCTCAACATCTACAAGAAAGCCTGTGCCGAACACGGGCATGAGCCGGATATCGTTTACATTCGTCCGGTTTACATGGATGAAGATGAGAAGCAAATTCGGAAAGAAGTTGAACAAGCCCTGCATAATTTTCTGGCCTTCAACGCGTCACCGGTTGAATCGATCCAGAGTTCCGAGAAGCAGGCCGAACTGCGGGCGAAAGGATATGGGTTTTATGCCAGCGGAGCACTCGAATCCCTCACCAAGCTGACCTACGATCAGATCGTGGAACAGGAAATAGGATTTATCGGAACGCCGGAAAAGGTGATCCGTCAGGTGCGCGAACTGGCGGCGAAAGGCGGCATCGGAGAATTGGCTATCGTCTCCAATTTCGGCGGACTGGAGCATTGGAAAAGCATTAAGACGCAACATCTGTTCTCCAAGCATGTCATGCCGGCATTTCGTGCTGGGCGAGCCGACGCCGGGGCAGCCGACTAGCTGTAAACACGAGTATCGCTATGGCATCCACAGCGGCTCCAATTCGTTCGACAGGTACGTTTGCTCCAATGAGCGCTCGCCGCGTGCTGATCTTTGGCGGCATCGTGCTGATCGCCGTCGGAATGCTTTTCGGCGATGTCTTCGCGGTATTCGTTCTGCATCAGAATGGCGCACGAACGGGTCAGGCATTGCTCACCGCAACCCGGGCCGTGGCTGCCGGAGACTCGGCGGGCGTCAAAGAAGATTTCGCCAGAATCGGTGATCTGTTGGAAGATCATGGCACCAAGCTTGACGCGCATGCCCATATGATCGCCGCGGGGTACCTGGCATTGCTGCTGGCGCTGCTGCAGCCGTACGTCGCGTTTAGTTCCAACACCCGCAAAAGTCTGGCTCAACTGTTTGTTGCTGGCGGGCTGCTGCTCCCGTTGGGAATTTTCCTCATCCATTATGTCGGGCTGGCCTATAGCCCATTCAAGGTGATTGGTTGGGCAAGCATTCTTGCAGACTCCGCTAGCGCGATGCTGATTGCGGTGCTCATCGCTGAAGCCTGGGGCCTGTGGCGATATTTGCGGGGAGTGCGGGCGGACGACGCTGAACCCGAGTTGCCGCCGGAGTACAGCTGGGAGAGCCGTATGCTGCTGGCGGGCGGCACCGTCCTAATTCTCTTCGGTTTGCTTTATGGTGCGTGGTATGCCGGCTTCGATTTGTACGAGCATGAAGCGAGAGAAAAGACAATTCTTAGTGGCATGTTGAAAGCCTCGGTTAGTGGCGGGGATGCGACACCATCCGTCAGCGACTACGGCAGGCTGCAGGCCCAGAAGGCGGTGGATATTGCGGCGCACTCGCATGTAATCGAATTTGGACTGCTCGCCATTCTGCTTTCTTTTATCCAGCCCTACGTTTTTCTCAATTCTAGCTGGAAGCGACGCTGGGTGAAGCTGTTGTTGGCCGGGTCAATTATTTTGCCGGTGTTTGTTCTGCTGGAAATGCGTCTGGGTTTGGCGGCCGGAGGAATCGCCGATATCGGTGGTCTTATGGTTTTGATTGCATTGATGGGCATGCTGACCGGAGTGCTTCGTTACACCGGTGTGCTCGATGCGCAACAGGGATGTGCGCGATGAGCGCGGCGAGCAAGCTTCTGATTTTTGGCGGACTTGTCCTTGCAGCTTTCGGTATGCTCTACGGATTGCACTATGCCTTATTCGTCGAACACCAGACGCTTGATCGAATGGGCGGCTCGCTGGCTACGGCGTTTGTGGATGCAGCTGAACGGAACTTACCGGCCGCACAACGCGCCATCGACGACTACGCGGAAACCAAGTACGACTATGTTCGTCAGGTTGATGCGCACTCCCACTGGATTGGCCTCGCCATGTTGATGATCATCTTCGGAACCGTACTGGATCGGACGGGATTCGGCGAACGTACACAATTCATCATCGCGATTGCCTTGGCCTTGGGCTCGTTCGGCTTTCCGGGCGCAGTGATTCTGCAGACGTTCACTCGCGGCCCGGTTGCCTCTGCCCTGGCGGTGGCGGGATCAGCGCTGGTTATCGCCGCAATGGGCGCCGCAGCCGTAGGTTTCGCACGCCAACACAGCCGCACCTGACCATGTGCGGAGCAAATCTCCCAGCCTTTTTACGGTGCTAGTCCCTCGACCGCGCGCGCTCGCAATCCGTCGGCGCTAAGCACTTTGCCCTTGACCACGATCCCCGGAACACCGATCCGGTCGAGAACGTTCTCAGGAAGCCGTATGCCGTTCTGTGGGCTGAGGACAAGATAAACTTGTCCACCTTGGTCGGCGACAAACATTAGAGGACTGCCGGCGGCGACGCAAAACTTCGCGCAGAAGGCATGATCGTAACCATGGGCGTGATTGCCGAGGTAACAACTTGCGTCCGTGAACTCGCCTCGGAGGGTCGCGGCCTCTCCGCGCACAGGCTGTCCGGCAAAAAGCTCGATGTTCCCTCGCTTCGCTATTCTCTGCGCCCTGGTCAGGTCCGAGACCAGGGGCTGAACTTGCACGAATGGCATACCATTCAAACCATACCGATCTCCGAATTGAAAAGCAGACAATCCCAGAGCCGCGAGTGCAAGGACAGTGATCCTTCTACTTGGACGCGATATTCGTACCTTGGCTTGCATGGTTTCGCCTGTGGGCGCTTTGCTTAGCGGCTGTCCCTGTGTAAGTGACGCGCCAGATGGAGTTCGAGCCGTCATCAGTTATCAGCAGCGACCCGTCCGTCGCCACGGTGATGCCGACTGGCCTTCCCCATACGTGTTCATTGTCGACTACAAATCCCGTCACGAAATCTTCATATTCGCCGCTGGCCCGGCTTGTCTGGTGCAGAGGTACGCGAATCACTTCATATCCGGTGCGCACCGATCGGTTCCATGAACCGTGTTCGGACGCGAAAATGTCTCCCTGATATTCCGCCGGGAATTGCGAGCCCTGATAGAACGTCATCTCGAGGGAAGCGTCGTGAGATTGCAGCAAAACGTCGGGGACGATGGCCTTATCTCTCAACTCCGGATGTTTCCCCTCGTGTCGCGGATCCTGATGGCTGCCGATGTACCACCACGGCCAGCCATAGAAGCCGCCCGGCGTGACATGCGTAATGTAATCGGGCACGAGATTGTCTCCCAAACCGTCACGTTCGTTCACCGAACACCACAAGTCGCCTGTCTTCGGCTGGATTGCCAGTCCGCCTCCCGCGTTGCGGATCCCGTATGCGTGCACTTGCATCCCTGAGCCATCAGGATTGAACTCCAGAATGTCAGCTCGATTCTTTTCCTCCGTTGTGGTGTCGGGATCGTCGACATTGGACTCCGACCCAACTGCGACGAACATCTTCTTGCCGTCGGCCGTGAACTGCACGTCGCGGGTCCAATGCCCTGAGCCATGCGGCAAGTCCACGATATGCTGCGCCGGTTCGTTGGCTTTCAGGTCTCCATTTCTGTATGCAAACCGGATGACCGCGTCGGTGCTTCCTACGTACACCCATTGAGGGCTGTCTCCCGGAGGATAGAATGCGATGCCGTACGGCTGGTTGAGTCCGGTGGCATAAATTTCTTCCTCTCGCGGTTTACCAGCGGCGGTGATTCCGCGAAAGACTCTGATTTTCCCGCTGCTGCTCTCCGCCAGGAAGACGTCGCCGTTGGGAGCGGTCCGGATGAGCCTGGGGTCATCAAGTCCCGTTGCGTATTGCTGCACCTTGAATCCCGAGGGTACTTTTGGCCATGCACTGTGCGGGCGGCCAACCAACTGCGGTCCGTCGTTCGCCGACTCGCTTGCGTACGGTGCCGGAAGCTCTTGCGCCGTGATCTTGCGGATTTTTCCGGGTTGCTCATAACGGAAGTCTGTGAAGGGCGGTTGTGGCGGAGGCGCATTCGTTTTGACAGGCGTCACGCTAGCAGGTAACGAATTGTGCGTTTGTGCGCTGGGGGAATTCTTGAGGGATTTCAAATAGCTGACAATCTGCCAGCGTTTCTGCTCAGGCAGGCTCGCCCACGACGGCATACCGTTGTTGACAGATCCGGTGGTGATGAACCAGAAGACTTCTCCGTCGGGCGCTGATTGTGTAGGTCCTTTCGCGAGCTCAGGAATGTTTCCGGACCCGCGTCCGCCGATTCCGTGGCAGGAGCCGCAGTTCGCCCTATACAGTCTGGACCCTGCTACCACGGCTGAGTGCTGCCCGGCGTATGGGTTGGTTAGTTGTGAACTGGACGCGGGAGCATTGTGAAAATGCGCATCCTGGGCTGCCAAAGTGGAAGCCAGAAAGATCCACGTAATCAAACACACGGCCACTGTAAGAAAATAAGAACGCACATCGACTCTCAAGTTTTTCCTCCAAGCGATGATTGCTGATTGCTTGCACACAAAGATTGTCATCTCGTTGTTCGATGAAAGACCTCTCCATGCCGTTTCATCCTGGTTCAACGAATTGTGGAATTTGCCAGTGTCAATCTGTCGACACTCGATGGCGGATCACAGGCGCGATGAATGTCCGCGGAGAATAGGGTTTTTTTGGAGACTGATTTCTTATACCGGTGTTGTATAATCTGCAGAAAGAGGGATTGCCGGTAACGGCTTAATGAAATTGTCGGAAATAAGAGATCGCGGGGTGAGTGAGTGCGGGTGGCGTGCGGTAGTGATCGTCATTGCCATTTGCTCGTTGACGCTCACGGTCGCGACTCGTTTTTGGGCACCGAGCACTTCCCAGTCGCACATCGTAAAGTCAGTTGACCGTCAATCAGTTGACCCCAAACGACAGCACCTTGTAAAAGACGCGGCTCGGTGGGTGGGGCCGAGTGCGAGTTTCATTTTCGTCGCTCCCGCCTTGATCGAAACCCGCGTAGCTCCTGCCGGACCTTTGCTTCCGAAGCATGTTTTCAGCGACAGCCTGTACAACAGGCCCCCTCCGTCATCCGTATTCTTCCTTTAATTTTTTTCATCTACTTCTGTAGTGGTTACAGTCCGGTTGTGTCGTGACGGGCAGTCTTTGGCTGCGCAAATGGCATTTGGCGGTGCGTTTGACCCCCGCCGGGTTGGGGCAATAGACAGCTCGTGGAGAAAATTCGTATGGCTCTTGAGCCGATATCCGTCGCGGAGCTTGATGCTCTCAGGCGCTTAGACACTTGCACGGTTTCAGACGCGATCGAGACCTTTAAGGTCCGGCTGCGGAACGCCGGCTTCGCCGACGCCCGCATACGCTGCATGTTCGAAGACATTCCGCCGATGGTTGGATATGCCGCAACCGCCCAGCTGCGCAGCGCGGAGCCTCCAATCGCAGGGCGAATTTATGTGGATCGCACCGATTGGTGGAACAGCATTCTACAAGTACCGGCGCCGCGAATTGTGGTGTTGGAGGACTTGGACAAACCTCAAGGCGTTGGGGCTTTCCTCGGAGGAATGCAGGCTGCGATCCTCAGAGCGCTGGGTTGCGTCGGGTTTGTCACCGACGGCGCCGTAAGAGAACTTCCGCGTGTGAGGGAACTGGGATTCCATCTGTTTGCAGGAAATGTGGCCGTTTCGCATGCCTACGCCCATATCTTCGAGTTTGGATCACAGGTCAAAGTGGGCGGCCTGGAGGTGCACCCCGGCGATCTCTTGCATGGAGATCGCCACGGGCTCTTGACCGTGCCCAAGGATATCGCTGGAGAGATTGCAACAGCTGCGGCCAGATTGCATCAAGCGGAGAAAAAGGTCATGGATTTTTCTGGTTCACGGGAATTTTCAGTGGAGAAGTTACGGCACATACTCAAGGAATTGAGTTCGGGGGACTCTGGTTGAGCATGAATTTCAACTGGCAAGGAAAACGGGCGAGGACGTCCGCGCCCGCATCGGCGAATCGCAAGCTGTCAGGTTACTTAACCATCGGGCTCACCGCCATGCTGGCGCTCGCGGTCTCATCGTGTAATGGCGGACATGATGGGAAGGTCGAGGCAAATGCGGAGCAGGCAGTCACGGTCGGAGTATCTCACGCAGTGAAAAAAACCTTGAGCCGGGCAATTACCTTGTCCTCCGAATTGGTGCCTTTTCAAGAGATCGATGTCTATGCAAAAGAATCCGGCTACGTTCAGAAATTAAACGTCGATTATGGAACCCACGTAAAAGTTGGCCAGGCGATGGCTACCCTGGAAATTCCAGAACTGCAGGCGCAGCTGCAGCAAGATCAGGCTGAGATCAAAAACTCGATGAACCAAGTCAGCCGCGCCGATAACGAACTGAAACGCTACGATGCGCAATACAACGCGCTCCATCTGCAGTACACGCGGTTGAACGGGGTCTTCCAGACTCAACCCGGCATCGTGGCCCAGCAGGAAGTTGACGATGCGCAGGGCAAGGATCTCGCCGCAGCCTCGCAAGTGGACGCTGGGAAAGCAGCGCTGGAGGCGGCGCAGAGCCAGATGGCAGCTGCAAGAGCGAAACTCGCTCACGATCAGACACTCTACGACTATTCCAAAATCACGGCGCCCTTCTCGGGAGTGGTGACCGAACGCTACGCAAACCTGGGCACTCTGGTTCAAGCGGGCACAAGTTCGAGCACACAGGCGATGCCGATCGTCCGGCTGTCCGAGGACGATCTCTTCCGCCTGGTCATTCCGGTTCCGGAGTCGTACGTTCGCTACATTCGTATCGGCGATCCGGTGAACGTTCACGTGCCCTCCCTGAACCGCACTTTCCCCGCCAAAATTGCGCGCTTCTCCGTGGATGTACGGGCTGACACTCGCACCATGCACACGGAAGTGGATGTTCCGAATCCCGAGCGCGTGCTGATACCCGGCCTTTACGCCGAAGCCGCAGTGGAACTCGATCAAAAAGAAAATGTTCCGGCAGTTCCCTTGCAGGCCTTAAATCACGAAGCCAATAAAACTACGGTGTTTGTGGTGAATCGCGACGGCGGACTGGAAGATCGCGTGGTCCAGGTCGGACTGGAAACCACCACAGATGCGGAAATCATTTCCGGATTAAGCGAGGGCGAACAGGTCGTAGTCAGCGACCGCAGCGGCTTGAAGCCTGGCCAAAAAGTTCACCCTCACGCTATGGCGGTGATGCAGTACCAGGAGCAGAACACCCAGTAGCTATTGGATAGAGGTTTATGCCAGGATTTTCAATTCGTAATCCGTACTTCATCATCGTCATCTGCCTGGTGCTCCTGGTGATAGGCGTCACCAGCATTGCCCGCATGCCGGTGGATTTATTTCCTCCTATCAATTTGCCGGAGGTGGTGGTCGCCACTTTCTATTCGGGCATGCCGCCATCGGACATCGAGACCGATATCACCGATCCTCTGGAACGTTTCTTCACGCTGGCTGCGGGCGTCGATCACATGGAGTCGCGATCGCTGCAGGGAGTGAGCATCATTCGCGTGTACTTCCAGCCTGGAACGAACGCTGACGCCGATGTGACCGAGCTATCCAACTTAGCACTCGCCGACTTGAAGCGGCTCCCGCCCGGAACGCTGCCTCCGGTCGTGCTGAAATTCGATGCTTCCAGCCTGCCGGTTGCGTTGGTCACGGTGAAGGGTGAAGGCCTCAACGAAACTCAGCTCCACGATTATGGTCAGTTCCAGATTCGCAATCAGATTGCGACCGTGCCCGGCGCCGAGATTCCCGGCGTGTTCGGCGGAACCTATCGCCAAATCATGGTGTACGTCGACCCGTTGAAGTTGTTTTCCCGTCAACTGAGTCCGATGGACGTGGTCGGCGCGGTCAACGACTCCAACCTCATTCTTCCGGCCGGCGACGTAAAAATGGGCCCCTTCGATTACTTCGTTTATTCCAACAGTCTGGTCGACAACATGGACCAGCTGGGCCAGCTTCCGCTCAAAGTGAAAGGACACTCCTGGGTTACGGTGAACGACGTCGGGAAGGCGGAAGACTCTCACCAGATTCAAACTAACATCGTACGCATTGATGGGCAGAAATCCGTATACATCCCCGTCATGAAGCAAGCTGGCGATACCAACACCATCGCGGTTGTCGACGGTCTGCGCACGCTCACCAGGCATCTTTACGACATTCCCAAGCAAATGGTCACCAGCATTGTGTTCGACCAGTCGGTGTACGTGAAGGAAGCGATTCGGACCGTATTGCACGAGGGATTTCTGGGACTGATTCTCACCAGCTTCATGATCCTGATTTTTCTGGGAAGCTTTCGGGCCACGTCGGCCGTCCTGCTATCCATTCCTCTGTCTGCACTGGCCGCGTTCGTCGTGCTGGCTTTGATGGGAGGCACGGTCAACACGATGATCTTGGGTGGAATGGCGCTGGCCTTTTCGCGCGTGATCGATAACTCGGTGATTTCTCTGGAGAATATTTACCGCCACTTGGAAATGGGAGCCATGCCCATGGTCGCCGCGGAAGCTGGCGGCGCCGAAGTGAACCTGGCTGTGCTCGCAGCTACGCTCGTGGATGTGGTCGATTTCTTTCCCGTGATTTTTCTTTACGGCGTGTCCAAGTTTCTATTTTCCGCTTTGGCTCTTGCGTTCTGCCTCTCCCTACTGGCTTCATTTGTTGTGGCGATGACAGTGATTCCTCTATTCTGCTCGCGTTTCTTGAAAGCGGTGCCCCATGCTGCCGAGCATGAACACAAAGGATATGAAATTGAGAGGGAAAAACCGATAAGCCAATCCCGGATGGACCGGTTCAACGCCCGATTCAACCGAATGTTCAACAAGATTCTGGATTATTACGAGCACTGGGTGAGGCGAGCGCTGAAACGCCCGGGCTTGACAGTGCTGGCGTTGAGCGGTGTGTTCCTGCTCAGCCTGGCGATTTATCCACTGCTGGGATTGGCGTTGTTTCCCAAGACGGATGCGGGACAGTTCACGATCAACCTCAAAGTTCCGACCGGAACTCGCATTGAAGTGACAGATCAATACGTCGCCAAGGTAGAAGACCTGATCCGCCACACAGTGGAGCCCAAGGACCTGAAGCTGATCGTATCCAATATTGGCGTGGTTCCGGATTTCTCCGCGTTATACACCAGCAATGCCGGTGCCTACACGGCGACGGTTCAGGTGCAGCTAAACGAGCCTCACCGGCTGAGCAGTTTCGATTACATGGACTCGGTTCAGAATCGGGTTGCGAAACAGTTTCCGGACATTCGCACATTCTTTTCCAGTGGCTCGATGGTAGATGCCATTTTAAATGCAGGCATGCCTGCGCCGATCGACGTGCAAGTGAGCAGCCCAGATTTGACCCAAATTTACGGTATCGCACAAAACTTAGCCACGGAAATTCGTCAGCTGCCAGGGGTGGGCCAGGTTTACATTCCGCAGGACATGAATTACCCGACGCTGCGCCTTGATGTTGATCGTGTGCACGCGGGAGAACTGGGCCTGACCCAGAAAGACGTGGTGGACAACGTAATCACCGCACTCAATTCCAATTCCATGATCGCGCCCAATTACTGGGTGGATCGTAAAAGCGGCAATGATTATTTCCTGACGGTGCAGTTCTTCGAGAAGGGTAAAGCTGCTATTCACGATATGGCGGATTTCGGACAGATACCGCTGCGGGATCCGAACAGTGGCGCGGAAATGAGCTGCGGTCCGACGGCCCCAGGTAGGCAGGCAGCTTGGGCCTGCGGCGGGCAGGGCAGGCCGATTACGGTGCTCAACAATGTTGTCAACGTGAAACAGATTCAGACTCCGACCGAGGTCGACCACTATCAGATTCAACGGGCCATGGATGTCTACGTAACTCCGACCGGAGAAGACCTGGGCCGCATTACCAGTTCCATCCGCGACATTCTGGCGAAAACCTACATTCCCGGCAATGTGCGGGTGAATCTGCGAGGAATGGTGCAAGGCATGGAGGCGTCGTTCAAAAGCTTCGGCCTCGGCTTTCTGATTTCTTTTTTGCTGTTATTTCTGATTCTGACCGCGCAATTCAAGTCTTTCATCGATCCTTTCCTGATCATGCTCGCCATCCCGATGGGATTTGTCGGTGTGCTCTTGATTCTCCCGCTCACCCACAGCACATTGAATGTCATGTCGCTGATGGGAGTGCTGATGCTGGTGGGTATCGCGGACTCCAACAGCATTCTGATTGTTGATTTCGCCCACAATCTGGAGCGGCAAGGCTTTTCACCGGCCGATGCTGTCATTACCGCGTGCCGCGTGCGGCTGCGGCCAATTTTGATGACTTCGCTCGCGACCATCATCGGCATGCTTCCCCTGGCACTGAAATTGGGGACGGGAGCGGAACAGTACACACCCATGGCTCGCGCTATCATCGGAGGCCTTACTTCGTCGGTCCTTTTGACGATATTTATTGTGCCCGCGGCGTACTTGCTGGTTTACGGCAAACTCAAGGATCAAGCTGCAGCCCTGCCCCCGGAGTCAGCAGAATGAAAGAACCACATCCTCAGATTGCTGACAACTTCCCACTTGTCATCCCGAGCAAAGCGAAAATTCTAGGTTCTTCTCGCGGGCGGCGAAAACCTGGATCCTCCTCGCATACGCTGCTCGGAATGACAACAGAGGGGATCATTAAAAACACTTGTTGTGTTTGTCTGGCGGTGTTCGTGGCTCTGGTGATGGCTCTCTACGCCGCTGAGCCGGTTCGTTCCGGTTCCCACGTGCAGGGAACAGTGGTTCGCGTAGAAAAGCACAAAGTATATTCCCCCGATTCCACCAGCGGGGGCAGCAATCCGTCTGACGCGCCATTGACTTCGCGGTTTTATGCTTACGAAGTCTCTGTGCGCGTCGACTGCGAAACCTATGTCGGCCGGTACGAAACACCGTTTAACTATTTGCCGTCAGCCTTTACTCCCGATCAGTCGATCCAAGTCCGCGTGACCAAGCGTGTCATGTATTTTGATCTGCCTAATGATCCGGATGTGAGGATGGGCATCGTCCGCCGCAGATCGGAATGCAGTCGCTGACCGCAGCGGTCGGGCCCGCGAGGTTTTGCGGGGAAGCGCACACCATGACTTCGAGCAATTGCTCCGCAGAGAGCGAATCCATGAAGCGAACGCATAAGTACACCGTCTCAGTCGTGCTGTTGTTGGCCCTGCATTGGTTTAGTTTTGCCCAAGTATCCGTTCATGTGCAGACGGCGCAAAATCTGCCGCCGGCGCCGGCACCGCAAACCCGGCCGACGCAAAGTGTGTCGAACCCGTCCGCGAACGCGCAACCATCCTCGGCTCCTCAGAGCCCTGGCATGTCCACGCCTCTGACCTTGAAGCAGGCGGAGGCGCTTGCGATAAAAAGCAATCCACAAATCTCCGTCGCCCGCTTGCTCGCTCTTGCTTCCCAGCAAGTGACCCGCGAGGTGAGGTCGAACTTGTGGCCCACGGCCACGGGCGACCTCACCGGTGTAGACGCCCAGTCCGGTAGCCGCATTACTGCGGGCGCGCTGAACAACCCGATCGTCTTCGAACGTGCGGCGGCCGGCGTCATGGTCACGCAGCTGATTACGGATTTTGGACGCACCTCGAATTTGATTTCCAGCGCAAACTATGCAGCCAAGGCCGAAAACCAAAATGCCATTGCCACCAAGGAGCAAGTCCTTCTGGCTGTGAACAAAGCTTTCTACAACGCGTTGCAAGCGCACGCCGTGTTGACGGTTGCGCAGCAAACCGTGAATGAACGCCAGGCCGTAGCCAATCAGGTGGAGGCACTTTTTAAGAGCAAGCTGAAATCCGAACTGGATTTCAGCTTTGCCAGCGTCAACCTGGCGCAAGCCAAGCTTCTCATGCTGGACGCTCAAAACAACGAAAACGCCGCTCTGGCTACGCTCTCCATGGTCCTTGGTTTTTCGAGCACGCAGGACTTCCTGCCTGTCGAGGAAGAGAACCCGCTGACCCCGCCGCCGGGTAGTGTAGATGATTTGATTTCCCAGGCTTTCTCCGTGCGGCCGGAAATACTGTCGCTACAATTCCAATATCAATCCGCCAGGAAGTTCCAAACCGCGGAACGAGACCTGCTCTTTCCCAGTATCCGCGCGCTTGGCGCAGTTGGAGACACGCCCGTAGGAAATGCGGCTGTGGCTCCGAGTCCAAGCGCACTCAATAACACCTATGGAGCCGTCGGTGCAAACGTCGAGATCCCATTATTCAACGGTTTTCTCTATACCGCGAAGGCGCGGGAGGCGAATCTCCGCGCACAAGCCACCCAAGAACGGTTGCTGGACATGCGCAACCTGATCTCGCGTGATGTTCGCACCAGTTGGCTCAACGCGAACACCGCATATCAGCGGCTGGCAGTTACTCAGCAATTGATGCAGCAAGCCGATCTGGCGCTGAGTCTTGCACAGTCTCGCTACAATTTGGGGCTCGGCTCCATTGTCGAATTGAGCCAGGCGCAGTTGCAGCAGACCCAGGCTGAAATTAGTTACGCCCAGGCCGGTTATGACTACCGCCTGAGCCTTGCAGTCTTAACCTACGAGACCACTGGGATCTAGCAGAGATTTATTGGTTCACTTGAAGAGTATGAGTCGTGCACCTAGGAAGTGAAAGAAATCGTTTGCTGTACCTGCAGCCTCAGCAAAGGGCTAAACTGATCGCACCGTCGAGGAGGATTTGTATGGCTCGCACGAAGAGTTTCATCGCCGTAGTCACATTTCTGCTCATTGGTCTGGGAGCAGCCGCACAACAACCATCAACTCCGCCGCCGTCGGCCGGGAATATGAGCGCGCCCCCGTCCAATACCAGCACTATTCGCGGCTGCCTTGACGGCCAGCGTGGAAACTACATCGTGGTCGAGGACAAGACCGGTTTGGTTTACGTCTTAAAAGGAGTCGGTAACAAACTCGATACTTATCTTCACCACCAAGTTGAAGTCAAGGGACGAGTGCGGTCCGGGATCATCAAGACGGGTATAAACCCGTCGAAGTCCGGCAGTAATCCCAGCGATACCGCACGCGGGGTGGACGGCGTTCCATTGGAAGTCGCAGATGTACAGGCGGACATTCATACGATCGCGAAGCACTGCAAAGCTGCCGATCAGCAGTAACGCACCGCGATCCCTAGTGTAGAAACGTAGCTAGCTACGTTTCATGTGGCGCCCATGGAGGTCACAGCTCTCGCAGAATACGGAATACCTGCTTTTGATACTCTTGCGATGAATATCAAGCTCGACCCCAAGGGACACTCCTTTGCCTCCTGATAACGGCAGGCAAAGGATAGGCAGTCTAGTAGGTAAACGATCGAATGCCAGCGGGGTCGTCCACGAACCCGGTGCGGTGCTTCGGGTTCAAAGCAATGTGCATCGCGATCACATTAAATGTATTAGAAAAACTGAACCCGTTAAGGGTGTTCTGCACGTTGCCCTTGGTGTCGTAAACATAAATTGTGCTGCCGCTTTGCGTCGAACTTGAATTGGGTTGGGCAACAAAAAACAACCTGTGGATGGGATCATACTCGACATCCGCGCCGCTGAAGAATTGTTGTCCACCGGATCCGGGCAATATTACGCTGAAGCCAGTTTGTGTTTTGAGGTCGTAAAATTCCACGCTGGCGTCATCTTCCGTCGTGGTGCATGCTATGCCGTCTGCTGCGTCGACGGCTACGCCGTTAATAAAGCCAAATCCGACGCCGGTAAACTTCGTGAAACTCCCCTTGGCAAGGTCAGCAACGCCGATGACGGGCAAGCAGTCAAAGCATCCCGGGCCTCCACCCAACACCGCCTGATTCGTCTTGCTATCGAATGCGATGGGTGGAGGGACGCTGCCAAAATCATTGGAGTCGGTGATCTTGACCACGGGACCGAACGTATTAGCCTCAACGTCTGAGCTGAACACATAGGGGATGAAGTTACCGCTGTTATCGAAAGCAAATACCGCGACCGAGGGCACTCCCTGGCTGCGGCTCACTCCTGCCGGGCTAATCAGATGCTTCGGTGCAAGCGGTGGGGTCCACACGCCAGTGAACTTATTCGACTCGAGAGGATTCAAAGTGTGGAACGTGCGCTTGACGTGAAGAAAGCTGATTACATGCTCACGCTCGACCAGGCCGACGCTCGCGCCCACCACTCCCAGGGTCACGAAATCATCTTGCGTTTCAGTCTTTATAATGACGTCAAGAATCTTCCCGGTTTTTTGATCGAAGGTTTCGACCGCCGCCAGAACATTGCCGTTCGAAAGCGTCTGCGACTCCGCCAAAACACCCTCGGTGCCGTTTTGATCGACGTCAAAGCCAAAGACTTGCCCCTGGAACTTGGTGCGCACGACCACGCTTTTCGGGGGCATCGGATTGTCGAGGCGGGCAGCGGACTGAGCCGCAGCGAAACCGGAAAAGCTCAATAAACCCGCTGCAAGTATGCGGTGTATGAGACGATAGGACGCGTGCTTCTCGTTCATTTCTAACTCCAATTCTGGCGTGGATTTCCGCGGGGCGGGCGGCCGGAACCGCTTAGGTACGTTATGGCATCGTTGCCGGAATCTTGTCATGCCGATGTCAGAATTTTGTAAAAAGCGTTTCGCAATAGATCCGGACGCAGTGTCGATTTGGTTCCCTCTCGTTCGACTAATAGAAGGAGGAGAACGAAAATGCAAAAAATCACCCCATTCTTGTGGTTCGACGGCAAAGCCGAAGAAGCCATGAATTTCTACGTTTCTATCTTCAAGAATTCAAAAGTTGGAAGGGTCAGTCGTTACGGGGAAGGCGGCCCGGGTCCGAAAGGCACTGTAATGTCCGCGACGTTCCAACTCGACGGACAGGACTTTTTCGCCCTCAACGGTGGCCCCCAATTTCAATTCACGCCGGCGATTTCGTTCTTCGTAAACTGTGAGACCCAGCAAGAAGTCGACGAGCTGTGGGACAAGCTTTCCGAGGGCGGCAAAAAAGAAAGATGCGGCTGGCTAAGAGATAAATACGGTCTGTCCTGGCAAATCATCCCCTCCGTCTTAGGCGAATTGCTGCAAGACAAAGATCCCGAAAAATCAAGAAGGGTCATGCGGGCGATGCTTCAAATGGACAAGATCGACATCCAACGGCTACAGCAGGCATACGCAGGCATAACGGAATTTCGCTCGCGTAGGGACGGGGCCTCGCCCGTCCAGGCGGAGCCAGGCTCCGCAGCGCATTCGCATCGGACAACCTCAGACTCGGCCTTCCTTTACTTGGCCGCCTCGCCGTACTGAGTCCTCGGCAAGGTGAAGAAGATAATGAGGCTGACCAGCCCGATGACGGCAACGATTAAGATACTGCCTTCCGGGCCGGTAGTTCCCCCACTGAGAATCGCCTTGCCTACGGGGTGAGTGGCGAGGAGATGGTGCTGCACCATGGTTCCACTGTCCGCCACGCCATAAAGAAAGGATTGCGCCCAATCCCACGATGTATGGAAGCCAATCGCCCACCAGAGCGACCCGGTGCGCCAAAGACTGAAGCAGAAAATCATGGAGGCTAGGCCGGCGGAGAGCAGTCCGATGGGAGATTCGCCCGCGTTGCTGTTGTGGCCAAGGCCGAAGAGGGTGGAGAGGATTATGGCTGAGGTCCAGAAGCCCAAAGCCTTGCTATGGCGGGCCTTGAAGGCCCACTCGTAGAAGCCGGCGAGGCCGCGAGCGAGCGTGTACTGAACGTACCCGCGGGTGAGGTACTCCTCAAGCAGGCCGACTAGCAGGAAGCCGACCAGCCAGATGCCTCCGTAGCGAAGAATGTTGCCCCCAAAGAGCAGTCGGCTGTCGATGACGAGGAGCCCAGTCTTCCACAGAGTCACGACCATGAGCGAGAGACAAGCCACTCCCCAACCCAGGCCGGCAAGGAAGCGCCGGAGCTTACGGCGGTCTCCCAAGCCGTAAACGGAATTGGGTCGCCGCTCGATCTTCGACATGGTCCAGGTCACGAGCAGCGCCACGACGAAGGGGACGGCCTCAGCGATGAAACCGCGTAGCGGCGATATTTCCGACGAGGCGTTCGCCGTCTTCGGAGCAGGCGGATAGAGTTTGTGGCCGACCACGTTTGCGCCGTAGATCAAGCCGGCGAAGAGAGCGATGAAAATAAGCAGGCTCCAGCCCGCGCGCAGGCCATCTTTGCCGAAAAAAATCTTGTGCGATGCCGGCGGCTGCGCGGGAGCGATGGGTTCAGCGGATGTCACTGCCTCGCGGTAGGGAAGCAGGCCGTCGGTTTCGTTGTCCAATGGATTTCCTCGAGTAACAACAGTATATCCGCAAGGCCGTAAATCCGTGCCCATCCGTGGCCGGTCTTTCCACGACTGAAAATTTCTTCCCAGTAATTCGGGATAGGTGGGGTAGTCCCGCCAGTAGCGCATTTGCTCACGTGGGGGAGGGTCGCCTCGCCCGTCCAGGCGGAGCAAGGCGCATTCGCAACGGACAACCTCAGACTTGGCCTTCCCTCTACTTGGCAGCCACCACATACCCGCAAGGCACGACGATGGTAGCAGCAGAACGTCACGAACTGAGTCTGGGGGACGCTTGGAATCGTTTCAGTCCCCAGGGCAGCTCACGCCTGAGAAAATCCCCACTCAAGCCAAACAACGGCTCGAGCGGGGCCACTGGCCTTTAATGAGGCTTCTTCTCGAATACATTTTCGCAATGAGAAATCACGGTCCCAAGTTGTTTCTTGTCCAGTTCCAGCATCATCTGGGTGAGGTACTCGTGGCCGCTAATTAACTCGTTGTAATAGTTGCCGTTCGTGTCGGTTTTTATATTACCCGAGAGCCAGGCGCAGCAGTCACCGGATTCGCCGCAGGTACCTGCCCAAGCGGTTGAAAGGTTGACTTCCGGGTCGCTGCTGGATTCGGAGAATTCGTGCCACATGACGTTGATGGTGCCATCGGCGTCGGGATCCTGATTCGGAAAGGCCTTCGAGCCGTACTCAAACGCGAAGGAGCAATTATTCACGCACTGACCGGCATCTCCAACAAATGAGTATTTGATGATATCGCCGCTCACGATACTCTTGCTGGGGCCGTGATATCCGCAATAACTGGTGCACATGCCGGACCAGCTCACGTCCTTATAGGTAAGGCCAAAGTAAATACCGTTGCTGTCGCTGGGCAGATGTCCAGCCTTAATCGCGTTGGCAATGGCCTCTTGCAGGAGACCGTCGTTCATGCTCTTGCCCAGCGAATAATTGTCCTGGTAAGTGTCGGTGCTCGGATTGAAGTTGAGCGTGCCGGTGACGTGCTTGCCGCTGCTGTCACCGTAGCGGATGTTAATTTTTTCCTGCTTGCTACCGCTTAGACTCGACCAGTACCCGTTGATGATGCTCATATCCGTGCTGGACCAACTGCCGTAGTAGAGAATATATACGGTGGGCGCATCCTCGAATACCGGTCCGCCGTTGTAGCTAATTTCACAAGGATTGCTGTTGCACTGTGTTGACGGCGGCTGTCCTTTGGGAGCGGGCCGCAGTGCATTAGCACTGTTATCAGTTTGGGCGAACGCACACGACATCAGGGACGCAGCTAAGGCAAGGCCGAGCAAATGTTTTTTCATAATTGACCTCCTCATTTCAACCTGGATTTGGATGGGGGTAAAAGCTTCCCGGTCCGACGTTTACCGGGCCGGATATTATGTTTTCAAGACGCCCTAGAAGTCAAGAACAAATGGGGAGAAAGTCGCGGGATAAGTCGTGAACCGATCACTCCACCGAATAATCTCGCGATCAGCGGAGGACCTGGGGCCATCGAAAATCCCAATCCTTTATTTTATAGATTTCAGACTCATCCGAGCGCTTCCTTGGGAGAACCTAAGAGCACAGCCGGTAGGCATTGATTAGATAGTCATCACAGCGGTGGAAGCAAACTAAGTAGCTCTCGCGTAGCTGGCCCACCTTTACGTTCGTAAAGGTGGGCCAGCCGCCCCATTTTCTTTCTTTGCTCTACAACTTGGAAACGATATTTTTATCCAGCACGGTCACCCAGATGTTGGCTCCGTCGAACGCCACCCAGGCGGGTACGACACCAGGGACGGGAAACACTCCCAACAACGCGCCGTCGCTTCCTCTCAATTCCGCTACCCCGTCCTGTGCGGTAACCCAGATATTTGCCCCGTCGAACGCAATACCGTACGGCGAGGATGCGCCGGGAATTTTAAAAGTGCCCAGCTTCTGACCATCCTTTGCCCGGAGCTTCGTAACCGTGCCATCCTGGTTTGCTACCCAGATGTTTTCCCCATCAAATACCACGCCCACAGGATCGTTGCCAACACGGAAGGACCCGAGCAACTTTCCGTCCTTCGCCCGTAGCTTTGTCAGATTATTGGTGTAGGCCAGATAACTCGTTATCCAGATGTCTTCGCCGGCACAGGCAACTGCGATCGGAGCGGCCGCCACCGAGAACGTGCCCAGAGTCGCGCCATCGCTTGCCCGTAGTTTACTCACCGTGCCGTCTTGAAAGTTCGGTACCCAGATATTCTGCCCATCGAAAGCGGGGAAATACGGCAGGTTGCCAACCGCGAAGTTGCCGATGTATTTGCCGTCGCTGGCTCGCAGCTTGGAGATGGTGTTGCCCCCCGGATTGTTGTTCGTCACCCAGATATTCGCCCCGTCGAACGCTAAGCCGAAGGCTTCATAGACAGGGAAAGTACCGAGTTCAGCGCCATCGCTGGCACGCAGCTTGGTCACGCTGTTTTCACCGTTGTTAGCCACCCAAATGTTTGCACCATCAAAGGCCATGCCATAAGGCTGCTTGCCAACTTTGAAGCTGGTAGTCTGGTTAGCCGGGTACCACTTAAGCAACGCTACCTTCAGCGGGTTGATCGGGGACGAGTCGCCAGCCGGCGGTTGTGATCCCGGCGTTCCAGCGCTCTGCGCGCCGCTAGGAATTAAACTTGCTACCACCACTACGACGACGAGCAATGACACACTTACTGCCACATTTGCTTTCATGATTGGTTACTCCCAAGGGTTCGGCCCGGTAACGCAAGGATTCCCAGGGTCGCGACCGGAAGCTAGGGGGAGAAAAACAAACAATCCTAACAAACTGAGCTAATCTGTTCCGAATCAGGAAGAAAGTCAAGAATAAAGGTGTATCCGAATGTCTCAGAATCTGGACAGCGATTTGCAGGCTTTCGGGTTGTCCGCTCCTGGGTTCTTTGCAATGGCCGGATGGGTGAAACCTGGGGAAAGCGTTCCCCTATTTCTTCCGACGCCGGACACAGACCGAAGCATTTCTGACTGCCAATGGATTTCCTTCCAGTAACAACAGAACACCTACAGCTCATACGCATAAATCCGCGACTGATCTTCCCCATGAGAAACTTTCTTCCCAACGCCTGCATAACATATATTAATGTGAACAACGAACTCGGGAGAGTCGCGTGACCTCGTTCGGTGAACAACTAAAGAAGGAACGGGAGAAGCAAGGAATAACCCTCGAGGATATCTCCGTTTCCACGAAAATCGGCACCCGCATGCTGCGCGCCCTGGAAGAGGAACATTTCGACCAACTCCCCGGCGGCATCTTTAATAAGGGCTTCATTCGGGCCTACGCGCGGTGTCTGCACCTGGATGAAGACCAGACCATCGCCGACTACCTGGCGGCCACCGGAGCCAGTTCACTGGCAAAGAATTCCGAAACCATCGAGCAACCCCCCATCCTCGAGCCCCCGTCGCGCGAACAGAATCAATCCGCCACCGGCCTTCCCTGGGGTATTTTTGCGATTGTGCTTCTGATCATCGCGCTGGGTTTCGCCGCATGGGGCTTCTATTCCCGTGAATCCAAAAAGGCAACACCAGCGGACTCTACCCCGCCGACGGCCAATGTTTCGCCTTCCGCAACTATCGAGCAAACTTCGCCTCAGCCGAAGCCCGCTGAGTCTGTAGCTTCTTCTACGCCGGCCAAGTCAACCGAACAGACCACGACGGCAGCGCCGGCCGCGTCGACTCCAGCCCAATCCGCTGGCGCAACTGCTCCCACTTCGAGCAGCAGCCAGCCGAGGGCCACAGTTCTCGCAAGCGCCCCGTTGCTGGTCGTGGTCAAGGCGCGCGAGGATTCATGGCTGTCCATTTCCGTCGATGGCGAAATAGTCACACGGGCTCTCTTGACCGCCCCCGCGCAAAAATCGATTCGTGCGGAAAAGGAAATCATCATTAAGGCCGGCAACGTGGGCGCGCTGGATTTTGAATTTAACGGTAACAAATTGCCCACCCAGGGGGATTTCGGCGAGGTCAAGACCCTGACTTTCAATGCCCATGGTCTGCAACCCTCTGCTCCTAAACCGGAAGCGCCCGCTCAGTTGCCGTAGCCCATCCCGAAAAACGTTAAACGAACCCAGGAAACCCTCACAAAGCCGTGTAAGTTTTCTTCCTCTTCTTGCCACTAAACCCGTATCCACGACCCTCTGCCCCGGATGAAAATCCATTCGCTGCCAGTACCCGCAAATTAAGGCAAAAAGATTGCAGCCCTGCCCGTTCTCTGGTAGCCTTTTCAAGACCGCAAAACATTGCATTCGTGTGGCCGTTTGATCGTCCCCCGCCAGACGTGACGCCTAGAACGTTTGCCAAGGAGAACACGCTTGTCGAAGAGTCGCCATTTATTTACCTCTGAATCCGTAACCGAAGGCCATCCCGACAAAATCGCAGACCAGGTTTCCGACGCCATTCTAGACGCCTGCCTGACCGACGACCCCTCCAGCCGCGTAGCCTGCGAGACCTTAACCGCAACCGGCCTGGTAGTGATCGCCGGAGAAATCACCACCAAGGCCTACGTCGATTTCCAAAACCTCGTCCGCGGCACAATCGCCGCCATCGGCTACAACAACGCTCTTTACGGATTCGACTCTAACACCTGCGCCGTAATCTCCAGCATCAACAAACAATCCGGCGATATCGCCATGGGCGTAGACACCGGGGGCGCCGGCGACCAGGGACTGATGTTTGGCTTCGCTTGCAATGAGACGCCGGAGCTTATGCCGGCTCCCATTTCCTTTGCACATAAGCTTTGCATGCGGTTATCGGAGGTTCGTAAGCATGGCAAGCTCCCCTACCTGAGGCCTGATGGCAAATCCCAGGTTACAGTTGAATATGATCAGCATCACAAGCCGATTCGTGTGGATGCGGTCGTGATTTCCTCGCAGCACTCCGAGACCGTTGGCAATGACGATCTCCGTAGCGACATTCTCAAGCACGTGATTCAAGCTACGATTCCCTCTCACCTCCTCGACGAAGACACCAAATACCACATCAATCCCACGGGACGCTTTGTAATCGGCGGGCCCATGGGCGATACCGGGTTGACCGGGCGCAAGATAATCGTGGACACCTACGGTGGAATGGGGCGGCACGGCGGCGGGGCGTTCAGCGGCAAGGATCCGACCAAGGTGGACCGCTCGGCCGCATACATGGCGCGCCACATCGCCAAGAATATTGTTGCAGCGGGGTTGGCGGACCGTTGCGAAGTGCAACTGGCCTACGCGATCGGAGTCGCCGAGCCGGTCAGCGTGCGAGTTGACACGTTCGGGACGAGTAAGATCGATCCGACAAGGATTTCCGATTTGATCCGCTCCCATTTCAAGCTGACGCCCAAGGGAATGATCGAATCGCTCAATCTACGGCGGCCGATCTATTGCAAGACCGCGGCCTACGGACATTTCGGGCGCAGCGATCCAGATTTTACCTGGGAGCTGACCGACAAGGCGGCGAAGCTGGCCAGCGATGCTGGTTTGCGGGAGCCGGTGGCGACGCATAAGTAGGACTCTTGGTTGATCCCCACGCTTACCGACGGACGTTAAAAGGGTGGGGCACCCGGTCAACAACTTTCCCAAAGGTTCGAATCGAGATCAATTCAGCGCCACAGGAGACAAATGTCGACGACGCCAACGCAAGTGCAATCTGATATCAAGGGCATTGAATTTGCCGATCTAGGCAAGAAACGCATCGAGTGGGCTAACCAGTCGATGAAGGTTCTGCAGATTATTCGCAAGGAATTCATCAAGAACCAGCCGTTGCAGGGAATCCGCATCTCGGCTTGCCTGCACGTTACCGCGGAGACGGCGAATCTGGCCATTACCCTTCGCGATGGCGGGGCTGACGTGGTGCTGTGCGCCTCGAACCCGCTGTCCACGCAGGACGATGTCGCGGCCAGCTTGGTGCGCGACCACAACATTCCGGTCTTCGCCATCAAGGGCGAGGACAATGACACTTACTACAACCATATTCTCGCGGCCATCGATCACCGGCCGCACATCACCATGGACGACGGCGCTGATCTGGTAACCCTCTTGCACACCAAGCGGCAGGACGCACTCACCGAGGTGATCGGCGGCACGGAAGAGACCACGACTGGCGTGATTCGTCTCCGGGCCATGGCGAAGGAAGGCGTGCTGCGCTTTCCCATCGTCGCGGTGAACGATGCCGACACCAAGCACTTGTTCGACAACCGCTACGGGACCGGGCAGTCGACGATCGATGGCATTATTCGTGCCACCAACTTCCTGCTGGCAGGGTCGAAGTTCGTGGTCGCCGGCTACGGCTGGTGCGGACGCGGGTTGGCCAGCCGCGCGCGGGGCAACGGAGCCGAAGTGATTATCACCGAAGTCGATCCCACGAAAGCTCTCGAAGCGGTCATGGATGGCTTCCGCGTGATGTCGATGACCGAAGCGGCCAAGATCGGCGACGTCTTTTGCACTGTTACCGGGAACAAGAGCGTTTTGACCAAAGACCACTTCGAGTTGATGAAAGACGGGGCCATCATTTCGAACTCCGGACACTTCAACGTCGAGATCGACATTCCGGCGCTTGAGAAACTGTCTTCGTCGAAGCGCACCACACGCACTTCCGTCGAAGAGTACTCGCTGAAAGACGGCCGCAAGATTAATCTTCTGGGCGAAGGCCGCTTGATCAACCTGGCCGCCGCCGAGGGGCATCCTGCGTCAGTGATGGATATGAGCTTTGCCGACCAGGCCCTTTCCGTCGATTACATGGTGAAGAACCACAAGTCGCTCGAGAAGAGGGTCTACCGCGTGCCGGATGACCTGGACAAGCGCGTGGCTAAGTTAAAGCTTGAGTCGATGGGAATCAAAATCGACAAGCTGACCCCGGAGCAGGAGGAGTACCTGGCGGGGTGGAGTGAGGGGACGTAGGAGCAGTCGTTTGGTCGTTGGCGTTTGGTCGTTGGCGGGACGGCGTAAGCTGCCCCATTTGTTTTGTGTGGTGGGAAGTTCTGTCTGTGACGCGTGACCGCTCTCATCACAACCCAGCAGTTGTCATCCTGCGCGAAGCGAAGGATCTATGTATTTCGCCGGAGTGTGGACGGGCCCCGCGTCGGCTTGGCTTTTAGGTTGGTGAGATAAGCATCGAGTTGGTCTTCAGGATTCCCTCACCCCGGTCGAGTTGATCGATCCCGCGCTCGATCTCCGCGCTAATCGCTTGGCGCTTCTCCAAAAGCCAGTCCGAAGCGTAGACGCGTATGACTTCGCCGTCCTCGATGAACTCGCCGCGATCCGCGGCGGCGATTCCTTTTTCGATTTCACGGATGAACCACTCGTCGTAGTTCACCATGCGCTCCACGGCTTCCACGACCAGCGCCTCCGTGGCGCGGCCTTGCTGGGAGGCGAGTTGCACGAGTTTGGCCTGCAGATCGGGGTTCAACCGGACTTCCATGGAATATAACCTAGGGTTCGCGGGATGTGTCGATGCTTTTGGGCCGTGTGGAGCGAGTGTTTCGGCCCAGGGAATCCTCGCCAAGCGGAAGCTTGGACGAGGCACCCTCGAAAGTTGTATGCCGTAGGCAGGGCCACCCGTCCGTCGACCCGCCTATTGTTTGTGATAGTTTCGGACGAAGTCGGGAACGGAATCTCCAACTGATAATTCCCGCGTGGTTCGGTCTGGAAGTGTGACTCGAACTTTCCTGGGGTAATATTCGCCGCGAGTCCAGTCGTAGCTGTAGGAGTAGATTGCGCCATTTTCAAATTGCTGTTGCCTAAGGAATCTGCCCTGATAGGAGTTGTGGATCAGCACGCGGCCTTTCTCATCGGTGACAAGCTTCATCGAAACTCCGTCGTACTCGTAATGCCTCTCTCGGCCGGAAGATAGGATTACGGACTTCAACATCCCGTCGGCGTTGTATTCGTATAATGACCAATGAGCCGCGTCGTCTTCAGCCCGCTTGATGCGCGAAAGATCGTCATAGGTAAACCTCATCCAATGTCCATGCGGAGTTGTGATTTCCTGCAGATTCCTTTGCGCATCGCGATGTAGTTCCAAGCGGTTGCCCTTTCCGTCCAGCATTGCGGTCGGCGCTCCTTGCGCCAGACTCTTTGCGTTGTAGGATTCGGGAAAAAGGATTTCTGAACCGTCTGAAAGCTTTGTCGTCCATCCTGTGCCATTCCAACGCTGTGTAGCTTTATAAAAGCGGGTGGACGTTTCGGTGTGCTGGAACACCGAGTCAACATATCCGGTACCTTTGGAAATCCGATCAAAATACAGGAAGTCACCGTCTTCGAGCACGATCATCTGGTAGGTGTATGGATTCCGGGTACCGATCGGCGCGATGTCGTAAGGATGGTTGCTGTTGCGCCCAAAAGCATGCACAGGGTTGGAAGGTGACCACTCGTTCGAGGTGTAGGTGCGAGTGAGGGGAACTTTGAAGATGTCGTCGATGAACAGATCGGTTTCACGGAGAATAAAGTTTCCATAACGCAGGTCGGCTTCAAGTCTGTCCACCGGACCGGCGTGCACCGTGGGCATGGAACACCTGCCAAGCTGAGGATCGTTCTGAGCCGTACCCAGCGATGCGAACACGCAAGGAAATTCCCCGTCGAATCGGGGTGGCGTGGCGACCGTGTTCTTATATTCCGGGATCGCCGCGGATTGAATGTGGACTTCGAGGTAGGCATTGGGGTCATATTCCACAATCCGCCCAGATACAAGGTCTACTTTTTTGTGCAGGTGCTCAAAGGCTACTTCGAACGTACTGAAGACCCACGGGCCAGCCCCTTTGCCGCCAACCACATGCGCTGTGGCCTCACCGTCAGGGCCACGCACAGGAATCGTGAGATGTGCTTCCTTCCATCCTGTTTCGTCTTGTTTGATCTCTCCTTGGAGACCGTGTCCGAGGCTGATTGGCCGTCCAAGCAGCGCGACGATGTCCGCATTCCCGCTCATCCGCGCCACGGCGTCGATGGCGACTGCCGCACGCTGGGTCCGTTGCGATTGCTGGATACTAATCAGTCCGGCCACGCCAACCAGCAGGCAAGTCAGCAGCAGGCCGAACAGCACAGTCTTGCGATTTGAGTAAGGTACCAGTTTGGAGTGGCCGCAGAGGGGGCACACTCCGCCCTTCTTTTCCGCGTCCCTAAGAGAAGTTTCCAGGACTTCGTCCACAGCAGAATTAACTTGCTCCTCGGAGGGATCGAGTTCAACTCCGCATCCGCGACAATTTACAGACGGTCTGTTCGGTGAAGGGCTGGGTCGGTAGCGAGTCGGGTCTGAGACTGCCATAGGCACACATCATAAGCTAGGCTTGTGTCGCAATCTATACTGCCTTCAATTGCATCCTGACCGGGAGCACGAGCGAGGACGCTCCCTTCGAGCGATTAGTCGTTATAGCTGGGCGCGGAGTACATAGATCCTTCGTTGGCGGGCCTTCGCTTTGCGACGGCCCGCACTTCCTCAGGATGACAGCAGGGTTAGAGGTATTCCAGAAAAGAATCGGTGATATCGGCGCCGCCGTTGTTGGCGATGCGGGTGGCGTGACGTTCGACATTTTTCATCAGGCCTTCGAGGTAATCACGGGAGTCGGAAATGCTTACCACTCCGACGGTCGCGCGGTTCCACAGTCCGCTGGCGTCGAGTTCGGCGACAGCGACGTTGAAGTGTGTCCGGAGGCGGTCTTTCAGACTGCGCACTACCTGGCGCTTGTCTTTGAGGGACTGGGCGGCTTCGATACTCAGTTCGAGGGTGAGAAAGGCTATCATCTGCTCGTTGGCCATTGGTCGATAGTCGTTGGACAAACCATTCAGCTAGTCTAACGACCAAGGACTAACGACCAACGACTTTGTCTAAGCCATGGCTTCGGCTGCGACTTTCTCCGTGGCGAAGGCCTCGATCACATCACCGACTTTGATGTCTCCGTAGTTCGCGATGGAGATGCCGCATTCCATGCCGTTGGTGACCTGGCTGGCGTCGTCCTTGAACCGGCGGAGCGATCCCACCTTGCCTTTGAAGACGACCACGTTGTCGCGCAGCAGGCGGACTTCGGAATCGCGCTTGACCAGACCATCGATGACCGTGCATCCGGCGACCGTCCCCACCTTCGGGATGCGGAAGGTTTCGCGTACTTCGGCGCGGCCCTGATAGGTTTCTTTGATCGTGGGTTCGAGCAAGCCTGTCATGGCGCGCTTGATCTCATCCTGCAGTTCGTAAATGATCGAGTGCAGGCGGATATCGACTTTTTCCTGATCGGCCAGTTCCTGCGCTTTGCGTTCTGGACGGACGTTGAATCCGATGATGATGGCGTTCGAAGCGGAGGCCAGCAGCACGTCGGTTTCGGTGATAGCGCCGACTCCGGAATGCAAGACCTTTAAGCGAACCTTGTCGTTGGAAAGCTTGGACAAAAGGTCGCTGAGCACTTCGACGGAGCCGCCAACGTCGGCTTTCAGAATGATGTTGAGTTCCTTGGTGCCGGCGGTTTTGAGCTGTTCCGCCAAACCTTCGAGGGATACTCGGGAACTCTTGGCCAGCGTTGCTTCGCGGGTCTTTTGTTCGCGGTACTCGGAGATGCCGCGGGCTTTGTCCCTATCGGCAACAACCACGAATTGATCGCCGGCCTGAGGCAATCCTTCCATGCCGAGGATTTCGACCGGAGTAGAAGGCGGGGCTTCTTCAAGCGCGTTTCCGCGATCGTCGAACATGGCGCGAACTTTTCCGTAGACATTGCCGACTACGAAATTGTCGCTGTCGCGCAGGGTGCCGTTTTGTACCAGCACGGTGGCTACGGGACCGCGGCCACGATCGAGTTTGGCTTCGAGCACAACACCTTGCGCGGGACGCTCGGGCGTAGCTTTCAGTTCCTGAAGATCCGCTACCAGGACGATCATTTCCATCAGCAGATTCAGATTGGTTTTCTGTTTTGCCGAGACGTCCACGAATACCGTGGTGCCGCCCCAATCTTCGGGCATCAGGCCGCGATCGCCGAGTTGCTTCTTTACGCGATCGGGCAGAGCGCCTGGCTTGTCAATCTTGTTGACCGCGACGATGATCGGCACTTCGGCGGCGTGGGCGTGATCAATGGCTTCGAGAGTTTGGGGCATGACGCCATCGTCGGCGGCAACGACCAGCACGACGATATCCGTGGCTTTGGCGCCGCGGGAACGCATGCGGGTAAACGCTTCGTGACCGGGAGTGTCGAGGAACACAATCTGGCGGCCGTAGGCAGGGGACTGCTTGTCCTGAACTGTGACCTTGTAGGCGCCGATGTGTTGGGTAATGCCTCCGGCTTCGCCCCCGGCCACGTCGGTGGAACGGATCGAATCCAGCAGCGTGGTTTTGCCATGATCGACATGGCCCATGATTGTGACCACCGGCGGACGCGGCACACCTTCGCTGGCTGCGCCTTCTTCGCCGGCTGCGGCATCGGAGACTTCCTTGGCGGCTTGTTCTTCGAACGTGATCACATTGGTGTCGGCGCCGAAGAAGCGCGCCATCTCGCTGGCCAACTCGGCGTCGAGGGTTTGGTTGATGGTGGCAAATACGCCGCGAGCCAGCAAGCGGGCGATCAAATCTTTGGCCCGGATTCCCAGCTTCTCGGCCAGATCCTTGACGCTGATTCCTTCGGTGATGGTGATGCTGCGCGAGATCGGCTGCGGCTCGTTCGACAGCGATAGGCGCGGCGGCGGAACGAAGCCCTTCATCGGGCCTTCCTTGACGCCTCGCGGAACATAGCGCTGACCGGGCCGGCGCGCGGGCGCCCCGGGCCGGCTGCCGGGCCGGGTCGAGCCTGGCGGAGGCAATCCTGGTCCGACACCGAGGGGACGCGAGCCCGTGGGCGACGAGCGGGTTGGGTGCATCGGCCGACGCTCGCCGGGACGCAGCGGAGGGCGTGTACCTGGGGCGGCGGCACTGCCTGGGCGCGGCCGCTGGAAAATTGGTTGACCCGGTACGGGGCGTCCGGGGACCGGACGTGCGGTTGCGCCCGCTTGAGCTGTCGGGGAAGAAGGCGACGGTGGCGCCTTATACACCGGGCGAGGACCGGTGTGCGGCACGATCATCCGAGGAGACGGCGTTTGCGGACGCGGTGGCGCAATTGGCGCTGCTGGTTTCATTGCCACTGGCGCCGCTGGCTGTGGCGGAGCGGCGGCTGCGGGTGTCACAGACATCGGCCCAGCACTTTGTGCCGCGGAAGGCGTTGCTGCCGGTGGAGGAACCGGGCGCGCCGGAACGGGAGTCGTGGGGGCCGTGACCGCAGATGCTGGTGGCGGAGGAGCGGGTGGCGCAGGAACAGAAAATGTTGGTCGAGGACCTGAAGTCGGAAGAATGACCCTGGGCGACGGAGCCGCGGCAGACGTTGGCGGCGGGGGCGGAGCCTTCACGGCGGGGGCCGGCGGTGTTACGGGTGAAGCGGCGACCGGCGCGTGAACTGGAGGAGGAGCTACGGGCGCCTGTTGCTTGCGAATTGCATTCAGAACGTCGCCGGGCCGGGAGATATTCGAAAGATCGATCTTGGTCTTGATCTCATCGCTCTCAACGCGGCTGGGACGCGAGTGCTTGGGCGAAGTCTGCGCTTCGTTTTGGGCGCGCACGTAAGCGCGCACCTTCTCCGCTTCATGCTCTTCCACGGAACTGGAGTGCGTTTTCTTCTCAGTAACGCCTACTTCCGGAAGTGCGTCGAGAATCGCTTTGCTTTTGACTTCCAGCTCCCTGGCCAGATCGTTAATTCGAATCTTGCTCATCCGCCTTCTCTTTCCTCCGCAGTCTGCCGCTAAGTCTTCATATCAACCTCACGGTGTCAGTTGTGAGTTGTACGCTTCCACGCTTCTGGGAAGCGCATAGCGCTCTCATTACTCATTCCCTTTGGAAGAGGCAGGCTCTTCGGTATGCTCTTCTTGCTCTGTTGGTTGCTGCGCTGTTTCTGGTTCGACCGCGGCGGGAATTTCAGCTGTTTCATCCTCCGGCGCTGTCGCTTCGGAAACCGATTCCTCCGGCGAAGCCTCCTGACTCTCAGGAGCTTCGATAGCCGGCTCGCCCTCGACTACTGCCACCTCTCCGCCTTCAAGGCTGGAGAAATAATTATTGACCGCCAAGCTGATTTTCTCCACCGTTTTCGGACCAATGCCTTCGATCGCCTCGAGTTGCTCTGGGGTCATGTCTGCAAGAGCTTCCACCGTGGTCACGCCAGCGGCGCTCAACTTCTCGACCAAGCCCTCGCCCAGGCCGGGCACATTTTCGAGTGGAGTCGATACCGGAGCGACCAGTTGCGACATCTGCTGCTCCACTTCCTGACGCTTCTCTTCCTCGCTCTTGATGTCGATCTTCCAACCCAGGAGCTTGGCCGCGAGGCGGACGTTTTGCCCCTTCTTGCCAATGGCAAGCGAAAGCTGGCTGTCGTCCACCACAACTTCGAGGTGTTTTTCGGTTCCTTCGAGTACGCTGACACGGCTCACCTTCGCAGGCTGCAACGCCTTCTCGGCGAAAGTCACCGCATCTTCGTGGTACTCGATAATGTCGATCTTCTCCCCTCGTAGTTCGCGAATGATCGACTGCACCCGCATGCCTTTCATGCCGACACAGGCGCCGACCGCGTCCACGTCTTTGTCTTTCGACATGACCGCAATTTTGGTGCGCTCGCCGGCTTCGCGCGCAATTGCCCGAATCACTACCGTCCCGTCGTAGATTTCCGGTACTTCCGTCTGGAACAGATGCTGCACCAACTCTGGTGCGGCCCGCGAAACTACCACAGCAGGACCCTTCGACGCCCGCTCAACTCGTGCAATGACCACCCGCACGCGCTCGCCGATGGCAAAAGATTCCAAACGTGACTGTTCCTTGCGCGGCATGCGCGATTCTGCTTTGCCCAGATCGAAGATCACATCTGGACCTTCAATGCGCTTCACCGTTGCATTGACGATTTCGCCCACGCGCCCGATGTACTCGTTGTAAACGGTGTCGCGCTCGGCTTCGCGCACCTTCTGGAAAATCACCTGCTTCGCCAGTTGTGCCGCGATTCGTCCGAGAATGCCTTCCGTTACCTTCGGAATCTGCAACTCGCCGCCGACTTCCACATTGGGATTGACTTTCCGGGCATCATCAAGCGCCACCTGCAGCAGCGGATCTTCCACTTGCTCGGGAGCTTCGACCACTGTCTTGATTGCAAAGGCGCGGATCTTGCCCGTGTCCTTGTCGAGTTCCGCGCGCAGGTTTTCCTGCGTCTTGTAATATTTGCGCGTGGCCACCACGATGGCATCTTCCACCGCGCTGACTACAATCTGCGGGTCGATGCCCTTCTCCCGGCTAAGGGCGTCGATCGTGTTGTAAAGCTCACTTGCCATAGAAAACCATTTAGTAATTTAGAAATTCGGTAATTTAGTAATCGAAAGCTAATACCCGGCCGCTTTCCTCTTCAAATTACTCAATTACCAAATTCCCCAATTGCTCAATCCTAAATTTCTGGTACCAAGTTCGCTTTCTCGACGTTGGTTAACTCGATTTCCAACGTCTGCGGTGAAGCGTCACCTGGGTGTCCCTTTTTTCGCGACGCACTCACTTCCAAGGTTAGACGACCTTCGTGAAAATTCCGTAAACGTCCTTCGAAGTGCTGGTTTCCATTCACTGGATTCCGCGTCTTCAGCTTCACTTTGCTGCCGGTGAAGCGCTCGTAGTCGGCAGGGCGCAACAGCTTTCGATCCAAGCCCGGAGAAGAAACCTCCAGCAGATACGAATTGCCAGGAACCACGTCCTCTACATCCAGGATTGTGCCAACCTCTCGGCTCAAGTTCGCACAATCCTCGTGGGTCACGCCGTTAAGTTTGTCGCTGCCGCTTTCGCCAGGCCTGTGAATCTTGTCGATTACGATGCGAAGCATGCGCGCCTTACCTGATCCGCGCAAATCTACTTCAACCACCTCCAGCCCACTGGTGGCGGCTACTCGTTCCACAATCTCGCGCACCTTATCCAGCTCAAATCCCATGGAACCAGTAAGTTGTCGATCTATTGGGCCACTGCGAAAGCATCGCAAACTAAAAAGTGGGCTTGCGCCCACTGGTGTGCTCCGCCAAGATCTGGTACTACACAACAGTTTCCAACAACAAATATACGCCGCTCCGAGGCAAAAGACAAACGCACCGCAACCATTGTGGCGACGTAAATTCGTTATATGAGAGTCGAGAGAGTCTTGGTTGGCTTTGCCACGCCTACTGCTGGGAATGCTGTACCGCTGGCGGCATTCTTGCTAGAATATGCGGTTCCGTCAACTTCGGTTTACATCTCAGGGGGACACAGATTTTATGGCCTACGTAATTGCAGAACCGTGCATCGGTACCAAAGACACTGCGTGTGTGGACGCTTGCCCGGTGGATTGCATCCATCCCAAGAAGGATTCTCCGGCGTACGCGGAAGAAGAAATGCTGTACATCGACCCGGTTGAATGTATCGATTGCGGAGCCTGCGTGCCGGTCTGTCCGGTGTCGGCCATTTTTGCACTGGATGATTTGCCGGAAAAGTGGAAGAGTTTCACCGAACGGAACGCCAAGTATTTTGGCCGGTAATCGGGATTTCGCTTTGGAGGGCGCGCGTCTGATGTCGATGCGCGCCTTTTCATTTGGAGAGCTCGGTCCGGCTAAGTAAAATCGAAGTGTTGAGATTCGGCTTGAGGTCGCATTTTGCGACCTCAAGTAGTCTGGAGATTTCATGCGCGTTGCCCACATGGTCCTGCTGAAGCCTGTCGAGCCCAAAATTCTAATCCTTCGAGGAATGAGAGTTATTTTGGATTCAGAGTTGGCGGAGTTGTATGGTGTCGAGGTCAAGCGCCTGAATGAGCAGGTCAAACGAAATGCCGAGCGCTTTCCGCAGGACTTCATGTTTCAGCTTTCTCCGGTGGAGGATAAGAACTTGAGGTCGCAATTTGCGACCTCAAGATCCGGCCATGGAGGCCGACGGCACTTACCGTACGCATTCACAGAACATGGCGCAATCATGGCCGCAACGGTGCTCAGCACAAAGCGCGCGATTGAGATGAGCGTATTCGTGGTTCGAGCTTTTGTCCGTCTGCGTGACATGCTGGCCACGAACGGAAAAGTTGCCGGCAAGTTGGTTGAACTGGAGCGTCGATTGAAGGGCCACGACGCATCAATCCAAGAAATCATTGACGCGATCCACGAATTGATGGCTCCGGAGCCACCCAAGAAGCGACAAATTGGATTCCGTGTTCCGGCCAAGACTCAGAAGGCGACGCCGAAAGCTAGGCTAAGCTGAATCGAGTTCTCGTGTCCTCCTATGAGGCAAGAGTGATGCATACTGCTGCTTCCTCTTCCGTAGGTCAGCCAAGTCCGTTGTTTCGGACCAAGGTAATGGCGAATTTCTGGCCACGCGCCGATGAGGCGCGCACCAGATACGAGCGATTCATGGGAGACCATCAGGCGCATTCGTTTAACAGCGAGCATCAGTGTTGGGATTACTGGTTCTTGCCGGACGTGTACTGCTATCTGCGAACCGATGCCGCCAAGGTGTTGGGCGCGGATCTGGTGAACGATTTTTTAAGCCATCTGGAAACGCTTTGCCTCTCCGAGTTGGGCGGCGTGTCGCCGCGCTCGCCATGGATGACTCTCCATCTCAATGGCATGCGGCACGAAATACACAATGACAGTGGCAACGGAGTTTATGGTTATGTGTATTCTTTGACCCGGAATTCAAGCAGGTTCAGTGGTGGACAAACTTGCGTGGCCAGGGAACAGGTTTTCGACGCCCTGGAGCCTCGGCAGCCCAAGGCCTGGCTCCGGTATTTCGAGGTGATTCCGCCGGTTTACGATCAGCTCATCCTGTTTGATGACCGCCTGCCGCACATGGTGCCTGTGGTGCAGGGAACTATGAATCCATTGGAAGGGCGGGTGTGTTTGACGGGACACCTGGTTTAGCATGGGGTGGCCCATGCTTTAAAATTAGAGACGCACCCTCGCGGCGGGCAAGCCCTCCCAGAAAAGCGTTGAGGTCACCGCAGGTGGCACCAGGTTTCCATTGGCGTGTTTCACCGCCATGAACGCCAAAAACAGGACGACTGCGGCTGCGATAGATACGCCACGACGCCACGGGTCGCGGATTTCCGGCGCCGCCGTGAGATGTTTTGCCAGGACTGCTCCGAGCGCCAGCCCAGCCAGCAACCCGCCAATATGTGCCGAGTTGTCGACTACCTTGATTGCCGCACCAAAGAATAAATTGTAGCCCGCGAACATAAGCAGGCTTTTCAGTGTGCCCTGCATCGCCTGCCTGGAAATCGGCAAATGACCTAGATATAGAGCTGAGATTAAAGCTCCAGCCAGCCCGAAAATGGCTCCCGAGGCGCCCACAGTCGGCGTCAGCGGATGCCACCATAGGCTGGCTAAACTGCCTGCGAGTCCACAAAAGGTGTAAGTCAGCACATACGTCCAGGGATCGAATACGCGCTCCGCCAGAAAACCCAGGTTCCACAGGCACCACATGTTCAGCGCGATGTGAAGGATGCCGCCATGAACGTAATTGGACGCGAGCATGCGCCAGGGCTCCGGGCCCAGCGAAAGAGGACCCCAGTTCGCTCCCCACTTCAATAGTTGCGGGATGGCCGGTGCAACCGGAGAGACGCTTGTCAGCACCATCGCGACGTAGACGGCAACGTTCATTGCGACCAGGGTTGTCGTGATGGGTTGTTTATTGCCGATCATGAGGGTTCAGCGCTTGGCATTTAGCACTTAGTTCCGGTTCGCCTTTCGATGAAATGATTCCAAACACACTAACAGAAGAGCCGCTCAAAGGTTTCCTGGCAAGTCTAGCAAGTGACGCCGACGACTGAGTGCTGAATGCCAAGCGCTAATTGCGTCAGTCACCTGTCGTTTCCACCATCGCCATTTCCTCCACGGCTGCCTTCTTCGTCACTTGCGCGCTGGTAATTAGGATCACCGAGGCTACCACGATCGCGCTGCCTGCCAGGATGTAACCGTCCACCCGCTCGTGCAGCACCAACCATCCCAGAAAGACTGCGACGACCGGGTTCACGTATGAATAGGTGGCCACCTTCGCTGTGGGCACGTGGTTCAGCAGCCAGATATAAGCGGTGTACCCAATCCACGATCCGCAGACGACCAGATAGGCCGTAGCGCCGATTCCGCGCGGCGTCCACACTGCTCGCGAAAAATCTCCCACAGCAATGGCGAACAGCAGATTCGCGAGGCCGGCCGCAATCATCTGCCAGGCGGTGGCTGAAAACGGATCCACATCGGCGGACTTCCAGCTTTTGGCCAGCACTGAACCCAAAGCCCAACTGAATGATCCACCCAAAAGGCTGATGGAGGCCCACAGTTGCACTCGCCCGAAGGAAGTTGTCGTGGTTATATCGGGCCACAACAATACCGCTAGCCCGGCGACGCCCAGACCCAGCCCAACTTTACCGCGCGCCGAGACATGATGATCGCCGAGCAACAGCGTGTCCAGCACCAGGAACCAAAGCGGGGTCACGGCGATGATCAATGCCGCCAAGCCGGAAGCCACATACCTTTCCGCGTATGACAAGGTCAGATTCCCGCCCATGAGCAAGAGCACGCCGACGGTCGCCATCTGGCCCAACTGGCGGAGGTTGTACCAGATGTTGCGCCCGCGCAGTCCGCAGAACGCTAGCATGAACGCACCAGCAATCAGGAAGCGAATTCCGCACATGAGCGCCGGAGGGATGCGCTCCACCGCGATGTCAATCGCCAGATACGTCGACCCCCAGAAAAAGTAAACCAGCCCGAAGGCAAGGATCACAGCAAACCGGCTCTGGCGCTGGGTATTGGTCATCGGATTCTCGACACGGATAAGTATCAGACACAGGAAAGCTGCGCCGAGATGCGAGATATTCGCCGGATGTCCCCCTATGACTAACGGCCATGGAACGAAAGGGGGTTACGCGGCCGCTCCCGGCGCGCTATACTAATGTTGGAATGACTCTCGATGGTCCGCCAAAATCCCAATTCGCATCTGCCAGACTGCTGGATCCACTTTTTGGTGTGTCCGCGCCGCTATCTGGCAGTGTTGCCTTCGCAGGCGCGTCCCAGCTTATTCGGTAGCGACTAATTCTTTCCATCCTCCTCGTCCGATTCTGGCTTAAGGGCTGAAGTACGCTCTTAGCCAACGACTAAAGACGAACGACAAACGCCACTTTTGGAGGATGCCATGCCAACCCAAACTCTTAACGCGCCCAAGATCGTAACCGCTCTGCCGGGGCCGAATGCGAAGCGTGTTCTCGCCGGCGACAGCAAATACATTTCGCCTTCTTATACCCGGTCCTATCCGCTGGTCGCGAAGCAGGGACGCGGCATTGTGGTGACCGATGTGGACGGAAACGAATTCTTCGACTTTTCCGCAGGCATCGCCGTCACGTCAACCGGCCACTGCCATCCGTATGTGGTCGCCGCTATTCAGAAACAGGCGGCGGAACTGATCCACATGTCCGGGACCGATTTCTATTACGAAAACATGGTCACGTTGGCGGAGCGCCTGTCGAAGATCGCTCCTATGCCGGGCCCGCACAAAGTCTATTACGGCAACTCGGGGACGGAAGCTATCGAGTGCGCGCTCAAGCTCGCTCGCTATCACACCAAGCGGCAGAACGTGATCGCATTCTTCGGCGCGTTCCATGGACGCACCATGGGAGCGCTTTCGCTGACTGCCTCGAAGCCGCAGCAGAGGCGGCGCTTCGGCCCGCTGGTTCCCGGCGTGACCCACATTCGCTATCCCGATGTATATCGCGGTTGCGAAGGTGGTCCGCAGGATGCGGAAGCCTTTGCGTTGGGCTGCGCCCGCTTCATCGAAGACAAGCTCTTCAAGACCACGCTTGCGCCCGAGGAAGTGGCTGCGATCTTCGTCGAGCCGGTGCAAGGCGAAGGCGGGTACGTCATCGCTCCGACCGTATTCATGCAGGAGTTACGCCGCATCTGCGATCGCCACGGCATTTTGTTGGTGGTGGACGAAGTGCAGAGCGGCATCGGACGCACCGGCAAATGGTGGGCTGTCGAGCACACCGGCGTGCATCCCGATATCGTTTGCTCGGCCAAAGGCATCGCTTCGGGCATGCCACTGGGCGTCACCATCAGCAAAGCCGAAATCATGGACTGGGTTCCCGGCTCGCATGCCTCCACGTTCGGAGGCAACCCGGTCTGCAACGCGGCCGCAATGGCCACGCTCGATGTAATCGAGCGCGACGGCTTGCTGCAGAACGCAACCGAAGTCGGCAACCACATGTTGAAACGCATGTCGGCCTGGCCCAGCAAGCACAAGCTCGTCGGCGACGTTCGCGGGCGCGGGCTGATGATTGGGGTCGAGATCGTCAAAGACAAGAAGACCAAAGAGTATGGCGCGGCCGAGCGCGACCGCATCATTCAATCGGCCTTCGAGCGTGGCATTCTTTTCCTGGGCTGCGGGCCGAGCACCATCCGCATTGCGCCGCCGCTTATCGTGACCAAAGAGGAAGCCGACGTCGCCATGGATGCGCTCGAGGAGTCCATTTCGATTGTGAGCTAAAGGGCTTAGACGGCCGGACCGGAACTCCTCCCTGTGTGCCGGCTGCGTGGGGCGGGTCTTTGGGTGGACCCGCCCCGCCCTTCCTGGGGTTTAAACACCAACTGCCGTTCCCTTCGGTAACTTGATTGGCTCGTGTTACCCTGTCAATCTTGCCCCGGACGGATTTTCTTCCGTTGGGGGCGAACTGCTATATGATTTCCGAATTAAAGCATCTTGTGAGCGGCAAATCGCTGCTCTTTGTACTACTTGCGCTGTGTTGTGCCAGCGCCGCATGGGCCGGACCGTGGACCGCATTAGGGCCAGATGGAGGCGATGTGCGCAGCCTGGCTTATGATCCCCAGAACCCGGATCACATCTTCCTGGGCACCAGCACGGGAACTCTCTTTACATCTACCGACGGCGGCCAGGCCGCCGTCGGTAG
>Ga0210406_10000471_pt1 | contig 54807 bp, 43 predicted proteins | sample IncBWC30MmetaG_FD_155454 | JGI IMG/M metagenome (GOLD analysis project Ga0210406, IMG submission 155454) | Forest soil microbial communities from Barre Woods Harvard Forest LTER site, Petersham, Massachusetts, United States - Inc-BW-C-30-M | ecosystem: Environmental > Terrestrial > Soil >...
CAATCTTGCCAGCGCAAGCTGAGTAAAGAGGTATCTCAATGACAGCGACAATCAAGGCGACAATTTCCCCTTTTCCGCGAGCCAAGACCGAATTCGATGCAAATCTGATGTACTTCCTCAATGAAGACTTGGCGTCCGTGCCAGTTTCTGGCATTCCGGAGGAGTTTCGTAAGCTATCGCGTTACTTGCCGGTGATCGTGCTTGTTCCAAAATCGGCGGTTCATGACAAGACGACCCAGAAAAAGTCGCTACCCCATAAGTCTGTCGCTGGCCTCATCGATACCAGCGATGCTTGCTTACCACTGGATGCAGCAAAGGCCTGGTTGCGAAATCCCAACGCCACCGACACGTTTGAGTTTGGGGGAGTGACAGGATGTTTTTCAACGATGGAAATTCATCGCAATGGTCGGCCGGTCGTTCTCACCTGTAAGGAATTCAAAACGCTCGCGTATCTGATCAAAAACCCTCGGCGAGTGATCTCACGGGACGAACTACTCAATGAAGTGTGGGGATACCAGAACTACGCTTGTACCAGGACTGTCGACAATCACATTTTGAAGTTGCGCAAAAAATTGGAAACAGAGCCTGCCCGTCCCAAGCACTTTCATACCGTCCATAGCTCTGGTTACAAGTTCCTGCCCTAAGTAGCCTCCCTAAGTCTCTGCAATTTTGCAAGGGGAGAAACTAAAGAGATGAACATATGCAAACTTCGCACCGACCGCTTTGTAAACCTGGAGATCGTGGTCGTAAAGGAAGGCAAGCAGATTAACGCAGTGGTTACAGCACCCTACGACGGTCCGGACAGGACGGTGACCAGCGTCACGACGCGGGTTGATTAGGCGAGGTGGAATGGCCGAGCTTGCGCAGAGTGTGACCAGCCATCCCTGTGGAAGCACTGGCTCATGTTGGAAGTGTAGAAGCTGAGAGCAATCAGAACTCAAGGGCCGCGGCGTGCTTGAGAGGGAGCACGCCTTGGCCCTTTTTCCAAGCGATTCGCAGGCCTGCGGGATTCCGTGGCAAGCCTCTGTCCGTGATATAACAAGCGGGCGCTTCGTAAAATGCAAAATTCACTCAGCGGATCATCCGTTCCGTGATTCAAGTTTCCGGAGTGCGCAAGTCCTGCTTCGGTTTCGGCCTCCGCCTGCGCTTGCCATCCGCACACTTCCTCTGTATAGTCGAGTATATACTCGGTAATAGAGAAGCTCAGTGGCGCGTCCTAAAAGCCAAGACAAACGAAATGCGATCCTCGAGGCCGCGACCCGCCTGTTTGCGGAGCGCGGTCTTACCGCTGCCCCAACGTCAGAGATATCAAAACAAGCTGGCGTCGCCGAGGGAACTCTGTTTACCTACTTCAAGACCAAGGATGACCTGATCAATGCCCTCTACCGGGAGATCAAGCTGGAACTCGCAGACGCCATGATGTCGGATTTCCCCCGAAAGAAGAAGGTTGGTACCAGGCTGCGACATGTTTGGGATCGCTATGTGAATTGGGGCATTGCGAAACCCAAGCAGCGCAAGGTGCTGGCGCAACTGACGGTTTCGGAGGTACTCACCAAAGAGTCCAGAGACGCCGGCAGCGCGCCGTTTGTCGAGTTCCAAATCATGATTCGTGACGCCATTGAGCAGCGGCTCTTTCGGAATGATGTCCCGGTGGAACTGATCTCGAAGTCGTTAGCAGCCTTGGTAGAGGCGACAATAGACCTTACGGTGTCGAACCGATCCAAAGCGAAACAATATCGGGATAGCGGCTTTCAAATGTTCTGGGCAAGCATAACCAAGTAATGAATCTTTGCATCTCATAAATGAGTGAGTAATCACAATACAATGGTCGCGAGGCCGACTGGCCGGTCTGAGCTGTCCGTCGTCTGTCTAAGAAGGAGAACAGAGGATCTTCATGTCTAAGGTCTGGTTGATTACGGGAAGCGGAAACGGGCTGGGGAGAGACATCGCCGAGGCAGCGCTGGCCGTAGGTGACAACGTGGTCGCTGGGGCGCGCCGAACGGAAGAACTGGCGCCTCTGGTGGCGCAATTCGGCGAGCGGGTGAAACCCGTGAAACTGGAAGTGCGCGACGAAGCCGCCGCAAAAGCGGCCGTGCAGTTGGCAGTGGATACCTTCGGGCGGCTGGACGTTCTGGTGAATAACGCAGGTTATGGGCAGTTTGCGCCGTTCGAGCAGATGAGTGCGGATGACTTCCAGGCGATCGTGGATACATGCTTTTACGGCGTGGTGTACACCACGCGCGCCGCAGTGCCGGTGATGCGTAAGCAAAAAGGCGGTCACATCTTTCAGGTTTCTTCGGTCGGTGGCCGCCACGCGGTTCCGGGCAATACGCCGTATCACGCGGCCAAGTGGGCGGTGGGCGGTTTCAGCGACTCGCTGGCGATGGAAGTCGCGCCGTTCGGGGTCCAGGTCTGCACGCTAGAACCGGGAGGTATTCGAACCAACTGGGCACGGCGCGCCGTTCACAATGCGCCGGACTTGCTGCCGGAATACGAGGCGTCGGTCGGTTCGACGCTCAAGATATTGCGAGGCCTCGAAGGACGTTTGGAAGGTGATCCGCGGAAAATCGCGGGCGTAATTCTGCGACTGGCAAATAGCGACGAGGTGCCGGTGCGGCTGATCCTCGGTGTCGATGCGGAACAGCGCGTGCAACAAGCGGAAGCCGCGCGCGCCGCCGAGGCTGACAAATGGCGACATCTCACGGTTTCGACGGTTTTTGAAGATGGGCGCTTCGACAGCCGATTGTCTATGGCAAACAGCGGAATCAATTCCTGAGCATAGAAGGATGACGTTTATGAAATACAGATTGCCAGGCGAGAGCGGGCTGCGGGTCCCCGAAGCGTCACCAGGCACCATGACTTTCACAGACGAGTGGGGATGGGGATCAGCGAAGGCTGAAACTCAGAAAGTCCTTGAGACCCATTGCGAGGCAGGCGGAAACTTTATTGATACTGCGAACTACACCAATGGTACGAGCGAGAATTCCTAGGTGAGTTCATGCCGCTCGCAAGAGCGTCGTCTTGGCCACGAAATACTCCCTTGCCGTGCCCGGCAACGATCCGAATGCGGCGGGCAATCACCGCAAGAACATGATCTAAGCAGTGGAAGCCAGTCTCAAACGATTGCAGGCCGACTACGTCGACCTGTAGTGGCTGCACGTCTCGGATGGGATCACACCAGTGGAAGAAGTCACGCGCGGGTTGGACGATATCGTTCGCCAAGGCAAGCTTTCGCTTGCTCCCGAGTGACGCGAAACCTACGGGCAACTCACGGGTTGATCGGTTCGTCGGCCACTCGGTGGCTAGAGCAGAATGCCGCGTAAGATGATGTTGGCCACACTGAAGTAGATGATCAAACCGGTCACGTCGACGAGCGTGGCAACGAACGGGGCGGAGGCACTCGCGGGATCCAATCCGCAACTGCGCAAGATAAAGGGCAACATTGAGCCGGCGAGCGTACCAAACGTGACAACCCCGATCAGGCTACACCCGATGGTCAGAGCGATCACCAGATAGTGCTCCCCGTAGGTTCCGCGTAACGCGTGCCAAAGAAGAATTCTCGTGACGCCGATCATTCCAAGAATCGCTCCGAGTGTGACTCCCGCCATCAGCTCACGCCGGATCACCTTCCACCAATCCCGCAGCCGAATTTCGCCAAGTGCCATCGCTCGAATCACCAACGTTGTGGCTTGCGACCCTGAATTTCCCCCGCTGCTGATAATCAACGGAATGAACAGAGCAAGAACCACGGCGCGCGAAATTTCGTCGGAGAAATACCCCATCGCCGTTGCAGTCAGCATCTCGCCGAGAAAGAGGATGGCAAGCCAGCCCGCGCGCTTTCGCACCATCTGTGCGAAAGTCACTTCCATGTACGGACCTTCGAGCGCTTCCATACCGCCGATTTTCAGAATGTCTTCGCTGGCCGCCTGCTGCGCCACGCCCGCCAGATCCGCGCTGCTGACGATGCCCATCATGTGCTTGTCAGCATCCACAACCGGGATTGCCAGTAAGCGGTGCTTCGCGAGTAAGTGCGCAACGGCCTCTTTGTCTTTGTCTTCCGGGACGGAAACATAATCCTTGCGCATAACATCGCGAATTTTTTTCGATCTTTCCGCGGAGATCAGCTCGCGGAATGAAATCACACCCAACAAGTGCTGAGCGTCGTCGAGCGCATAGGCGTAGTAAATCATTTCCACTTGCCCAGCTTGCCGGCGAATCTCGGCGATCGCCTCCTCGACGGTCATCTCCGGCGAAATCCGCACATAACCTGAATGCATCAGACCGGCAGCTTCGTCTTCTGGATACAGTGGCCTACTGCCTTCACGGCCGCGTTCCGCGACCACCGTCACTTCCAGATCGCGCGCCTTGTAGAGCAATTGATCCGTGAAGTCCAGGCCGCGAAACCATCTTCTTGGCGGCTCGCCGGCCGGCCCGACAAAAATCTGCGTCACTGCATTCTTGTGCGCGTAATCTGTGAGTGCGTCCGCGCGATTTTTGCCCTGCACCACAGCCGTGTCAATGTGCAGATTTTCTGCGAAATGAAAATGGCGCTCGATCGCCTGGCGTTGCTGCGCCGGCAGCGCGGAAAGATCTTTTCCTTTCGAAACAAAAATGGCGACGCACGCCGCGTGCAGGTAATCGGCTACACGACGCGCTCGCCGCAACAGCATGGCGGTTGACGGATCAGCTGTGACGTGCACCAGAATTTTCTCGGCGCGCGACTCTGCGTGTTCCTTTTTCGCGGTCGCACGGGCTTCCAGTGCTTGCGCGGTCTGCCGAATTGCGAGTTCTCGCAGCGCCACCAGCGTCGGTTCCTGAAAGAGTCTTCCCGATTCAGCCTTCGCCCTCACCGGAGGGTAGATTACGCCGCGCTCCAGCCGGTGAAGCAACGCTCGCGGCGTGACGTCCACCATCACCACTTCTTCCGCCCCTTGAAAAACCCAGTCCGGTACCGTCTCACGCACTCGCATGCCGGTGATTTGCCAGATCTGGTCGCTGAGGCTCGCTAAGTCTTGCACATTCATCGTAGTTAGAACGCTTACGCCTCCGTCGAGCAATGCCTGGACGTCTTGCCAGCGCCTCTGCCGCTCCGAGCCAGGCGCATTTGTATGCGCCAAATCGTCCACAATGCACACCTTAGGGCGACGCTGCAGGATTGCGGTTACGTCTATCTCTTCGGTGTAGCTGCCGCGGCACGCCACGCGCAGCAGCGGCACCATCTCAAATTCCTTGGACCGCTCGATCAGATCACTTCGGCCCTGCGGCTCCAAAAAAGCGAGCACCAGGTCCACTCCGCGCGCTTTGAGCTCATGCGCGTCCTGCAGCATCTGGTAGGTTTTGCCAACGCCGGCGGCATATCCCAGGTAGATTTTCAGGTGGCCTCGGCGTTTTTGATGACTCATGATTGCCGCTCGCGACCTCTAGTGAGGAAACACTCGAACGTCGATGCCTCGCGCAGCCCGGACCAGGCGGCTTACGGTGCTTCCGAACATTCGCGTTCCCAAATCCTTCTTTACACTTTGTCCCACGAAAATCTGTGTGACGCCGTGTGAACGCGCGTATCGCACGATGGTCTCGACAGGATCTTCGCCTTCGAGCACTGCCACCTGCGCGCCGTCCTCTTGCACCTTCGCCAACCCTTGCTCCAATAATTTTCGGTCAGCTTCCGAAAGATCCGGCCGTCGTACATACGCGGCCAATACGTCGCAATGAAAACGCGCCGCATTTCGTCGGGCGGTGGCCATCATACGTTCGAAGTTTGCTCGCGGCGTAAGACAGATCAAGAATCGTTCGTGTGTCCCCCAAAGCTGTTCGAGTCCGTGCGAGTGCATGTATCGCTGCAAACCCGCGTCAATCACATCGGCTGAAAGAACCAGCGCCATTTCTCTCAACCCAGAACGCCGCTCCGTCGCCGCCTCGGTGGGTGCGTCCACGATCACGATCTCGTCGGCGGTGTTCAGAAACTCCCGCGGGATGGTCTGCGTCACCCGTTTGCCGGTTAGCTTCTCCACTGCTTCGCGCTGGTCCTCGATGTATTGCAGGTTCACGGAAGCGACGATGGTGATTCGCGCCGACAATAGTTCTTCAACATCCTGCCAACGATGAGCGTTGCGGCTTCCAGGCGGGTTGTCATAAGCCAATCCGTCAATGAGGCAGACTTGCGGTCGCCGCTGTAGAATGGCTGGAACGTCAATGACCGGGACGCCTTTGATGTTGAGCGTGGGAATGATCTCCAGTGAACTTAACAGCGGTTGAATTTCTGCCGGGACTTTCGGCTGCAGAGCCCCAACCACCACATCCTGTCCACGGTCGCGGCGCCGTCTCCCTTCGTCAAACATGCGGAAGGACTTGCCGACCCCGGATGCGTAGCCGAGAAAAACTTTAAGGCGGCCGCGCGTCGAGTCTGAAGTTTTTTCGTTGTCCGGCATAGCCCGCTGATTGTAACCCCAGGGCGTCTTCTACAACATTACGGAACCAGCCAATTCATCCAGCCGTCCCGTTCCAGCCCTCGGGATTCTACTTCTTGTTGCCCGCCATCTGCGAGCAGGGAGCGCCTTGGCGCCTGGAGTGGTTAGAAAAACGAATCTGGTAGGCCAGCCGTTGGCACTGGTCGGGTCCAAGGCGCGCCAATTCGTAAGGCCTTGCCCAGGAGCTCTAGCAACAGAATCATTTGTATCTGCGCAACATCAACGGGACCGCAATCAGGAACAGCACGATGAGCCAGGCGCCAGGTTTTTCGCGGTAGCCCAACAAGATGCTGAGGCCGCCGGCAAAGGCCACCACGGCAGAATGCCGCGCCGCGGATCCAAGCCTAGGGATAGGTCTGGAGAAACCGAAAGGCGATGGTTTGCTTGGTGAAGTGATTCTGCACCGCCAGAATCGATTTCCTTTCGTTTTTCAATCAACGGGTTGCTGAGTGGGCGTTTTCCGGAGCCGGGAAATTTAGTCGAGCCCACGCCGACAACTTGCTTGGCTGCCGGCCTGCGATTTTGTTTGCGAGCGCGATTTGGTCGCGCGAATCTGAGCCTAAGTAGGAGTGCGCCTGGAAGTAACTGAACATTTCCGCTATCTCGACGGCCCCCGGAAAAAGACCGGAGAAGACTTCCTTCGGCACTTGGTGGAAAGTGAAGTTGTGACCCTGGCGATTTAGCGTGTCGATGATTTCATCGAAGCTCATGAAATCGCCCACTAGAGGCAGGTATTCGCCATGGCCGGCCTGGTCGGGGCGCACGAACGCTCCGGCAACCAGGTCTCCGAGTTCTGTAATATCGCCCATGTGAATGCGGCGCACCGTTGGATCAAACGGGAGAGCCCAGCCCACGGATTCGTCAGTCTGTTTTTGCGGAGCAAGAACGCCGATAAGGTTTTGATAGTAGAAAGGCGCGATGACGAACGTATGATTCGCAAACCCGGCTTCTTTCACGATCCGATCAACCATGGCCTTGCCGGTAAAATGGGGAACGTGGAACTTGCCGCGGCTGATCGCTTCTACGTCAGGCAGGGTGGACCAGACCAAGTGTTTGACACCGGCATCCTTGGCGGCGCGTACCGCAGCGGTTGCCTGCTCGACCTCGTTGGTACTTTGTTCCCAAACATTAGTGACTAGAAATGCGCCGTGCGCCCCTTCAAACGCGGCTTTAAGGGTTTCCGGGCGGTTTAAATCTGCTTGGACGACTTGGTCGCCGAGTTCGCGATGCTCGGCCGGATTGCGAGTCAGGGCGCGCACTTTGAATTGCTTGCTGGCTTGCAGGGCGCGTACTACAGCACCTCCCTGCTGTCCCGTTGCGCCGACCACCGCGATCAGCTTCCTATTTGTGCGTTCCATATGTAGTGGGCCTCTCTTTCACTATCTATTGAATCAAAGTCTATTCATGTAGATACATTCTTCTGGACATCGGTTATGCGAACGGGGAAAATAGTTTCATCATGGGCAAGATCTCGCAAGACCCGGTCCACTGCTGGCTGGTATTGGTGAAGGCCTTTCAGGCGGCTTCGAAATATCTCTATGCGGGGCTAGCAGAGACGGGAATCGACGATACCGATTTCCGGATCCTTGAAGCGCTCCTCAACAAAGGGCCTTTGCCGGTGAATACGATCGGCCCAAAAGTGTTTCTTACGCCCGGCTCGATCAGTACGGCTGTTGAGCGCCTGGTCGAAAGGGGCCTGGTAAGCCGGGTCGAGAGTCCCGAGGATCGGCGCATCCGTGTCGTGTCGCTCACGCCAAAAGGAAAAAGATTGATCGCGCCGGTCTTTCGCAAACACGCAGCCGAAATCCGGAAAGTTCTTGCCGATGCGGGCCCGAAGGAGTTGCGAGCTCTTGCAACGACACTGAAAAAAATTGGCAAGCGCGCCGAGACTCTGGAGACCGGAGCCAATCCGAAGCGTTTAAGCCAGCGATGACGTAGCAAAGTGGTACGCCGATCAATCGAAATGAAAGTAGCCCTCTCCAGAAGCTTGTCTTGCGCCTGTGGGCCAGCATTATTCGAAATGCCTTACCAGACCCCAGAGGCAACATGCAAAAGATAATAGGCCATCAGGAATTTGCAGGGGACTCTAAGTCCCGTGGCTTTGCGCATGGTTAAGTCCCATTCGAATTAGGCCAAAAAAAAGATACAACCAATTGTGCTGTTGAGCATCACATATCACAGGACAAGGTATGTCAGTGAAAAGCGTCCAATTTACGGTTGCCGCGCACATCATGGCTGCCCTCGGTTACTTCCACGGCGAGGAGATCTCCTCGGTGGCCCTGGCCGAAAGTGTGAACGCCGACTCCACCTTCGTTCGAAAGTCGCTCTCCAAGCTCTCGAAGGCAGGGTTGGTCGCGACAAAACGTGGCAGGAGCGGAGCGAGCGTGCTTGCGCGTCCTCCACGACAGATCACGCTGTTGGACATATACCGCGCCAGTGCGGCACCACGAGCGTTTGCGATTCACTCCTATCCTGTGGAAAAGAAGTGTCCGGTCAGTTGCAATCTCAAGGAATGCATGTCGGGGGTTCTTTCGCAGGCTCAGGACAGCTTCGAAAGATCGCTCGCAAAAATAACCCTGGCCGATCTGGTTGGTCAGATCCGGGAAAAGGCGCTTTGACTTTTTTTCGATTTAATTGTGCAGATAAAAAGAACAATACATTGGGAGGCTGAGAAGATGATGACCATCAACACAGGCAGCGGTATGAATCTACCATTTGCTGGGAGTAGGAACGTGCTCAAGAGAAATTCGATGCGCTTCGCCGCCGTTTTTCTGGCGGTATTCGCTAGCTTTGTCGCCGCTCCGAACGCGCATCTGGCTGCCGCACCGCAACATCATGATCAGGTGCCGGGCTTCTACCGACAGAAAGTCGGCGATCTCGAAGTGACGGCCCTTTTCGATGGTCACGCCGTATTCGATCCGCAATGGCTGAAGGGAACGAAGGCGACCATCGATGGTGTTGCAGAGGCGCTGCATGAAGATCCGCGCCTGCTCGATGTTTCTGATGAAGGCTTCCTGGTCAACACCGGCAAACAACTCATCCTCATCGATGCGGGAGCCGGAACCTGGTGGGGTCGAGGAGCACTCGGGCGCTTGGCGGGGAGCCTTCTCAGCGCAGGCTACGCGCCGGAACAAATCGACATCGTTTTGGTCACGCACCTCCATTCCGATCATGTCGGCGGCCTGACCACTCAGGACGGAAAGCGCGTCTTTCCAAATGCCGATGTTTACGTCGCGAAGGCTGAAAGCGACTTTTGGTTGTCCCCGGAAATCGCAGCTAAGGCGCCGAAGGATGCGCAACCGTTCTTCCAGAGTGCGCAAGCCATCGCAGCGCCGTACATCAAGGCCAATAGGTGGCATACGTTTACTGGTTCCGAGCCTTTCGTCGACGGAATGCAACTCGTCCCGCTACCTGGTCATACCCCGGGACATACCGGCTATGAATTTTCCTCAAAGGGGCAAAAAATCCTGTTTTGGGGCGACACCGTCCATGCCCTACGCGTCCAGCTGCAGCATCCCGAGGTCACCGCGGTTTTCGACATTGACCAGAATGCGGCTGCGGCGGCGCGGCTTCAATTGCTGCCTAAGCTCGCACGCGAGGATGTGTTGATCGCGGGGCCGCATATGCCGTTTCCTGCCCTGGGTCGCTTGCGCAAGGAAGGGAGCGGCTATAGCTGGGTGCCGGTTGTTTTCACCGATCGATGGGATGAGCACACGCCTTCACCGCAAACGTAGTTTTGCGGCGTGGATAGCCGGCGGGTCATGTTGGGGCCATCGGAATTGGGATGCCAAAGTCCCTCTTGACTCGCGCGCTTTTCTCACTGTACAGCAGGCAATCGTCGCATGTATTTTGTTGGCCTCAAATGCGTATTCCTCATCGGCGAATAGTCACGATAGGAGATTTATGGAGCGTCTGGCTGTTGGTTCATCAGTGATCAGTCTCTTGTTTCTAATTTCGTGGCCATCTGCATTTGCGCGTGGTCAGCACGGTTTTTCAATCAAGGTGTTCACCTCTCCCGACGATCAGTTTTGGACTAACTCCGTCATTATCGAGGGAGAACACGAAGTGATGTTGGTCGACGCGCAACTGACAAAAACCAGCGCTGAAAAGGTACTGCAGCAAATCAAAGAAACTAAAAAGCCGCTGTCTATCGTCTACATTAGCCATGAGCATGCCGATCATTTCCTTGGTCTGGAGGTTTTTAGGGAGGCCTACCCGGGAGTGAGGATTATTGCGAATTCCGCGGTAACGGACCGAATCAACAAGGTCTATCAAGAGAAAGTAGATAAATGGAAAAAGATCTTGGGCTCAGGCGCAGCCTCGCGCGTTGTGGCTATCGAAAAATTCGACGGCGACCTTATTGAATTTGAGAGCTCAAGAATAGAGGTCCTTAGAGATGTCCAGGGCGACACCGATGAAAACACGATGCTTTGGATTCCTGGACAGGGAATTCTCATTGCCGGCGATGTTTTGTTCAACAACATGCACGTTTACACCGCAGAAACGGACGGTAAGGCCAGAGAGAAGTGGTTGAATTCATTGAATAAAATCAGAACATTAAAACCTTCAGTTGTTATCCCCGGGCATAGCAAAGTTGGAGCCCCTCTTGACGCGGGTACCGCCGTAGATTTTACGGAAAACTATTTGCTAGCTTTTGACCAAGAACTCAAAAAAGCCAAAGATCCAGACAGCTTTATCAACGCCATGAAGCAAAGATTCCCGTCTGCCGACCTCCTTTTGGCACTTGAGCGTGGCGCGAAGGCTAATGTTAAGCATTGACGGGCAACGGCGATTTGCTTGACCTGGCTCGTGTCGCGGGTTGCGAGGCCCGCATCAATCGGCGCGAGATGGATGGCAATGAAAAAGTACAAGATCGCTGTTCTGGACGATTACCGGAGTGCGGCGCCGGAGAGCGCTGATTGGTCGGTGCGCCGCGATCGAGCGGACACCGCTGCCCCGCAACCTCATTGAACGCCTTGCCAATCTCAAGCCCATTGCCTCGACGGGATCTGTAAACGCGCCGATCGCTATGGACTCCGCATGTCGGATACGTCAGCGAAGGCCTCTATCGAACATTTTACGCAGATACCGCAGCCCATATCACCGCGTGGCGAGATCGGCAGAACCAGTCGTTCTGCTCGATGGTGCGTATCGGAATCGGAATTCGGTAAGAAACAACGAAGGCCGAAATGAGAATCACGCCGGCTCTGCTGCAGGTTCCCAAACCCTTCTGTAATGGCAGTGTCAGACAAGAGGTTGGGCAATCAGCGCGACACTGGCATTCTTTTCGCATTCGGCGACGTGTATCAGTTGTGCCCCGCCGGGCATCACATGGAGTGGAATCTGCTCGATGCGAGTAGCCATGCGGCGCCCCTCGGTGGGTAACGATTCGGAAATCCTCTCTCCCATGCTTGAAACGCGATGCGAGGCTCTGGTGCGCGTGTCCAAGGCGTTCGCAGCACACGGCGACCCGAAAGAGCTTTTTGCCATGCTCGCCAACGAATTGCACCAAGTGGTGCAGTTTGACTTCATAGCAGTGTCATTTCGCGAAAAAGATTCCGACACATTTCAAGATTATTTCATCGACATGACCAGTCGATCAGGGTTGGTTCCCGGCGAGCATCTGGCGCCCGAGGAGACACTCGCCTTGTGGGTTTACCAGCAGCAAGAACCTCTGCTGAGGTCGACGAACGAAATGGAGCCGCGCTACGAGCGCTTGCAAGCAATCTTGAAGAGGCTCTACATTCGCTCGATCTGCGCCCTACCGTTAACGACGGCGCACCGCAAACTGGGCGCCATCACTTTCGGCAGCAGACAGGACGATACCTATTCGCCGGACGAAATCCGATTCGTGTCCGAAGTGGCGGGTTATATTGCGCTGGCGTTCGACGACGCGTTGAATTTAGCGGCGCTGCGGCGGGCCACGGAGGAACTTCAAAGCAAGAACCAAAGACTGCAGCTGCTCCTTGACGTCACCAATCAAGTTGTCTCAAATTTGGAGCTCCGCGATCTGCTGCGTGCCATTTCGCAGGACGTCCGGCGCGTGATGCAGTGCGACTACGCAGGCTTGTCGCTTCCGGATGCGGAAAACAAACAGCTGCGACTTTACGCGGTTGACTTTCCGGAGGGAAAAGGGTTTCTGCAAGAAGACTTACACTATGCGATCGAGGGATCGCCCTCGGGCGCGGCATTTCGAACCATGAAGGCCCTAACGCTCCAGAGCCCTTTCACCGGTTGGCTCCATTACCCGATCGTTCAGATCGCCGTTCGTGAGGGTTTGAAGTCCTTCTGCTTCCTACCTTTGATCAGCCGGAATCGCGCGATCGGGACCTTGGTCCTCGCACGTCTCCGGGACGATGCCTTCAGTCAGGCCGATGTCAGTTTCCTCGCCCAGGTCGCAAACCAGATTGCTCTGGCCGTCGAGAATGCGATTGCCTACCGCGAGATTCGGGACCTGAAAGAGCAGCTCTCGAAGGAAAAACTCTATTTGGAAGATGAACTCCGCGCGGAAATGAATTTCGCTCAGATCATCGGGAATAGCGCTTCTCTGCGCAGAGTTCTGAAGCGGGTGGAAACCGTCGCCCCGACCGATTCGACAGTGCTAATTTACGGAGAGACAGGGACCGGAAAAGAACTGGTTGCGCGAGCCATTCATGATCTGAGCCCGCGGCGCACGAAGGCATTCGTCAAGTTGAACTGTGCGGCAATCCCGACCGGCTTACTGGAAAGCGAGCTGTTCGGGCATGAAAAGGGCGCATTCACGGGAGCCATCGCGCAACGCATTGGCCGCTTCGAAGTGGCCAATGGCGGCACGATTTTTCTGGATGAAATCGGTGAGATTCCTCTCGAATTGCAGACGAAGTTGCTCCGCGTGCTGCAAGAAAGGGAGTTCGAGCGGCTGGGGAGCTCGCACACACTTCGCACAGATGCACGTCTGATTGCAGCGACGAACCGCGATCTGGAAGCGATGGTGGGAGAGCAGAAGTTTCGATCGGATCTGTTTTTTCGTCTCAATGTTTTCCCCGTCCAAGTTCCACCCTTGCGGCAGCGTGAAGGGGATATTCCGTACTTGGTGCGGCACTTCGCGCAGCAGTTCTCCAGACGCATGAACAAGGTGATAGAAACGATTCCATCGCCGACCATGGATGCCCTGTGCCGCTATCATTGGCCTGGAAACGTACGAGAACTCCAGAATGTGATTGAACGGGCCGTAATTATTTCGACCGGGCCGGTTTTGGATCTCGACGTCGCCGAACTGCAATTTGCCAAGGCCACTCGTCAGAAAGAAAGACCCGCGACTCCGAAATCCTCGACAAACGGGGCACTTCATGACGTTTTGCAGGAAACGGAGCGTCAACAGATTCTCGAGGCTCTCAAGCAGTGCAATTGGGTTGTGGCAGGTCCTCATGGCGCAGCGGCACGTCTTGGAATGAAGCGATCCACGCTCCAAAAGCGCGTGCATAAGCTCGGAATTGCCCGCAGTTCAGCGTAGTCGTTTCGCCTATCCTTCATCCCCATCTTGTTCAAAGTACTCTCGCCTTCACTCTGATCATTCTCGGTGCTCTGAAACGGGCAGCCCGCCACGTGCGTGGCAGTGCCACGGTAGCAGCGTAATCCGGGAACCTCTCTTTCGGTTCGCCATCCCACTACAAATCAACAAGTTCCACAACCGTGAAGACCCTCCGCGCTTTGGCCCATGCAATGCATTTCTCTCGGGCCAGAGGCAATTATCCATGAACGGAGTGCAGAGCCTGAATGGAGCATCGAGTTCCCAACAACGGTCCTCGGCAAAACGCTCTCGTTGTTCCGTCCTGGAAATTGATTCCTGGATGCCCAGCAAAATCCAAGCCATCTCGCCGACTGTAGATCGCCTGATGCGATTGATCGAAAGATCGCAATGTATTCCGGGACGGGAGTTCGATGTCGAGTCGGCGCTCCGCGAGGCCCTGGGAAACGCGGTCGTGCATGGCAATCAGGAAGATGCGGGGAAAAAAGTTCACGTCCGTGCCCGCTGCGGACCCGGCAAGGGAATTTCGATCGTCGTTACGGATCAGGGAAAAGGATTTGACTTCGAAAAGATCGCCGACAACGGCCTCACATCCGATCCCACTGGCGCACATGGGCATGGGATCCAGCTGATGAAAGCGTATATGGACCATGTGTACTTTGCACGAGGCGGTTCGGAAGTCCATATGCGTAAGCGTTCGCGAACCTTTTCCCGTTCGTGAAGTTCTGCGCGCTGGGGACGAGTTCGAAATGGTGGATGCAAACCGGTTGATGACCGAACAAACATCGCCACCGGCCGAAAGAAGCGAGTCATGGGAATGCTACGAATAACGATCGCCGAGACGCTGTCCGAACAAAAGTGGACGCTCGAAGGCAGGCTGGTTCAACCGTGGGTTTCCGAACTGAAGTCCTGCTGGACGCAAACAGAAACCGCTCGCCGGGAACGGAAGTGCGTTGTGGACCTTACGGGCGTGACCTTTATCGACAGGAACGGGGAGAAGGCGCTTACCGAATTGTGCAAACAGGGCGCGGAATTGATCGCAACCGGTGTTTATACCCGTCATGTCGTGCAGAACATCGAACGCAAAAATTCCAACCGTTAGTTGTGAGGAAAGGATTCCCCGCCATGAATAGAGAAGAATTGAACTGGATATTGCAAACAGTCGAGGACCCCGCTAATGCGGAACGATTCGTTCTGGCGCAATGCGAACGCGGGAGAATTTCGTTGCAACTGATGGCCGACATAGCGCGGAAGCGGGGTTGGGTCAACCTCGCCGCGAATCAATTCGCGACCGCGATGGCCCGTTATTCGAACCAGTACGAGGCAACAGTATTTCCGATTGCGATTGCCTGATAGGAGCGACGGCATGTTTGAGCAAAGTCTGCAGAATTACAACGCTGCAGGAGCGGACCGCACGCAACACGCGATTGCGAGAGACGAAGACGGGTTTCTTGTCGCTGCAAAACGCGGCGATTCGGCTGCGTTCGAGATGCTCTGCAAACAATCGGCAAGCACGATCTTTCATATCGCGCGACGAATGATGCGGAGCAAAGAGGACGCAGAAGATGTAATGCAGGAATCGTTTCAGATGGCCTTTATTCATCTCAACAGCTTCAATGGCGGTTCGCGCTTTTCAACCTGGCTGTCCCGTATCGCCATCAACGCTGCCTTGATGAAACTGCGCAGGAAGCGCCACCTTCGAGATGTGCCGTTCGGTCAATCGACCGCAACGGAAGAACCTGCTCTCTGGCATGACGTTGAGGATCAAAGCCCCAATCCCGAAGAACTCTACGCGCAGCAGGAACGTCAACGGATTCTCTTCGAGGCCATGAATGGGTTGACGCCAGGAATACGAAAAGCAATTGAACTGCGTGAGCTTGGCGAACGATCGACTGAAGAGACTGCGCAAATCATGGGAATTTCCACGAGCGCCGTAAAAGCCCGGGTGTTTCACGGGCGACGGAAATTGCGCGCCAAACTAAAGAATTACGTCGGATCAGAGTTGACGTAACGAAAGGGAGATTCCACAAATGACCGATAACACGACAAACAGTTCACCAGATCAAGTTGCCGGTGCTGCGCGTGGTTAAAGCGGGGCGCAAGGGAGGCTCCTGTGATCACGCTTCTGCTTCTCACGGTTCTGGCGATTTTGATATTTCTGTGCTTCATCGGCCCGGATGTTATCGACTCGAGACATCGCCGCTGAATGTAGTCCGCGACAGCAGCATTCCGACGTAGCGATCTGCACGTCGAGGCGATGAGCAGGGAAACGTAGTGCAAGCACACGCGCTCAGCGGCCATCCGTTGCTCATACCCGCCGCATTGAAGGCGGTACTGCAGTGGAAGTATGAGCCAACGCTACTTAACCGGACGCCGGTGGCTGTCGAAATGGAAGTCACCGTCCATTTCAATCTTGGAAACTCTTAGTGCGCGCGCGGACTTAATGCGCGCGCTGGAGCAGCAGCAATATGCCGGTAAGACTGATGAACGCGACCCGGTTAAGGGAACACAAGATGAAAAGGGGGACTAGCTATGGCCAACGAGACGCTGCCAAAGATTGTGAAGGCTGAAGCATTCGAGGTCCTCGTGGTCGACCATCAGCGCCGCCCGGAGGGTCACGGCCAGGAGCCGGGGGCCGACGTCGCTCGCAACTTGGCGCGTCGTGGCGCGCCAGTGGAGGTACGGCGCTTGTCGTCCGGCGGAAAAGATGTGGGGCGCTTGCTGCTGTCGCAAGCGGCTGCTTTCCGCGCCGATTTCCTGGTCATGGGCGCCTACGGTCACACCCAATTGAGAGAGTGGATGTTCGGTAGCGTCATACCGACGGTCCTGTACAAAGCGGGCCTTCCGGTCCTGATGTCCCGATGAAAAGCAGATTTCGGACGCACTGGTAACACGAAGCTTGTTGGTATGAGAGACCGTTTCGGTCTCATCTGATGCCTGAGATCGCGGGAGATCAGTTCGCGATTTGATGTAAGGAGTTCTAGCTATGTGGATTGTTCGCGTTGCATTGGACCGGCCGTATACCTTCATCGTTCTGGCCGTGCTCATTCTGGTTCTGAGCCCGATCATGATCTTGCGCACGCCCACCGATATTTTCCCGAACATCAACATCCCAGTGATCGCCGTAGCCTGGCAGTTCACCGGCATGAATCCGGAAGAATTGGAAGGTCGGCTCACGAGTCCATATGAACGGATATTGACCACCACGGTTGACAACATCGAACACATCGAATCAACCACGGTTAGCGGTCAAGCGATTGTCCGGATTTACCTACAACCGGGTGCCAGTTTGGACACCGCGAATGCCCAGGTGACGGCCATATCGCAAACCGCCCTTCGCCAATTGCCGCCGGGCACTTTACCTCCTCTGATTATTAACTACAGCGCTTCGAGCGTGCCCATTCTGCAGTTGGGCCTGTCTGGAAAGGGTCTCTCCGAGCAACAGTTGAACGACCTCGGACAGAATTTCCTGAGGCCCCAGCTGGTGACCGTGCCTGGAGCTGTAATCCCTTTCCTTTATGGGGGGAAGCAACGTCAAGTCATGATCGATTTGAATCCCGGCTTGATGCAGTCGAAAGGCCTGGCGCCGCAAGATGTCCTTAACGCAGTGCAGCAGCAAAATCTCATTTTGCCTTCCGGAACTGCAAAGATGGGCCCCTTCGAATACGACGTTCGGCTGAACGCCAGCACGAAGACGGTCCCCGAGTTGAACGACCTCCCGGTCAAGGTCGTTGGCAATTCCACGATCTATCTTCGTGACGTAGCCAATGTGCGCGACGCTTTCGCGCCGCAGACCAACATTGTGCGCCAGGATGGTCGTCGCGGGGCTCTGGTGTCGGTCCTCAAGGCCGGCAACGCTTCTACAATCGACGTCGTCTCGGGCATTCGCGGACTCCTTCCGCGCATCGCCCAGACTCTGCCCCCGGAGCTGAAGATCTTGCCTCTGGCCGATCAGTCCGTCTTCGTCCGAGGCTCTGTGAACGGTGTCATCCGCGAGGCCGTTATCGCCGCGTGTCTTACCGGTTTAATGATTCTGCTGTTCCTCGGAAGCTGGCGCAGCACCTTAATCATCGCGGTTTCCATTCCGCTATCCATTTTGACCTCGGTAATGATCCTCAGCTTTCTGGGCGAAACCATCAACATCATGACGCTCGGCGGCTTGGCCCTGGCCGTCGGAATTCTTGTAGACGACGCGACGGTTACCATTGAAAACATCGAGCGATACTTCGAAGAAGGCCACGCGCAGCGCGACGCCATTTTGGAAGGTGCGGCGCAAATCGCCGTGCCCGCCCTGGTGTCGACCCTCTGTATCTGCATTGTGTTCTTGCCCATGTTCCTTTTAAGCGGCGTAGCGCGATATCTCTTTGTGCCTCTGGCCGAAGCGGTGGTCTTCGCCATGCTCGCGTCGTACATCCTGTCGCGGACACTGGTTCCTACGCTGGCAATGTATTTGCTGAAAGCAAAACAGCACGACCGCGCTAGTTCTCTGAATCCGCTGGTGCGGTTTCAGTTGGCGTTCGAGCGCGGATTCGAACGCCTTCGCAGTGCATACCACTCCCTGCTCACCGCGTTTGTCCACCGACGGGGCTTTTTCATCCCTGCGTTTCTCCTGACCTGTCTTGCGGCCTTTCTCCTGGTGCCCTTGCTCGGCCAGGACTTCTTTCCGAATACGGATAGCGGTCAATTCATTCTTCATCTCCGCGCCAAGAGCGGCACGCGAATCGAGGAGACCGCGAAGCTGTGTGATCTGGTCGAGGGCACCATACGTCGCGAGATCCCCGAGCGCGAGGTGGACAACATCCTGGACAATATTGGACTCCCTTACAGCGCCATCAATTTCATGCACAGCACTTCGGGACTGATAGGAGCGGGCGACGCCGACATCCTGGTGTCCCTCAACGAAGGTCACCACAGCACCGCCGACTATGTTCAGCGGCTGCGAGAGACGCTGCCCCGGGAGTACCCTGGCACAACGTTTTACTTTCTCCCTTCGGACATCGTTACGCAGGTTTTGAACTTTGGATTACCGGCGCCCGTCGATATCCAAATCGAGGGAACCGACATCGAGGGCAACCGGGAAGTAGCGGCCCGGATTCTGCAACAAGTCGAGCGCGTTCCAGGTATCGCCGATGCACGGATCCAGCAAGCGTTTGATTACCCAGCGTTCGATGTAGCCGTCGACCGCACGAAGGCGGCCCAAGGCGGCTACGCGCAGCGCGATGTAGCCAATAGCGTGCTGAACTCACTCAGCGGTAGTTTCCAGATTACGCCGATGTTCTTTCTGAATTGGAAGAACGGCGTGAATTACAACCTCGTGACCCAGACTCCGCAATATTCGATTCAATCCCTTGAAGACCTTCAGAACACTCCACTGAACGCGACCACCGCCGCGCGCCCGGAAATTCTTGCGGATGTCGCTTCCATCAAGCGTTCAAACGAGATGGAGGTGGTCTCGCATTACAACATTCGTCGCGTAGTCGATATCTACGCGAACGTTCAAGGCCGCGACTTGGGAGCGGTGGGTCGCGAAGTCACGCGCATTGTGGATGGCAACCGAAAGTCCTTGCCGCGCGGCAGCTTCGTGACCGTTAAGGGCCAACTGCAAACCATGCGCTCTTCCTACCTCGGGTTGCTGGGCGGACTCGTCTTCGCGATCGTTCTCGTCTATCTCTTGATAGTGGTGAACTTTCAATCCTGGCTCGATCCCTTCATCATCATCACCGCGCTTCCCGCCGCGCTTGCTGGCATCGTCGGTTTCTTGTTCGTAACACATACAACCCTCAGCGTTCCCGCTTTAATGGGCGCCATTATGTGCATGGGTGTTGGAACGGCGAACAGCATCCTCGTCGTATCGTTTGCGAAAGAACGGCTCCTGCATCACGGCGACCCGGTCGAAGCCGCCATCGAAGCCGGCTTCACCCGGTTCCGCCCCGTGCTCATGACCGCACTGGCCATGATCATCGGCATGATTCCCATGGCGCTCGGGCTGGGCGAGGGCGGCGAACAGAATGCACCGCTGGGTCGCGCCGTAATTGGCGGCCTGTTGTGCGCTACGGTGGCCACGCTGGTTTTCGTTCCTGCGGTTTTCAGCCTGCTTCACCGACGGCGTGATCCTTCGGCTGCGCAACAACCGGCCGCGGGCAATCCCGAGGCCATGTGAGTTTGAAGGAACACCAATGACATCGAGCGAGGGAAATGTGACGACCACTCCAGAACCAGAGACGATCGAATTGCAAACCATACAACCGAGTCCGGATGGATTACGCTCTGGGCCCGGAGCGCGGCGGCGAACCGCGATCCTTGTCGCGGCCGCCGCGCTCGCCCTTCTCGCTCTCGTGATTTACTCCGGCATTCATTCACGAGCCGTGGCTGAAGCACGGCTCGAGCAACGAACCGCACAAGCCGCCATTCCCACCGTCGACGTAGTCTTTCCGCATGAGGGCGCACCCACACAAGAAATTGTTCTGCCCGGCAACACCCAGGCATTCAGCGATTCGCCAATCTATGCGCGGACCAGTGGTTATCTCAAGCGCTGGTACTTCGACATTGGCGCGCATGTCCAGAAGGGCCAGTTGCTCGCGGAGATCGAAACTCCGGAAGTCGACCAGCAACTGCTGCAAGCCCGAGCGGACCTGGATACTGCGCAGGCCAACCTGAATATTGCCAAGATCACCGCGACTCGTTGGCAGGACCTGGTAAGCGACGGCTCGGTATCGCAGCAGGAAACCGACCAGGCGGTAAGCAATCTCAGCGCGGTGAAAGCTGCGGCGGAATCCAGTGCCGCCAACGTGAGGCGCCTTGAGCAGTTGCAGTCGTTCGAAAAGATCTATGCGCCCTTTGACGGGATCGTCACCGCCCGCAATACGGACATCGGAGCACTCATCGATGCCGGGGCCAACACGCAACCGAGAGAGCTCTTCCATATGGCCGCCATTCGTAAGCTGCGACTGTACGTCTCGGTTCCTGAGGTGTACTCCCGTGCCGCGCGCTCCGGGGCACCGGCCACCTTGACCCTCGATGAATTCCCGGGCCAACCCTTCCATGGCACTCTGGTTCGCAACTCCAACTCCATTGACATCGCTTCACGTACGCTGCTTGTCGAAGTCGATGTTGACAATCCGACTGGCCAGCTCCTTCCAGGCGCGTACGTGTTCGTGCACCTCAAGCTGCCTGACGAGACGCGTTCGGTGACCATTCCATCGAATACGTTAATCTTCCGCAAAGAGGGCTTGCAGATCGGACTGGTTCGCAATGGCAAAGCCGAGTTGGTTCCCATCAAGACCGGCCGCGACTACGGCAATAGCGTGGAAATCGTTTCGGGGCTGCAGCCGACGGATGCGGTCATCGTCGACCCATCGGATTCTCTTGTCACCGGCATGCCGGTGCGTCTGGTCAGCAAAGCAACAGGTGGGTCCGGGCGATGAACTATGTGTTGGCTGTGGCTCGTTTCACCGTCACCAGCATGGTCGCGCTCCTTCTAGTGCTCCTGATCGTAGCGTTTGAGGGTTGCACCGTCGGCCCTAAATACGTCAAGCCCAGCGTACCTACAACACCGGCCTATAAGGAAGAAACGCCAGCTTCATTTAAGGAATCAGATCAGTGGCAGCCAGCGCATCCCGGAGACCAGACGAGCCGCGGAAACTGGTGGGAGATTTTCGGCGACCTGGAACTTAACAGGCTCGAAGAGCAGATCGCCGGTTCCAACCAGAACCTGAAAGTAGCCGAAGCGCGCTTCCGCGAAGCTCGCGCAGCGATTCGCTTCAATCGAGCTGCGCAGTTTCCAACCATCTCCACCTCACCGAGCGCCAGTTATGTGAAGAGTTCGGACTTTTCACCGAACTTTCCGTCGAAGATCGAACAGTCCAGCAAGGGCGATTTGGTTCTCCCTTTCGATCTTTCCTATGAGCTCGATCTTTGGGGCCGCGTGCGGCGCAGCGTCGCCGCCGCGCGGGAAGAAGCACAAGCCACCGCCGCCGACTACGAGACCGCAAAGCTCAGTCTCGAGGCGGAACTTGCCTTGGACTATTTCGAATTGCGCAGCGCCGACGCGCAAAAACGACTTCTCGACGATACGGTAAAAGCCTATACCGACAACCTGCAGCTCACGCAGAGCCGCTTCAAAGGCGGCGTGGCCCCGAGAGCCGACGTGGCGCAAGCGCAAACCCAATTGGACTCCACTCGGGTGCAAGACACGGATGTCACCGTGCAAAGAGCGCAATTCGAACATGCAATTGCAATTCTGATCGGAAAGCCGCCCGCGGAATTCACCCTTGCCGCGGCCCCCCTCAGCAAGCAACCTCCCAGCATTCCCATTGGACTCCCTTCTGAATTGTTACAGCGACGCCCCGACATAGCCGCCGCAGAGCGCCGCGTGGCGGAGGCAAACCAGCAGATCGGTATTGCCCGCGCGGCGTATTTTCCCACCGTGACCCTTGCTGGATCCGCAGGATTCGCCGGCTCGCAAGGTTCCAACTGGTTCACTTGGCCGAGCGGTTTCTGGGCTGTCGGTCCAGCCCTCGCGCAGACGCTGTTCGACGCCGGACGCCGTCGCGCCACTTCCGAATCGGCGCGAGCGAACTACGACGCCACAGTCGCAACTTATCGCCAGACCTCTCTAACGGCGTTCCAGGAAGTCGAAGACAATGTCGCTGCACTACGCATTCTTGAGAACGAAGGACAACAGCAAGAGCAGGCCGTTGCGTCATCGCAGGAATCACTGCACCTTTTTACGAATCGTTACAAAGGTGGCGTTGACACCTACCTCCAGGTCATCACCGCGCAGACAATCGAGCTAGCCAACGAGCGGAACGCCATCGATATCCAGCGGCGGCGATTGGACGCAAGCGTCCTGTTGATCAAGGCACTGGGCGGAGGCTGGAATGCTTCCAACCTTCCTACCTTCGGTGCGTCCAGGGTTCGGGACTTCTGACGATCTGTATCAGTTGTCGGCAGCTCTCGCGAATGGCGTGCTCGCATCGTGCCGGCAGTGCGTTGTGTGCCAGTGCAATGGGTGGACAACGGTGCTTTCTGCAATCGGCGCGGTTATGGCCAGAGAGCAAGCCGGGTGGAATTTCCGCTACCACGCAAATTTCGGAATACGGCGTGCCCAACTCATTTCGTCTAGCCTTTTTCTATAGCATTCCAACCTTCGCCCGAAGCATTGTCGTGTCTGACTGCTGGTAATTGTGCCTGTTTCCAGTTTTTCCGTTGCTGGTCGACGGTTCTTTTTCGCGAAGAATAAATGCTTGGTCGATCAGAATTCTAAGCAGCCAGCCGCGAAAAGCTCCTCGAGACGTAAACATCCATTCCGGCGTAAATGGAACGTTCTGCGTCATCTTTGAGCCGTCAACCAGTGACTGGAACGCGCGGCCAGCCGCGGATTTCTCGGCTGATCGCATGGCTTTCAAGGCCTCGAGCCTATTTCCATCTCCGGCATCCGCATAGGTGATTACTTCCAGCGGCACGGGATTGTGGCGTTTAGCCTGGGAAACCAGTATTTGGCGAGCCACGACCGCTAGGCAAGGGGTCCGTACGTTGCGCACAGGCGTAGCCCGATCGCGCTTCAGGCCTATCTCACCGCCGCCTACGGCGGTTCGAACCTGCGCCCGTTGCTCCAGTTGCACGATTTGGCACACCAGGAATCCAGGTGATTTTGTGCGCTACGATTCCGCGCAAAGTTCCCTGTAGCCAACTCGGTAACTGTAAGGAATCAATGATCTTAGTAGCGCGAGGCTGCTGGCAACGACTTTCGGGAGCCGTGTCGGAATGGAACGCCTGTGAACAAAGCGGGATTCACGGGCTGTAGGAACCCCAAAGTAAGACACAAGCGCTTCGTCCTAATGCGCTTCTGATACAATGTTTTCACGTCTGCCCGAACGACTTCCGACCACATTCCCGCGTCCAACGATAAGGGAGCAAGTCCTGGTGTGGTTCGGTCTAGCGTAGGCGGTATCTTTTCTCCGAAATTGTTTCTAAAATAAGAAGCCGAGTCGCGACTGATGGTGCGCCCGATCCCCTGGAAGCAATTTCGGACCCTTGGCTTGTGCCGGTCTGTGTCGGGCAGGACGTGGAGTTCCTCGCGCGAAACATTTAGCCCCTGAGTGGCGTATCAATAGTTATAAACGGGGAAAATCCGTATCAAGAGTGTGTGCGCCAGGACGGTCGTCGGAGTTTGTAGGCGCTAAAGTTCCGAGAGACATGAAAAGGAAGCAAAAGTCATGAAGATGTGGCAAAAAGTGGCCATCGGTGTCGGTGTGGTGGTAGTTGGCGCCGGAATTGTCCTCTATAGCGTCAACCAGGCAAACAAGGGTGTGATCACGGTGCAGACCGCCAGGGTGGCCAAACAGGACAGCCTGGTATCTCTGGTCACGGCTTCCGGTGAAATCAAGCCGACAACTTACACCAACGTTCAGGCGCAAGGTTTCGGCCGCATTACCGACATTCTTGTTAAAGAAGGCGACCCCATCAAGAAGGGCGATCGTCTGTTGCTGCAGGAAAACGTCCAAGCCAATGCCGATGTGCAGGCTCAAGCCGCTGCGATGAACTCTTCGGAGTCTGGAATTCTGGCGGCCGACGCAAGCTACAAGTCCGCGCAATCGGATCTTCTGCTGCAGAAGGCAAATCTGGAAAAAGCGAAGCTCGACTATGAGCGAGGGCAGGGCCTATATAAGGACGGGCTGATCCCGAAACAAGATTTTGATCAGCGCAAAACGGCGTACGACGCGGCCGCAGCCTCTGTGGACTCGGCTGCAGCGCGAGTGCAGCAATTGAAGGCGCAAGTCGAACAGTCGCGCGCGCAACTCAGCCAGAACAAGGCGGTTCTGACGCGTACGCGGGACATTCTCAGCAAGACCACCTACGTTTCTCCCATTAACGGCATCGTCAGCTATTTGCCGGTTCGTTTGGGTGAATATGTGGTACCCGGCATTCAGAATTCGAACGGCAGTTTCCTAATGACTTTGTCCGATATGTCGATCGTTACCGCCGAGGTGAAGGTGGACGAGACCGACATCGTGAATGTAAGGATGGGCCAGGATGCCGACGTCACCATAGACGCTGTTCCGGGAAAGATCTTTCACGGCAAGGTAACCGAAATCGGCTCGCAAGCTGTATTGCGCAGTTCGGGCCTCGCCACCACGCAGTCCACAACCAGTACCCAGGAAGCCAAGGATTTCAAGGTCGTAGTGACGCTGGACAGTCCGCCAGCGAATCTGCGTCCCGGACTTTCCACCACCGCCAAAATTAAGACCGCGGAAAAAAAGAGCGTGATTGCAATTCCTATCCAGGCACTTGCGGTACGTACGCGCAAGGACTTAGACGACGCCAAGAAAAACCCCAGCGGCAGCAGCGGAAGTGCTCTTGCAGCTCCGCTACCGTCGTCCAGCGGCGATCCGAAGAAAGAAGAAATTCAGGGAGTCTTCCTGATCAACGGGAAAAAAGCGTTTTTCAAGCCAGTGAAAACCGGCATCAGCGGAATCACCGACATCGAGATTACCGATGGTTTGCAGCCGGGCGACGAGATCGTGATCGGCAGTTACAAAGCTTTGCGGACTTTGAAGCCGGAAGCTCCAATCAAAGTCGATAATTCCGCACCTAAGAAGACAGACGACCAGCAAAGCTGATCTGGCGTATCGAGGAGAAACGCAAATGGCCGTGGAGACTATGGAGACCGAATCGTATCGCGAGGATCTGGTATCGAACGGCCTGGTTATCAAGACCAGCGAACTGGCTAAAGTGTACGAGATGGGCTCCGAGCAGGTGCATGCGCTTCGCGGCGTGGATCTGGAAATCCGCAAAGGCGAATACGTTGCCATTATGGGCCCGTCGGGCTCCGGGAAATCCACTCTCATGAACCTGATTGGTTGCCTTGATTCGCCCAGTTCCGGGAAGTATTGGCTTGCGGGTCGCCTGGTCAGCGAACTTGACGATGACGAGCTGGCCTATATTCGCAACAAGGAGATAGGTTTCGTTTTCCAAACGTTCAATCTACTGCCTCGCGCGACCGCGCTGCACAATGTCGAACTCCCGTTGATCTATAACGGCACGCCCTCCGAAGAACGTTTGGAGAAGGCCAAGCAGGTGCTGGGACGAGTGGATTTGACCGAGCGCATGCATCACAAGCCCAATGAGCTTTCCGGCGGACAGCGCCAGCGGGTGGCCATCGCCCGGGCGCTGGTAAATTCGCCGTCGATTGTTCTTGCCGACGAGCCCACGGGAAACCTCGATTCGCGTACCGGCGAGGAAATCATGGCGCTTTTTGCCAACCTGCACCGCGAGGGCAACACCATTATTCTTGTCACCCACGAAAATGACATTGCACAGCACGCTCACCGCATCATCTACATCCGCGACGGCAAAATCGCCTCGGACGAAGCCGTAAAAAAATAGTCCCTGGCTCGAAGCCTTTCGTCGAAATTCTTTCCTAATATGCAGCCGACGCAATCAGCCTGCCTGCACCTTCTCGACCCCACTGGCGCGCATTCTGCATTAATCCTTTGGCCATTCGGCTGCACAACCGCGCTTCGGTGCCCCGTGAGGGGCCGTAAAATCAAGGTTACAATCATGGCCTCTTCCCGCACCTATGCCTGGATTGCCGGCGTGTCCCTCCTTTTTTTGGGGACCTACGCCGCCGTTTCACTGACTCTTCCCTCCGGCCAGTCGCTGACTACGTTCGGCAACATTGCGCAGTGCCTTGTCCCGCTGTTGGCCAACGCCGGACTGCTGCTGAACGCCGGCACGCCGCACTGGCGGCGCAATATTTTCTGGATGCTGGCGGCGTTGTCCTGCACTTTATGGATGATTGGCCAGTTCCAATGGACTTATTACGAAGTCTATCTTCACCAGCCGCTTCCCGATATGTACGCGGGAGATATCATTTTCTTCCTGTGTGGTATCCCGTTGATGGCCGCGCTCGCCCTTCGCCCGCACCTGAAGCGAAGTGAGATCCGGCTTCGTTTTGGATATATCGACTTCGTGCTTCTTCTCGCCTGGTGGATCTTTCTCTACGCCTTCGTGGTGCTGCCGTGGATGTACGCGGAACCATCTCTCGGCCCATACAACTTCACGTTTGATTGGATCAACATCGTTCAGAGCATGGTCATCGTGGTCGGCCTTGGCGTGTTGTGGCTGAGCAGCCGCGGCGCATGGCGCAACGTCTATGGCAATCTTTTTGGCAGCCAGGCACTGCACATGCTGTCTTCGCTGATGATCAACGTGATGATCGATCTCAAGAAGTACCACACGGGAGGTCTGTACGATCTACCTCTCGTCGCATCGTTCCTGTGGTTCGGGGCCACTGGACTTATCGCATATAAGAATGGGGCTGCGCTCGATGAATCTTCGGAGTCAGCTTCGGCCGAAGGAACCGACCGCAAGAAAGGCGAAAGCATTGTTGCTTCTCGTTTGGCCATGGCCGCCGTAGTTTCACTGCCAGTTTTTGCCGTTTACACCATTAAGTTCGCCCATGATTCCGCTGCCGTACGCGAATTTCGGCTCATGACCATCTTGCTGGCCGCCGTTCCCCTCGGCTTTCTCGTCTTTTTGCGTCAGCATCTCGCAGACCGTGATCGCGCACGGCTTCTCGCTCGCGCAGAGCAATCCGTTGAAAACCTGCAGCGCCTCCAGGCACAACTCGTCCAGACTGAAAAGCTGGTGTCGCTCGGTCAACTGGCAGCGGGTGCCGCGCATGAAATCAACAATCCCCTAACCGCGATCCTCGGTTATTCCGATCTTCTGGCCGACGATGCTTTGCTTCCCGAGAAAACCAGGGCCATTTCGGGCAAAATCCGGGATCAGGCCCGGCGGACCAAAACGCTGGTCGGCAATTTATTGAGCTTTGCCCGGCAGGTTCCCTCTGAGCGTACGCTGCTCGATCTCAACACTGTCGTCACCAACGCCGTTCAACTCCGTGCCCTTGATTTGCGAAACTCCGGCACCAAAATTGATCTCAAACTGGAATCCGTGCTTCCCGGTGTAAGAGGCGATGGAAATCAGTTGATGCAGGTGTTCTTCAATATTGTGAACAACGCCGTGGACGCCATGGAGTCTCACAACGGCGGGGGCACGCTGACGATCAAGACCATGCGCGACCGCGCAAGCGTGGCGATTTTGTTTTCCGATACCGGACCGGGAATTAAAGAACCGCACCGTGTTTTCGATCCGTTCTATACCACCAAGCCGATCGGCAAAGGTACTGGGCTTGGACTCAGCATCTGCTTTGGCATCGTTCAGGAACACGCAGGAAAGATCCTTTGTTACAACTCGCAAACCGGTGGCGCTGTGTTTCGCGTGGAGCTTCCAGCGGTGCTCGCGGCGCTTCCGGCACGCGACTCACAAGGCGTCGCGACCACGACTTTGAAGAATCCTTGAAATCTAATTCGGTGCCCAGGCGTAGTTCCGCCCAGACACACGCTTCGGGCCGGTTTCTAAAATCGTGCTAGAGTCCTTTCTGTCGCCTTCTGTGGAGTCGCGCATTTATGCCTGATATTGCTATCTCAACCGAAAAACTGACTCGCTGTTTCGGCGCACTGACTGCGGTGAATGGCATGGATCTTCAGGTCGAGTCAGGTCAATTCTTCGGCTTTCTTGGACCAAATGGCGCGGGCAAATCCACCACCATCAAGATGCTCACCGGACTTCTGGCTCCAAGTTCCGGCCGCATCACTCTGCTCGGTCTTGATTTTGCGCAAAATCTGGTCGAATTGAAACGCCAGATCGGCGTCGTTCCGGAGGGCATGGGCCTCTTCGAACGTCTGAGCGCTCCGGAGTATCTGGAATTTGTCGGCCGCATGTACGGTCTCGATAAAACCACTACTCGCAAGCGCAGTGACGAACTGCTGGAGTTCATGCAACTCGCCGACCGGTCCCGTACCATGATCGCGGACTATTCTCACGGCATGCAGAAGAAGCTCGCGCTGGCTGCGGCGGTGATTCACGGACCCAGAATCCTTTTTCTGGACGAGCCGTTCGAGGGTGTTGATGCCCTCGCGGCCGGCGCCCTGAAGGAATTACTAGCGCGCATGACCGAGCGCGGCGTCACGATCTTTCTTACCTCGCACGTACTCGAAATTGTCGAGCGTCTGTGCAGCCACGTCGCCATCATCAAGAAAGGCCAATTGGTCGCACAGGGCTCGATGGAACAACTTCGCGCAGGCGTTCCCAGCATCGAGGGTCGCACATTGACACTGGAAGATATTTTCGTTTCGGTTGTTGGCCAGGGAGCGGACCGAGCTCAGATTGAGGAGCTTTCATGGCTGACCTGAGTGGGCACACCGGACTGCGCGAACAGATTCGGCTCGTCGCATGGCTCCGGTGGCGGGTTCTGCGCAACAGCATAAGCAACAAGAACCGCCGTCTGGATCTCATAGGACTGATTTTTTCCGGTTTTTTCAGCCTGCTTTTCGTCGTTGGAGTCACCTTCGGATTTTATTTTGTGACCAAATCTCTGTTCGAGAAACATCTCGAACCGTTGTTTGGATTGGTTTTTCTGGCCCTGTTTGTGTGGTGGCAGGCGTTTCCTATCCTGCTGGCGGGATTTGCCCCACAGTTTCCGTTTCGCACGTTGCTGCGATTTCCCGTCAAGCTATCGGCTTTCTACATGATTGGCATGGCCTATGGATTAGCGGACTCAGCTGCGCTCGCGGCTTTGGTCTGGATGCTGGCCATGCTGGCGGCGACGCTGGTTGCACAGCCGTCTGCGGCCCCGGCGCTGGTATCGGTGGGTTTGCTCTTTACGATTATGAACGTAACCATCGAGCGTCTTCTCGGCGCATGGGTGGAAAAGCTTTTGGCCAAACGCAAAACGAGAGAAGTTTTTTTCACTCTTTTCATTCTCGCGATGGTCAGCCTGCAGTTTCTCAACCCGGTGATGCAGAAATACGGCCACGCACTTCTGCCCATCGTGGCAAGCTGGGTGCCATACTTGTGGCTACTTCCTTCTTCTTTTGCCGGAGACGCGGTGGCCCAGTTTGCCTCCCATCATTGGGGCACGGCGGTTGTGAAACTTTGCGGTCTGTCCGTTTATACCGGGATTTTTACCGTGCTCTTGTGGATGCGATACGCACAACTCTATTCCGGCGAGGAATTGAGTGAGGGTGTTGCTCCTGCGCGAAGGGAAAAGCGCGCGCCACTCAGCGCGGAAGACGCACGAGACACGGTGACCTTTCTTCCTCCACAAGTTCTCGCGGTATTTCGCAAAGAACTTCTTTATCTGAAAAGAAACACGTTCTTGTTTTTTGGGCTGATTTTCCCGCCGATGATGCTGCTGTTTTTCAGCGTTCAGTTCGCCGGACCACATCCGACTGCGTTCAAGAAGGGAGTTCCGCCGGATGTTTTCTTTCCCGGCATGATGGCCTATCTGGTTTTGATCTTGATCGCTCCGTCTTACAACTGCTTTGCGTACGAAGGCAAAGGTATCCAAACCTACTTCACCGCTCCGGCGCGTTTTCGCGAAATCTTGATGGCAAAAAATCTCGTCACCATTTCCATAATCGTGTGTGAGATCGTTCTTTGCGTGTCGCTGGTAGGATGGCGAGTCGGTTTGCCTACCACGCCGATCCTGTGCGCCACCATGGCCGCGATTGTTTTTTCGATTGTCGGGCAATTGACCGTCGCCAACTGGGCGTCACTCAGCTACCCTCGCAGAATTGAATTTGGCAAAATGCAGGGCCAGCGAAATTCCGGCATGTCCGTGCTGATTCTCTTTGGTATGCAAATTGGATTTGGCGGCGTGAGCGGCCTGGTTCTTTTTTCCGGGCGTTTGACCGGAAATCTGTGGCTGCCGGCGGAAATTTTTGCGGTGCTTGCAGCCGCGGCCCTGGGCGGCTATTTTGCTTCCCTCGATTCCTACACGGAGCTCGCCGAAAAGAAGAAAGAAATCCTGATCGACGCGCTCTGCCGCTAAACTCATGCCCGCCCCGCTGTGTCCAGTTCGATACGAGCCAGAGGTTCTATTGCAGGCCGGTACGTCCGGTCGAAAACGTTAGTACTCGAGGGCTATTTGCAGTCCCGTCGGGCTCATCGAAACTAAGCACATGTTCAGAGAAATGGCTCGTCCCACGGCCCTAGTGGTCGATGCTCCACCCTCCGCGCAGGATACGCCCGCAGGTAGCGTCGTTTCCGCTGCCCAAGGCCCTGCGCCTGGCTCACTCCTCAGGGCAGCAGTCTTTAGCTCCGATCCGGCCGCTTGCTCCAGCCTGCGCCATATGCTGCTACAAACCGGACTGGTCAAAGAAAGTCACGAATGGACTTCGGCCAAGGCCGTTGAACTTCGGCATTCGCAGGATGTTCCAGACATCGTGTTTCTTGACCTGAACGGAACCGCACAATCTGATTTTGCCTTTGCCCAGCGGTTGGCCAAGCTGCGGCCCTCGGTCCATATCGTTGCCTGCTCGGGGAAAAAAGAATCCAATCCAGACTTCCTGTTACAAGCCATGCGTTCGGGCGTGCGCGATTTTCTGCAGAAGCCGTACGACCGCATCGAACTCTCTTCACTGATGTTAAGAGTCAGCGGCGAGCACTCGCGCGTGATGCCTCGCCGGTCGATTACCGGAAAGCTGCTGGTCATACTGGGAACCAAGGGTGGCGTCGGAACCAGCACCGTCTCCGTGAATCTGGCGGTTCAGCTGGCGAAGATTCCCGGAAAATCCACTGTGCTTCTGGATTTTTCGCGCCCCATGGGCGATGTCGCCGGGTTTCTCGATTTGCAGCCGTCTTTCCAATTAAGCGATGCAGTCGAGAATTTCAAGCGCCTCGATCCCACTCTGCTCAGCGGATTGCTCACACAGCACAAGAGCGGACTGAAAGTTCTGGCGGGAGCGGCGCGACTGCAAGACTGGCAGTACGCGTCAAATTCGGCTATCGAGCGCCTGGTCGAAATCGCGCAGCAGAGCTTCGATTTTGTGGTGATGGATTTCGGTTCGTTTTATTCCGCGGATTGGCAAAACGTGTTGCAGGCCGCTGAAATCCTGCTCGTCTCGGAAGCGGATCTGCCCGGTCTGGCCAAGCTGCACCGTCACCTCGGCGCACTGGCCAATTTGCAAGTCGCCTCCTCCCAGGTGCGGCTGATCATCAATCGCTGGCATCGCCACGACGAACCGGCACTGGAAAAAGTTGAGCAGGGCATGAAAATCCCCGTTTTCTCGAGGTTGCCGAATGATTTCAAGCAGGTGAGTGAAGCCACCGTGCGCGGCGACTCACTGGGCCAGGACGGCGATGCGCTATCGGCGGAATTCCGCAAAATGGCCACGCGTCTTGCTGGCCTGGATTTCGCCAAGCCGGGAAAAAAATCTCGGATTGGCCAATTCTTTTCTCTGTAACGCGGGGCCTTCGTCCGCGCGATCGCCAATGACTATCCGCAGTAGCGTTGCCGCAATGTCTTCTCGTTCGAACGAATCCAGGCAAGAATTCGTTCGAATCCCTCATCCACTGTCACCGAGGGTCTCCAGTTCAGCCCTCTCGCGGCCTTGCGGTTGTCCGTGAAATAAATCGGCAGATCCGCTTTACGAATTGCGGCCTCGGTTGTGATTGTGGTCCCGTAGCCGAGCTTTCGTTCGAGTAACTGCGTGCCTTCCCGCAACGAAAGTGAATTCTCCGCGCCGCCGCCCAGATTAAAAATATCGCCGCGAAACCGATCCATCTGTTTCATTTGCAATTCCACCAGTGCACAAACATCTTCCAGGAACAGGATGTCCCGCACCTGTTTGCCGTTCCAGCCGATGTATTTCAGCGGAAGCTTGAAATAATGCGCGATCGCCCACCACACCACCCAGCCCTGATCCAGTTTCGCGAACTGCCCGGTGCCTGCAATCACGCCGAAACGATTCACGACGATCGGCATATCAAACGCGTGTGCATACTCCTGGCAGGCCGCGTCTGCAATTAGCTTGCTAAGGCCATAGATGCTGCGCTGGCCTCCATCGGTCGCAAATTCCTCGCCGACGCCGTGAACCGGATCAAATCCGCGCGCCCGAGTCTCCACAGGAAGTTCCCTCCACGCTTCCCTGTCCCATTCGATTCGCGTCGCCGCTTCGCGCCTGGGCAACTCCAACAACCGATCCACCACGTACACGCGATTGGTGCTAAAAAAGATCAACGGACAGCGATGCTGGCGCGCGAACTCCAGCACGCGCACCACCCCTAGCGAATTATTTGTGATGTCGAATAGGGGATTGCTGTACCCGGAAACCACAGAGGGCTGCGCGCTGGTGTCGCAAACAAATTCGATTCCATCCGGCAAATTTGAGAAATCCTCAGGATTCCGCACGTCGCCATGAACGAACCTAACATCATGTTTCGCCAGCCGTTCCAGGTTGGATTCGCTTCCTCTCCGCACCAGATTGTCCATCACCACCACGCGATGGTTCTTCTCGGTCATTCGTACCGCAAGCTCCGAGCCGACAAATCCTGCCCCACCGGTAATCAGAATATGCACGCCGTTATGCTCCCGCCGCGGACTGCTCGTTCATAAATTTACGGTTCGATGCAAGCCAGAGCCGAAAATCGCGATAAGGAAGATACCCGAGCAAAAGCGCGTCCAGAAGAAGAAGTTCGAATCGCCGCGCTCGCAGGTCGCGAGTAAATAATTGCAAAAAAGTGTAGCGAAAATGGACAAAAACCGCGTGTCCCACAACCGAGCGGAGAGATATCCCGGACGCATAGGCGTTTACACCGGATTTCCACCATCGCCAGTAAGTGTCCAAGATTGACTTCACTGAATCGCAGCGCAAATGCGTAGCCCGGGCCGCCGGATCGTAAATTAATTCCCAGTCCTTGGCGTAGAGTTGCCGCGAAAGTTCGCAATCTTCCCCATTGGTGCGCATGGTCTCGTCGTATCCGCCAGCTTCGAGCACCGCGGCCCGTCTGAAAATATTGTTGCAGCCAAAGAGGAATTTAGGATTTCGCACTGGCTTCGCGCCCCACTCCTGCCGCATGTGCGCCGCCCGCCAGCGATCGGCAATGGAGTTCCGCACGCCCTCGCGCAGAAGTCCACCGGCGCCGGCGATCTTTTCCTCCGCAAGATGCTGCGAAAGTTTCTCGAGCCACGTCGGCTCCGCAACGCAGTCGGCGTCGAGCGATGCCACAAACTCGCCTCGCGCCACGCGAAAAGCGGTATTCCGAGCAGCGGCGAGGCCGCTATTGCGCTCATGGCGTACGACGGCCACCTGGGGATAGCGCTGAGCGACGCTCGCCGAATCATCCTTCGACCCGTCGTCGATTACCATTATTTCCGCAGGCACCAGTGTCTGCGCGAGCAAACTCTCAATCGCCGTTGGCAAGAATCGCGCCACGTTGTAAGCCGGGATGTAAACCGTGATGTCAGGCACAGGACATAGTCGATCGGTTCATTTCAAAACAACTGCATGTCGAAGCTCCAAACCGACCAGAGAATGAAGGAGTTTCGGCAATGCACAGTAGGATAGCAGAGGTGCGCGCGTTCATCTCTGCATGGAGTGTTTTAGCTGTTCAATATCGCGCTGCTCGATCTGGTGCAGCGCTTCCTTCCGGCGAAAAAGATAGGATCGCAATTGCGCAGCGATCTGTCTTGGCACCTGGTGAAACTGATTCTGCGCCACGACGCTCCAGGATACTGGCCCTCGGGCCGGAATTAGGTGCGCTCCCCACTGGAAAATCAGTCCCAGATTCCAGACGATGAAAACGCTGAGCGCCGCGCCCAGTAATGCCGATGCGAGTGCCCGGCTGCGGAAAAGTGATGCCATCGCATCCAGCACCACGGCCAGTCCAAGCACGAAAAACGCGGTCAACGAGACAAAAAATCGATTGCCGTAGGAAGAAATGCCCGCCCAGTCCGGATAGGCGGCCATAAAGTAATAGAAAACGAGCAGCACGCAAATCACGGAAATTCCAATCGCCGGGAATCGCCTGCAAAATAGAAAGAGTCCGCCGGTCGCAATCAATAAGAGCGGCGTCCAAGAAAACAGACCATGATTTGCGGAAAACAGCAACGCCAGAAACCATGGCGAACGCCACGCCCATTGCGAGACGGGCACGTATCCTGTCTCAAAAAATCCTCCATATACAAAAAAGCGGGTCAAAAAGGTCGGCAGCAGCGATACGAAAACGACGGCGCAAAACATGCAATGGCAGCCGAATAGCCCGGCAATTTTTTGTGACAGGCCATTGGGCGCCTTAAGGGCTGCCCGGTAACTTAGCAGCGCTTCCGGGATCAGCAACGCCAAGACTAGCGCGTTCGGGTAATACACATTCATCATCAGCCCGGCGATCAATGCGAGAACGAACCACTGCACCAGGTTGCGCTCCCCGCGGGTGCGCAACCAATACCAGAAAAAAAGCGCCACGGTAAATGCGGAGTGCGCGTGCGACCAGGACGGATTGAAGTACATATAAACGGGCAACGAACTTGCCCACCATATAGCGATTGTCGCGAGCAGGGCCCATCGTTCGGCCACAAACTGGCAGGACACCCGATAGGACAGCAGTAGCGCAGCGAAGCCATACACCAAGGTTCCAAACGCCATGGCAATCAAATACGGCAGAGAGAACCCGTCAGCCGAAACTTGCCAACCCAAGGCACACGCCGTCAGTACGCCCGCATGCGTGATCAGCAGAAATGGTGTCCACAGCATTGCAGGCCCGACCGTGAAGTGATTGTCGAGATGTCCGTTGATTGTGCGAAATTCTTTTTTGGGGGCGCCCGTCGCGTCCAAGCGGGCTTCGCGAAAACCCTGGTTCGCGTGTTCATAATCCGGGGCAAAATCCAGATTGTGCTGTATCAGCAGCGCCCGCGCGAACGCGTAATAACCCACTCCGTCACCACGCACCCATGGATTCAATAACGGCAGGGAAACAAGCAGAAGTATAAGCAAGATCCGCGGTGGGAATTTGACTTGCGCAGTGCTGGATTGCCGCGTTTCGTTCTGACCATCCACCAATGGACCACCCGTTCGCAAAAAAGCGAAACGCTTTCCACACTCATCGCCGCGTTCGGCCCTTACGCAAAATATAATTAACCGCAACGCCGATGATCACAGACTGTATCAGCGGAAAGAGCGAACTTGGAAGGGCTCTGCGCTGCAGGCAATTCTAGGCTCGAACTCCGGAGACCGCTCGCGGCCGTTCCCCGGCTTGTTTTTCCCTTAGATGGGAACTTACGCGGTCAATAATATCGGCGAGCTTGGTTTGCGGGCGAAAGCCGGTGAGCGCGTGCAGTTTTTCGACGCTGGGCACTCGCCGCATCATATCTTCAAAGCCCGGTTCGTATGCCTGATCGTATGGCACATAGACAATCTCGGAAGTGCTGGCGGTGCGTGCCTTGACGGTCTGAGCGAGGTTCGCAATCGATATCTCTTCCGTGTTCCCGATATTTACCACTTCTCCGATGGCGCGTTTCGTGTCCATCAAACGCATCAGCGCTTCCACCGTGTCGCGCACGTCGCAAAAGCAACGGGATTGCGTTCCCGAGCCATACACGGTAATCGGCTCGTTATCGAGGGCCTGCCTCACAAAATTCGGCAGTACCATACCGTAGCGCCCGGTCTGCCTCGGCCCTACGGTGTTGAACAACCTCACAACGATCACCGGAACTTTTCGCTCCCTCCAGTACGATAGCGCCAGAAACTCGTCCAACGCTTTGGAAGCCGCGTAACTCCAACGCCCTTTGGTCGTTGGACCCAGCACCAGGTCCGCTTCTTCGTGAAACGGCACTTGCGTGCTCTTGCCGTACACTTCGGAAGTCGACGCCGTCAGCACTAGCTTCCGTTTCTTTTCCGCAGCTTCCAGGATGATCTGCGTTCCGTTTACGTTGGTCTCGATGGTCCGAACCGGACTCTCGACGATCAGCCTGACTCCCACTGCCGCTGCAAGATGCACTACGACGTCGGCGTCATCGACCAGTTCTGCGACCAACCGCCGGTTCTCGATGGCATCCAGATGGTATTCCATCCGTTCTTTCGATTTCAGATGCCGAATGTTCTCCATGCTTCCGGTGGAAAGGTTATCCAGCAGGACCACATGGTCGCCGCGTTCGAGTAAGCGTTCAGCCAGGTGCGACCCAATAAAGCCAGCACCGCCAGTGATCAGATAGCGCAAGAAGCCTCCTGGCGAAAGTTACAGCGACTGCGAATCATCGTCCGAATACCGCGAATGGCTGCTTTCCGAGGAATGAGCGTCGGTCTTGCCGTACAATTCAGCTGCCTCCTGCGGTCCATAGCCGTATGAATACGGGTAGTAGCGATAGGAGTAGTAATAATCCGGCGCACTGGAATCGACCGCATTCAGGACCACGCCCAACAAATTACATTTTACGCTGGTCAGCAGATCGCGCGCCCGCGTGAACGCCTCTTTCGGCGTTTCGCCGCTGCGCACCACCAGCACCACGCCGTCAGCCTGCACCGACAGAATCACTGCGTCGGTTGCGGCCATAATCGGAGGGGAATCTATTACGATGAATTTGTACTGACTCCGCAGTTCACGAAGCGCATCCGCCAGCTTGTGTGAAGAAAGCAAATCGGCGGGGTTCGGCGGAAGCGGTCCGGTTGGAATAGCCACCAAATTCGGAATCACAGGGTGTGGTACAGCGACTAGCTCGAGGCTGGAAACGCCGGCAAGATAAGAACTCAATCCGGCGTACTTGCCGTCTGTCATATTCAGCAAGCGTCCGACTCCCGGTTTCCTCAGGTCCGCATCAATCAGGAGTGTGCGGTCGCCCAATTGTGCGAGCGTTACCGCCAGGTTTGCGGCCGCGGTCGTTTTTCCTTCGCGCGGAAGCGCACTGGTTACCAGAAGGACCTGCGGCGGATGGTCCGCTTGCGAAAGCAACAATGCCGTGCGTAGTGCGCGGAACGCCTCGGACATCTGCGACTTCGGCAAATGTTGCGCCACAAGTTCGATGCGTTTTTCGTGCCCGTTACTCGAAGCACCGCCTAAGAAGCGAACGCGCCGTCCGGCCCCATCTTGATTTGTGAAAGCTGGAACCACAGCCAACGCGGGCAGCCGCGCGAGATTTTCGATATCGTCCGGCGTTTTGACAGTATTGTCCAAGTATTCGCGCAACAACGCCAGTCCAATACCGCCGACCAGGCCGACCAGAAACGAAAGTCCGATGTTTCTCGCCTTTGCCGGCCGTGATGGGTGAGAAGGAACCATCGCCGGATCGACCACGCGAATGTTGGAAGATTTCAACCCGGCCGAGATATTCGCTTCCTTCAATTTCGTTAGCAGGCCGTCGTACATTGTCTTGTTCGCTTCCGCTTCGCGCTTCAGGATGTTGTATTCCACCAGGCTCTGCGCCATGACGTTGACTTCGGCCTTTTGTTCGTTCAGCGCCTCGGTCAATAGCCCTTCTCTCTGGCGCGCTGCGTTGTAATCATTCCCCAGCGCTTCCAGGATGTTGCGCTTCTCGTTGTCCATCAATGTTTCGATTTCTTTCAATTGCGCCTGTTCACGCTGCACCTTGGGGAAATTGGGCCCGTATTGGTTCAGGGCATCCAGGTACTGCGTGTAAATATCGGCATGCTTCTTGATCAAGTCCTGCAGAGCATTGTTTTCCCGCAGTTGCGGAACCACATCGAGATTTCCGGCCTTGGCAAACTCGTATAGCGCTTCTTTGCGCATGCGTTCGCTCTGGGCGTCGGTCAATTCCTTGTTCAGATCGGTTAGCCTTTGCGTCGTGATGTTCTGTTTGTCGTCCAGTTCCCAAATCTGGTGCTGCCGTTCGTATGCCAGCCGCGCGTCCTCAGAATTCTGGACCTTCACTTTGAGCTCGCTCAACTGATCTGTCAGCCATAGCGTCGCTTTGGCGGTGGTGTCGTACCGGCTGCGAAAATTTTCCTCCATGAAATTCGCGATGTGGGCGTTGAGGATTTGTGCCGCCAATTGCGGGTCTGTGGATTCGAAGCTCACGTCAAGAAGCCGGCTCTGCGGCACACGTTTTACGCTCAAGCTGCCAAGAAACGCGCCCAATTCCGGCGGCCGTTTGTGATTCGCAAGGTTTCCAGAAGTGATGGCTTCCGATCCGGCGGGTGCTCCCTGCATCTCGGCGTGCGGAATCAATCCGCTGTTGCGGATGGTATGCAGAGCCAGCGTCTCGCTGGTCAAGATTCGCGATTGCGTTTCGATGTAGTTGTCCATGTCCATCATGAAGTCGTAAGAATCCGCGCCTTGGAAGGGAAGGACACTCGTATTTTCCCGGTCAATTTCGATTCGCGCGGTCGTCGTGTAGACCGGCTGCATACGAAACGTCGCGATGGAAACGATGGTGACTACGGCTAGCAGAAAGGAAAGAATCAGCCACTGATGCTTCCGCAGGATTAATAAGTAGTCGTAAAGATGGGGTTCGCGCGGGGATAAATCGAAGCTCGGTAACCGCTGCGGCATGGACACGATTTCCACGGCGCCTGTCCCGCTCTCTTTCGGAACCAGCTTGTTTTCGTCCGCCATTTACTTTCTAGTTTCCTGTTCCGAGCCGGTAGATGGTCAAAGCCGTGCCGATTGCCAGGGCAAGCTCGCCCGCGCGAATCAATGCGGCTTTGGTTGAACTGTCTGGGATATATAGAATGTCGCTTGGCATCATGCGTACATCTTCTGACTTTCGCTGCACAATTTTCCCCAAATCGACGGGGATGGCTATTTGTTTTCCCATGGAGTCTTTGCGGATGATCACCGCCTGGTCTTTCTTTGCAATTCGCGTCATCCCTCCGGCCAGAGCCAGCACCTTCAGCGTCGAGAGTTGCCCTCGATCATTCGCGGACACAAAACCGCCCGGACGCTGCACTGCTCCCAAGGCATACACAATGCCCGCGTGCGGGATCGTGACCACGTCTCCTGCTTGCAACTGAATGTCGTTCTCCGTATTTCCGCGTTCCAGCAATTCCGCCAGGTTTACGGTAATGGTGTTCGCCAAAGGTGGCGGCGCGTCACCGTTCGCGATCGCAGGAGGCGTGGCGTCCGAACCGGTATTCGGTGGTGTGTTTGTTTCTTTCGCCGCCGCCGGGCCCGGAGTGGCCGAAGGAGGATTCTCGGAAGGATTCTTCCCTGTCGCCACATCATTGCCGGCCAAATTCTGATCTGGAGTTGTTGCCTTCTTCGGCGCGGCAGGGTTCGTTGCTGAAACTGCGTCCTCTGGGCCAATTTCCGGTGGTTCGTTGGAATTTGCTTCCTCGACTCCTTCACCCCGAGTCACGATGACTGTATCTCCCGCGTCGGCCGAGATTCCGCCCGCTTCCGCAAGTACCTGCACCAGAGTCACTGGATGATCTGCCTGGTACACCATCGGGTGCGGCACCGCCCCGACGATGGTAATGGGCTTGCTCCTCTTTTCCTTCACAGAAACCATTACTTGAGGATGCGAAACCAGCCCATTCGCTTCCAACACTTCTGCGACTTTCTGTTGCACTTGTAGTTCGCTCAGTCCGACGACGTAAAGGCGCACCGGTACCAACGGGATGCCAATGGTTCCGGTTTGACTAACCCGAACTTCCCTGGAGAGTTCTGGAATATCAAACACTTCCAAGGAAATCAGGTCGCCCCGTCCAACAATGTAATCGTGTGACGGCGCAGCGGTTCTCGAAGAAATAGCGCGAATCCTGTCGTTTGTCTGCTGCTGGGTTTCCAACGCTGTTTGGGCGCAGACCGACGAAGCATGCGTTAATCCGAAGATTCCTGTCGCAAGCAGACACCAGTACAAAGCACCTGGCTTAACCGCGTGAATTTGCACCAATTACCCCCAATTTCAATTATACAACCCCAAGGCTCAAGTCAATCAGGCTTTTTCGGCATTGCGACGAGTCCTGACGCGGTTTTTCGCGGGCGCGGGTTCAGGTATGTCCGCTGTAGCCAGGGTGCTCATGAGCAGGAAAAGCAAGAGGTTCGCCGGAATGTGCAAATTGAAATCGACCAGGCTGTGTACCAGCAATCCCCAGCATCCTGTCCATCCGGAAAGACGGAGTGTGTTTGCGAAAGAATTTTCGCCTGATCTTAAGAACCGCAACGCGCTGGTAAATAGCGTTGCAATGAACCACGCACAGCAGAGTCCGCCGAGAATGCCTGTCGTTGCCAAAGCTTCCAGATAGTCATTGTGCGTATGATTTACGATCTTTCCGTCGTACAGCGTTTCATACGGCGGATACACCTGCTGCAGCGTTCCAAGTCCGGTGCCCAGCAGTGGATGATCCAGAAAGATTCGCCACGTTCCATGCCGCATCGAAGCGCGTTTATCTTGCGTTACTTCCAAAGTCTGCAAGCTCGAAAAGCGCGCAAGGATCTGGTTGACTCCGAGCCATGCGACCGTGAGAAATGCCAACAACAGCACCACTCCACCAGCCACCAGATGGCGTCCCGCTGTCCGGCGCAGAATCATTACCAGAGCCAGGAACGCGAGTTCCGCCGCCAGGCTGATAATTCCGCCGCGCGAAGCAGAAAGCAAAAGCGCGCTTAGCGGGATAATTGCCAGGATGCCCACAATTGCCAGCCGTTCACGGCGCACCCGGCCCAAGAGCAAAGGCACCAGCGACATTGGCAATACCAGTTCGATAAATCCCGCAAAGTGATTTCGATTGGCGTAAGGCCCAAACGGGATGCCCCCATATTTCAATTCGCGGAACCAGTAAAGTTTTCCGTTAAACGTCAAATGCTGCAAAATTCCGAAGCCGGCAACCAGAAACGCAAAAATCATCACAAACCACGCGAAACCACGCCAGTCTGGCAGCGTGCGGAACGCCTGCGCCGCCAGGAAAACAAGAATCAACATGCTCAACATCACTTGCAATTCGATCCGCGTTGTAAATGCTGACGCGGTAAGCCGGAATGCCAGTTGCGCCGTTGAGAGCAGGCCAAGCACCGTCAGCGGGAAAAGCAGCGACGGGAAAACAATCTGGTATTCCTTTTTTGCAAGAAAGAAGCGCACTGCCCACAGCAGCAATAATATTCCCGCAGACGCTTCCAGTATTCCTCTCGCCCAGGGTTCCACCGCTCCGTGGCTCAGTACCGCGAACGCTACGATCGCGAAAATGCCCATGCGCACGGGTCTCATGGTTTCTGCGGGTCCGTGATCGCAGGAACCATCGAAATATCGTCGAACCACGCCGCGCCTTCGATATCGCTCTCTGGCATGTCACTCATTTTGCGTTTTACGCACACTGAACCGAAGCCCGCTCCGGGCGGCGCCACCCAGACCATCTGCAACTGCTTCCACGGCTGCGTGCCATGCACCTCTTCGGTGACTACGGATTCAGTGTTGCTCGCCGTGAAAACAAAAATCTGCAGGCGCACTCCTTCGCTGCTGGTCAGCGATTGCGTTTTCACCCACGCGGAGAGCAGGTACTTCTGGCCGGGCTCCGGCGCGATGCTGTGACACGCATCCTCGAAACTTATATTCCGGTGTCCGTTGAATAGAATGCGCAGCGAACGATCGCCGGAATGTTTTTCCGCTTGATCGAGGGAAATCTGAACGTCGCTGGTCGCAGGAATGAAATGCCAGGAGAAGCCACCGCCGGTGTAACCGGACTCAAAACCGCCATCCCACAACAAAGAACCGGGCGGATCGGGCGGCGGGGGATTCTGCATGATCGACACTGCCTGGTCCCAGGCGTGAACAGCGTCGGGGACGCGTCTCTGTTGAATGAGTTCGTTGATAAAAAAATATATTTCAGAAATTGGTACTTTTTGCCGCAACGCGATCAGCCGGTTCCATACGAGTTGGGTGTTGTCCAAGTCACCCGCATTCGATAGGGAAAGCAAAATTGGCAGATACACGGCAGGGGATGACGGCACGGCTCTATCGAGCAGAACATTGGCATCCGGCTGAACGCGCAGAGCGCGCGAAAACGCTTCGGCAGCGCGCTTCGGCTCAAGCTCGACTGCTTTGCGGATTTCGCTGAACGCCGCGTCCTGTTCGCCCTGGCGCAGCAAAAAGTTGCCGTAGCTCCAGGCCACGTCGGCCGAAAGCGGGTATACGCGTTGCGCGGCGAGAAATGCCTGGCGCGCATCCGCGATATCGCCTTGCCCGTCGTAGGCCGCCGCCAAATCAAGCAGTGCTTCAGCGGAATACGGATCGAGAACAGTCGCTTTTCGCAAAGACTGCACAGCGAGTGTGGGCTCCGGCTGCTCGAAATCATAGAGATAAGAGCGTCCCAGTAGAAACCAGTTGCGCGCACTCGCCGGTTCGAGGGTCACGGCGCGCTCATATCCGGCGCGGGTGTCCAGATTCAGGTAATAAGTGGCAATCGCGTTGCGAACGCCCAAATAGCCAAGGAGAATAGCAAGGGCACAAGCGGAAATGACAACGAATAACCGTATGCGTGGATTGGCAAGCGCGATATTCATCGCAGTTACTCTGCCTAAGCAGAAGCCAGCGATGCAAGTAGAAAGTCGCTAGGAAAACTGTCAATCAGGGTGAGGAACTATTGAGCGATGGCGGGAAAGCTGACAACGACTTTCGGGGAGTCGGAGTAAATATTGATCGGATGCTCAGCCAGATGGCGCGCACGGAGATTCCGTTGCACGCGGAGGCCCCAGGAGCGAACAAAGGAAAAATTAAGTACCCCACCGACCACCGAGCTGGCGAGAGGTATCAGCCGGCCCACCCATTTTTCCGCGGCCTCCTCGCCAAACTTCAAAGCCAGGCGCTCGGCAATGCGCGGAGCGAGTTTTTCGATCATTTGTTTTTCGGCGAGATCCTTGCCGAAGTCGATCCCGGTGGCCGTTGCGGCAGCCAGCCAGAGTTCGCGTTTTTCATCCGGTCCGGTGGCTTCGAATCCATACAGAAGGCAGAGGCGCTGAATCAGGCGCAGCGTAATGATAGTGAGGAGTCCTGCATCGGGAACCAGCGTGATCAAGCCGCCGAGTCCGAAACCGGCGCCTTCTGCAAGGGCAAGACGCTGGGCATCGCGGATCATGATTTTGGCGATGGCATCGAGACGTTCGATCGGGACCTGATACATGTTGCGAAAATCGGAAACGTGCAGACGGTGTTTGCGCGCAAGGTAGCTACGAAAATCTTCCGGATCGATTTCGACCGAGCGCATGCCGCGGAACAGGCCGAAACGCAAAAGCCGGCGCAGAGGCGAGGCGTTTTTCCTATTGTGTGACCCTTGCATATGTAACCCTGCCACGACTACCAGCATCCTATGCCGGTTAGACTCACCTGGCAACCGCGATGTTGCTTTACAACCGCCAAAAAGAAACGTTAGTCCAGGGAAGTATCTGCAGTTTCTTGCCGATAGCCAAATTCTCTGAGAATGACGTTAACGGAAGCGGAACGGCAAGACCAGCGTACTACTTGACGCGGAAAGGGTTTTCGGTAAACTGCGTTTTCGCCATGGCGGCCTCAGTCCAATTCGCACCGGTCGAGACGCTGACGGAATTTGAGTTTCCGCAGCGCGAAGCGGCTTTTTTTTACGGGCTATTTTTGCGCGGACATTCCGCGGACAAGTTACGGCAGGACATCGAGGTACCACCAGCAGTGCTGGCAAAATGGCATCGCGAAGCAGAGCGCGAACCAGAGTTGCGCGATATCCTGTCCCGCGTGGTGGCGTACCGGCGGCATGTGCTGGCCATTTTTGACACCCTGGTCGATTCGGAGAGAACGCTGCAGCGACCTCAGTAAAATCTAGGAATCAGCACTCTGCTCTGAAGCGGCGCGGCAGTTGCTACCACTCATCAGTCGAGTCTCCCACGCAGCGCGCCATTTTGAAACGCCTCGTCGGTCTAGACCCATAGCGAAAAACCGTGATCAGGCTGGACGACCTGTCCGGGAAGGACAGGTATGTGCGCATGAGGCAACCTAATCGGGAGTACCCAGAATCTAACGTCAACCAGGGCAAGTGCCTCAAAATGCAGGACATTCGCCATTTGACGCAGCACTTGTCCGGGCGTTAGAATCCCTACGTTCCAACGGTTGAGGTGTCCACATGGCCAGGGTAGTTCGAACCCTTTTCGCGTCTCTATTTTCCATCTCGATGGCTCTGTCGCCAGCTCTTGCGCAGGAGGCGCAAAATCCAGCGCAAAGTCCTGATCCCGCCGCTGCCACTACGCCTCAGAAGCTGACCAAAGAACAGAAAAAAAAGATGGGCCGGGCTCTGAAAGAATTAGACGCCCAGTACAAGCAGTGGCTCAGCGAGGACGTGGTCTATATCATTTCGCCCGAGGAACGCACTGCATTTCTTCAATTGAGCACCAGCGAAGAACGCGAGCAGTTTATCGAACAGTTCTGGCTGCGCCGCAGCAGCAATCCCGATCTGCCAGAAAACGACTTCAAGGAAGAACATTATCGCCGCATTGCTTACACCAACGAGCATTTCGCTTCGGGGATTCCGGGATGGAAAACGGACCGCGGCCGGACTTACATCATTTGGGGACCGGCGGACGAAGTAGATTCGCATCCGACGGGTGGAACCTATGACCGGCCGATGGATGAAGGCGGCGGTTCGACGACTACCTATCCGTGGGAGACATGGCGCTACCGCTACCTTGAAGGCGTCGGAGAAAACATAATCATCGAGTTCGTGGACCCCTCAGGCTCCGGCGAATATCACATGACCATGGACCCGTCTGAGAAAGACGCGTTAACGCACGTTCCAGGCGCGGGCCTCAGTTTGATGGAATCGATGGGGCTGGCTTCCAAAACAGATCGGTTTACGAGATCGGACGGTACAAACCTGCCGACAAGCATGGGCGGACAGCCGGCGAGCATGAATGAGTTTAATCGCCTTGAGCAGTTCGCGAAAGTTCAGCAAGCTCCGGCAGTAAAGTTCAAGGATCTGGAAGCGCTAGTGACTTCGCGAATTGTACGCGACCAGTTGCATTTTGCGTGGCGCACGGATTTTCTGAAGGTCACCAATGACACGGTGCTGGTTCCCGTGACGATCCAGGTGCCCAATAGCCAGTTGTCGTTCCAGTCAAAGGAAGGCGTACATTCTGCGACAATGAACGTGTTTGGGCGCGTGAGCACTCTGACCGGGCGCGTGGTGCAAACGTTTGAAGAGCCGATCAGTCGCGATTTTCCGGACTCGTTGTTCCAGCAGTCGGTGAAATTGCAGTCCATCTATCAGAAGGCGATTCCGTTGCGTCCTGGGCTGTATCGGTTGGACCTGGTCATAAAGGACGTGCACAGCGGCAACGTTGGCGTGGTAAATTCGCGGCTGCAGGTACCTCGCTACGAAGATGAGAAGCTTGAGGCAAGTTCTTTGATTCTGGCAGACCAGATAGAACACGTTCCGGCGAAACAGATTGGAGCCGGGCAATTCGTGCTGGGTTCCTCAAAAGTGCGACCCCGCATGGAAGGCGACTTCACCAGTGCGGACCGGCTCGGAATCTACATGCAGGTATACAACCTGAAGCCGGATGAAAAAACGCACCGCTCCGACTCGAGTTTCCAGTACACCGTGAAAAAAGGCGATCAGCAAATTATGCAGTTTAAAGAAACTGGCGGCGATATGAAGCAGACCGGCGATCAGGTCACAATCGAACGCTTGCTGCCGCTGGCGACACTGGCGCCGGGTAAGTACACGCTCGAAGTAAGCGCAACAGACGCGCTCAGCAAGCAGACCATCTCACGAAGTGCGGAATTTACGGTCAAAACGCCGGTCGTTGTGCCAACGAAAACGGTTGCGAACGCAGCACCCGGGAGGTAAGCGTCGTGCAACAGGGATCACTCCGGCTCTTGGGGGCCCTGGTAATGATCGCGGCGAGCGCGTCGCTGGGGACAGGTTCGGCGACGGCGCAGGGGAAGCTTGTTTCGGGGCAGTTAGCGGGCGTAGTGCGCGATCTTTCCGGAACTCCGCAAATGGGCGCCAGTGTGGAAGTCTTTCCAGAAGCGCCGGGCGTCACATCTTCGCTTGATTATCTCACCAACACGCTGGGCATTTTCCGCGGGGAGAAACTTGCTCCTGGCCTGTACACCATTCGAGTTACGCTCGCCGGTTTTCTTCCCACCTTACAACAGCATGTGCGCATCAACCCCAATCTGACCACCATGGTGCGGATCGAGATGGAATCGATGTTCGCATCGCTTGAACAATTGCGCCGGCAACCGAATTCCTCCGCAGCGGATGCGGATGACTGGAAATGGGTCCTGCGTTCGGCAGCGGGCACGCGCCCCGTTTTGCAATGGGACGAAACCGCGTCAACGGCTGAAAACAGCGGCGGGCCAACGCCGAAAGTTTTGCTGCAATTTACTGACGGAGCGAGACGCCCAGGTTCAGTTTCCAATGTGGCTTCGGCTCCGGGCACAGCTTTTGCTTATGATCAAAAACTACCAGGAGCGGGTAGTTTGCTGGTCGCCGGACAGATGAGCTACCAGGACTCCGCTGCAGGGGGAGTCGCTACCGTATGGCTCCCGACAGGCGTCATCGGTTCGGGGCCGCACACTGCAGTCGTTTTGCGCGAAGCACGATTGGGCAACACCGGGATTACGTTTCGCGGAATGCGAATTGACCAGGGCGGAGCGGTTACTCTGGGAGATCGCGTTTTGTTCCGCTACGGCGGCGAATTTGTCTTGGTCGGACTAGGCACATCGGTCTCTTCCGTGCGTCCGCGGTTGAGCTTGGAAACAAAATTAGGAACAGCGTGGCATGCTGATTTCATCCTGGCGGCGCAACCCAGTTCTCCGAACGCCATCGAGACAAACGGACAAGATTTGGAATCCGCGCTATCCACCGCCCTGGACGAACTCGACGCTTTCCCAACCCTGATGTGGCGAGACGGTCGGCCGGTGATTCAAGGCGGCTGGCACGAAGAGATTTCCGCGGAACACCGGGTTGGCGAGAATGGCAAACTGCAGATCGCCGGATTTCACGACGATAGCCATCACGTGGCGGTATTTGGCCGGGGTACTGACCTGCCACCACAGGAATATTTTGAAGATGTCTTTTCCAATGCTTTTGCTTATGACGGAGGTTCGTCCAGCAGTTGGGGCGGTCGCATCGTCTATCGCGAAAAGTTGAACGAAGACGTTGAAGTGACGGCGCTATACGCGATGGCGGGCGCGCTTGCGCCCGGCGCATCCAATGAAGGCGGAGTACTCCGTGACTCTTTGCGGATGGCTCCGCGCCAGAGTGTGGGCGTGAACATCACCACGAATTTTCCTCGTACCGGCGGGCGGGTCACCGCAGGATACAAGTGGATCAGCGGCCCGGCAGTCTCTCGTGTGGACAGCTATGGTGAGTCGCTCTACCAGATGGATCCCTATCTGCACGTTTCGGTGCGGCAGCAACTGCCGAAATTCGGTCCCGGCCGTTGGGAAGCGATTGCGGACTGCGACAATCTCCTCGCCCAGGGTTATGTGACCGTGAATACTCGGGAAGGCCAGGTGACGCTCGTGCCCGCCTTTCGGACTTTCCGGGGCGGCTTAAGTTTGCAGTTCTAAAATGGGCCCGGAAAAAGTGGTCTTGAAAGCTGTAGAAAGACTTCCAGAAAATGGAATTCCGCAGCCAACTTCCTCGAAGGATACTGTAAGTTACAGAAAAATATAGCATTAAACTTTAGGTAATAATTCCAAGAGTGGAAGGGCAGTTGCACCATAGAACCTAAGTGCGTTGGTGTACCCGGTCAGGATGCAAGTGATGAAGCAGAGTTTTCGGGTCAGCCTCGGGGCGGTAGTTCTAGCGTTAGCGACGCTGGCCGCGGTGATCTTCGCCATTTTGAATTTCGACCAGCGCGCCCGCTTTGAGTCCCCGGATGACGCAGTAGCCTGGCGCGATACCGATCATGGGGTAGAGGCTTGGAAGGTTAGCCCCAATGGACCGGCGGCTCGCGCAGGCATTCGGCAGGGCGACCTGCTGCTAGAAATCAGTGGACAGCGGATTACCAGAGCGCTCGACGTGACCAAGCGAGTATGGCGCGCAGGCCTCTGGAGCCAGTTGCGCTATAAAGTTTCGCGAGACGGCGACTCTTTTGAAACGCCGGTAGTGATCGCGCCCGCCGAAAAGCCGGTCTCCGCGGAAAATTATCTGCGCGTCGTCGGCTTGATCTATCTTTTTATCGGCATATTTATTTTCGTACGCAGGTGGAACGCGCCGCGCGCCATTCATTTCTACGTTTTCTGCTTGGTTTCCTTCGTTCTCTACACCTTCCATTACAGCGGGAAACTGGACACATTCGACTACGAAGTGTATTGGGCCAGCGTTGTAGCCCGGTTGCTCGCTCCCGCGTTATTGCTGCATTTTGCCTTGGTTTTTCCAGAACGAACCGAGGCCGCGCGCAAGCTTTTCGCAAGACTCGCGATCGTCTATGGGCCACCGCTGCTTCTGCTGCTAGTGCATTTGAACGTAGCCTTCAACACTCTGGGTTTCCTGCCCTGGCTTGGCCCGAGAATTCTGCTCGATAAGTTTGAGCTGAGCTATCTCGCGGCATGTTTCATCCTCGCGGGATTGGTTTTCTACTACAGCTTCCGTAAGTCGCCGTCCGGCGTCCTGCGCCAGCAGCTGAAATGGCTCTCCGGTGGAACACTAGTCGGAAGCCTGCCGTTTGCGCTGCTCTACGTGTTCCCGTACGTGCTGAATCCCGTGCAGAAGCCGTGGCTGATGTTTTCGTCGCTGAGTATAGTGCTGGTACCGCTCTGTTTCGGCTACGCGATCATTCGCTACCGCCTGATGGATGTGGACATCATTTTCAAGCGCGGGCTGGCGCACACTGCTGCGACGGCAGCGGTAGCCGCAGTCTGCTTCGCTTTGGTGGGTTTGAGCGGAGGAGTGTTTCACACCAATACGGGCGACAGGTTCGTGGCCGTCCTGGCCATCACGGTGGCTTCATTTCTGTTTCAGCCCATTCGCGTGTGGATCCAGGGGCGCTTGGATCATTTCTTCTACCGCGACCGTTTGGACTATCGCAGAACGCTGATTGAATTCGGCAAAACTTTGACCAACGAGGTCCGGCTGGACCCGATGTTGAGCTCGGTGATGGATCGTGTATCTCAGACCTTGTTGGTGGATCGTCTGGCGATCTTCGTTGAGGACGTGGAGGCGCCTGGAAAATTGCGCTTGGCGCGGTCGATGGGTGTTCGCGTCAATGAACCACTCGATTTCAGCTTCCTGGACCCGGCCCGGCCTGAGATGTCGCGTGGGGCGATGTTTTTTGAATCGCCAAGAGCGGCACACGGCGTGAGCCCGTCAGTGCAGAACGCGCTGGAGCAGCTGGATTTGAACTATTACGTGCCGTGCCGGATTCGCGAGCACTGCGTTGCGGTGCTCGGTCTTGGCAAGACTGTCGACGGCGATTTTCTGTCCAGCGACGACGTGGAGTTGGTCGAGACCATCGCGGGCTACGTAGCAGTGGCGCTAGACAACGCCCAGCTTTACAACTCTCTCGAGCAAAAAGCCCTCGAAATCGTACGTCTGAAGGATTTCAGCGAAAATATCGTGGAATCGTTGAATGTTGGCGTGTTGGCCGTGGATTTGAGCGGCCTGGTGGAAAGTTGGAACAGCAGAATGGAGCAGTTGTTCGGCGTGACCAGACAGGAAGCGGTGGGTGCGCAGCTCAGTGCACTCCTACCGCAGGAACTTGCCATGGAAATTGGTTCTCGTGGCGACGGAGAGCAGATCACCGGCATCTATAAACAGAGGCTACAGCATCAGGGCAAATCGCTGACCCTGAATGTTTCGATTACGCCGCTGGTCAGTAAGTCCGGCGAAAGAATTGGGCGCTTGCTGCTGTTTGACGACGTGACGCAGCGCGAACACATGGAAGAGCAGATGTCGCAGACGGAAAAATTGACGTCGTTGGGATTGCTGGCCGCGGGCGTGGCGCATGAAGTGAATACGCCGCTGGCCGTTATTTCCAATTACATCCAGATGCTGGCTAAACAAATGCCGGAAAGCGATCCGCGGCACTCGATCATCGAAAAGATTGTGAAGCAGACTTTCCGCGCCAGCGAAATTGTCAACAACTTGTTGAATTTTTCGCGCACCGGCGCGGCGGAGGTCGCCAACGTTGATGTAAACCATGTGGTCGAGGAAACTTTGTCGCTGGTGTCCCACCCGCTGAAGACCTCGCAGATTCACGTGGTCAAAAATCTCGGAGAGGGATTGCCTGCAGTGCGCGGCTCAGCAAACAAGTTGCAGCAGGTGTTCCTAAACCTCTTTTTGAACGCACGGGATGCCATGCCGACGGGCGGCGTTCTGGAAGTGCGAACCAGCGCGCATAACGGCAGCGTCGAGATTGAAGTTGTGGATACCGGCGCGGGAATTCCGCGCGAACACATCAACAGGATTTTTGATCCATTTTTTACCACCAAGGCCAGTGGTCGAGGCACCGGCCTGGGACTTTCCGTAAGCTACGGAATCATCAAGGAGCACGCGGGAAAGGTGGACGTCCGCTCAGCGCCCGGAAAAGGCACATCGTTCCACGTCGAGTTCCCGGCGGTAAGGAAGCCAGTTCATGTCTAAAGGTGCGATTCTCGTCGTTGACGATGAATCTGAAATTCGCGAAGGACTCGAGTTGCTGTTAACCAGCGAGGGCTACGGCGTATCCAGCGCTGAAACCGGCGAATCCGGCCTGGGAAAATTGGGAGAGCAGCCGTTCGATTTATTGTTGCTCGACGTCAGTCTGCCCGATCGCAACGGCCTGGATTTATTACGAGAGGTCCGCCGTCGCGATCCTGACCTTCCGGTGGTACTCATCACCGCGTACGGCTCGATTGACATGGCGCGCGCGGCGTTCAAGGGCGGCGCGCTCGATTTCATCACCAAGCCCTGGTCCAACGACGAACTGCTGGCGCAGGTGGCGCAGGCTGTTGAGTCGCGAAAATTGCGCGAAGAAAATGTCCACCTCAAAAGAGCTCTCAAACAGCGCTCCAGCTTTCCGAATATTATCGGCAAAAGCGAAAAGATGTTGACGCTGTTCGACTTGGTTTCGCAGGTAGGCCCGTCACGCTCGACCGTGCTGATCAGTGGCGAAAGCGGTACAGGTAAGGAATTGATTGCCAAGGCTATTCACTCTGCTTCGCCCCGCGCGGACAAAGCCTTCGTTCCCGTCAATACCGGCTCGATTCCCGTCGATTTACTGGAGTCGCAGCTTTTCGGGCATGTGAAAGGCGCATTCACCAGCGCCATTTCCTCGAAAAAGGGTCTTTTTGAAGTGGCCGACCAAGGCACGATTTTCTTTGATGAAATCGCCACCATCAGTCCGGAGACCCAGGCCAAATTGCTGCGCGTCATTCAAGAGCGCGAATTCATGCGTCTGGGCGGCACCGAACAGCTAAAAGTAGACGTCCGAATCGTAGCCGCTTCCAACATCGAACTTTTGACATTGGTTCGCGAAGGACGCTTTCGCGAAGACTTGTATCACCGCCTGAACGTGATTCATCTGACGCTGCCGCCGCTGCGCGATCGTCGCGAAGATGTGCCGATGCTGTTGGCGCATTTCCTGGTCCGCTACTGTGAAGAAAACGCCAAACCCATACGACAGTTTACGCCCAGCGCGCTGAAATTAATGATGGATTACGACTGGCCGGGCAATGTGCGCGAACTTGAAAACGTCGTGGAGCGCGCGGTGGTGCTCTCCACCAGCGAACGTGTCGATGCAGATTTGCTTCCTGAAAGCATCCGCAGCAAAGAAATTGTTCGCGGCGTGCGGCTGCAACTTTCTGAATTCACACCACCGCTCCCCGGCGAACCGGGCGCCCGCGCGGGCGCAGACCAGTCCCGGCCGTCGTTGTTCCAGATCATGGACGAAATCGAGCGGCGAATCATCGTCGACATGCTTGACCGCACCGGGTGGAACCAGACCGAAGCCTCCGAGCGATTTCTGATCCCGCTCTCCACCCTGAATCAAAAGATCAAGCGACTGGGAATTGATGTGCGGCGCAGGGCGCGCGGCGAAGAATCGTTCATGGCATCGTCTTCCGGTAAGTGAAGCAGCAGAATTAAATGGAAGTGACGCCGCGTCTCTCGTGCCGTCGTGTATTACAATGCAGGTGAGCTTTCCCGCAGGAGTTGAAATGCAATCGAAGCGTGGATGGGTGATGAGTTCGGTTCTTGTTGCGGTGTCGCTGTTGCTCATGCTGCACTCCGGCACGCGATTGAATGCCAAGAGGGCCGCGGCGCAGTCCGAAGAGCCGGTGCCTGCGTACCATGCACAGCCACCTGCGGAAGCGTTACCTGAAACCCTGGATCCCGCGCAGTTTGAAAATCCGGTGGTGAAAAATTCCTACGCGTTGGCGGCGAAAGTAAAAAAAGTTTTGTATCAGCAGCCCTGTTATTGCCACTGCGACCGCTCGCACGGTCACACCAGCTTGCTCAACTGCTTTACCACGACGCACGGCTCAATGTGCAACGTCTGCATGGGAGAGGCGCTGTATTCCTACGAGCAGACCCGCAAAGGCAAGACGGCCGCACAGATTCGTGACGGTATCGAACGCGGTGACTGGCAACATATCGATGCCGCGAAATACCAGAATTACCCGATGAAGCCCTGATTCTGTCCAGCCCATAATTCATTTCGAGGATCCGGATTCTGTTTTTTGTGCCGCCGGCTCGTGCCAGATAAAACCGATACCCAGCAAAAATGGAGGCTTGATGAAAGTTCGTTACATGATGGGCGTGTGCTCAATTCTGCTTGCCCTCTGATTACTACGCGGGTATGGCGCTTTCGCATCTCGATCGGTGGCGAGAAGCTCGCGATGCTTTTTCAAATGGCGCACGCAAAGCTCCGGGTGAAGCACGATTCCTGACCGAGCGCGCAGGCGCCGAATACAAGCTGAATGATTTCTCCGCCGCGAAACGCGATCTGCGCAGATCAATGCGTCTCGATCCTTCCGACACCTACGTCGCGGAATTTCTTGGGACAATTTATCTGCTCGAAGGAAACCTTGAGGCGACGCTCAAGTGCTGGAATCTGATGGACAAGCCGAGACTGGCCGCGATCGAAGCGATTCCTCCACCGAAAACGCGGAAACGATTGCTTGATCGGGCGATACAGTTTTCGGCGCCCGCTGTTCTTAGCGCTGATTCGCTGTTGAAAACCGACGCGCTTCTCGAAAGTCTCCAAGTGTTTCCAAACCGGAGGACGGAAATCTCGCCTGTGACTTCCGGTTCGAATAGCGACGACTATAAAGCCAGTCTGCGCTTGGCCGAACGTAACGGCTGGGGCTCATCGCTTCTGGACGGCGCCATTTCTCTGTTGAGCGGACTACCGTACGAAACGATTTATCCTTCGTATTACAATCTAGGCGGCGATGCCATTAATTTCGATTCACTGATGCGCTGGGATTCGCAGAAACGCCGGGTTTATGCGCTTGAGGAGTTTCCGTTGTTTCAACGGCCCGCGCAGCACTTGCGGATTTTCATTGACACTCGCAACGAAAACTGGAATCTGTCGCAGACTTTTTCCGGCAGTGCGGTGCCGATTACGAACCTGAACCTGAAACGGTTCGCCGGTGGCGCGGAACTGCACTTGGTCGAAACCGGGCGTTGGGACTTAACGGCGGGGTTCGAAGCGATTTCTCGAGAGTTTCGCAACCTTCCGGCAAGGCTACCCACGGCCGCCGCTCCCCTCTTTAGCGACAGCAGAACGCTTGATACCTGGCTCGGCGCACATCGACATCTCCTTCGCGTGCCGGAACGCCGCTTTACCCTGGATGGACTGGCAGAAGTTCGCGCCGGCAGAAGCTACGGTTCCGGCCTCGGCGCTTTCACCTCGCTTCAAGGCGAGCTGAGATCGCGTTGGTTGCCGGAAGCGCGTGGCGACGATTACGAATTTCTCTCCAGGCTGCGAGGCGGCGACACTTTCGGCGATGTCCCGCTCGACCAGCTCTTTCAATTGGGTGTGGAACGCGACAACGATCTTTGGCTTCGCGGTCACCCCGGCACTCTCGATGGCCGCAAAGGCCGTGCGCCATTGGGGCGACGGTATCTGCTCTTCAACACC
>Ga0210406_10000472_pt1 | contig 54588 bp, 50 predicted proteins | sample IncBWC30MmetaG_FD_155454 | JGI IMG/M metagenome (GOLD analysis project Ga0210406, IMG submission 155454) | Forest soil microbial communities from Barre Woods Harvard Forest LTER site, Petersham, Massachusetts, United States - Inc-BW-C-30-M | ecosystem: Environmental > Terrestrial > Soil >...
TCCACGCCGAACCACAAAGAAAGTCCGTAAGCCAGCCAACCGAGAATCCAGATCAGCAGGAAACGGTCGCGGAAAGTCCGAAACACCAGGATGCTGGCGGCCAGCATGATGAACGCAGCCGACTCCTGGCCCGACAGCTTCGGCACGGCTAGCGTCCCGGCCGCATACAAGATACAAAGTGGAAGAATCATCGCAGTTCGCTTGCGTGAGCGCTCTTTTTGTAAATATCACGCGCCGACCCGTTACCAATCGGTTTTCCTCCTCCCTTTGGTTACTTTCGGAACATAGCAGGTGGGGTATTATGCAGTAGACTCCAAACTCGGAATTATGCCCTCGGAACGCATCCTGGTCGTCGATGACGAAGACTCAATTCGCGAAATTGTGTCTTCCATGCTGGCTTCGGCTAACTATCAGTGCCGTCAAGCCGCTTCCGGCCTCGAAGCCCTCGCATTGCTGGACTCCGGCGAAGAATTCGAACTCATGCTGTCGGATCTGATGATGGCGGGTATGGACGGAATTGGTCTTCTGGAGAAGACCAAGGAACGTTATCCCGACATGCCGGTTGTGATGGTTACCGCAGTGCACGATATTTCCGTAGCCCTCACGGCAATCCGCAACGGCGCGTACGACTACCTTCTGAAGCCCTTCGAACGTGAACAACTACTGAACACGGTGCGGCGCGCTCTTGAGAATCGTCGCCTGAAACTGGAAAATCGCGCTTACCAGACAAATCTGGAAGCCCTGGTTGCGCAGCGCACGGAACAGTTGCGGCAAGCTCTGGGCGAGTTGGAGAAGTCCTACGACATCACGCTCGAAGCCCTGGGCGACGCGCTCGATCTTCGCGATGCCGAGACCGAAGGCCATTCCAAGCGGGTAACGGCGTACACGATCGCGATCGCGCGCGCCATGCAGATTCCCAAAGAACATATTGCGGTCATCGCGCGCGGTGCCTTCCTGCACGATATCGGCAAAATGGCCATCCCCGATGCGATTCTTCGAAAACCGGGCGCATTATCCCCCGATGAAGTCACCATCATGAAAGAACATGCCTTCCTCGGGTACAAGATGCTCTTGAAAATTCCGTTCCTGCAGGAAGCGTCCGAGATTGTTTACGCGCATCAGGAGAAGTTCGACGGTTCGGGTTACCCTCGAGGATTAAAGGGCGACCAGATTCCGCTCGGGGCGCGCATCTTTTCGATAGCCGATACGCTCGACGCCATCACTTCCGATCGCCCCTACCGGCCAGCTCGCCCATTTCAAGCCGCAAAGAAAGAAATCCAGGACTGGGCGGGACGGCAGTTCGATCCCGAAATTGTAAAGGTCTACAACGAGATTCCAGACAAGCTCTGGATGGACCTCCGCCGTCAGATCGACGCACAGATCCACAACTTCCCTTCCTACGCGAGCGGCGCCAAGGGCGGGCTGTAGCCTTAGAATCCCTGTGACCTGTTACCTGCCTTCCCGAGGCAGCCCTTTCCCGCTTCCTCACATCCAAACTCCTGAGCCATCCCCGACTCTTTCTCACTGAGGTCTGCCATGTCCAGCTTTCGGTCCCGAACGCTGTGGTCGCTTTTCGCTGTCCTGATCGCCTCCCCGTTATTTGCGCAAGATCCGGCGGTAGCTCCGCAGGCGCCTCCCAACGCAATTCCGGAGGGCACGCGCTTTCTGATTCGCCTGAATGACAAGCTCGACACGCGCGACCTTAAACCGGGGAAGCATTTCAAGGCCAAGCTCTCCGAAGATCTTGTAGCCGGCAACGGCGCCGTGATTCCGCGCGGCAAGACCATCAAGGGACACGTGAGTTCCATCGAGCAGGGCTTGCACGCGCGCATGATGCTGAGCTTTGACGAGATCGACACGGGCCACGGATCGATGCCCCTGATCGCCACCATCACCGGCGTGCCCGGCGATCATGCCGTGAAGGAGCCGGACGAAGAAGGCGAACTGCAGCGCAAAGGGATGAGTAAGCAGCATGAGATCGAAGCGGTCGCCGTCGGAGCGGGCATCGGTGCGGCCGCCGGCGCTGTGAAAGGCGGCGGCAAGGGTGCGGGGATTGGGGCTGGAGCGGGTGCCGGTGTGGGAGCAATTGCCGGCCTACTGACCGACCATGACCTTCGCCTGGAAAAAGGGACCGTGTTGGAAGTTCGTTTAGACCATCCGCTACAAATTCCCTGGCGTTAAAGGGTTACTTTAAGAGTCGCGAGTCGCAAGCGTACAACAAGGGCCGCCGGCTGGCGGCCCTTATGTTTCGCGGCCGAGGTGGTCTACGTTCGAAGTAGTGCACCTGGAGCCTTGCCACCATATACACTCTCAGCCGACATCTTTTACGGAGACGCCGCACATGAAACGAACTCCTTTGCTCGCCGCATTTCTGTTCCTTTCTTCTCTGGTTTTCGCGCAAGCCCCTACGGTGAATGCCGCCGCCAATACTCTCTTCACTGGTGCCGACGGAAAATTTGAAAGCGCGCCCGATACCGCGCTGGTGCAATTCAACATCTCCGCGCAGGCGGACAACTCCAAGGCTGCCTACGACCAGGTCTCGAAGCAGACCGAACAGGTCCGTCAGATCATGCGCGACAACTCCATCGATCCCAAGACCGCGCAGATCAATTCGTACTCCATCGAGCCCGTGTACGACTGGAAAAATCCCAAGCGCAAACTCATCGGCTATCGCGCCAGCACGACTGTCACGCTCAAGCTCAAGGAATTCGCCAAAATCGGCCCCATCACGCAACAACTCGCCGACTCCGCCGTCAGCGAGAGCCAGTCCATCACCTACACGCTCGACAACATGGATGACGCCAAGAGCAAAGCGGTCGCGGACGCTTATCGCCGCGCCCACGACTCGGCGTCAGCCCTGGCGAAGGCGGCGGGACGCACCCTCGGAGAATTGTCGTACGCTTCAGTCGACACGTTTGAGAACGTCCGTCCGATGATGCCGATGCCGCGCGTTATGGCCATGAAGGCCGAAGCCGCAGCGCCCGCACCGACGGAAGAATTCTCGCCTCAGACGGTGACTGTGACCGCGCACGTCAATGCGTTGTTCAATTTGAAATAAAGCGGGTGATGCGGTCGAGGCAAACCACCGCCCATCCTGGAGGGACACCGCTTCTAAGGTTCCTTGGGGGGATCGTTGGTTCCGAGATCAATCCGAAACTGATCTTTTTCGTCGACCACTGTGTAGTCTGCTGGCACCTGGAACAGCGCCGGATCGGGTTCCGTGCGCTCTAGATTCTCCAAGTGGGTGGCGGAGTTTCCAGCGCGTGGGTCGGAGCATTTGGAAAGAGTCGTGAGCTTCAGTTCTTCCGAGTATTGATTTTCGCAAACCCGGACCAAAGGTTGATCGTTGCCGTCAAGGCCTTCCGGGGTAGTCATCGTAACTTGTCTTACTGCGACCTCGACCCCGTCGTCGGTCATATGTTTCCCCAGGGCCTCTTGTTTTATCGCAGGTTGCGGCGATGATTCGTTCAAATTCGGATTTGCGGCAACCTTTTGCGCCGGGCGAGTGGTGTCCACACTTCCTTCACTCCGAACACGTCTTGAGGTCTCCGTTGCCGTCAGGACCTTGAGACGATGTGCGATGCGCCTCTTTGTATCGAGCACGTACACATAGCCTGCCACCGGGTCGGAGATGCGAACGATGCTGCGCCCAGGCTCTAGGGTATGGACCGGGAGGGCTCCCGCATATGTGAACCGCTCCGTGCGCGTCCTGCCCTGTGAGTCTCGGTACAACATGGCTTCGTCCCACTTCTGGTGAATATTGGTTCCGTTGGCCAGTTGCTGAGTATGCTCCGAAACCTCGGTTGCGGAGTACGGCTGCCCGGTCACAACGGCGTCCGAAGTCCCGGGGCCCGCCACGACCGCGGTTTCGAAGATGAGGCTACCGTTGCGAATGTGCCCCTCCATTCCAATCCCGTCATCCTGCTGCTGAGCGAGCACCATGCCTGATAGCAGAAACGTGAACAGGAGCAACCGAGAGAGGACTGCAGTCAGAAGATTCATGGGCACGCCATCCTGTACGTTTCACGGGGAGATGTAGTTTCGGGCCGCGCTATCCGCGTACCTACCGTCGGACAAAGCCGACGGTGAAAGGACCCGATTCCTCGACGATGGTGTAGTCCGCCGGCACTTGGAACAACTCCGCGTCCGGCTCAGAGCGTTCGAGATTCTCAGTGCGAAACGTTGTACTTCCGGAACGCGGATCCGAGCATTTCGATAACATCGTGATCTTCAACTCCTCGGAGCGCCATATTTCGCAGACTCGGTTCAGTGGACGGTCGTTGCCTTGCCTTCCACCCCCGTCGGCGTCGTCATGATTACCCGCGTTCCCTCTACCTGGACTCCGTCGATCACACTGGTTCCCAGCGGTTCCCGTTTCATTTGGCGACGCGCCAGGACGCTGTTTCTGGCAGGCGCGCCACCCGCCACTGGTTGAGAACGCGGCACAGGGGCAAGAATCCCCACCGATGGCCCCGGCTTGGATGACTCCTGCACTGAAACTGTGAAGCGATGCGCGACGCGCTTCTCCGTCTCTAACGAGTACGAATACCCTGACACCGGATCGTAAATGTGAATCAGCTTCGGAGCAGCATCCTTTGCACCGGTGGTGGCTGCCCGTCCCAGAAACACCGACCGCTCCGTCCGGGTCCGCCCTTCCGAGTCGCGATACATCCGCGATACTTCGCGTTTTTGATCGATGTGCGCGCCGTTTGTCAGCGTCTGGCGATGCTCCGAAACCTGGTCCGCCGAGTACGGCTCTCCGGTGACCAGCACTCTTTCCAGCCCAGGACCAGCGACCAGAAAGCTCTCAGACACGGCCACGCCATTTCGAATGGTTCCTGCCGCTCCCCTCACGCCGTCGTCGTGTTGGGAAAGGGCAACGCCGCATCCTAGGAACACCATCAGAAACAACCGGGTAGGGAGTTCAGTCAGAAGTTTCATGGCCATCCCTTTTTCGCAATCTTAGGGGCCGACCCGCCACCGGGGAATTACTTGGGTCTTGATGGGCATAGGTTCGACGCCCTTGGAACGAAAACTCCAGCTAATCTTGCGCTACGACCGCGGCAGCCGGCTCCCATCCAACGGCACCGACCGCTGAATCACCATCTCCACGGAGCTCCCTGGCTCCAACCGAACATCTCCGCCACGCGACAGCATCCCAATCGCCGCCCCTACACCTGCGCCAATCCCGCCCCCGATTCCCGCACCCTTCCAACCGCCTGAGCTCAACCCGCCGATCGCCGCTCCAGTACCGGCGGTCTTGGCCACCGTCTCCAACTTTTTGCCAGTGTCGCTATCCTGCCGGATCGTACCTTCCGAGTCCTTCATCGTGGCGTGCTCCGCGCCTGGCACATTCTCCAGTGCACCCGGCAGCATGACGGTATAGCCGCTCGGATAAATCATCGATGTGAAATGAATCAGCAATTCGGCGCGACCCTTGACGTGCCCGCCCCGCTGAATGTGGCTGATCTTGCCCTGCACGTACGTGCCCACCGGGATCAGAATCCTGTCGTCGATGGCAATGGGAAACGCAGTCTCTGCATAGACGGCATCGCCCTCACGCGCCGTCTTGGTCGAGATGGCCTGCTTCAGCCGCAGTGCCACCTTGGTGCCAGCGGGAATCTCGACGGTGGTGGCTCTCGCGGAGCTTACGGCGGGTTTGCTGTCGGCTGTCTGCCCAAAAGAAGCGACCGCAAGTGCTGAGGGCAAAATCAAAGCTGTCATCCAACGCATAAAGTCATCTCCCGAGCCAGACATGGTAGCCCCAATTCGCCCTTTCTTCCCTTGAATTTTTTCGAAGAGCCGCCCTAACTGCTCCCTAGGATGCGTCGTGTATTTCCCGAGTTGACTGGAAAGGCGTGATTCGCGGAGGGATTCCCAACGAGGAACGGTATTGGCCAATGGCGGCCCAGGGACTTAGCCACTCCGGCGCATCAGATTCTCCCGCACGTTCCCCATAAATTGCGACTGGAGTTTCTGGGCGCATAACTCGCCACAAACATGCAGTGTGCCTTCCTTTTGCGCAATCTCTTCATCCCACGGGCATAGGTAGAGCACCGGTATGCTGAGGTCAGCAAAGGACGTCCACATCAGCCACCAGCGGTCGCTCGAGCCTTTGAGCGTGCCGCAGTTGGGACCGGCACAGCGGTAAAAAGGATTCGTGGGACCTTTGGGTGTACCGTTCGTCAAACCTTCGCTCCTGAAGCCTGATCTGCCGACCCCATTCTAGCGAAACCCCGGCCCGCCGACACGCCGCAGAAGTTCCTTAGAATCCGGCCCATGCGGCCATAGGCCAACGGGTACCCCCAGAGTGGCAGGCAGAGTGACAAATAGAGGCGCCCAGAGCAAGAGTCGCGCACCGACGTCAGAGGTAAGCCCCGCACGTAAGTGCGGGGTAAGCGGCCGGAAAGCCAGAGTCCCCGTTTAAGGGACGACACGCCGACTCTACTTGTAGAGCAAATACTTCGCTCGCATCGTCCCGAACTTCTCCAAAGACTCTCGCCACTCTTCGGCGATCCTGCGCGGATCTTGCCCGGCCACGAGCGCATCGAACGCCGCCTGGTTCACTAACAGCCCTGCCATCCGCTCGATCTTGAAATCCTTGGGATAGAGCTTCCGCAATGCAGCCGCTAATTCCACTCCTAGCTCAGGCGCGTCGACAGTATTCCGGTCCAGCACGACGATGTTCACTCCCTGACACAACTGTCCGGAATACACGCTTGAGGTCGGCGTAAAACTCACTGGCACAAACCGCACTCCCGACAGCGCACGGGCGTTCAAATACTCCGCCAGCTCGCGAGCCTTGATCCAGGGCGCTCCGATCCACTCGAACGGTGTGTCTGTGCCGCGCCCGACCGAGACGTTCGTTCCTTCGATCAGCGCGACTCCCGGGTAAAGTTCGGCTTCGTGCAGACTTCGCAGGTTCGGCGAAGGATTGATCCAAGCCAGCCCGGTCGAGTCGTACCAGTCTCCGCGCATCCATCCTTCCATGGGGATCACCTTGAGATTGGCCCCAATGTTGCGTTCCGCGTTGAACATCTGGGCCAACTCTCCCATCGTCATGCCATGACGCACGGGAACAGAGAAGTAGTTGGTAAACCGTTCCTGCCCCGGGTCGGCCACCGGACCCTGCACAAATGACCCCGTAATCGGGTTCGGGCGATCGAGCACAACGATCTCGATTCCCGCCTTCGCGGCGGCTTCCAGAAAATACCCCAGCGTGGTCTCGTACGTGTAGAAGCGAACGCCCGCATCCTGAATATCGAAGACGATGGCGTCCAGCCCCTTCAGTACATCGATCGAAGGGCGCCGGGCGGCGTCTGTAGCTCCGTACACGCTGTAAACCGTCACGCCGGTCGCAGCATCTTTCGAGTCGCCGACATCGGTTGTATCGAGTGTGCCGGTGACTCCGTGCTCGGGGCTGAAGATTGCTTCGAGCGAAACTCCCGGCGCGTTCGCCAGCACATCGATTGTGCGGCGGCCTTCGGAATCAACCCCGGTCTGATTCGTCACCAGCCCGATCTTGCGCTTTGTTTCGCCCGCCTTCAGTGCATCGAACCCATGTTCTTCCAGAACGTCGATGCCCGTCTTCACTACTCCATTCCGCGCCGCGAGCCTGCGACCCCCACTCTGCGCCTCGCTGTAGCCCGTAACGCTTTCCCAACGCAGCTTTTCTTTCCCCTCGACCGTGAGCGGCAGCGCAGCCGCCACGGCAGTTGCTACCTTTGTGCGCAGGCCGATCGCGTTTCCCTTCCCTCGCGGGTGCACCGAGTTAGTGAGCAGGATGATGTAGCTCTTGGTAGTGGGATCGACCCAGATCGATGTCCCAGTAAAGCCCGTGTGTCCGAACGACCCCACCGGCAACAACTCTCCCCGGTTCGTAGAAAAGGGAGTATCGATGTCCCACCCGAACCCCCGCACGGCGATCGCGGTGGGGGGTTGCTGCGGCGTGCTCATCTTCTCTACCGTCAGGGACGAGAGAATCGGGCCGCCCCCATCCAGCAACGTCTGCGCAAACTTGCCCAGATCATCGGCGGTCGAGAACAATCCCGCATGTCCGGCAACACCTCCCATGCGAAACGCAGTCGGATCGTGCACCTCCCCGCGCAGCATGTGCTCGTGATCGTCAAATTGGGTGGGCGCGATCTTCGAGCGCCAGGCTTTCGGCGGCACGTAGCGCGTGTGAGTCATCTTCAGCGGAGCGAACACGTGTTCCGCTGTGTAATGGTCCAGGCTTTCGCCTGAAACCCTCTCCACCAGCGCCCCGAGCACGATGAAGTTGATGTCGCTGTAGACGAACCCCGAACCTGCCGGAGCATCCGGTTTCTCCGCAAACGCCATGTTGTAGGCCGTGCCCTTGCCTTCCCAGGGCATCTGCAGGTCGAGATCGGGGGCCAATCCGGAATAGTGCGTCAGCAGCTGCCGGACGGTGATGTCTTCTTTTCCATTCTGACCGAACTCGGGCAAGTATTTGACTACTGTGTCGCTGATCCGCACCTTCCCTCGTTCCACCAACTGCATCACCGAGGTCGTGGTCGCGATGACCTTGGTCAGGGAAGCCAGGTCAAAAATGGTATCGACCGTCATCCATTCCCGGCGCGGCTCAAGCGATCGGTTTCCGAAGGCTTTCCGATAGACCACCTTTCCTTCATGCCCGATGAGCACCACCGCTCCGGGAATCTGGTGCTCGTCGATGGCGCGCTGCACGATGGAATCAACCACGCTCAGGCGCCCAAGCGACGTCACCGGCTTCTGGCTTGTTGCGAAACCCTGTGCTGTGAGGAAGAAGAAAATGACAAGGAAGGCTGTAGCAACCGCCCAGCCCCTTCGGGGCCTCGCGACCCTTCCCATGTCAGAGCGTCGGAAATGGCAATGTGTGCGTGGCGCACCCAGAGGCCTTTCTAGGGCCCCCAGAGCCCTTGCGCGCACACTCACGTTCACCCGAGGCTTATCCATCCTGATGAAATTCAATAACTCGACTCTACACAACTCGTCGAATCGCCTCAACGAAACTCGCCACCCAGAGGTGCCATACCCGCCACCGTCCGTTCGCTTTACCTGACCCTCACTGTTTGCTATAACCGCAAAACGCGGACCAACCTTCTGACTCCCGACGCCTCCCATCCCGCCCCGGTTCCGGCCTTTGACCACCAAGACCAATTGTTCAGGGTCGCATTTGGCATCCTTGAAGAAGCAGTCGCGGCCCGCGCCTTCCCCGCCGCCTCCGTCGCAGTGACCCACCAGGGCAAACTCGTTGCCCTTCGCGCCTTCGGCCACTTCACCTACGATGCCGCCTCACCAGAGCCGACCACAGCAACTCTGTTCGACATCGCGTCGGTCACAAAGGTTCTCGCCACCACAACCATGGCGATGGTCCTGTACGAACGCGGCCTGCTCGATCTGGATGTCCCCTTGATCTCGATCGGGGGAGAATTTTCCGGCGAAGACCCGCGACGCGACGAGGTGACCGTGCGCATGCTCCTCACGCACAGTTCCGGCCTGCCTGCGTATGAAAAGCTGTTCCTGCGCGCTCACACCCGTGAGCAACTTCTCGAAGCCGCTTTCGCAACAGCGCTTGCCAACGATCCCGGCTCGCACGCCGAGTACAGCGACATCGGATTCATCCTGCTCGGAGTAGCGCTGGAGCGGCTCGCGGACGAATCCCTTGACCGCTTCTGCCAGCGCGAGATCTTCGGTCCTCTTGGCCTGACGCACACCACCTTCAACCCCGCGCCCGAACTGCGTGCCTGGATCCCGCCGACCGCTGACGACCAGACATTCCGTCACCGCATCGTCCAAGGGGAAGTTCAGGACGAGAATGCCAGCGTCATGGGCGGAGTATCCGGGCACGCGGGACTGTTCTCGACGGCACAAGATCTCGCCATCTTCGCGCACATCCTGCTGCAGGGCGGCAGCCCGATTTTGCGTCCAGAAACGATCTCACTGTTTACCGAGCACCGGTCTGCTCCGGAAGGCACGTCCCGCGCACTGGGTTGGGACACACCGTCATCCCCCTCACAGTCAGGCAAGCACTTCTCCCCGCGCTCCTACGGACACCTCGGCTATACGGGCACCTCCCTCTGGATCGACCCCGACCGCCAACTATCAGTCACACTCCTTACCAACCGCACCTGGCCTGACTGCAAGAACCGGGCGATTAAACAAGTTCGGCCGAAATTCCACGACGCCGTCATCGAAGCCCTGCCTGCGACCACCCTTGTGTTGAACCAGGGAGAGTCATGAATGGCTGTTTGAAAGACTTCTTGTGCGAATTGATGTGCTCAATGTGTCTCTAGTCGCGCAGCGACGCCAGAAATTAGCCCCGCACGTAAGTGCGGGGGACCGCCGATGAAATCGCAAGTCCCCTTCACGGGACGACACCCGCCCGCCTCCGTACCGTACAATATTCCTTCCTCGCATGAAGCCGCGCCCACTGCAAGACCTCACCACCGAAACCGCCAACCCCGTCTCCGCCGACCTTGACCTCAAACCCGCGCTCGAGATCGCCCGCATCATCAACGCCGAGGATGCCAAGGTCGCCGCCGCCGTCCACCGCGCGCTTCCCCAGATCGCCCGCGCCATCGATACCGTCGCCGCACACTTCCGCAAAGGCGGACGCCTTTTCTACGTCGGCACCGGCACCAGCGGACGCATGGGGGCCCTCGACGCCTCCGAAATTCCGCCTACCTTCGCCACCGATCCAGCGCTCGTCCAATACATTATCGCCGGTGGCTCAAAGGCCCTCGGCGCTGAGGCCGAAGCCAGCGAAGACTCGAGCGAGTTGGGCCGAGCCGAAATGGCCAAACGCAAGCCCACAAAAAAAGACATCGTCATAGGAATCGCTGCCAGCGGGCGCACGCCCTTCACCATCGCCGCCCTCGAATACGCGCGCAGCCGCGGAACCGAAACCATCGCCCTCACCTGCAATCCGAAATCTCCACTCGAACGTGCCGCCCACTTCGCCATCGTCACCGACGTCGGGCCGGAAGTACTGACGGGTTCCAGTCGCATGAAGGCCGGCACCGCGCAAAAGATGGTCCTGAACATGGTCACCACCGGAGCCATGACCCGCCTCGGCTACGTCTACGGCAACCTCATGGTGAACTTGCGGCTGAAGAACAGCAAACTCTCCGAGCGCGGAATCACCATCCTGCAACATGCCGCGCACGTAGATCGAGAAATGGCGCACAAGACGCTGCAGTCAGCCGGCCACGACGTTCCCTTGGCATTAGTCATGCTGAAAGCGGAAGTGTCTCGCACACAAGCGGCGCGCGCCCTGCAAGCCACCGCTGGACATGTCCGCAAAGCGATCGCCCTAGCCCAAAAGAGTAAACGGACGTAGCGGACTCTCCTGTAAATTACATGTGCGGCACCGAGCAACTGTGCTGGGCCCCGGAAGGCTTTTCTCAGCGCCCTTCGCGTTTCCTTGGCGACCTTTGCGGTTCAAATGTTTTGAGACCTGAAAGTATATGGACAAGCTAGTCATCCGAGGCGGTACTCCCCTGCTGGGGACGGTCCGCACCAGTGGCGCCAAGAACGCCGCCCTCCCCTGCATGGCGGCCGCTCTGCTCACCGACGAAACCGTCATCCTCGAAAACATCCCACAGGTCCGCGACATCGAGACGACCCGCAAGCTGCTTTCCGCAATGGGAGCTGAAGTAGAGTTGGGCTGCGGCCGGGCCCAGCACCGCACCACCATCCAGGCCGCCAATCTCGCTTCTCCGGAAGCTTCTTACGAACTCGTCAAGACCATGCGTGCCTCCACGTTGGTACTAGGCCCGCTTGTGGCTCGCTGCGGTCGTGCTCGCGTCTCCCAGCCCGGAGGTTGCGCCATTGGCGCCCGCCCGATCGACCTGCACATCAAGGGCCTCGAGCGCCTGGGCGCGAAGATCACGCACGACCATGGCTACGTCGAAGCCACAGCGGACAGGCTACGGGGTGCCGAAATTGTTTTCGACAAGATCACCGTCACCGGCACCGAAGATCTGCTCATGGCCGCCACCCTCGCCGAAGGCGAGACCATCATGCAGAACTGTGCGCTAGAGCCCGAAGTCGCCGACCTGGCCGACCTGCTAAACAAGATGGGCGCCGACATCGCGGGGGCCGGCACGTCCACGATCCACGTCAAGGGAGTTAGAAAACTACGCGGCGCAAAACATCGCATCATCCCCGACCGCATCGAGGCGGGCACCTTCCTGACCGCCGCGGCGCTTACAGGCGGCGACGTCAATATCACCCATTGCGACCCGAGTCACTTGGGTGCGGTCCTGCAAAAGCTTCAGGAGGCCGGTGTCAAGATCACCCATACCGCCGATTCCATACGCGTAATGGGCGACAATCCCCTCAAGGCTGCCGACGTGAACACCGAGGAATATCCGGGCTTCCCCACTGACATGCAGGCCCAATACATGGTGGTCGCGACCCAGGCGGAAGGGACGTCGATTGTCACCGAAAACATTTTCGAGAATCGCTTCATGCACGCGCAGGAATTGGTCCGCATGGGCGCCAACATCCGCATTGAAGGCCGTCGCGCCATCGTGCGCGGCAAGGCCCCGCTGAGTGCGGCCGCCGTGCTCGCGTCCGACTTACGCGCTTCCGCCTCCCTGGTGTTGGCCGCCCTGGTCGCCGACGGCGAGACCATCATCGACCGCGTCTACCACATCGACCGCGGATACGAACATATCGAGGAGAAGCTGAAAGGCATTGGCGCAGAAATCCGCCGCATCGGCGAAATCTTCCCGAAGCGCAAGGGCGCTTCCAGTTGAAGGTCTTCCCCAACTACTTCGTTCGTAGATAGCTGACACCCAAGCGGCACACCTCGAACTGCCCTCCGCAAAAACATTTGCGCGCATTAGAGCACTCTGGAATACTCTCTGCCATATGAAGGGCAACGTAAAAGTGCTCAAGGAACTCAATTCCGCGCTGCAGGAAGAGCTGACAGCCATCAACCAATATTTTCTTCACGCCGAGATGTGCGAGAACTGGGGATACAAGAAACTTTCTGACTACATCAAGAAGCAATCCATCGACGAGATGAGGCATGCCGAGGTGCTGATCGAGCGGATTCTGTTTCTTGACGGCTCTCCCTCCATGCAGCCACTGGAGTTGAACATCGGCGGCAACGTGAAGGGCATGCTCGAGAGCGACCTCGCGCTTGAGATCTCAGCCGTCAAGCAGTACAACGCCGCGGTGCAGGTCGCGACCGACGAGAAAGATAACGGAAGCCGCGACTTGCTCGTCACGCTGCTCAAAGACGAGGAAGACCACGTGGACTGGCTGGAAGCCCAGATGCACCAGATCAAAGAACTGGGGTACGAACGCTACCTCACGATGCAGATGGGTGACGAAGAGGAATAGAAACAATTTAGGGCCGCCTCCTGCGGGAGCGGCCCCTTTCCAATCAGCTAACGGCGGTCATCTCGATCATGATCGCGATCGTCCCAGTCTCTCTCGGTCCGCCATTTGTGTTCGTGTTCGTCCCACCAGCGGTGCCCGTTATTCCAGCAATGCTCGCGCGCCTCGTGCAGATCGTGACGCGCCCGATCCGCCTGTTTGCTCTGCACACCGTGATGTTCAATCGCCTCATGCAAGCGGTGATCCGCCCGCCCGATACGGCGCTGGCAATCGTTATCTTCCGCTCGCAATTGCGGAACGGCGCTGAATGTCAGGAACCCGGCAATCACGCTCGCGGCGATTGTGGATTTGGACACCAACTCAGTAGTGGAAAAATGTCGCATACGCCTCCTGGAAGCTCTATTCGGGTGCAACCTGACGTGGCTTCACGGCCACAGCCCGTGCACCTTCAACTGGAAGCGTAGCGCCCGCCACGCGGCTTCTGGATACCTTGAATTAGGTACGTGGCTCGACTTTTTTCCCTCATGGCCCTAGCCCCTAGGATGACTAACCCATGGGATTCAGTACGTTGATACCCCGCTATCCGATCGCGACCACCGGAGTCTAAGTTTTGTCGTTTTCACAAAGTCGCGACCGCTCCTGGAGAAGCGCTAGTGTTCAGAGCCACCGCTTCACTTTGGCTGTCCTGCCTCTTCGTCGGTGTACTAGCCCCGCACCCATCTATCGCCGAAGCAAGAATTGAGAAAATACAATTGGCCGACGGCATCTATCAATTCATCACCTCTGCCGACGGCTACGTACCAAACGGCAACTCCGTGGTCGTCATTAATGAAAGTGACGTCCTGGTCTTCGACACGTTCAGCCGTCCGTCCTCCGCTCGCCAGGTTCTAGCGGAAATCAAAAAGCTCACTCCCAAGCCCGTGCGTTATGTAGTCAACTCCCATTGGCATCCCGATCACTGGTCCGGCAACGAAGTCTTCGCCGTCGAGTTTCCCGGGCTGGAAATCATTGCCAGCGAAGAGACCCGGCGTTTCATGCTGAATATCGCGAATGCCTGGCCGTCCATGTACACGTCGAACCTGCAGAAAGATGAGGCCGAATTCCAAAAGGAATTCTCCACGAATCAATTGTCCGACGGCACCCCTCTGTCCCCCGAACAGCGCGCGAAGGATGAAGCACTCAGGCAACGCGACCGTGAATACATTGGCGAGGCATTGAAGGTTCACAGGACCTACCCCACTCTTACCTACACCGATCGTTTCGTTCTGTACCGGGGTGGACGAGAATTCCAGTTCTTCAGCATGACAGGCGACGCCGCCGGCACTACGGTGATGTACCTGCCGAAGGAGAAGATCCTGGTAACGGGCGATATCCTCTCCTACCCAGTTCCCTACTACACGCCGCCACTAAGCCAGCATGCGCACAGCCTGCGGATGCTGTCGCAGTTCGACCCCGTTACGATCATTCCGGGACATGGACCGGCCTGGCATGACCACCGCTTCCTCAATCTCGAACTGAGTCTGTTCGACAGCATCATGGATCAGGTAACGCACGCCCTGCAAAAGGGTCTCGTCACCGTGGAGGATGTACAGAAGGAGGTGAATGTCGAAGACCTGCGCCCGAAATTCACCAGCAATGATCCTGACCTGGACAGGAAATTCCGCAGATTCGCTAAAGGTATGATCGAGAATGCCTACCGTGAAGCGCGGGACGGGAAGAAGTTTGAGCAGTAAAACCTCGCCTCCGAAGCGTCGCTGGGATCCTTGGGGCGGCCTCTCGCTAGCCCTACACGAAACCCTTGATGTCCGAGTAACGAGGCCGCTCATTACACTTCCGTAACTTCACGTTTTTACTCTTTCAGCATCGAATGTCTATATGGCAAACGAAATATGTACCCTCCCCCTCGTTTACCAGTGTGCCCTATGTGAGTGGCGCTGGACCGAGGATCAACCTTTAACCTACAACACGCACTTCGATGTACCGGTCATGTATACCGGTGCCGGTGCTTGCCCGGCCTGCAGTGGTCCACAGGTCGTTCATCTGGCCAAGGCCAGCTAAGCCGTTGTCCGCCGTTGCGTCGTAGCTGCTTCGAACCAGGGCTGCGACGCCGGAACGGTTTCTTCCCCCATCCCCTCCGCTTTTTCCGTGCTACACTCTTGCGCGTACCTCGCGGGTCCCGCCCGCAGTCCGTTATTCAACCAGGGACCCTACCTGCGTTCCTCCTCGCATGGAACGTGGATGGAGGAGTTGCGAGCACACTCGAGGTGTGCCGACTCCCAGTCCGCGCCCACCTCAGCCAAAGAGGAGACACGATGAAATACACGAAGCTCACGCCCAATCTCGTCGTTCACGACGTCCAAGCTGCGATTCATTTCTACACGACGGTTCTCGGCTTCCAGCAAGGCATCACGGTCCCGGATGCCCCTCCATACGTATTCGGGTCCGTCACGGCCGGGAACATCGAGATTTTTTTCAACGACCAGAAGGCGGTCGCCGCCGACTACCCTCCCCTTGCCAAGGAACCGTTAGGCGGAACCATGACGCTATTTCTGGAATGTGAGGGAATCGAAGAAGTGTTGCACGCCGTAGAGAAATCCGGAGCGCGCATTGTCATGCCGCTGAAAACTCAGTTCTACGGTATGCGCGAATTCGCCTTCGTCGATCCGCAAGGCTGGACCGTGACCATGGCCGAACGCGTGAAGTAGAAATTGCATTTGAGCGATGGGCAATTTCATAGAATGATTGCCCACCGCTCTCTTTCATGAACTGCACGCCGAGATTATTAGAAAAAGACCCCACATAGCTAATCCTCTAACTTAGCGTCGACTAACTCCACAAATGACAGTGTAGTTAGCCCTTGTAGTTATCCAGGTCGACGCATGTAACGATTTCTCTTCTTTTCCCACCATCCTCCATCGAGCTCGGCATAAGCCCGGCCTGATCAAAATGGAGGTTCCGATGGCTGCCACAAAAGATTCTGTATCGTCCAGCATGAAAGAACTACTTCCGATCCGCAAGAAGATGTTGTTCCAGATGGCTCTGGGACAGGCTTTCGACTTCAGCGGCAACAGTACTTGGGAAGAAATCACCTGCGTGGGTTACAACCCGCAAACCTCCACTCTGGAAGCAGTGGTCGCTATCAAGTTGGCTAGCGGTTACAGCGGTGGGCTTTGTTTTCCAGGATCGAAAGAGTTTGTTCGTTTCTTCGTTGGACTACGGAGCGGGATTTGAAGATCTCGGTTACACCAGCTTCGACGTCCACGATATTCCCGACAACCCTGCCGCCGTGCACCCGATCGAGTACATCGTGCAGTTGTCGTTGCCCGACACGGGTCACCGGCGTTGCTGCGGTACAGCGGTCGTTCCGAAGGTTCGAGCGGTCCTTTCCTGGAACACCGTACCGAGCACTGATCCAGATCTGCTCAACGCCTTTGGCAATCGCATGGACGCTCACATCCAACTGCAGCCGAGGCCATTTTCGCTGGCATGTCTGATTGAGAGCGACGTCCTGAAAGCCGACCAGAAGATTCTCAAGCAATTCGACCTCGAAGCGCCCTTGCAGAAAGTGGGGGGAACTTCGACCCTCTCTCTACAGGAACTCGCTCACAAGTACAAGGAATTAAAGGTCCACGATCACCGCTTCCTTACACCGGTCCTGAAGCCACTGCTCGGGCAGCAGACGGCGGTCCAGCCTCTGCCCGCCGACAGCTTGAAGGGACTGGTAAAGCTTGGCATTGACGTAAATGCCGCCGTCAAAGCGCTAGACAGCGCGCAAGCCGATGAAACCTACGAGCAACTTACTTGCGCCGGACTGCAAACTTCTATGGACACCGTCGGCGCGGTCATTCAAATAAAACGCCCCTACGGCTACAGCGGTGATTTGTGCCAGACCGGTTCAAAGGAGTACGTCGCCTTCTGGGCTGATTGGAACAAGGATGGAACCTACGAACAATACCTGGGAACCGCCAGCGTCGATGTGCACGACCTCGGGAACGCTCTTCCGGGCGACGGCGTGCGTTACTCCGTCTCTTTGCTGGTGCCGTCCATCGTGCAGCACCTGAGGGAGTGCGGAAATCCCAATGTCATCCATCTCCGCGCGGTACTGTCTTGGTCAACACCGCCTTCCGCCACAGACCCCAATGCGCTCGAGACCTGGGGCAACCGCCTCGACGTTCACGTACAGATTCGTCCGGGACAAGCATCCAACGACCTGACAGACCTGATCTATCGCGTCGGCAGCGTCGCGTTGTCTGATATCAGCCCGACGACCCATCTTGCTTATCCGTCTACGGTGGTGACCGGTTCTTGCGGTGCACCCGCCATGGATCGTCCCTGGGGCGGCCTGGTCACCATTCAAGGACGCATCTACAACACGGGCTTCCCGGGTTCGGTGCGTTTCCGCGTGCGCTATAAGCGGCACGTCGACGCCGATATCGATGGCAACTGGACGCCCGTGACTGGAGCGCAGAGCTTCGTGCTGATGAACCCGCTCCTACCGCCGCCCTCTCAAGTCTACGTAAGCCAGATCGCCGGGACGGAGCCAGGTCTGGGTGGTGGTTGGTTCGATTACGTGGAGAATCCTGTAGCCTCTCCGCCGATCTTCGAACGTGACAACCGGCTAGCGGATTGGAATACGGGAACCCTGGAAGGCGACTTCGACCTTCGCCTGGAGTACCGTCGCACGATCGATCCGGCCGGTTTTTACCACCAGTCCAATGTGGTCAGCATCAAGCTACACAACTACCAGATGGTGGCCAGCATAACCGCGACGACCGCGATCGATTTCACGAAGGATGTCGACCTGGTCATCGATGGCGGGGATTGCCACAGCTATAGTCAGAGCACCACTATCAACGGCCACCTGCGTGCAGTCGATCCCTACTTCTATACCTGGGGCCTCGACCTGCAACCGGCAACCCATACGCATGGAGCGGCTGCCAATCCCTCGTGTCGGACCTACACGTCGCTGTTGGATGGCGGCGATGGGAATCTTGCATGGTCACTCGACACCAGTAAGCTCGATAAATGCGGCTACACGCTGACTCTGCGTGGATACGACCGCACTATCCTCAGCAACAACGGTTCGAGCGCGCATGGAGCGAGCAAGGCCGTAGGTTTCGCAGTAATCTGATCACATCATGTGGCGTCGGTGCAGGAGCTTGCTCCTGCATCGGCGCTTTGTTCAAAAGCGACTCTCGCTCCTTGCGAGAGAACCCGAGCCTTCAGCTCTTCTTAAACCTCGCCGCCACCTACAAAACGATATCCCGATTTATGAACCGTCATGATGAGTTCCGGCCGCTTCGGATCTTTCTCGAGTTTCTGACGCAGGCTGGCTACGTGCACATCGACGGTACGCGTAAAGGTTCCGGCCTCGTAGCCCCAGACGGCCCGCAGCAGCTCCTCACGGGAGAGAACCATACCCGCGTGCTCCACGAAGTAGCGCAGCAATTCAAACTCCCGCGCTGAAAGGTAAATGGGTGCGCCCCCCCGCGTCACTTTTACGTCCCGGTGATCGCTCACTCCACGAGTCTCGATCCGGATCGCGCCGAACTGTCGTACGACCTGCCCGCTGCGAATGGGCGCCCGGCGCAGCAACGCCTCGATTCGCGCCATCAATTCCTGCATATCGAAAGGCTTGGTGACGTAGTCGTCCGCCCCGAGCTTCAGTCCGATGATCTTGTCCACTGTCTCGCTCCGGGCCGTTAACAGCAGAATCGGCGTCCCCAGGCCGGCTGTCCGAATGTCTCGGCATAGATCCAGTCCGCTGCGCCCGGGCAGCATGATATCGAGAAGGATCAAATCAAACGGCAGAGAGGTTGCCTTCTCGTAACCCTTTTCTCCGTCCGTGACAAAGTCCACGGCGTAGCCCTCTTTGTGCAAGCGGTCACTCAATGCCATGCACAAAGCTTCTTCATCCTCTACCAACAGAATATTTTCTTTCATACCTGTGCGACTCTCTGTGCTCCTGTAGTTTCTGCTTCCGCAACCTTCGCCAACGGGAGGTGCAAAGTAAATCGACTGCCCACCCCTACCTTACTCACTACCGTGATCCTTCCGCCCATGGCCTGCGCGATGCTCTTTGCCAGCGGCAAGCCCAGCCCCGTGCCATGAATCTGCGCGGCTGCGACCACCGGGCTCCTGTAGAACGGTTCAAATATCTGCTGCAGCTCTGCGCTATCAATGCCGATACCATGATCCTCCACACTGATCCGCATCTCTTCCGAATGGTCGCCCTCGCGCGGTCCGGTGAACGCCCGGATCGTGATCCGCCGGTGCTGGTTCCCGCCGTACTTCACGGCATTGACCACCAGGTTCTGCAGACACTGGCAGACGGCAGAGAAATCTCCGTTGACGGGCGGAAGATCCGCGCCCAGACGCTCCTCCACCGCAAAGCCCGCCTGGTCCGCCACCGCCCTCGTGTTCATCATTACTGCCGACACAATCTCCGGGACCCGCAAGGGCCGCATCACATAGCGATTGCGGCCTTCGTGCGTCGACGCAAACAGCAGGATCTGGTTTACCAGTTCCGCAAGCTGGTTGCTGTGATGCCGAATCACCATACCGTACTTGGCCAGTTGCTCTTTCTCTTGCACCACCCCGTCTGCAATGTTCTGGGCCGAAGCGCAGATGACCGCCAGCGGCGTGCGGAGTTCGTGCGAAACCGAGGCCACGAAGTCCATCTGCAGCTTGGCCAGCTTCATCGCACTCATCATTTTGCTGCGCTGAATCGCCCAGATCGCTGCGCTGGCAAACAACAGCGTGAAACACAGCACACCTACCAACCGGATCACGGACTTCCGCGACGAAGTGTCAACGACCGTTAACTGCTCCGCCGCCTGCTGATCGTAGAGCCTCTTTACTTCTTCCAAATCCTGCCGCACGCGGTCGAACGACGGCACGCCGCCGGTCAGATCCAGGTCCACTGCCTCCTTGATGCTCCCTTCCAGGATCTCCGCCAGCACCTCGTCGCGCACGCGCAGGTAGGCGGCCCAGTCCCGCTGCAATCGTTTGCCGAGGTCCACTTCGCCGGGACTGCGTGCGTCCAATAGGTACTGTGCTATGCCCTCGGTTACCAATCGGTCTGCTTCACGCGATTGGTCCGCGTATTCCACCTGCAGATTGCTGTCGTTGGTGGTCAACGCATATAGCGTCGCACGCCGCGTCTCCTGCGCCTCATACTGCAGCTCGCCGATCTGCCGCAGGCCTTGCACTGAACCCGCATACATGCGTTGCACTTGCTCGGTCGCTGTGTGCAGGTCACCCATCATGAAGATTCCGACTGCCACCACCACGCAGAACACCATGAAGAGAAGAAGGCTTGAAGTGTGGCGCGACACCAGTCCCAACAAGCTAGCCCAGACTCGCGCCAAGTCGCCCTTTTCCACACCAGCAGCGCTTTGACCTTCGTTCTTCATGCTTACTTTGCAGCCCGCAGCTCAATGCGCAACGGATACTCCGCTTCATCGGGCCGATGCCCATTGACCTTAATCACTTTGACAGTGCCGTCCACGTCAGACGCCCGCAAATACCCGATCGCCCCCGGCACGTTGAATACAAATTTCCGAACTCCCACCGAAGTCGAAAGCGTCTTGGGAGATACGAACACTTCGCCCGTGAACAGTCCCTGCAGGAAGTGCCTGCTGAATTCGGTCTCGTTCATGTGACACACGTCGCGGAGCACCGCTTTTCTTTCCGACATTCCCGGATCCATCATGACCAGCGTGATGCGTCGCCCGTTCGGCCAGTGGCTGCGCTCTCCGAGGAACACTGTCCGGAGCTCTTTCAGCGACAGGTCATCGATCGTGTTCGACTGGTTCACGATAATGGCGAGCGTGTCGTCCGGCACCGCTGGGGGGGCCGACGCACCTCGGGCGGCGCTGCCTGGAGACGCCTCCTGCAGCAACACCGCAGCCGCCACGATCGTCAGTATTCCCAACAGTCGCCGCATCCGTCGTCCTCTAGAACGTGAACCCCAGCTGCAGATTAAGTCCGCTGTAGTTCTGTTGATGACGAGCCAGGTTGTAGTCGTACTGCACCTTAAGCGCCACCGACTCGCTGGCATCGTATCTCAAACCCAGTGAAGGTCCGTCCATCCTTCCTACATGCGGGAAGATTGGTTCGCGATCCGATGCGTTGATGTACTGGTAGCGGAAGTATGGCTGATACGAGCCGAATCGTTTCGCGATCTGTGTATAGAAACCCGGCGTGTTGAATACCTCCGAACTTCCGTCCGGCGCATGCCGCACCAGAACGACTTCGTTCAACCACTCGAATTTCGGCACCATGTACACCGCGTGGGCCGCCAGAATGGTTTCGTCAATTCTTGGCGACGACAACGGCATCAGCTTGTCGTGATAGCCCGAGAACCCGATCTGCAGCCCGCGAATTGAGTCGGGGCGCGCGAACAACGCGAAGTTCACCGCCTTGAAATTGTTTTCGTCGACTTCGTTCTGCACCGGCTCTTCCGACAGAGGCGAGCGCGATTGCCGGCCGTTGCCGATCTCTGCCACATAGTGCAAGCCCAGCGCACCCGAAGGTATGCGTCCCGACGCCGACAATCCCACGTTGTGTATCGGCAAAATTCCGCCGCTATCCTCAAACTCGAACAACAACGGTCTACCTGTCGTTGTCTGGAACCACGTGCTGTGGTGGTACGCCGTGTTGTAGAAGCCGATCGCCGTGTGATATCGACCAGCCGCGAGATTGAAGTAGTCGTTATAGGAATACTGCACCAGGTAGCGCTCAACATCTACGGCGAACTCGTTCCTCTTGCCTCCGGGCACGTTGTAGAAGTTGTCTGGCCCTGATTCGAAGACGATTTCTCCGAGGAACTTGAACTTCTCCGAAATGTCAGAAGTCACAAACAGATTCAGCTGTCCCAGCGCAAACGAATTCGTACCTCCTTCCTGGTTGCTGCCACGAAAGTTGATATCGCCGAAGCCGCGGATCCTGAGCAATGTCTTGCTCATATCCATCCGTTCCGGCTCAAGGTGCTCCATCTCCTGCTCCGGATCGGACGCTTGCGCTTGCGCTCTCGTCGAAGCGGCGGGTTCCTCCGCCGGGCTCGCGGCAGGCGCCTGCAGGAGACGCGGAACCTCCTGGGCGACCGCGCTCACGGTCTGCGGTTTGGCGGTCGCACCCGGAGTCCCTTCCAATTGCGATACCCGCGCCTCAAGCTTTTCGATCCTCTGCAGCAGCATCTGGATCGTCTGCTTGTCGGCATCCACTGCCGGGGCTTCCTGCTGCGCCACCAGACACATCGGGCTCGCCAGAACTATGAGCGTCAGCGGGAGCAATCGTTTGGTCCATCCTGATCGGTTTCGGGTGAACCTCCACCCTGCCGACGCAATCGTGTGGGACTTCATGGCAACCTCCGTGAGACATCGCCGCTTGAGTCTGAATGCCCAGTGGGTGTCCGGATCCAGTGTCTTGCGGTTACTTTCCGGTCGCCGGCGTGCGGACGCGGCGATCGCAACCAAAACGCTACTCAAGCTTGGCTGGGGGAGGACTTTGGGAGCAAGTTACTCACGTGCTGTCGTGGCCCGGATGCATCAAGGGCCGCGCATTGAGCGGCCCGCAAGGAAGGGTCGCTTCGGGGACGACCCGGACAAGCTCGGAACCCCGGCAGTGTCGCAATCACGACGCCGCACAATGGATGGGATTATCGCACTACGGCCCTTGGGATCATAGTCTCTGCAATAGTTCTAACGCAGATTCCACACGCTCATGCTGCTCGTCGGCATACCAGGAGGGCGCATGCCTTTCGAGCAGTTCCGACAACTCCGCGAGCACATCCGCTGCGATCTCTCTCTCCGCTGCCAGTTGCAACGTATACCGCAGCAGGTTGGTGTATTCGCTTTCGCCGAAAGCAGGCCTGGCTTTTCGCGGCCATTTCCATCGCTGCAAAATGCGTGTGAGACTGAAAGATTCTTCGCTGTCCGGGCTCATATGTCCGTCCTGCTGGAAGCGGAGTGGACGTATCGGCGGGGGATGCCAACAGGCGATTAAAGCCGATCTGCGCAGGGCTTAGTGTAAAAAAGACGTAAGGTTCCCTTGGCACTACAGTTACAACCTTTACCTTTCGCTGAAAAATCACAACAAAAAAGCCGCGGCATCAGCCGCGGCTTTGAAATTACATTGTTGTTTTGCTGACGTAAGAGGCTTAACTACCGTCTGCCTCCGTGACCACCACCATGGCCGCCATGCCCGCCGCCACGTCCGTTGTGGCCGCGTCCACCCCCGCCACCGCGGCCTCCGCGCCGACGGCCTCCGCCACCGCCCCCTCCGCCTGGACGAGGCCCGCGATCGCCGCGGGGTTCGGTCACGGCTACGGTATTGTGCGCCGCATCCTCGCGGTTGAAGTTCGGCTCATCCCCTTCTTCAAAATCCGCGCCACCCTCAATCGTCATGGATGCGGCTGCTGGCACCGGAGCATCTTCCACCGGGGCCTCAGGCGCCCCCCCACCCATCTTTGCGCGCTGCTCCTTCAGAATGGCCTTGCGCGAGAGCCGGATCCGGTTGCCTTCCACTGCCAGCACCTTCACCAGCACCTGGTCGCCTTCCTTCAATTCATCGCGCACGTCCTTGATGCGATGCTCAGCGACTTCGCTGATGTGCAACAGACCATCGGTCCCCGGCAGAATCTCCACAAAGGCTCCGAAGTCCGCCAGCCGCGATACTGTTCCCAGATAGGTCTTGCCGACTTCCGCCGTCGCCGTGAGGTCCCCGATGATCTGGAGAGCCTTCGCCGCCGACACCTGGTCGTTCGACGAAACATTGACCTTGCCCGAATCTTCCACGTCGATCTTCACGCCCGTCTGCTCGATGATGCTGCGAATCATCTTGCCGCCCGGCCCGATCAGATCGCGAATCTTGTCGACCGGAATCTGCAGCGTGTAGAACCGTGGAGCAAACGCCGAAACCGCTTCGCGATGCTCCGAGAGCACTTCCTCCATCTTCCCGAGGATGTGCATCCGTCCGCGCTGTGCTTGCGCGAGCGCCTCACGCATGATCTGCGGCGTAATCCCGGCCACCTTGATGTCCATCTGCAGTGCGGTGATGCCCTTCCGCGTACCAGCGACCTTGAAGTCCATGTCGCCGTAGTGATCTTCCGCACCGGCAATGTCGCTCAGGATCGCGTACTTCTCACCTTCCTTCACAAGGCCCATCGCAACGCCTGCCACGGGAGCCGCCAGGGGAACGCCGGCATCCATCAGCGACAGCGCCGCTCCGCAGACCGTGGCCATCGAAGACGATCCATTCGACTCCAGGATGTCCGACACCACGCGCATCGCGTAAGGCCACTTCTCTTCTGTCGGAAGCACTGCAGAGATAGCGCGCTCCGCGAGAGCGCCATGACCGATCTCACGCCGTCCTGCGCCGCGTAGAAACTGAACTTCTCCAACGGAAAACGGAGGAAAGTTGTAGTGCAACATGAAGCGTTTCTTGGCTTCGCCTTCGAACGCTTCCAGCCGCTGCTTGTCGTCGCTCGTGCCCAGCGTGGTCGTTACCAGCGCCTGGGTTTCGCCGCGCGTGAAGATCGCTGAACCGTGCGTGCGGGGCAGGACGCCGACTTCAATCCAGATGTCGCGGATCTGATCAAACGCCCGCGCATCGGGGCGCCGCTTTTGCTCGATCACCTGCTCGCGGAAAATCCGCTCGCGCAGAGTTTCGTAGTATTGCTTCAGCTTCTTCTTCGCGTCTTCGTCATCTTCCGGAAGCGCCGTTTCCAGTTCCTTCTTGATTTCTTTGACGAGGGCGTAGCTCTCAGCCTTGGGATGCTTTTCGGTATCCAGAGCATCCACCAGGCGCGATCCGACCTTCTTCTTCAAATCGTCGAAGTATTTCTGATCGAACTCCGGAGGCGTCACCGTCCGCTTCGGCTTGCCGACCTTGTCACGCAGTTCGTTGATGGCCGAGCAGATCTTCTTGATCTCGCTGTGCGCGTACTCGATGGCTTCGACTACCGTCTCTTCCGGCACTTCCTTTGCGCCCGACTCGATCATCACGATCGCGTCCGCCGAGCCCACCACCATGATGTTCACGAGGCTGTCGCGCATTTCCGAGTAAGTGGGATTGGTGATGAATTTTCCATCCACATAGCCCACTCGTACCGCACCAATGGGCCCGAGGAACGGAATATCGGAAAGGGTCAGCGCCGCCGATGCCGCATTGATGGCCGCCACATCCGGATCGTTTTCCGTGTCCGCGGAGAGCACGAATGCAATCACCTGCGTCTCGCACTTAAAGCCTTCCGCGAACAACGGGCGTACCGGGCGATCGATCATGCGGCTCGTGAGAATTTCGCGCTCGCTGGGGCGCCCTTCGCGCTTAATGAACCCGCCGGGAATTCTTCCGCCGGCATAGGTGTACTCGCGGTAGTCGACTGTCAGCGGGAAAAAGTCGATGCCTTCCCGCGGATCCGCGTTGGAAGTCGCCGTGGCCAGCACGACGTTGTCCCCCACACGAACGACGGCCGAGCCGTGGGCCTGTTTGGCAATCTTGCCTGTTTCAAATTTGAGGGTTTTACCGCCGGAGAGTTGAACACTAATTTCGGTTGCTTCTGGTTTCATGATTCATTCCTTCTAGGCAGGAGGGCAACGGTCGCATAACTGGACGTTGCGCGCAGGGTGAGCCACTGCCAATAAAGTTGCAGCCGTGGCCGGGACGCACTTTCCAAGGATTCCTTGATCTCGTTTCCGCGGCCTCCAGGCGGCGGAAAAGCAGGCGAGGCGCCTCGGGGATCCACGTCCCCGGGCAAAGTTCAGCACACGTTACTTGCGGATGCCGAGTTTCGTGATGACGCCCTTGTATCGCTCTGAATCGTATGCTTTCAAGTAGTCAAGCAGGCGGCGACGCTTGCTGACGAGCATGAGTAGTCCGCGGCGCGAACCGTGGTCTTTTTTATGCGTCTTGAAGTGCTCCGTCAGTTGGCCGATGCGCTCGCTCAGCAGCGCGATCTGAACTTCCGGGCTGCCCGTATCCGTGGCATGCGTCGCGTAGGCGTCAATGAGGGATTGCTTTTGCTCTCTGGCTAGCACTAACCTGATGCACTCCTGTCTTCTCAGTTTTCTATTTTTTTCTTTGTAACGCCATTGAGAGTAACACGTTAGCGACAAACGTGTAAAGCAGCACGCATCCCTTAAACCACTGGCGGCACAACGCTTCACCGCGATATCGTAATCTAGACGCTTGGAGAGTGAAGACGTCCCGCACCCGCGCAGTCAGTGGGAGCGACGGGCGTTCTCGCCCGTCGGCTTTTGGCTTTGAAACGCTATTCCAGACGCGAGGTCTGCTTGCGCTGCCCCTATTGCGGAAATGAAAACCCGGACGACCATCGCTTTTGCGGAATGTGCGGCCGTCCTCTCGTCGACTCCCGGTCCGAGCCTCCCACCTCTGACGTCGCTCACGAATCGGACTCGGTTCCGGCCCCAGCCTATACCGGGGGCATGTTCAACCTGGGAGCAAAATCCGACAAACCTCGCGACCTCGATTATCTTCTCGAGGATGACGAGGAACCAAAATCCAACACGGGTCTGATTCTTTTGACGATTGTCGCTCTGGCGTTGGTCGTTGGCCTGGGATGGCTGCGCTGGCGCAACAGCGGCTTCCCTTACCTCAAATCACTCACGTCGATCGCGCAACCGAAACCAGTCGCCACATCAGAATCCTCAGCTCCATCTTCAGCGGGCCCAGAGCAACCAAATCCGGAGCAGACAGCACCTCCGCAACCTGCCACTCCTAACGATGCCGCTTCGCAGCCTTCCATTACGATTGCGAATCCGTCGGCCACGGAAACAACAACTCCCCCTCCCACTTCTTCCGCGAATCCAACAGGCTCCCCTCCCGTCACCTCTGCTCCCGCCCCTGATCCGAATGCCACCGCTTCCGCACCGCCACCGGCGCCCCGCGAATCGGCCAAAGGCAACTCCAATAGCGAAGAGACTGACAACAAGAAAGCAGCGCCAGCCGCCGAGGCGACCGAAACAGCTCCAGCTACGGCAAAGTCGAAGCCCGTTGCGAAACCCGCTCCGAAAGCTGCGTCGAAGCCAACCGATCCCGTCGTCATCGGGGAACGCTACCTCTACGGAAGCCAGGGGTTCCCGCAGAACTGCGAACGAGGGTTGCACTACGTCAAGCCCGCAGCCGACCACTCGAATCCCAAGGCGATGATTACCATGGGCGCGCTTTACGCCACTGGCCACTGTCTCTCGCGCGACCTCCCCACGGCTTACCGCTTCTTCGCACTGGCTTTGCGCGGCGACCCCGAGAACGCCGCCCTCCGCCAAAACACCGAACGCGTGTGGAAGCAGATGACTGCCGAAGAACGCAAGCAGGCCATCCGCATGACGCAGTAGCCGCATGACGTACTAGCAGCCCCTCGCCTCACCGGTTCGCCAAATGCAAAAACCGCTCTTAAATCTGTCATCCCGAGCAAGTGAGGCGTAAGCCGAACGCAGTCGAGGGACCTTGCGTTTCGCGTGACCGACGCACGGGAACGGCAATTGAAAATGACCACGCCCCCAGCCCGTGGTTCGGCGAACGCAGTACCCGTGCTCCCGGCGCGCGGTAGTTACCGATCGGCCGGCGTCGATTCGAGATAGCACGTTCGTGCCATTCCAACTTTTTCCAGCCCGATTTAGATTCGTCCTCGAGCAGCACTTGGGGGAGGGCTGTTTGGGCGAGCGTCCCAGAACTCTTTAGAGTTCGGGGCGTTTCGTCTTTTTGGGCGAAGGTTCGCCCGCCTCTGGGCTTCCCCACTCCTGAATTTTTCCCGCTCGACTTGTAAGCAAACCGCCATCCGGCCAATCACTTGGCTGCAATGCTATGCTGTTGCGCTCCATGCGCGATCTCTCCGAATTTGCGAAATTCTTCGGTCTGGCCTTCAGTGCCCTGCTGCCCGTCGTGAATCCCTTGGGCTCCGCGCTTGAATTCCTGGGATTGGTCGGCCCCGCTCCGAACGATGTGTACCGAAAACTGGCCCGCCAGGTTGCAATTCGTACGGCCCTGTTCTTTCTGGTGGTCGAGTTGGTCGGTACGGCCCTGCTCACTTTTTTTGGGATTTCCCTTCCGGTCGTGCAAGTCGCCGGCGGACTCGTGCTCGCCTCCATGGGCTGGAGCTTGCTCAATCAACAGGCAGTGCGCCCGAATCCGAACGCGGCCATTGTGACCCAGGCTAGCTACGGATCGCTCGAAGAAAAAGTTTTTTATCCGCTCACGTTTCCGGTCACCGTTGATCCGGGCTGTATCGTTGTCATGTTGACACTGAGCGCGCACGCGTCTGTAAAGAACCTGGGCGCCAACATCACCGCGCACACCGCCATCTTTGCGGCGGTAATTGTCCTCAGCCTGAGCGTTTTCGTATGCTATGCCTACGCTCCGAAAATCACCGAGCGAGTTTCTCCGCAAACCGCACACGGAATCCTCCGCATAGTTGCCTTCGTTCTGCTCTGTATTGGGGTGCAGATTTTATGGAACGGAATGCAGTCCCTGATAAGAATCGCCATGACCATGAAGTCTTGACGCGATCGCGTCGTTCAAAGCTCGGCGTCCTGCTTTTTTAGTGGACTGCCTGTGGACTGCCTCCGGTCATCGAACTCCGGTTATCATCGTCGAAAGATCATGGCACCGAATCCCATCCAGACTGCCCGCCTTACCCTGCGTTCCTATTCATCGGATGACATTCCTGACCTCGTCCGCCTCGCCGGAGCTCGTGAAGTCGCTGCCACCACTCTGCGCATCCCTCATCCCTATACCGAGCAGGACGCCAAAGGCTTTATAGAAACCTACGCGGAGAAAGCTGTTCCAGAAACGCGCTTCGCGATCGCGCTCACATCCGATGGCCAGCTTTGCGGAGGCATTGGTCTTAGTGTCGACGAACCTCATCAGCACGCCGAACTCGGCTACTGGCTGGGTGTTCCGTACTGGGGACAAGGCTATGCCACCGAGGCCGCGCGCGCGGTGATCCAGTACGGATTCGAAACACTAGGCCTGCGTCGCATCTACGCCTCGTACATTCCGCACAACGTCGCTTCCGGTCGCGTGCTGCAGAAAATCGGGATGCGCCGCGAAGGCCTGATGCGAAGCCACATCTGCAAGTGGGGAGAGTTTCACGACCTGGAATGTTATGGGATGTTGAAGACCGACTCGCGATAGGCGCTACGGATTTACCTTCAAAGACGCCGACACCGTTCCGATCCTCCCGCTCAATCGGTCGCGAACCACGAACCGCACCCTGTACTCGCCGGGAGCAACCGTGAGTGCTCCGCGATAATCCGTTCCCTTGTTTCGGAAGCGCTCGTAGGTTTCCGGCTTGAAGTGGCCTTCCATGGTTTGCTCAATGTCACCGGCAGGAGCTCCCGCCGGCGTTCGTGCCGTTGCCCAGAAATCAATCGCGAAGCGATTGCGGTCGGACTCGTCGACCTGCGCAAATCCGGCCGGCATGGTGAGCGTGAAGATCGCTTTCTTCTTCCCCGCCTCGGGCGCCGGCAGGGTCTCCTGCCACTTGGCGGTGATCGCGATCGCCGTGAACTCGAGCGGTGAATCAAGCGCGGCCTGCATCGAGTCCGGAGACTTATCCTCTGTCTTCGTGGACGGCAACTTCAGAAAGAAACCGGTCCGCGCCAGCACCTGCACGCCATCGCGGTGCACCTTGACGTGCAGCTTCTTCCAGCCTTCGCTCTTGTTTTCGCCATGAAGGTAGTAGCCAAGCATGTAGTAACTGGAACTGTCCTCAACGGCCTGACGCATCGCGCTCGCCAAGCCATTCTGATTGAGATATGCCCTCCCCGACGTTGCCTTTGCGAATGCCTCGAAGGTTGCGTTGGTTTCGGCATGCAGCCACTGCCCGTGCGTGAACGGATCAGGAAGAGGCTTTTTCACGGGCGCCGTCGCGGGTCCGGGCAAGTCTCCCAGGCCGTGAACGTCGACCGGGTAGACGCTCATCTGCGCGCGATTCAACGCCGCCCAGGTCTTCTCGTAGAGCGGCTGCATATTCGCCGGAGTATCGACGGGCGCCAACCCTTCCTTCAACGCCATGGTTTCTTCGTTCAAAGCGAAAGGAAATCCACCGCTAGCCCATACCAGAGTTTTTCGTCCGGGATATCCCGCATAGGCCTGCGCCACCTGCTCCATCGACTGCAGCGTGAGGGTGACCACCTGCCTGCGCTCAAACGAGAGCGCCGCTTGCTCGCCGGCGACCTGAAATTCTCCGAAGCTCTGCAAAATCTTGGACAGCTTGTCGGTCCCATTTGTCAGGAACGCTTCCGAAGGGTCTTCCGTGACCGGGGTCTGGCTGCGCTGCACGCTGTTCAATGCCTTGGTCAGTTCTCGCGGATCACGTGTGAAATGATGAATCAGCTTCACGCCCGTGCGGTTGAGCGCGAGCAGAGACATCGGATGTCCAGCGTTTGCAGGGTCCGACAGATACTTCACGACCTTATCCTTCGCATTTACCTGGTCAGGAACCGGCGTGTTCAGCATGTCGATCAGGACGATCGTCAGCTGGCGGTTACTGGAATCATCGCTGCGTACATTGCTGAACTGATCAGACGGCAACGTGATCGGTGCTTGCACGGCACTTGTCGGTTGAACCTCTTCAAAAACAGAAACCGGCTGCTCGACCCCCTCCTCGTACACCGTGAAATCCTCCTTCTTCAGGCCATGCACGTGCGACCCGAAGTTGTCGGTCACGATGACCGGGACGGACACGAGTTCTGCGCGGGATGTCAGCGTAGCGGCGGGTTCGGAAGGATTCTGTGCTCCGTCGGTAGACACTGCGAGCCCCAACCCGCAAGCGAGGATCACCACCAACGAACATTCTCCCGAAGCCACTCCATGGCGCGCGCAAGTCTATAACGAATCCGCTAGGTTTTGGATAGGAAGACAGCAAGCGGGTGCCCTATCCTGGCGCACCTTTTGCGCTATAGCCTTGCCCTGAGCGCAGTCGGAGGGGTGGGATTCCACAACTGTCCGTCCCTTAGGTTTCTCTTCGCGTCCTTCGTGAGTTTTTCTTAGCGACCTTAGCGGTCAAAAGCTTTGCCCGGGCAAACTCACCCGTACAACTCGGTCAGTAGCTCGTAAGCCCGCCGCAAATGCGGGATCACGATGCTTCCGCCCACGACGAGCGCGACATTGAGCGACTCTTCCTGCTCCGGCCGCGTCGCACCAACCGGTACGACTGGATGATGTGATAGTAAATGCAGTCATCACAACGCAGCCCCGCCGAAACGACCAGTCCCATCAACTCCTTGAATTTCGCGGGAATCGCGCCCTCGAGATAAGTGTTGTGATCGATGTTGTAGAACCGCTTGACCAGGAAATTGTCGGCTTTATCAACGTTCACATTCAGACGGGTGCGCGTTTCCAGAAATCTCCGCGCGATCTCGCTCTTGTCCGCAACTTGGTGTTCAGTGAAGAGGTAGGTGGGTTCTTTCCTTTCGATGTTCATGGTTGAACAGCCTAGCAAAAAGCAACAGGACGGGCGTGTGGGTCGGAGACTCCTGTCCAACAGACGTTCGCAGATCCGGCGGACAAGAGTGTCCGCCCCACACTGTTCGACGTGGAGTCTCTTGATTCCCGTCCTTTCCCTCCTCACCCGCTTAGCGGTATATTCTCACCCGGTTTCCTATTCCGGAGGCACTTCATGGCTACCGATACCCGGGCCGAAGCTAAGGTCAAAAGCTTCGGCGTCAATCTGGAAAGCGATCTCGCCCTCGAATTTCTGCGTGTCGTCGAAAAGGCCGCCATCGCTTCCGCGCGCACCATGGGACAGGGCGACCGTCCGCAAGCCGACCAGGTCGCCACAGAGGCCATGCGCCAGACCATGGACACAGTACCCATGCGCGGCAACATCGTGATCGGAGAAGGCGAACGCGATGAAGCGCCCATGCTCTACATCGGCGAAAGAGTGGGCGCCGACTTTCCCGACGGCCGCCAGGTCCCTGAAGTCGATATCGCCGTCGATCCTCTCGAAGGCACCAACCTGTGCGCCACTGGCGCGCCCGGCGCCATCACCGTGCTGGCCGCATCCGAAAAAGGCGGCCTGCTGCACGCGCCCGACTGCTACATGGAAAAAATAGTTGTCGGTCCCTCCTGCAAACACGCCGTCGATCTCGACGCGCCTGTGGCTGACAACCTGAAGAACATCGCCCGCCGTCTGCAACGCGGAGTCGATGACTTGGTCGTGATCGTCCTCGATCGTCCGCGCCATGAAAAACTCATTGCCGACATTCGCAAAGCCGGCGCGCGCATCAAGTTGATCGGCGACGGTGACCTCTCCGCAGGAATTGCAGCGGCCGTGATCGGCACGGGCGTGCATTGCGTGATGGGCTCCGGCGGCGCACCCGAAGGCGTGATCACCGCCGCCGCCATCCGCTGCCTCAACGGGTACATGCTTGGCCGTCTAGTCATCAACAAGCCCGAACTCGAAGAGCGCATCGCGAAGATGGGCATCAAAGACAAGAACCGAATCTACGAAGCTCAGGACCTCGCTCCCGGCAACCAGATGATCTTCGCTGCCACCGGCGTCACCGACGGCTCCCTGATGAAAGGCGTCCGCTTCTTCGGGGAGGGTATCCGCACATCTTCCGTCATCATGACGCTGAAGACGGGAAGAGTCCGCTTCATTGACAGCATCCACCTGGAGAAAGGCGCAGACGTGAAAGTGAGGTTCAGCTAATCACGCAGACCAAGCATGCGATCTTTCTCAAAATTGTCATTCTGAGCGAAGTGAGGCGCCAGCCGAACGTAGTCGAAGAACCCCGCGTTCGCCTGCAGCTTCGCGACTTTGTATAAATTCTTGGCACGGCCCTATGTGAACGCCATATGCATGAAGTTCTACCGTAGGACAACAAAAACTTTTCGGCAGTCCCGGGTAACCTGGATCAACCCCGCGGCATCCGACCACAAAAATATCACTATGCCTTCGGCGTTAGCGGCGTCGGCTCCGGCGCTGGAATTGCCGCTGCCGGTTCGTTCTCCGTGACTCCCTCATCCGGCGCAATTACGAAGATGACTTTCGATGAAGATATTGGAGGTCTGGCACAACCGCTGGACACAACCAGCACGGCAACGATTACCAGCGTTTCTTCAAAAACCGGGCGTGCCTTATTCCAATTCACGTCGACAACTTCACCATTCGCACCCACGGGCATGGCTCTTTACATCGTGAATTCCAGCGAGATTCTGCTCACGAGCCTCGAGCCGCCAACCATAGGCATCCCGACCGGAACGCCAGGTGCTCTCTATAGTGGCCGCGCCATCGTTTCCGCCGCGAGTTCCCAGTCGCTAGCCGGCAACTTCGTCCTGCATGCGAATGGTCTCACCTGTACCGGACCCTCGGGGTGTGCAGGCTTGGGTGTGGTCACGCTGACGTCGACCAACACCACCACCGGGACCACGGCCGGAACGCTCGTGACCTATAGCCCGTTGCAGGGTGTACTGAGCGGCAGCCTTGCCGGCGGGACTTACACGGTCGATGCCGCCAGCGGTCGCGTCACTATCAGCCCCAGCGGGCTCGCCCCCTTGCCGGTGTTCTACCTGGCGGCGCCCACGACGGCCACTGAAAGTATCCACGCCTTCGGCATCGGTTCCGATGCAACCGCGTCGTTCGAGCTCCTGGAACCGGGTGCACCCGCGAACGTCACCACCGCGTCCTTGGCCGGCAACTACTTCTTTTGCGATGAACTGGCGCGCGATGAAACTGTGGTTAGCCGCGTCGGCACCGTGAAAATCAGCGCCACCGGTGTCGCGACCGGCACCGAAGACGACAGTGCGACGGCCGGCTTGTCGACCAAGGCGGTCAACTACACTGTCACCATCGATAACGCGGACGGCCCCGGCACCGGCAACGTCGGCGCCAACACCTTCGCCATCACCAACGGAACCAAGCTGTTCTTTTTCCAGGAGACAGGCCCCGCAAGCATTACGGTGGTGGAGCACCAGTAAGCAGGAGGATAGCTCTAGCTGCATCTCGGTATTGATCGATGTCCCGATGGTGACAGGGTCATCCTGAGCGAAGTGAGGCTATAGTCGAACGACCCCGCGACCGCTAGCGATACCACGAGCACTGCGAGTTTCTTGGCCACGCATGCAAGTCCCCCAGCTTGCGAACGGGCGGGACACTTGTCGCTCCACACCAACTATTTCAAGTACACCGAATCCTTTTTCAACTCCTCGGGAATCTTCGGGAACGGCGGGAACTCCTGAGAAAATCCCTTCAACAGGTGCGCGCACTCTTCCGAGCGCCGCGTCCCGTCATGCACCGCGATCTTGTGAGGATTCCCCTCCGAATACCCCTCCCACAGCGACACGCCGGCATACGCGCCGTCTTTGCGCAGAATGTAATACGTCATATCCAGAAAGCGCAGCCGGGTCATGTCTCCGTTGTAATTGCGCACGATGCGCTTGAGCGCGTCCATCCCCGCTTCCTGCGGCGACATGCCGTGCCGCATGTTCTCGACGATGGTGTGTGCGCCCGCCACCTTGATGTTTTCTTCTCCGCTCCCGGTCGCGCCCGCCGAGCCCACGTCCTGATCGGTGTAGCACCCGGCGCCGATCACCGGCGAATCTCCGCAACGCCCGGGCAGCTTGAAGGCGAGGCCGCTGGTGCTCGTAATGCCTGACATCTCACCCTTATCATTCAAAGCCGAGCAATGAATCGTTCCAGTGGGCGGAAAGATCGCGCGTCGCGCCGCCGCAAGCCGAAAGTCGGGCTCAATCCCCAATTCCTCCGCTCGCGCCACCAATCTCTCGACACGATCCTGCAGCAACTCCGACTGAGGCTTGCGTTCGAAATCCTTTGCATCGGGCGCCTGCCACTTCGGGTCCGCCAGCCCCGGCCCCCACCAGTCGCCGGTCGAGTGATATTCCTTCCACAGCATCCAGACCTTGCGCGAGCGCTCGGTCAGCAGGTTCTCGCGCGGAAACCCCATGGCCACCGCAAACCGCTCGGCACCTTCGCCGACGAGCATCACGTGCCCGGTATGATCCATTACGGCTTTCGATACTTTGGAAACATTCTTTATATTGCGAACCCCGCCCACCGAACCCGCACGCCGCGTTGGTCCATGCATGCAGCACGCATCGAGTTCCACCACGCCCTCTTCATTTGGCAGGCCACCCAACCCGACCGAGTCGTCGTTCGGATCGTCTTCCGGCCCAGTCACCACCAAGATCGCCGAGTCCAGCGTGTCGCCGCCTTTGCTCAAATGTTCAAATGCCCGGTCGAGGTAAGCGAAGCCGTTGTTCGCGCTGACAATTATGGGACGCTTGCCGGGAGCAGCCTTTCCTTGCGGAGTGGCGTCAGGAACGGTCAACGCCTTCTTCGCAGATTCAAGACCCTCGGCCTCAAACCCGAGCGCAAGCGACCCCATTGCGGTCGTCGCCAGAAAATCACGGCGGGAGAAACTCATTCGCTTCCTCCGAACATTTCCGTGGATCCAAAAGATTCGCTCCCCGAAAGACTCCAACCCGCGGGAGCAGGTCCGTCGAACTTGGTCACAACACTGTTACAGCCATGTCTATTACTGATGGCTTCAAGTGCTTTGCGGAAAGTTGTGGTCTCGTCATCTTTGCTTGCTATCAGAAAAGGCAGATGTTCTGCTTGATCCATAATGTCCACGAGGTTTAGAACCTCATTTGATCCGCCGCTATTTGCACCACGATATGCAAGCTGCCTTGCGCAAATCAAAACACCTTGCAAAGCGAACAGTGCACTATCAAGTTTCTCTTTTCTTATCATGTGAATCCTACGTCCGAAGCCTTGTAGCCTTTCGTCGTAACCCGAATCGGCTGACAACTGGATCAAACCTTATGCGTGCCAATCCATCGATCCCTAATCCGTGTCGAACCGCTGTTCCTTAAACGGATCGCCATACATGTGATACCCATTGCGCTCCCAGAACCCAGCTTCGTCGTGGTCGAGAAACTCAATTCCCCGCACCCACTTCACCGACTTCCATGCATACAGGTGCGGCACGATCAATCGCAGCGGATATCCGTGGTCCACCGATAGCGGCTCTCCATCATGATGCGTCGCAAACAGCACTTCTTCCCGATCAAGATCTGCTAAAGGCACATTGGCCGCGTATCCCTGCTCGGCATGCACCAGAACGTGACTCGCACCCGCCTTCAGCTTCACGTGCCCCAGCACCTCGCGAAAACGTACACCTTCCCAATCGTTGTCGAAACGGCTCCAGCGCGTTACGCAATGAAAGTCGCTATGCCGCTTCACCTTGGGAAGTGCATTGAACTCAGCCCACGTCCACCGCACCGGAACATCGACCATTCCATACACGCGGAAGTCCCATCGCTCGGGATCAAACCGCGGTACGGAGCCATAATGCAGAACCGGCCACTTCAACGTGAGCGACTGTCCCGGAGGCAGCCGCCCCTCGGCCTTCATCTTCTGTTCCAGCGCCTTGCGCTCGTTTCCCTCAAATAGCATCGTGCACTCTGCGAATCTCGGGACGCATTGTGGCCTTTCAAGCCACTGGTCCACAACTACGCAGCCGCGCCACTCTGCAATCTAAAAATCTCGGATAAGTCTCCGCCACATTGACATCCATCAATTTCCGTTCTATTTCTAAACCATGACTACCCAGGACCAGGGTTTCCAGCGCCTGCTGCACGCCATCGCCGACCCGACGCGCCGCAAGATTCTACAGACTCTCAAGCTCAAGAACGCGTGCTCGCTCGGCAAGGAAACCGGCTTGTGCGCCTGCGATATCGAGGAGCGCATCCACCTCTCGCAGCCGACCATCTCGCACCACATGGCGATCCTGCAGAAGGCCGGCCTCGTTGAAACGCAGAAGGAAGGTCACTGGAGATGGTACCAGCGCAATGAACGCGCCATTCGACAATTCGCCAAGACGTTGCGCGAGGCCCTCTGATTCCTCGTCTAGCCATCATTGTCCCGGTCGCAAAATCAACTGATCCGCCGGCGTCATCACCCGCGAACGGATCAGCAGCGTGCTCACGAGCGAAGTCAGCCCCGAAGACGCAAAGATCATCGCCAGCAGGACGAACTGGTAGATCGCTGCATACACCGGCCGCGCCCCCGACAACAGCATGCCCGCCATCAATCCCGGAATCCACACGATCCCCAGAGACCGCAGCGAATCAATAGCCGGAATCAGACTAGCCTCAAACGATACCTGCACATAGGGCGACACGCTGGTCTTTCCATCGGCGCCGAGCGCCAGTGCAGTCTCGATCTCGCCCACGTGCGCCAGCACGTCTGACCGAAAGCGATTCAATGCCAGCCCATTGGTGTTCATCGCATTCGCAATCATCATGCTGCCGATCGGCACCAGTGATGTAATGGGTGTGTCGATCACGCCCAGCAATGTCATGATCGCGATCATCAACCCGGCGCCACATGCAATCGCCCACGTCGAGACCTCGAACGCCCCGGGCATGCCCTTCGCCCGCTTCGCCGAAGTCGCACCTGCGGCGACGATCATCGCGGTCAGCAGGAACACGCTCGTCCAACTCGGTCCTCGCAGCAACAGCAGCAGAATCGAGCCGACGGCTACAATCTGCACCAGCCCTCGCACCATCGCGATCGCCAGATCTTTTTCGAGATGGATTCCCCGCCGCCCCGCCATAATGACAATCACCAAAGCAGCCAGGGCTGCGGCCGCGGCCTGCGCTAATCCCAGTTGCAGTTGCCCATGAAACAGCGCTTTAAGCACGAAGCACCTCCGAGGCTAGTCCGCTGCGTACGATCCGGCCACTCTCCAGGAGCATGACTCGCTGACCCAGCCGCGCCGCCTGTCCCGCATCATGCGTCACCAGCACGCACGCTACCCCCTGCCTTTGACCAATGCCCTGAATCACCGTTTCCACTTCGCGCTTCGCTTCTTCATCGAGTGCCGACGTCGGCTCATCCAGCAACAACGCCTCCGGGGAGTTCGCCAGGGCTCGTGCGAAGGAAACGCGCTGCGCTTCGCCGCCCGACAGATTGGCCACATTCCGCGTCTCGAACCCGCCCAGCAAAACGCCCGCCAGCAAGTCTTCCACCACGCGAGTGCTTAACTCGGCTCCGCGCTGGCGGGGTCCAAACTGCAGATTGTCTGCAACGGTTCCAGGAAACAAGAACGGGCGCTGCATCACCATGCCTATCCGGCACCGTAGTTCGCGCGGCGCCATCAGCCGGTAGTCGGTGCCGTCCAAATAAACCGTGCCGCTGGTTGGTTCATCCAGGCGATTCAAGAGGCGCAGCAACGAAGACTTCCCTGACCCGCTCGGTCCGACGATGGCCACCGTCTCACCCTTCAGCACCCCAAAGCTGGCATCGGCAACCAGCACCTTTCCTGGGACACTCCGGCCCAGGCTTTCTGCGCGTAAAACCGGCAATTGCGGATTTGAATTCAAGACTGATCCCTTGGCGGCTGATGTTCAGCCTTACGAAACATCACGAAGCTTGAAGATTGTCTCAAACGAATACGTTTCTCGCTGGAAGCCGACGCGTTGTGGAAATTGCATTCCCCGTCGCCGAACATTCACACACTTTTCATTCGCTTCGCGCGCACGACATATTTAAAGGCGCGAGCTCTTTCTCTCTATTTCTAGATCGCCGATGCCCGTCGCCGTTTCTCCCAACCTCCAAGTCGCAAGGCTGCCGCAAGGCAAGCGGCTCGCAATTCGTCGGCGTGCTTGCGATCGAGGAGTGTTCTCGCCACCACCATCCCGCCGATACTGAGAGCAGCAATAACTTGTGCCGTAGCGCGATCATGACCGTTCTTCTCCAGCAGACTCCGCTCCAGCACGCTCACCATCGCCCTGAACACAGTTTCGAAAGGCGCCGCGCAGCCACCCCACTGCGCGCAACGTCGGTCGGCAGAGCCACCATCGGGCAGGAGTTCTCAACGTCTTCATAGTGCTGCCGCGACAGGTAGGCACTCACCACTTGCCCGCCCACATCAGTTGCCGACAGATCCACATGCACGCCTTCCCAGCAGTTCTTCCATTCCGGATTCGTAAAGAAGCAATCCATTACCTCCGCGTACAGATTGCTCTTGCTCTTGAAGTACTTGTAGAAGCCGCCATGCGTCAGGCCCGCGCCCTTCATGATCTCGGCGATCGACACAACCTCGAACCCACGCCGATTGAACAGGCGGCGCGCGCTGTCGATGATCTTCTTCTTCACTTCCCTGCGATGACTCGGCGGATAAGGCATAGGTTGCTCCCCATCGAACCCCAACAAATTTTAGCCATCCAGAACCTTTGCGACGCAGTGCCGGACAATATTATCTTGAACATCTTTTGTAAGGCTGTTTCTATGGCCTACGCCGCGCCGCTCTCGAAGGTTCCGGCGGCCGCCGCGGAGGAGAAATGACCGTCCTGATCGATGCTGTTTCGCGCCTGAATCGCCGGCAATGGATGCGGGGAGCCACCCTCGCCGCTGGAACGCTGGTCCTGCATCCAACGCAGCCCGTTGCGGCCACTGGCGAAGGCCTGTCTCACACCGCCGAAGCCATCCACCAGGAAGTCAGCTTCTCATCCAGCCCGAAGCGACTCTACGAGACCCTGATGAGCGCCGAACAATTCCAGAAAGTCATCTTGCTCAGCGTGGCGAGAACTCAGGTCGATGTCACCTCCAGGCCCGCAGAAATCAGCCGCGAACCAGGCGGAACCTTCGTGATCTTCGGCAGCTACATTTCGGGCAGACACATCGAACTCGTACCCAACCAGCGCATCGTGCAGGCCTGGCACGAAAAAGATTGGGCTCCCGGCGTCTATTCCATCGCCAGATTCGAACTGCACGAGGCCGGCACGGGAACGAAGTTGCTGTTCGACCACACCGGTTTTCCGGCAGGCGCCGGCGACCATCTCTCCATCGGTTGGAAAATCAATTATTGGGAGCCGCTCGCCAAGTTTCTGGGGGAGCGCCCCTGAACATCTGGTGATGAACTGATAGACGGAGAGCCCTGATCTAGTAGCTTAGTCGAGTCTAAAGCGCGGATAACCAAACAGTCGTCTCACTAAAATTGTCATCCTGAGCGGAGTGAGGCGCCAGCCGAACGCAGTCGAAGGACCTGCTGTTCGTGAGCAGCGCCACGACCTTCGACTCGTTTCCACGAAAGCTTTCAGCGCTTCGACATGTGATGAATCTCGCCTGCCCCTTTCCCCATCGCAGCACCAACGCATCCTCCCCACGATTCGGGGAACCTCCGCGCCCTCTTCCGTGTCTGAGGATATAAGCGCCGCGCCGGGCCACTCTCGCACAGGGCTGGGAGACGACCAATGTACCGCCGATATTTCTTCACCTTGCTGCTCGCTCTGTTAGCTCGAAATGCCTCCGCCCAGAGCACCCTGCACAACGATCCACCACCTCAGTCAGCGCGGCAAGCATTGGTCGAAATGTTACGGGCAACCACGGCTGATGCCTTCGCAAAGCATCTTCCGGTCAGCACGGTTGCTCTCCTTAAAAAGGGTACGCCCACCCTTCCTTTAGGCGAATTCGTAGGCATAGTTTCGGAACTGCATCGCGAAGGACAAAACATTGAGACTTTCGAGACCGGTCCTCTTCTCGTTCGCGCCCGAAACCCCGGAGCCGAGGAAACGATGGAACTGACGATCGAAAGCGACCTGGAAGGCGGTGACGAAGACGAATTGCAACTGGCCGTGCACATATATCGCGCGGGCCGGCTGGCTCCCCTGCCGTTTGTCCCAACCCTGACCTGCAAGATGAAAATGGACCAGAGGATCTGGCGACTCGACGAAGTAGTGGTCAACCTTCGCGTTCCCATCGGCGACGCCGACTTCCTGGAAGACTTAGGCAACCGCATGAGCAGGCAGGAACTCGAGAATCGGGAAAGGGCCGCTCTGCACCGGCTACGCGAGCTCGCAACGGCCGAGGGTTCCTATGCCGCCGCCTTTCAGAGCCTTGGATTTACATGCGTGCTCTCCGATCTCGGTGGTACAGGCGAAGGCGCGCCGTCGCCGCACGCCGCCCGCATGATCCAAAACCTCAGATCTCAAGAGGAGGCTTGGACAGGCTATAGATTTTCGGCCAGCGATGGCACGGGAGGCCCCGTCAATCATTTTCATATTGTGGCCGAACGCCTCGACACCGAACCGGGGTTGCGCGCTTTTTGCGTCGATGAGTCCGCGCTGGTCCGTTATTCCGAGGACGGCCAAGGATCAAGCTGCCTGCGCGAGGGCGAAACTCTACCCTGACGGCTCAGCGGCCGTCCGTTGCCCGCACGCTGGCCCGCAACTCTTCCACAATCTCCTCCGCCGCCCGTCGTGCCTCTTCGTGCTTGGTCACGTCGAACGAGATTGCGCCCACGCGTGCATGTCCGCCGCCGCCCCAGCGCTCGCAGACTTTCGCCAGATTTACCGTCGGCTCAGTGGGCGCCCACGGATTCGATCCCACCGACACCTTCACCCGAAAGCTGCTTTTGCTTAAACCAACACTGTAGATACTCTCCGGATATAAATAATAAGGAACAAACTTGTTGTACCCCTCGAGCTCCTGATCGGTGACGTCAAAGAAGATCGTGGCGTCTTTGCACTCCGCGCGCTCTTTCAATATGCCAATCGAGAGTTCGTGGCGTTTCAACAGGGGCGGCAGCAGCGGAGCGACGAACGGCTCTTCCAGAATTTCCGCCAACGATTTCGTCGCCAGCAACGGAATCAACTGCGGCACGAAATTTGAATCCGGCGCCGACTCGATCACCATGGTCAGTTTCATCGCCGGAGCCTTCATCTCGACCGCCGTCTTCGCGTCTTCGTAGAGTGCGCCGTCAATGATGTCGGTCCAGTGCACCAGCTCGGCTACCGACTTCGAGTTGAATCCGAAACGCTGTTCCGCCACCATCGCGATGAAGCTGGTGCACGACTTGAAGTCCGGATCATAAAACTTGCGATTGCCCTGATCCTGCTCGAAGTGTGCCGCGTCTTCCGGCGTCAGGAAGGCGCTCTCATGGTGATCGAACCACCAGGTAATCTTCGGCGAACTGGAGTACTTGAAGTCGACGATCGCATTCTCGTCCCCGTCAAACTGCCGCTCGTCGAACAGCGCCCCGGCCCGATGCAGTAAGCCGGTGAACTCGAACTGCACGTCGTTGCGGATGCGCTCGCGGTAAAAACGCGAGAACAAAGCCGCGGAAGAAGCGCCATCAAAGCACTTGTCGTGATAAAAGACCCGAACTCTCAATGCGATTCCTTCCCCAACCGCGAATCGTCACTCACGGCGAACTCCATTGAAGATGCCCCCAAGCGAAAAGCGTATAGGATTACGTCCCGCCCGCCATCTGTCAAGCAAAGAGAACGAATACGAGGAAACAAACGAAATAGTAAGCGGAGTGCTTTCTCCCGCGACAGAGAACTGTCGTTCAGCCTGCATATTCGTTGCTGTTCTTTGCGTCCTTCGCGGCAGTCCTCCTGCGACCTTTGCGGTTTAAGAGTGGTTCTCGCAAATGGCCGCGGACAAAGCTCCTAACCGCGAAGCAGGCCAAGAATTCTCAAAGAGCGCGAGGAAAAGCGCGCCTTCCTGATTTCATTTAACATTCGAGATCCTTTGCGCGCTTGGGGGCTCTTCTTGGCGTCCTTTGTGGTTAAAGGCTTTTGCCCTCCGAATACGTCAAAGACCGCGAAACCATCTTTGGATCGCGGCGGACAATTTTAGATTACAGATTTTAGATTTCAGATTTTGTGAATGTGCAGGCTGCCGTAAACTTGCCCTCCTCAATCTGAAATCTCAAATCTGGAATCTGAAATCTTTGACTCATGACCCAACCGCTCCGGCCGCGTCTAATCTCGCTTGGAGGCTTCATGTCTAAATCGCGCAGGCGATTTCTAAAAACCACGACGCTGGGAATTCTCGGCACCGCGGCTCTACAAAGCACTGGACAGACCGCCAGCAACCTTCCTCCTGGCGAGCCTCCCGCCTTCGGCACCGGCCCGGAAGTCGGCCCGGAAGTTTCGTCCGCCACCTTCGCCGAAGCCGAGAAACTCATGCAGGTGCAACTCACCGAAGCGGAACGCGACATGGCCGCCACCAGCTGGCGCCGCACCATGGCATCGCTCTACGAACGCCGCACCGGTCCGCGCAAGCTCGTGCTCGAATCCACGGTCGCCCCCGCCACGCGCTGGGACCCCGTGCTTCCCGGAATCAAGCTCACCCCCAAGCAGGACCGATTCGTCCGCAGCCACAGCGATCCCGGCCCGCTCCCCGTGAACGACGAAGATATCGCCTTCGCGTCCGTCACCCAGCTCTCGCAATGGATCGAGCACCGCAAGCTCACCTCCGAGCGCCTGACCAACGTCTATCTCGATCGTCTCGAGAAGTTTGATCCCCAGCTCCACTGCGTCATCACACTTACGCGCGACCTCGCTCTCAAGCAAGCCAGGCAAGCCGACACCGAAATCGACGCCGGCCACTATCGCGGACCACTCCACGGCATTCCCTGGGGAGGCAAAGACCTCCTCGACACAGCCGGCATCCCCACGACTTACGGCGCCGAACCCTTCCGCAACCGGATCCCTACCGAAGATGCCGTGGTCGTAAGGCGACTTCACCAGGCCGGCGCGGTACTCGTCGCCAAACTCAGCCTGGGCGCGCTGGCGCTCAACGACATATGGTTCGGCGGACAAACCATGAACCCTTGGATTCCCGACGCCGAAGGCTCGGGCGGCTCAAGCGCAGGTCCCGGCGCTGCAACGGCCGCAGGACTGGTTGGCTTCTCCATCGGCAGCGAAACCGGAGGCAGCATCATCGGGCCCAGCATGCGCTGCGGCGTCACCGGACTCCGCCCCACCTACGGCCGCGTCCCGCGCACCGGCGCGATGACCCTCTGCTGGACCCTCGACAAACTCGGCCCCATGACTCGCCACGTCGAAGATGCCATGCTCGTTCTAAAAGCCATCTCCGGGCCCGATCCCGGCGACCTCGCCAGCGTCCCGGGACACCTCGACTTCGACGCCGCGGCTCCAGTCAACCGTCTGCGCGTCGGCTACTTCCCGCAGTGGCTCGAGCAGAATCCCGCCACCCAGATCGATAAAGCCGCCGTCGAGCACGTGAAGAAACTCGGCATGACTCCCGTCGAAGTGCAGATCCCCAACTGGCCCTATGACTGCATGAATCTGATCTTGTTCGCCGAAGGCGCTGCCGCTTTCGAGGAACTCGGGCTTAGCGGCGGCATGAATCAACTGAAAGCCCAAGTCCCTGACGCGTGGCCGAACGTCTTCCGCGAAGCCCGCTTCCTCACCGCCGTCGACTTCGTGCAGGCCGACCGCATGCGCCGCAAAGTCGCGCAGGAAATGGAGAAGCTGTTCTCGCAGGTCGACCTGCTTCTCGTCCCATCGCTTCGCGACGAGATGCTCACCATCACCAACTTCACCGGCCACCCGTCGCTTACCCTGAAAGCAGGATTCATCCAAGTGAAGAAAGCCCGTAGCGACTGGGCGCCCGACACGAAGAACCCGGTCCCGACCTTCTCGACGCCGCGCCGTGTTCCGCACGGCGTGACGTTGATCGGTCGTCTCTTCGACGAAGGGACGATCGGCACAGTCGGCATCGCGCTAGAAAAAAGCTTCGGCGTGGTCGACCAGCGCCCACCCGGCTTCTAGTGCAGGCGAGAGCGTGGAGAAGTATGTGGGGCAGACACTCCTGTCCGCCTACTGCCAGGGAGACTTGTATCCTGCTGCAGTTGCACCCCGCCAACTCCATACGGCAATAGTGGGGACTAGTCTGGACAGGAAGCCCGCTGCCTAACTCCCCGCAGGAACCAAAACACAACCTGCGGGTCACATGCATTTAGGGACCATCATGGCGAGCACGCGGGGCACGCCTCGCCCCGAATACCGCCCAGCCCCTCTCTCGCAATGATGGGAGCCATTACGAGCGCAGCGACCGGGTCCGCCCACCACCAACCGGTCCACGCGTTCAAAATCAGTCCTATTAGAAGAATCGCCGAAAGGTAAACGCAGAAATCCGTCTGCTTGGAGTCAGCGTGCATGGCCGCACTTCCCAGAGCCGTGCCTACTCTTCGTTTGGCGCGCGCCAGCACCGGCATAACGACCAGCGACAAACAGGCAAGCACGATGCCGGCAATGCTTCGCGCGGGTGCCTGTCGTCCTATTAGATTCCCAATGGATTCATAAGAGATATAGGCAGCCAACACCAGGAAGCAGAACCCAACAATCCGCAAGGCCGTGCGCTCGTTGCGTTCGCGGTGCTCCATGTCCGCGTCCACGCGCATGCGCCAGAGCAGGACCACGCCAGAGGTGACCTCAATAAAACTGTCGATCCCAAACCCAACAAGAGATATGCTGCCGGCGACGACGCCGGCGATGACAGCGACCAGACCCTCCAGGCAGTTCCACCCAATGGTGAAATATTCGAGCCTTTCTCCGCGGGCGGCCAGTGCCGCTCGCTCCACAACGATTTCTTTCGCCATACTTTTGCCTGCTCTAAAAAGCGGCCTTTCGTTCGAAGTATCCCACATGCCTGGCGCAGCAAAGCGATCGAAGCACGATCAGGAACTCACGGCTCCACGTCTCGATGTCCCAACGAAGGAGTTCACCATGCCAGTCTCAGTCTTTGTCGGAACCAGCGTCGACGGCTTCATTGCGCGACCCGACGGCGCGCTCGACTTTCTGCCGCCGGGCGGCGGCGAACCGCACGGCTACGACGAATTCATTGCCACCGTCGACGCGATCGTCATCGGCCGTAAGACCTTCGAGACCGTTCTGGCCATGGAGAACTGGCCCTATGGCGAGAAGCGCGTTGTGGTCCTGAGCAGCCGACCCGTCGATCTATCCAAAGCGGGTGGAGTCGTGGAGCATACGGGCGGCGCTCCGGCAGAAATTGTTTCCAGGCTGGCCGCGAGCGGCGCTCACCATCTCTACGTCGACGGAGGAATCACCGTGCAAGGCTTCCTGCGCGCCGGACTGGTCCAACACCTCGTGATCACGCGCGTCCCCGTGCTCATTGGAGAAGGAATCCCGCTCTTCGGCGCTCTGCCTCACGACATTCGGCTCCAGCACGTAGTCACGCGCCACTACGCCAGTGGCCTGGTGCAAAGCGAATACCAGATCGCCACCTAGCTTCGATAGCCGGCCGCCCCATGCTGGCGCGCCCTTTGCGCTAGAGCCTGCCCTGAGCGCAGTGGAAGGGGTGGGATTTCACCGCCCCCTCAAAGTTGGGATGTTCGAAATATCGCACATGCATAGCAGCCACGCGGGCCTTGATAAAATATCACCTTAGATTTATTCTAATGTTTCATGCAAGCCGAGGAGATCAGACAGTCCCTGGAGGGCTCCGGGTTGCGGTGTACGCCGCAGCGCTACGCCGTGATGTCATTCCTGATGGAGTGCCACCGTCATCCCACCGCTGCCGAGATCTTCGAAGCCGTGAATCGAATGGATCCGCGCTCCTCGAGAGCCACAACTTACAACAATCTCCGCGACCTGGTGCAAGCAGGCTTAGTGCGGGAAGTCGCCGTCGAGGGCCGCGCGGCGCGCTTCGACGCGAAGGGCACGCAGCATCACCACTTCATTTGCGACCACTGCGGCAACGTTGAAGATATCGAGTGGTACAAAGTCCCCCGGCCGGCTTCGAGCTCGCTGGGAAAACGCGTTCTTCGCGAATGTGAACTGATATTTCGCGGCCTCTGCACGAAGTGCGCTCCACGTCACGCTTCCCGATAGGCGTGTTCGCAGAGCCTTATATAACACCCAACCGGCGTACGCTCACGCTGTCATTCCGAGTTCGTAGGTAGTCACAGCTATTTTGAATAATTCGAAGGAAGATACACACATGGAAAACAAAGCAGCAGGCACTGTGGACCCACATGCTCAGGCAACCCAGCAATCCACCGAAGGCAAATGCCCGTTTACGGGCGCAGCTTCTGGCCGCACGAACCGCGAGTGGTGGCCGAACCAATTGAACGTTCAAGTCCTTCACCAGCACTCTCACCTCTCCGATCCGATGGGTGAGCAGTTCGACTACGCGAAGGAATTCAAGACCCTCGACCTGAAGGCCGTCGTCAAAGATCTTCAGGCCCTGATGACCGACTCGCAGGAGTGGTGGCCAGCCGACTTCGGCCACTATGGCGGCCTTTTCATTCGTATGGCATGGCACAGCGCCGGCACATACCGTATCGGCGATGGCCGCGGTGGCGCCGGAGCCGGGCAGCAGCGTTTTGCTCCGTTGAATAGCTGGCCCGACAACGTGAACCTCGACAAGGCCCGCCGGTTGCTGTGGCCGATCAAGCAAAAATACGGCCGGAAGATCTCCTGGGCCGACCTCATGATTCTCGCCGGCAATGTCGCGCTTGAATCGATGGGCTTCAAGACATTTGGTTTCGGAGGCGGCCGTGCGGACGTGTGGGAACCCGAAGAAGACATCTTCTGGGGACCGGAAGGCAAGTGGCTAGCCGAGGAGCGTTACAGCGGCGATCGCGATCTTGCGAATCCGCTCGCTGCGGTGCAAATGGGTTTGATCTACGTCAATCCCGAAGGGCCGAATGGCAAGCCGGATCCCGTTGCGGCGGCCAAGGACATTCGCGAAACCTTCCATCGTATGGCGATGAACGACGAAGAAACCGTCGCCCTGATTGCCGGCGGCCATACCTTCGGCAAGACGCACGGCGCTGGCGATGCAGCCAACGTGGGCGCTGAGCCGGAGGCCGCCAGCCTCGAGGAACAAGGCCTGGGCTGGAAGAGCAAATTCCGTACCGGCAAAGCCGGGGACGCGATCGGCAGCGGTCTGGAAGTGATTTGGACCACGACGCCCACGAAGTGGAGCAATAACTTCTTCGAGAATCTTTTCAACTATGAGTGGGAGCTCACCAAGAGCCCAGCCGGCGCGCATCAGTGGCGACCGAAGAATGGCGCGGGGGCTGGCGTGATACCCGATGCGCACGATCCGTCAAAGCATCACGCGCCGTCCATGCTAACCACGGACCTTTCCCTGCGCTTCGATCCTGCTTACGAAAAGATTTCCCGGCGCTTCCTGGAGCACCCGGACCAGTTCGCCGATGCATTTGCACGCGCCTGGTACAAGCTGACCCACCGCGACATGGGCCCGATCGCGCGTTATCTCGGACCTCTCGTCCCGAAAGAGACCCTGCCCTGGCAAGATCCGATCCCCGCTGTGGACCATCCCTTGGTGTCGGAACAGGATGCCGCGGCTCTAAAGGCGAAGATCCTCGCCTCCGGCCTCCCCGTCTCCCAATTGGTCTCGACCGCTTGGGCGTCAGCTTCGACCTTCCGCGGCTCGGACAAGCGCGGCGGAGCCAACGGCGCGCGCATCCGCCTCGCGCCGCAAAAGGACTGGGCGGTCAACCAACCGGCTCAACTCGCGAAGGTGCTGCAAACGCTGGAAGGCATCCAAAAGGAGTTCAACAGCGCGCAGAAAAACGGCAGCAAGGGAAAGAAGGTTTCGCTGGCAGATCTCATTATCCTCGCCGGCGATGCCGCGATCGAGAAAGCCGCCAAGGCTGCCGGCTACGACGTGAAAATCCCGTTAATACCGGGGCGCATGGACGCGTCGCAAGAACACACCGACGTCGAGTCCTTCGAACCGCTCGAGCCCAAGGCAGATGGCTTCCGCAACTACCTCAACGGCAAGCAGCGCCTGTCGCCTGAGGAGATGTTGGTGGACCGGGCGCAATTGCTCAAGCTGACGGCGCCCGAGATGACGGTGCTGGTCGGTGGCCTGCGCGTCCTCGGCGCGAATGCCGGAAACTCCAAACACGGCGTCTTCACCAGGAAGCCCGAAACGCTGACGAACGACTTCTTCGTCAACCTGCTCGACATGGGTACGCAATGGCAGCCGTCGAATGAATCCAACGGCTCCGGAGCCGTGTACGAAGGGCGCGACCGCAAGACGAACGAACTCAAGTGGACCGCCACTCGTGTCGACCTCATCTTCGGTTCGCACTCGCAGCTGCGCGCGCTCGCCGAAGTCTACGGAAGCTCCGACGCGAAGGAAAAGTTCGTGAAGGACTTCGTGTCGGCGTGGACCAAGGTGATGAACCACGATCGCTTCGATGTCGCTGCCTGATGTTCGGGTAGTGCTTTTTCAAGCACAAAGGTCACAGCCGATCAGCTGTGGCCTTTGTGCTTTTGGCAAGACGGGCGTCCCGGACACCGCCGACAGGTCGTTCGTCTCAAAGTGATTCACTAATAGCTAAGTTATTGAAAGCACGTAGGGCCTCTGTAAGTAGCTGAAAACGACGCCGGCGACACTTCGTAAAACGCTTACTAGGCCTGCTTGCAGCCCTGTAGAGCGCCAGCCAGGGGCGGAGTGATGGTTCGGGGTCGGACGGGCTGCGAGAGACACCTATAAGTCATCCTGGCGCATAATGTATCTTTTAGTTAACGCGGCCGTGACGCTCGAACTAACGCTCGACTTGCTGTTCTGCGAACGATCCGACCCAGGGCAACGCGAACCACTCTCCCTGCAGTGCCTTGATGGAAAGCAGGAGCCAGGTGAAAAACAAAGCCAGGCTGATCAGGGTTCCGACCAGCAGCCACATAAACAGCCAGCCAAACATGGAAGCAAGCAAGCCGAGCAGAAGCATCACAATCGCGATCGCCCAGAAGAAAACACTCTGCAAGGCATGGAAGCGCACGAATTTTCGCCCTTGAAACTGCTTCACGAACAAAAACACCACGGCGGGAATGAAAGTGAAATACGCGAGTGCGCCCACCCAGCGATCATTCCAGTCTACGGGCGGTCCGGTGACGACCGGTTCCTCACGCGGCGGCCCTCCGGGCGCCGGCTGCACTGGCGCGAAAAAGTTCCCTTCCTTCACGGGCCGTCCGCATGCCGGACAGAACTCCGCGACATCCGGCATCGAGGCACCACAGTATCCACAAGCGATCGGCATAGGCAAATTCGAGCACGCAAACGTGTATCCAGATCAACTTCGATACGGTTCGTATCAGGGCGTGCCTTTAGGCACGCCGAAAAATCGTCAGCAGCGCGAACGGCTTTAGACGTTGCCTTCGGTCCAGAATGTGCAGCACCCAGCGGCTGAAGCCGCATTCTCTTGCTTGCTCATTGCGGCGCGCCTAAAGGCGCGCCCTGATACAACCCTGACGCAAACCCAGAGGCGCCCCTTCAATTACAGCTTCTGCTACACCACCCGGCCCGCGCCATTCTTTTTCTTCCGGCAATCCTCGCACACGCCGTAAATTTGAAACGAATGCCGCGTAGTCATGTAGTGATACTTGCGGCCAATATCCCGCTCGAGCTTGTCGACCTCGTTCGAGAAAAATTCCACCGAACTCCCACAATCGGTGCAGACCATGTGGTGATGGCTGCGGCGGTTGTACTGGTGCTCGTAACGGGAAATGCCGTCATGAAACGCCACTTCGCTCGCCAGGTGGCACTCGGCCAGCAGCTTCAGCGTGCGGTAGACGGTCGTGTGGCCGATCTTGGGATCTTTCTTTTTGACCAACCGGTGGAGCTCTTCGATCGACAGGTGCTCGCGCGTTTCCAGGAACGTGCGCAGAATCGTATCGCGCTGCGCAGTCTGTTTCAGGCCAACGCTTTTCAGGTGCTGATGGAGGATGTCCTGCGCCTCCCGCACCATTTCGGGGGAGATGGAAGGCTGGTCATCGATGCGCTTCTGCAGCATGGCTGGGGTTAGGGCGCTGGCTGACGGGACAAGCCAAATCGCGGATCTCGGCTCACTCTCTGCGTCCAACTCAGGATACCATCGGGCGATCTTCAAAAGACAGTCTTCGGTCCCTCAGTCGTCAGTCCTCAGCAAAAGCGGGAGTCTGTGCCCACGCCTGGTCTCGTTCCCTACAATGTCGCCGCAGAATGGAGAAATCTTGCTGAAGACTGGCGACTGGCGACTGACGACTGGTACCCTATCGCCCGTATGAGCTTCGAGCGCTTGGTCAGCTTCCTTTCTTTGGTCTGGTTTTTCGGCGGAGGGTTGTGGCTGCTCATTTCGCCCAACGGCTTCGTAAAATTCGCCTCGCTGGGCACGCGCCAGGGCCTGTTGCCGAGCCAGATCAATAAGGCGCGCATCCTGGGATGCGTCGGCCTGGTCATCGGCTTGATCATTATCCTGGAGCTCGCGAACGGCTACATTCGCTGAACGCGGAAAGCTCTGGTCCTTTGGGTTTGTCGCGACGTCCCGTAACACCCTACAATCGTTGACACACGCATGGCTACCTGGACTCCTGCTGCAACGGAAACGGCGGCACCGGCCCGCCGCCCACGACGTCGCATCTTCGGGCGCATCGTACTGGCGCTGCTCCTGCTTTTAGCTGGCGCAACCGCATATCTCTACTCCATCGCGCACTCGGCCCTGCCGCAGCTCGACGGCACAATCCATGTTTCCGGACTGACGGCCCCGGTCCGCGTCCTACGCGATGCGCACGGCGTACCCGATATCGAAGCCGCCGCTCTCGATGACCTTTTCTTCGCCCAGGGATACGTTACAGCCCAGGACCGCCTGTGGCAGATGGACGTTATTCGGCGCTTCGCGGCCGGGGAGATGTCCGAGTTGCTGGGTGCTTCCCTGCTCGAACACGACCGCGAACAGCGTATCCTGGGACTGCGCGATACCGCCCGCAAGGCGACCGAGGCGCTCTCTCCGCGCGACCGCGGGTATTTCGAAGCGTATGCGCGCGGCGTGAATGCGTTTCTAAACTCTCATCTCGAAAAGCTGCCCATCGAATTCCGTTTGATCGGCTACAAGCCTAAGCCGTGGCTGGTCGAGGACTCGCTCCTCATGGGCGCGCGCATGGTGCAGGACCTGAACCACGGCACGTATCAGAGTGCACTGGTGCGGGAAAAAATCCTGGCGCGGCTCGGCCCCGACCTCACTAGCGATCTGTTCGTGAATACTTCCTGGCGCGACCGGCCGCCCACCGGAAACGGCCGCCGCATCGACGACGAAGAGCGCCCTTCACGCAAGCAGAAAGACGACGACGATGACGACGACGAGATGGATTCCGGGTCGGACAGCAACGTGGCCCGGCTGCTCGCGTTGCCAGGCTCGCGCCCGATTGGCGAATTGGGTTATTCGACGGGCGGGGACGTCCGTCTCCCCATCGCTCCACTACGTCCTGAACTCATTCCGGGATCGAACAACTGGGTCGTCTCCGGCGAACACACCGTGACCGGCAAGCCGCTGCTTTCGAACGACATGCATCTCGGCCACCAGATGCCCAATCTCTGGTACGAGGCGCATCTCCATTGCGGTGACTATGACGTGATCGGCGTCACGCTGCCCGGCGTTCCGTTCGTGATAGTGGGCCACAACCAGCGCGTCGCATGGGGATTCACTAATGTTGGACCGACCGTCGAGGACCTATACGTCGAAATCGTGAATGATCAGGGCGCGTACCAGACCCCGAAGGGCTGGCTGCCCCTGGAGCACCGCAAGGAAATCATCCACGTAAAAGGACAGGCTGACGTCACCCTCGAGGTTGCCCTCACACGCCACGGGCCCATCATCACGGACCTGATTCCGGGCGAGACGCGCAAAATCGCGCTGCGCTGGACGCTTTACGATTCGCTCCACAATCCTTTTTTCGAAATAAACTCGGCGCAGAATTGGGATGAGTTTCGGAAAGCATTCGCACAATTGCCCGCGCCCGGGCAAAACGTCGTCTACGCCGACATCGACGGACACATCGGCTACCACACCACTGGCCACGTTCCCATCCGCGCCGCGGGCGACGGCAGCTTGCCCGTGAGCGGGGCCGACGATCAACACGAATGGAAGGGCTACATCCCGTTCGACAAGCTGCCCAGCGTGTACGATCCGCCGTCGGGCATCCTGGCGACCGCCAATTCCCGGATCTCTCCCGACAAGTATCCCTACAGCATCAGCACTGAATGGGATCCGCCGTGGCGCACGGATCGCATCTACCAGGTCCTGGAGTCGGGAAGGAAGTTTTCCGCGGCCGACATGCTCTCGCTGCAAACCGACGTATATTCGGCCTTCGATCGCTTCTGCGCCGAACGTTTTGTGTACGCGCTCGACCATGTGAAGAATCTATCGCCGCGCGCACAGCAGGCTCGCGACCTCATGCGCGACTGGGATGGCAGGCTCAGTATTGACTCGGCTGCAGCCACCATCGAGAATCGCGCGCAGTATGAGTTACGCCGCCTGTTGCTCGAACCGAAGCTCGGCCCCGCGCCGAAAGAGGCGTCGGACAGCCCCGGGCACGGACCTCCGCAGACTTTCAGCTGGAAAAGCTACCGCTGGTTCAGTTCGTCGATGTGGCTGGAAAACGTGCTCGCCAAACAGCCTCCCCGCTGGCTGCCGAACGGATATCCGAATTACGAGTCGCTGCTGGCCGCGGCCGTGGACGCGGCTGTCAACGAACCGGATGCACCGAAAGATCTGACCCAGTGGCGCTGGGGAACATTCGCGCCCATCGATATTGAACATCCGGTCTTAAACCGCCTGCCATTCGTGGGCCGCTGGACCGGCCCCGGCCTGCACGACCAGTCAGGCGGCAGCTCGACTATCAAGCAAGTCGGCCGCACGTTTGGTCCCTCCGAACGCTACACCGCCGACTTGGCCGACCTTGACCAATCCACGCTCAACACGGTCACAGGCCAGGGCGGAAACTTTCTAAGCCCCTACTACATGGACCAATGGCACGCCTGGTACGAAGGCACAACGTTTTCGCTTCCATTCTCCAAAACGGCGGTGGAGAAGGCGAGGGTGCACGAGATGGTGTTGGAGGCGGGTAAATAGGTCTCAGTGTCAGTCAAATCCTTATCAGGTTGACTCTCGCGGCGGATTAACACTGACAGTCGTGACGATCATCACATGTTAGACGCGAGGGCAAATCCTATGCTCGTCGTAGGAGACGATTTCATGAGCAGCAGTCACAAGGATCTGATTGTGTGGCAGCGTGCCATGCAATTGGTAGTGGACGTGTATCGTTCTACAAAATCGTTTCCCCGCGAGGAAACGTACGGCTTGATCTCGCAGATGCGGCGCGCCGCCATCCCGAGCAACATCGCTGAGGGCAAGGGCCGATACTCCCGAAAGGAACTGAGTCAATTTCTGCTGAATGCACGAGGATCGCTCTTAGAACTGGAAACTCAAATCGAGATCGCGCGAGCATTGTCATATCTTGCCGACAGAGACGTGGAGGCTTTGACCAGTCGCTCGTCGGAGGTCGGTCGATTACTAAACGGCATGCTCGACTACTTCAGACAACCGGCGCCGATCCACTAGCATCCGAGACCTGAGACCTGAGACCTGAGACCTGAGACCTGCCCTCAAA
>Ga0210406_10000473_pt1 | contig 54496 bp, 51 predicted proteins | sample IncBWC30MmetaG_FD_155454 | JGI IMG/M metagenome (GOLD analysis project Ga0210406, IMG submission 155454) | Forest soil microbial communities from Barre Woods Harvard Forest LTER site, Petersham, Massachusetts, United States - Inc-BW-C-30-M | ecosystem: Environmental > Terrestrial > Soil >...
GGGGGCGAATGGTTTCTGATGTGGCAGTCGCAAATATGGAATGGGCAGGAAGCGGCATTCCGAATGTTTACCATTGTCGGTGTGGTGTTTTTGGTTGTGGTGCAACGCGAGCCAACTCCCGATTAGTCGTGCCGGCTCAAACGGTCGATGCAACACCATCTGGTATAGCTGTTTTCAAAGGTGGTGTTTATGAAACAGGGAAGACGGTTTGGGCTTTCGGCGGAGCAGAAGAGCGACGTGTGGCGTCGTTGGAAGTCGGGCAGATGTTGCATGAGATCGGGCGCGCTTTTGGCAAGGACCATAACTCCATTCGTTGTTTGGTGTCGCGTCACGGTGGGATTGTTCCGGTTTCGAGCGAAGCGTCTTGCCCTCTCGCAAGTGGCGAAAGGAAGAGTGCAAATAACAGCGCAAATTGCGAACGTGCCGACACGAAGATAACTGTAGCCCTTTATTTGGACACGGAAAATTCTTAGTAGTTCCGCAGTGATGCACCCTCCAACCAGGAATCTATTCCGGCGAGTGCCTGATTGCGTCAGGCAGCATACCGAGCGTCGAGCCACTGCCGATGCGGCCAAATCGTGTCCGCCGGCTCCGGTATGCCGGGCAGGTCCGGATCCGGATCAGGCGGAGGCAGCTTAGGATCTCTGCGATCGGGCGGTAATCGCGGTTCGGGCGGTTGCGGCACGGGCGGCCGCGGATCGGGATTTGGAGACGGAGGAAATCCAATGCAGCTTTCCAGATGAGTTCGGATCAGTCTCAAGGCACACCTCAATTTCAGCTTGGAAGAGGCAGGCCATCGTCACAATACGGCTGATCCGGTAGAAAAATCGCAAACTGATCGCAGCTTGCTCTCTAAATGTTTTTCTCAATATGGATACGCAAAAACTCGTATGGTTAGAAGCCATGCCTCAAACGAAAATAGTCAGGTTGGCAGCAACAGTACAAGCAATACAGGGGTTCCAACTTGCGTATCGCTCAAATCGCGCCGCTGTATGAAAGTGTCCCACCACGGTTGTACGGAGGCACCGAGCGGGTAGTCTCTCATCTCACAGAACAACTCGTTATGCTGGGGCACGAAGTCACACTTTTCGCGAGCGGCGACTCTTTGACTTCGGCGCGCCTGATATCGCCGTGTTCGACCGCGCTTCGGCTAAGCTCGAAATGTGTCGATCCGTTGCCTCACCATATTATTTCCCTCGACCAGGTGGTGCGGCGCGCGGAACAGTTCGACCTGTTACATTTCCATACCGATTATTTTCACTTTCCGTTAAGCAAGAATCTGCAACTGCCGAGCATCACTACCTTGCACGGCAGGCTCGATATACCTGACCTGCAGCCGCTCTACCATTGTTTTTCCGATGTTCCAGTTGTTTCGATTTCAATTCATCAACGCCTGCCGCTGCCAGGAGCTAACTGGATTGCAAACATTCACCACGGACTGCCAGCCGATCGCTACAAACCGCGCTTCGCGCGCGGGGAATATTTGGCATTTCTGGGTCGAATCTCGCCTGAGAAACGTCCAGATCGCGCCATCGAGATTGCGCTGCGCTCGGGTATGAGACTTAAAATAGCCGCAAAAGTTGACCCGGTGGACCGCAACTATTTCGATACGAAGATCAAACCGTTGCTAAACGATCCCATGATCGAATTTATTGGCGAGATCGGCGATCTCGAAAAGAGCGAATTTTTGGGAAATGCTTACGCGTACCTTTTCCCAATTGACTGGCCGGAGCCCTTCGGGCTGACAATGATCGAAGCGATGGCATGTGGTACGCCGACGATCGCATTCCGTTGCGGGGCGGTGCCCGAAATTATCACCGACCGGGTGACCGGATTCATTGTGGATGATCTTGCGTCTGCAATTGATTGCGTTGCGCGGATACCGGAAATCGAACGTCGCACCTGCCGCGCGGTTTTCGAACAGCGCTTTACGGTCGAGCGAATGGCATCCGATTATGTTTCGTTGTACAGGCGGATTCTCGGGGAGGTTGACGAAGCCGAGTTGCTCGCCTACGAGCCCAGACCGCCTGCAATCCTTCAGTAACAGGAACCCGCATTGGGCGACATCATACGCATTAAGGGAAAGTACTACGTATTGGCGTCATCGGCGCTGGCGGACGACCGTACTCGTGTTTTGAAGTATGGTGACACGTTCGGCGTTTTCAACCGCGACGGCGACATCGAAGCCGCCGGACGAATGCAGCTCGGGCTGTTTCATACCGAAACGCGCCATCTCGACCGCATGACCGTTCGTCTGGATGGGCGAACGCCATTACTTCTCAGCTCCACGGTGCGCGACGACAACGCCTTCCTTTCCGTGGACCTGACCAACGTGGACATTGCCAGAGAAAAAGACGACGGCATTCCGCGCGGCACGCTGCACGTGTATCGCTCCATCTTTCTCGACGACGGCGTTTGCTATGAACAACTCCGACTGGCGAATTACGGCCTCGCCTTCATCGACGTTGGACTTTCGTTCGAGTTCGGCGCTGACTATGCCGACATTTTTGAAGTTCGGGGAACGCCTCGTCGGAAGAAGGGCCGCCTTCTGCCGGCAACGGTGCACACCGAGTCAGTGAAGTTGAGTTATTTGGGGCTGGACCAGATCACGCGAAGCACTTCAATCCATTTTTCACCGACTCCCGATTTGCTGACAGAAAAAACAGCAAGCTATCAGGTACGAATGAAGCCCAACGAAGAATCGGTGGTTCTGGTAACTGTTGCTTGCGAAAGAAGTTCGACCCACAAACTCGTGCAGCCGTACGCGGACGCCTTTGCTTCCAAGAACCTGCAATGCCGGCAGGACATTCTGGACGGCTGCAGGGTCAGGAGTTCGAATAAACAGTTCAATGAGTGGTTTACCCGTTCCGAAGCTGACTTGCGAATGTTGATCCAAGGGAATCCCGAGGGCGCGTATCCCTATGCAGGTGTTCCGTGGTTCAACACGGTATTCGGCCGCGACGGCATCGTCACCGCGCTGGAATGTTTATGGATCGCACCCTCCATCGCGGAAGGCGTGCTGAAGTATCTGGCGTCAACACAGGCTACCGACCTCATCCCCGAGCAGGACGCGGAGCCTGGAAAAATAGTGCATGAAGTTCGCCGCGGCGAGATGGCTGCCTTGAAAGAGGTACCGTTCGGACGATATTACGGGAGCGTCGATTCCACTCCTCTTTTTGTGCTTTTAGCGGGCGCGTACTTTCTTCGCACCAACAATCTCGGTTTCTTGAAGAGCATTTGGCCCAACGTCATCAAGGCACTTGACTGGATCGATCGTTACGGCGACCAAGATAAAGACGGCTTTGTCGAATACGCTCGCAAATCGGCGGACGGGCTTACTCAACAGGGATGGAAGGATTCAGGCGATTCGATATTTCACGCCGACGGAGGGCTGGCGGACGCGCCAATCGCTTTGTGTGAAGTACAAGGCTACGTGTTTGCCGCGAAGCTGACCGCAGCGCTGGTGGCGCGAGCCTTGGGCGAAACGGAATTTGCTGATACGTGGGAGCAACAGGCTTGCGAATTGCGAAAACGATTCGAATCACAATTTTGGAATGACAAATTGCGCAGCTATGTGCTGGCTCTGGATGGCAACAAGAAACAATGTCTGGTGCGCACGTCCAACGCCGGCCACGCATTACTATGCAGAATTGCCAGTCCCGAACGCGCGGCAATCACGGCGGAGACTCTGCTCAGCGAGCGCATGTTTTCCGGCTGGGGAGTGCGAACCGTCGCTTCCGGCGAATCCCGCTACAATCCCATGTCCTATCACAACGGATCCATCTGGCCCCATGACAACGCATTGGTCGCGCTAGGGCTTTCTCTTTACGGGCATCAGTCCAAAGTGTTGCAGATTTTTTCTGGCTTGTACGAAGCGAGCCACCATGTCGAACTCAGCCGTCTGCCGGAACTTTTCTGCGGTTTCCATAAGCGAGCTGATTCTTCTGGCCCGACTCTTTATCCGGTCGCGTGTTCTCCGCAGGCCTGGGCGGCAGGCAGCGTTTTCCTGTTGCTTAGAGCGGTTTTGGGAATCGAGATTCGCGCTCCGGAACGGACGATTCGATTCTCTAATCCGGTGCTTCCTGCCGGTCTTGACGAGTTGATCGTGGAAAATCTGCGCGTTGCGGACGCCGTTGTAGATTTGCTGTTTCGCCGCCATCCGGAAGGCGTTGGCGTCGAGGTATTGCGGCGTAGCGGAGACATCGAAGTCGTAAAATCGGTTTAATGATCTTTCTGGGCGCGTGGCAACTCATGTTCGTTCTCAGAAAATTTAACGGAAAGCATGTATTTCAATTCGCGCCACCCCCATTCATAAGAATGTGGGGAGAATTCGATTGAGCTTTCGCATTCTGGTAGTGGAGGACTCCGAAATAACCCGTCGCATGATTCGGGTAGTGCTGGAGGCCAGTGCCTGGACGATCTGCGGAGAGGCTGAAAACGGGCTCGCGGGAGTGAAGCAGTTTCAATCGTTGCGGCCCGACGTAGTCGTTCTCGACCTGACGATGCCCGATATTGACGGGCTCGAGGTCGCCCATCGCATGTCAAATCTTGACCCGCATGTGCCGCTGATTCTTTTTACGCTGTGCGATATGGAAGAGATTATGCCCGTCGCCCGCCGGGCCGGTGTTTATGCCACCGTCTCCAAGCACCGGGTGCTGGATTTGGTGCGAACGATAGAATCCGCAATGGAAGGTCGGCTGCTGTCAGCCTATCCGGTAAGTAAACAACAAGAGTGAGCTTCGCTTGCATGGCATTGTGTAGTTTTGCCTTGCGACCAGACCATGTCTTCTCAATCAGGGGGAGCGCATGCGACAAGAGCAAGCTTAAAATACAGCTTTCAGGGTATGTCTTATCTGTTCAATCACAGCTAATTATGAAAATCTATACTGCAGTCAGGAGAGCCCGGCTTATGCGGATTTTGATTGCGGACGACCATGATGTCGTTCGGACCGGTTTACGTCAGCTTCTGCTCGAGCGCCGAGGCTGGGAAGTTTGCGGCGAAGCCAAGACAGGGCGCGAAGCCGTGACCATGGCTCTTCAAGCCAAGCCGGACGTTGTTGTGATGGACATCGGAATGCCGGAGCTGAACGGTCTTGAAGCAGCACGGCAAATTCGCAAGAGCCTCCCAAATACGGAAATCGTAATATTGAGCCTGCACCTCTCCGACGAGCTGGTGTACGAAATAGTACAGGCTGGGGTTCGCGGATACGTTCTTAAGTCCGACGCCAATCGCGATCTTGTGAACGCGGTCGAAGCTTTGTCCATGCACCGCACGTTTTTCACTGCCAAAGTTTCCGAAATGATGCTGGACGGCTTTTGCAATCGCAAGCCCCGGGCCGGGCAGAATGGCGGAGTTCGCGATCGCCTGACCAGCCGGCAAAGAGAAATCGTGCAACTTCTCGCGGAAGGGAAGAGCAGCAAAGAAGTCGCCGTGGCCCTCAATATCAGTGTGAAGACCGCCGAGACGCATCGAGCCAACATCATGCGCAAACTGGAACTGCACTCCGTCAGCGAGTTGGTACGATACGCCGTAAAGAATCAGATCATTGAAGTATAAATTGTGGGCGAACTCGTGCGGCCTTGCTCTCCAGGTGCGCTTTCATCTTTCTGCGCGCCCTGAAGATTCTTGTCTTAACCGTTTGCAGCGCGATTCCTTGCGTGTGCGATAATTCTTTTTGCGTCCATCCCTCCACCGCATACAGAACAAAAACGTCACGGAGCGTTGGCGAAATGGATCTGACCGCCTTGAACGCCAATTCCCTGGCAATGCATTGCGCCTCGGGATTGATTCGCCGCGCCGAACTCTCGGTCGATCCCTGCGCAACTGACTCAGACGCGGAGTCCACGCGATCTTTTTCCGCCGCCGATGAGCGTAATTTCATCAGTGCCTCGTTAATCGTAATTCTCGTCAACCAGGTGGAGAGCAAAGCGTTCTCGTGGAACTGGCGCAAATGGGTGTAGGCCTTCACCAGCACGTTCTGAACGTTATCTTCGGCGTCAGCGGGGTTGCGCAGTATTCTGCGTGACGTGGCCAGAAGGCGAGCTGAATAGCGACGCGCCAGGTGATCGAAGGCTTCGCGGTCCCCTCTCCTGGCGCGGCGCAGAAGCTCTGTTTCGGAGTAAAGCGAATCTCGTGGCATGTTCACTGTCCTTCGAGGGCAATGGCGTGCGGTCCTCCCTAACACAATTACGCTGGTTCTCGATTCGAGGCCATACCCGTGACCCCTCGCAATGCCGGAGCCAATTCCTTACCTCGCCGAGAATTGCCGTTACCGAGTACCAGATTCGATTGAGATCCGCGGCTACGAGGGAATTTCAAGATCGGCGGTCGTACAGGTGTGCAAAGGTAAGCGCGTCCGAGGAAATACGCGTATTTGTTGCATTATCCTCAGCTTTTGATAGAATTCAGTCGTGTCGGCATACCGGAATCACCCTATTCCTTCTTCGAACCAAAAGATTTTCAATGCGAGGCATGAGAAACAACAAAAAGACCTGTCCACGATGTGGACTGGATTCTATTGTTCGCTCGCATCGGCGTCCTTTGGAAAAGATATTCTTGCGAGTGCTTCGATTAACTCCCTTTCGCTGCCAGAGCTGTAACACCAGATTCTACATGCGAGCGACGAGCCAGGACGGCTCGACATCTACAGTTTTATCCCGCACCTGAGTGGCCCTCGGATTTTTTTTCGAAATTGTCCTCGCGGGTCGGCGGGAAATCAACTCAGCTCGAATTCCGGACACTTCCGCAAACCCCGGCGCATCTGCGGCCTGCTCAACTTACATTTCCCAAGAAACCTGTATCGACTCTGTGACTTCTGTGCACCTGAAGTCAAAATTGGGCCCGGCCTAAACTCGCTGGGGAATTTCAACATCGGCCGTCGGTTTGCCCGCAAACCTTACCAGATATCTATACTTTGCCTACGCGAACACGAGTATGGATGGTTCCCTCGGACAAGAGCTACAAAGTATAGGCAGCGACTGACCTCCACAATCGGTTGGAGCCATGGGCGAGGCACAATGAATATCGGACCGTTTCTTGTGATCGCAATTGTGCTTCATCTTGCGTGGGCTGGCGGATTCATGTTTCACACCGCCAGCGCTTTGGTTCACCTGCTGCTCGTTCTCGCCGTACTTTCTTTGATTTTTCATTTCATTGCCGGGCACCGCACAGTATAGCCGTCGCCTACAGAAGGAAACGACTCCCATGAAAACTGAAACACATCCCCATAAGGGCGAAAGCAAGCGCGACTTCGAAGGGTTTCGCAAACGCCTGCTTGCCGAGTTGGAGATCCACAAGCAGCGCGTGGACCGTGCTCGAAATGAGTTGCCCGTGGACTCGGACCCAGACGACGACGCCGGCATAGCGTCGCGAAGTGCCTATCGCGAAGTTACTATGGGTAAACTCGAGCGCGATTTGCAAACCATCGTCGAGATCGAACGGGCGTTGCGGCGCCTGGATGAGGGACAGTACGCAACTTGCGTGGGCTGTCAATCGCGCATCCCGGATGCCCGGCTAAAAGCCATACCCTGGACCAGAACGTGCGTCGCATGCGCCGGCCGCAGCAATCCGTTCGCCGGCCCTCCATTCCGGCTCACCCCGAATCCCGCTCATTGACATGACGTCAGAACTCAGCCGGTCGCGGCCTGACCGGGAATGTCCCGGCCGCGCGCAGCGCCGTCATCGGCCTGAATGGCCCATTTGTGGTCGCATCTATTCGTGAGCGCCGGACGAAACCAACTCGCAGGGTCATGGCGCGACGTATTTCTCGAATTGATCGAGGGAAAATATGTGCGTGGATACACGATTTCCCCGATGTCAGTATTCTTGGTTCCGTTTGACTATCCCTAGGAAAAGCTGAATTGTGAGGTCATGGAACAAGCGATCGCCAATGAAAAAGGACACAAAACGACGCGCGCGCGTTTCTATCGCTGGCTCAAAAACTTTCGCAAATAACCAAGCGAGTCAGGCAACCGCTCTCGGGGACCTGGTTGAAGCCAACGAGGCTCTAAAGTCCAAAGAAGAATCGCTGCGCCAGCTGTCGGCGCGTCTTTTGCAACTGCAGGACGAAGAACGTCGACATATTGCTCGCGACCTGCACGATATCACCGGCCAGAAACTGGCTTTGCAAAGTATGAACCTATCCGCGCTGCAAACCAAACAAGCTTTCCATCTGGATGCTGAAGCGCAACTGACTCTTTCCGAATCGCTGGTCCTGAACAAGGAAATTGCCACGGAAATTCGCACTCTTTCTTATCTGCTTCATCCTCCGCTGCTCGATGAACTCGGTCTTTCGTCCGCGGCTCGCTGGTATGCCACTGGTTTCACCAAACGCACCGGCATTCCCATTGATATTGACGTACCGCAGGAAGTCGAGAGGCTCTCTCCTGACGCCGAAGTTGCCATCTTCCGCGTGCTTCAGGAAAGCCTCACCAATGTTCATCGTTACGCAAATACTTCCAAAGCGCGACTGCGCCTTTCAACGACCGCGGACGAAATTAAACTTGAAATCGAGGATTACGGTAAGGGCATTCAGGCGCCGCGATCAAAAGCACCACAGGAGTCCGTGGCGCGCCTCGGCGTTGGCATCCAGGGCATGACCGAACGTATTCGCCAGCTCGGCGGTCGATTGGAAATCACCTCCAGCCCTAAGCGTGGCACGCTGGTCAGCGCAATGATTCCCCTTTGCGGCGGCCAGGTTGCAGCCCCTCCAGCCTCTGCGGAGTCCGCCTCTTCGGTGTCCGTTGATGGCTCTGTGGTCGCGCAGCACCAGCGGCAGCAAATTCTGATTGCTGATGACCATGAGATGCTTCGTCGCGGTGTTCGCACCACGCTTCAGACTGAGCCGGACCTTGAAATATGTGGTGAAGCTGTCAACGGCCAGGACGCCGTTGACAAGGCAAGGGAGTTGCATCCCGACCTGGTAATTCTCGATATCAATATGCCGGTCTTGAACGGTCTGGTCGCGGTGCGGCAAATTCTGCGCTATTGCCCCAGCACTAAAATTGTAATTTTCTCGGTCCACGATTCCGATCAAACCAGGCAGGAAGTTCGTGCGGTCGGTGCTCATGGATTTGTCTCCAAAGGCAAGGACAGCCACGATCTGTTGCGCGTGGTCCGCGACGTCCTCAAGAGAAATACGCAGGCCGCGTCAGCTTCCGCCCGTTAGGGCCGCGCCCGATTTGCGCGGACACCAAGCCTCATACAAGGAATCTTCCTCGGGAAGTTACTGTTATTTCCGCTTTTTTTACAAATTAACACCGATTGTTCCATTCGTCGCTGTACCACACAGTTGTAGCAACGTGCGGTGTCGGCGCTTTACCGGGTGTATGAGCCGGTGCCGCCGGTCTTGCAAATTCGTGTCTTGGCGAAGGGAGCAGGAAAATGCAATCGCTGAAATTATTAAATTCCATGATGGCTCTGTTGATGGCTGTATGCTTATCGGCCTGCTCGAATACTCCGAGCAAGTCGCCCGACGTGGCAGACAACATCCGCAAGTCTCTCGATCAGGCTAATCTCAAAGACGTAAGCGTCAGCCAGGATCGCGACAAAGGTGTAGTCACTCTCACCGGTACCACCGCTTCGGAATCCGACAAAGTTCAAGCCGAGTCCATTGCCAAATCCATCGCGGGTTCGCAGGTCGTTGCCAACGAAATCGCCGTTCGTCCGCCGGACGACGCCAGCACGGCCAAAAAGGTTGCGTCCGACACGGACAGCGCGATTGACAAGAATTTGCACGCTGTCCTGGTTAAGAACCGGCTGGATCATTCTGTGAAGTACGACGTGAAAAACGGAGTAGTGACCCTAAGCGGCACTGTCGACTCTCAGAGCAAACGAACCGCAGTGGAAAAAATGGCCACCAAGGTACCCAACGTTCAACAGGTAGTGAACGAACTGGAAGTGAAAAACCAGAAAGCCTCTTCGTCTAGCAGCTAGCACTGCGGCCCCCGTCATTCTCACTTATTCATCCGACGGTACAAGTGGTTGTAGCAACGCATCCAACCATTGGCGGCAGCTGTTCATACCGGCTTCGGCAGATAGTCCGCCGAGAAACGGAGGCTGGACTGCGAATCATTGCGGTGTATGACAGGGTCGCGAACCTCACTTGTATGAGTCCCTGAACATCCAGGCCGCTGAAATTTGCAGTATCATGGTCAAAGCGTCCGCCGCTGCATTACCGGCAACTGTTTTTTGCATAGGTGCGCCACGCCAGCGCAATCTGTCCGAGCTGGACAGGCGCTTCACGGGATCGAGCAAAGGCTCATGCCAATAACGGTGCTTTTGGCGGATGATTCAGACCTGGTGCGGCGCGCCATCCGCCGTCTGCTGATGGATCATCCGAAAATTCGTATCGTTGGGGAAGCCACGGACTTCGCCCAGACCATACGCATGATTCAGGAGTTGCAACCGCAAGTCGTGATTCTCGATCTGCATATGTCCGACAGCAAACGGATCACTCCCGGCGAGTTCCGCTCCCGTTTAAATCTTGGAAAATCGCTGCTGATGGCAATTTCGGTTTGGAATGATCCGGAGACACAAGCTCTGGCTAACAGTTACGGGGCGGCGAGTTGTCTCGACAAGGCAAATCTAGGCACACATCTGATTCCAGCAATCTTGCATTTGGCGTCGCCCTCGCCCGAATCCAGTTGATGTCCGAGTCGAATGAAAGTTTATTCCCGTAAGCGCGCCGCGGGCGCGTAGCGCTGTCTAACGCAAGCGAGCTCGCTGTGCGGGCCTGGTGTCAGATGAATTGAATCAGCACGATTTCCGGATGCGAGCATACTCGTAACGGTGGTCCCCAAGTTCCCGCTCCACTCGAGGTATATACCAGCATCGCGCCGAATTTCTGCAGTCCGTAAGTAAATTGCTTATACATTCGTTTTGTCAGCCAGGTCCACGGGAAAAATTGTCCGCGATGCGTATGCCCCGATAATTGCAGCGAAATGCCCGCTTGCTCCGCCACTGCCAGCTGATCGGGCGCATGCACCAGCAGCACGCTGGCCTGTTCGCGGTCGATCGAAGCTTTTTTCAGTACTGCATTCAATCGCTCCGGATGCGACGCTTCATGATAGTGCACGCCGATGATTTGCATCCCATCCACAACCACTTTTTCATTATTCAACAAACGCAATCCCGCATCCTTCGCCGCTTGCAAGTGCGCGCCGGAGTCTCGCATTTCCTCGTGATTTCCCGCCACAAAATAGTTGCCCAGCGGCGTATTCAGGCCGCGCAGCGGACCCGCCAGCGCGTTCAGATCGGCAAAGCTGCCGTCGTACAAATCGCCCGCCAGGAATACGATCGCCGGACGCAGCTGGCGAATTCGCGCCACAATGTTGCGGGCAAAGTTCGCTCCCCGAACGTGTCCCAAATGCAAATCGCTGATCATTGCTGCCGTTCGCCCTTGCCACGCGAGCGGCAGATTCGGCAAGCTGACTTTCACTCGACGGACGCGCGTCACGCTCGCATTGATTAATCCCCAGGCTGCCGCCAGTACCGCGGCTGCAAACCAGGCTCCCACCATCCCCCGGCTGCTCCAGTGAGCGCCGAACGCCCATCTCGCCGCTGCCGTCAGCCACGTCGCCACGCCCGCCAGAAACAAAAAATTAAACAAACCCAGCCAGATGGCCGAAGCTCGATAGAAAACCCTCGTTACGCTATTCCAATATCTGAACGACAGCAGGGAAGCGGCAATAAAACTCACTGCAAGCAGCAACACCGCCAGCGCGCGCTTACCCATCCAGCCAGAACCCGTTGGCTCCCAGAAATAGATCCACGTCTCATAGACAAAAAAATGCGCGGCTAGCAAAACCGATTGGATCACAGCCAGCAAAACCACAATCCCTTTTCGCATGATTGCAGTTAGATGTTTGTCACCCTCGTTTGTATGCATTCGATCGCAAACGGCCTCGTGTGGGGAGTGTTTAAGGATGCGATTCGCGAACCGGGCAGTTCCTATTTCTTCGTCGCAGCAGGCGCTTTGTGGTCTACAGTTTCCGGTATTGCGACCGGCGCTGGCCTTTCCGTCAGTTCCGCCTTTACCGCCGGGGTGATCTTGTCCGCGTTCTTCACCAGCTGCGCCACCTGCCAAATCTGCGATTCCGTCAAACGGTCTTTGAAGCCGGGCATCCCCGTCATGCGAATCCCGCCCTCCACCTTCCAGTAGCTCTCCCATGGCTCGTCATCTGTAACGCCAGTCCCTTTAAACAGTTGTGGAGGCTTGGGCGACATGCCCTGCGCAATCATGGTCTTTTGCGTGTCCGGCAAACCGTGGCATACCGCGCAATGCTCTTTGTAAACCTTCGCCCCCTCGACCAGATTCTTCTCGTCCGCCGGTACTTGAGGTTCTGGATGCGGCAGTCTGTCCAGATAGGAGTGCAGTCCAAGTCGTGCAAACGTCCGTTCAAACGGCATATCCGCCTCCGTGACCGCCACCGGAGCGTGCCCCATGGCAAAATACAGGTATACGCACGCCGCTATCCCCGCGACTCCCAGAACAATTCCTAGCAAAACCCCTTTAAGCATCGGTTCCCCCGGCCCTTTTTCGCTCATTCTCGAATAAAATTTCGGCAACGAACGGTCCCAGATATGCCCGCGTAGTCTACCCGAATATAATCGCCTTTTCGCGCAAACTAGGCGATCAGGCCGGTTGTCGATGAAAATCGGCGGGGATCATCGGACCCGTAATGTGTACGACCGACCCTTCTTGACCAGGGTAACCATTTCATCCTCAAAATCGTCTTAATTATACGTACCATACGGATGCCATCGTAGTGCGTCTAGGGAATAGAGCCTCTGCTTCGCCTCCAAGCGATTGCTAAATCACCTGGCTGGCTCTCCGCGTAACCGCTACACTTTGAGGAGTTAAAAGGATGGGCCATTTGAAATCGCTGGAATTATCTGACTCCGAGCGCACTTCGCCGACCGACCGCAGTTCGGTAAATAACGCGCGGGCGCGCTCCGCCGGAAGCCGCGCCTGGGTCTGGCTGCTCTTGGCTGTTTTCGCGATTGCGGCCTTCTGGTATTACCGTTCCTCGCATTCGAAAACTTCGCAAAACCCCGCCGCCGCTGGAACTGCTGCTCAGCCCAGGCCCGGTGGACCATCCGACCCAGGAAATTTCAGCGTTCCTGTCGTCGTCGCCGCGACCTCCAAAGGCGATCTACCTGTATATCTGAACGGTCTTGGCACCGTCACTCCTCTTAACACGGTCACTATCCGTAGTCGCGTGGACGGGCAGCTCATCAACGTCGCCTTCAAGGAAGGCCAATTCGTAAAGGCTGGCGACCTGCTCGCCGAAATCGATCCTCGTCCCTTTCAAGTACAACTCGAACAGGCCCAAGGCCAACTGGCCAAGGATGTCGCTCAGCGCAAAGATGCAGAGGTCAATCTGGAGCGCTTCAAGCTCTTGTATCAGGAAGGCGTTATCCCCAAGCAGCAGCTCGATACTCAAGGTGCTTCGGTTGACCAATTCGATGGAGCAATCAAGTCCGATCAGGCTCAGATTGACAACGCCAAGCTGCAAATCACGTATTCCAGAATCACCGCTCCGATTTCGGGACGGGTCGGCTTGCGCTTGGTCGATCCCGGCAACATCGTTCACGCCACGGACACCAACGGGTTACTCATCATCACCGAAATTCAGCCCATCGCCGTGATTTTCACTCTCCCGCAGGACCAGCTTCCGCAAGTTTTCGATAAATTGCGCAAAGGCGCCGGCAATCTGGCCGTGGAAGCGTTTGACCGCGACAACACCGATAAAATCGCCAGCGGCAAGCTCCTCACTATCGACAATCAGATCGATGTCACTACCGGCACCTACAAGCTAAAAGCCATTTTCAACAACGAAGACAGCAGCCTGTTTCCGAATCAGTTCGTAAATACCCATCTTCTTGTGGATACCCGGCACAACCTTAGCCTGATTCCTCTGGCCGCTCTGCAACGCGGTCCGCAGGGCACTTACGTTTACGTCGTAGGTGACGGCAATACCGTTAAAATTCACAACGTGACCGTTGCTCAAACCAACGGCGGAGTCATCGGTATAAGTGCCGGCCTGCAACCCGGCGATCTTGTCGTTACCGACGGCCAGGATAAATTGCAGGACGGCACCAAGGTGATTCCGAACCTAGCCCCGGCCGCTCCTGTTTCCGCGTCGGACGCGCCTGCCACTCAACCTGCTGCTCCAACTTATTCAAAGTCTTCCGCTCCGAAGGCAACTCCGCCTGTCAGTACGCAAACCGGCAAGGGCCGAGGCGCCAGGCCATGAGTCCGTCGCGGCCGTTCATTCTGCGGCCGGTAGCAACCACCCTGCTGATGGTTGGCGTGCTTCTGGTGGGCTTTGTCGCTTATCGCCAGTTGCCGGTCTCCGCGCTGCCCCAGGTGGACTATCCCACCATTCAAATTCAAACGTTTTATCCCGGCGCTAGCCCCGAGGTCATGGCTTCTTCTGTCACCGCTCCTCTGGAGCGTCAGTTCGGCGAAATTCCCGGCCTCAATCAGATGACCTCCACGAGCTCTTTCGGCTCTTCGGTCATCACCCTGCAATTCGATCTCGACTTAAACATCGATGTCGCCGAGCAGGAAGTGCAGGCCTCCATCAACGGCGCTTCCAATCTGTTGCCTCTCGGCCTTCCGAATCCTCCCATCTACAGTAAAGTGAATCCGGCCGACGCACCCATCCTTACCCTCGCGCTTAGTTCCAAATCCGTTCCTCTTTCCAAGATCGAAGATCTTGCCGACACCATGCTGGCGCAGAAAATTTCGCAACTACCGGGCGTCGGTCTGGTCAGCATTAGCGGCGGCCAGCGCCCCGCTGTCCGCATTCAAGCCAACCCCACCGCGCTGGCCTCCTATGGCCTCAGCCTGGAAGATCTTCGCAACGCTCTGAACAGCGCCAACGTTAATCAAGCCAAGGGCACATTCGATGGGCCGCAACAGTCCTACACCATTGGCGCAAACGACCAGCTTCTCAGCGGCGACACCTATCGCCCCATCATCATTGCTTACCGTAATGGTGGTCCGGTTCGCGTCGCCGATGTCGCTACCGTCACCGACGGCGTCGAGAATACCTTGCAGGCGGCTTGGGCCAATCAGCAACCCGCCGTGCTGTTGAACATCCAGCGCCAGCCTGGCGCGAACATCATCGGCGTCGTTGACCGCATCAAGAAACTTCTCCCGCAATTACAGGCCGGGCTTCCCGCCGCCGTCAACGTCTCGATTCTCACCGACCGCACCGGAACTATCCGGGCTTCTGTCGAAGACGTTCAGTTTGAGTTGATGCTCACTGTCGGCCTGGTTGTGATGGTGATTTTTCTTTTCTTACGCAGTATTCGCGCCACCATCATTCCGAGCGTCGCCGTTCCGCTCTCACTCATCGGCACTTTCGGTGTGATGTATTTGCTTGGCTATAGCCTCAACAATCTTTCTCTGATGGCTCTCACCATCTCTACCGGCTTTGTCGTGGACGATGCCATCGTCATGATTGAAAACATCAGCCGGTACATCGAAGAAGGCGAGTCTCCTCTTCAGGCTGCGCTCAAAGGCTCCGAGCAAATCGGCTTCACCATTCTCTCGCTCACCGTTTCGCTCATCGCCGTTCTGATTCCGCTGCTTTTCATGGGTGACATCGTTGGCCGCCTCTTCCGCGAATTTGCTATCACCCTCGCAGTCACGATTCTTGTGTCGGCGTTCGTCTCTCTAACCCTCACCCCCATGATGTGCGCCAGACTTCTTCGCCATCAGAAAAAAGAAGAAGAAACCTGGCTCTATCGCAAGTCTGAAGACGCTTTCAATGCGGTCATTGCTTTTTACGGCCGCACTTTGAAATTCGTTTTGCGCTTTCGCACCATCACGCTTCTCATCACCGTCGCTACTCTCGTCGGAACCATTCTCCTCTACGTTTACGTTCCCAAAGGATTCTTCCCGGTTCAGGACACGGGTGTCATTCTCGGCGTTTCTGAGGCGCCGCAAAGCATTTCGTTTCGCGCCATGAGCGATCGTCAGCAATCCCTCACCGCGGCCATCCTGCAAGACCCGGCGGTCGAGAGTCTTTCCTCTTTCATCGGCATTGATGGCATTAATACCACGCTGAATAGCGGCCGCATCCAGATCAATCTGAAGCCTCTCGCCGTTCGCAAGATCAGCGCTTCCGATGTGATCCGCCGCCTGCAGCCGACGCTCGATAAAATAGACGGGATCACGCTCTTCATGCAGCCGGTGCAGGACCTCACTGTGGAAGACCGCGTCAGCCGAACGCAGTTTCAGTACAGCCTCGAGGATGTGGACCCGAAAGAACTTTCCTATTGGGTTCCGCGTTTCATCGATCGCCTGAAGAAGCTTCCCGAATTGCGCGATGTCGCGAGCGACCAGCTCAACGGCGGACTGCTCGTTAATCTCACCATTGATCGCGATTCCGCTTCGCGCCTTGGCATACTTCCTGCCGATATTGACAACACGCTTTACGACGCTTTCGGCCAGCGCCAAGTCTCAACCATCTACACTCAGCTCAACCAGTATCACGTCGTCCTGGAAGCCGATCCGCAATTTCAGCAGGCTCCCGACTCGTTGAAAAATGTCTACGTCCATTCTTCCAACGGCACGCAAGTTCCGCTGAGCGCGTTCACTTCTGTCACTACTTCGCCGGCGGCCCTCGCGCTCAATCACCAGGGGCAATTTCCCGTTGTAACACTCTCCTTTAATCTCGCTCCCGGCGCTTCGCTTGGCGACGCCGTCAACGCGATCGATCGTACCAAGTCCGACCTAGGCATGCCTCCCAGCATTCAGGCCACCTTCCAAGGCACCGCAGCCGCTTTCCTGCGCTCTCTCGGCAATGAACCGATCTTGATCCTCGCCGCCCTGGTCACCGTGTACATCGTCCTCGGAGTCTTGTATGAAAGCTTCATTCATCCCATCACCATTCTTTCTACGCTGCCGTCCGCAGGTGTGGGTGCAATTCTCGCTCTCTTGCTATGCAAGACGGAATTCAGCATCATCGCGCTGATCGGCATCATTCTCCTTATCGGCATCGTCAAGAAAAACGCCATCATGATGATTGACTTCGCCCTCGACGCCGAGCGCAACGAAGGGCACACTCCGCTCGATTCCATTTACGAAGCCTGCTTGCTCCGCTTCCGCCCCATCATGATGACCACCATGGCCGCTCTCCTCGCCGGACTTCCTTTGGCACTCGGCACCGGCGTCGGTTCCGAACTTCGGCGTCCCCTCGGTATCACCATCGTCGGCGGTCTCATCCTCAGCCAGATTCTCACCCTCTACACCACGCCGGTCGTTTATCTCGCCTTCGATTGGCTCTCCCGCCGCTTCTCCTTCGGCTTCGGCAATCCCATCGACGATCCCGCCGTCGAGCACTACGGAGACTAGCGCGTGAATTTTTCTTCCAATTTCTCCGCTCCCTTCATCAAGCGTCCCGTCGCCACCACGCTCATCACCATGGCCATTTTTCTTTCCGGCGTGGTCGCTTTCCGCTTTCTTCCGGTCGCGCCGCTCCCGTCAATTGATTTTCCGACCATCGCCGTAGGCGCAGGCCTCCCCGGCGCCAGTCCGGAGACCATGGCGTCTTCCGTGGCCACTCCGCTCGAACGCCAATTCGGCCGCATTGCCGGCGTCACCCAGATGACTTCCTCCAGCAGCTTTGGCAACACCGGCATCGTTCTGCAATTCGATTTGAATCGCGATATCAACGCCGCCGCGCGCGACGTTCAGGCCGCCATCAACGCCGCCCGCAGTCAGCTTCCCGCCGACCTGCCCAGCCAGCCCGGCTATCGCAAAGTAAATCCCGCCGACGCGCCGATCATGCTGCTCTCGTTGACCTCAACAAACGTTCCCCCGCCACAAATTTTCGACGCCGCCGACTCCATCCTGGCGCAAAAACTTGCCCAGGTCGAAGGCGTTGGACAGGTCTTTGCCTGGGGCAGCTCGCGCCCCGCAGTCCGCGTCGCCGTGAATCCCAATCTCGTCAACAGTTACGGCATCAGCCTGGAACAGGTTCGCAAAGGTCTGCAGTCTGCTAACGCCAATCTGGCCAAAGGCGCCGTAGCCGATCCAACGCACACTTGGGTTATCACCGACACCGACCAACTCTTCAAAGCCTACGAATACCAGCCGCTAATCGTTGCCGGCCACCCAGGTGCCCCCGTCCGCGTCCGCGATATCGCCGATGTCACCGACTCAGTAGAGGACATTCGCAACCTCGGCTTGTCCAACGGCGAACCCTCCGTTCTTCTGGCCATCTTCCGCCAGCCCGGCGCGAACATGATCGAAACCGCCGACCGCATCAAGGCCATCATTCCCCAGTTGCGCGCTTCCATTTCTCCGTCGTTGCATCTTAATATCGCCATCGACCGCACCACCACCATTCGCGCGTCCATTCACGACGTGGAAGTCAGCCTTTTAATCTCCATCACTCTGGTCATCCTCGTAGTCTTCGTGTTCCTGCGCAATGTCTGGGCCACCATCATTCCCAGCATCGCCGTACCGCTCTCTCTGGTGGGCACTTTCGGTGTGATGTATCTGCTCGGCTACAGCCTCGACAATCTTTCTCTCATGGCGCTCACAATCTCCACCGGTTTCGTCGTCGACGACGCCATCGTCGTCATTGAAAATATCGCGCGCCACATGGAAGGCGGCATGAAGCCCTTCGCCGCCACCATGCTCGGCGCAAAAGAAATCGGCTTCACCGTACTTTCCATGAGCGCTTCGCTCATCGCTGTCTTCATACCCATTCTATTTTTTCCCACCATCATCGGCCGCTTGCTGCGCGAATTCGCGGTCACCCTCAGCGTGGCCATCATCGTCTCGCTCTTCGTTTCTCTCACCGCCACGCCCATGCTCTGCGCTCACTTCCTGCGGATTGACCCGAATCGCCGTCACAACGCCGCTTACCGCCTGGCGGAAAATATCTTCCACGCTCTTGTTCGCGTGTATGACCGCTCTCTTCGCGTCGTGCTCCGCCATCAATTCGCGATTCTTCTGCTCACCATCGGAACCGTCGGCCTCACCGGATATCTCTACTACGCCGCTCCCATGAGTCTCTTCCCGCAGCAGGACACCGGCCGCATCAACGGCTACATCCAGGGCGATCAGGACATTTCCTTCGCTGCCATGTCGGAAAAACTGGAAGAGTTCAACAAGATCGTCATGGCCGACCCTGCCGTTGACACCGTCACCGCTTTCACCGGCGGCGGCAACGGCACCAGCACCTCCCGCATGTTCGCCCAGCTCAAGCCGCTCGAAGAACGCAAGATCAACGCCGACCAGGTCATCGCGCGCTTGCGTGGAAAAACCGCCAACATTCCCGGGGCACAGCTTTTCCTGCAATCCGTACAGGACCTCAGCATCGGCGGACGTTTTGGCGGCGCGCAATACCAATACACGCTGCAAGCTGAAAGCGTGGCCGAACTCAACCATTGGGCGCCCATTCTCATGCAGCGCTTTCAGAAAATTCCCGGCGTGTACGATGTCAACACCGATCAGCAGGTCCGCGGCCTGCAGAGTTCTCTCGTCATCGACCGCGACACCGCGTCCCGCCTCGGCGTCAACATGACCGACGTTGACAACACTTTAGGCGACGCCTTCGGCCAGCGCCAGGTCTCCAATATCTACAAAGGTCTCAACCAATATCACGTGGTTCTTGAAGTTTCCGACAAGTACACGCAAGGACCAGAGGCCCTCGAACACGTTTACGTGCCTTCCAACTCCGGCAAAGTAGTCCCGCTCAGTTCCTTCGCTCGCTACGAGCATTCGAACACTTCGCTTTCCGTCAATCACCAGGGCCTCTATCCCTCGATCACGCTCTCTTTCAACATCGCGCCTGGCATGGCCCTCAGTACTGCCGTCGCTGAGATCGAAGCCTCACAACGCGAGCTTCACGTTCCGCCCACCGTTCACGGCGGCTTTCAAGGAACTGCCCAAGCTTTCAAGGAATCCATTGCGAATTACCTGATTCTCCTGCTCACCGCTCTCGGCGCCGTCTACATCGTTCTCGGAATTCTCTACGAGAGCTACATCCACCCCATCACCATTCTTTCCACCATTCCTTCCGCTGGAATTGGCGCGCTACTCGCTCTCCGTCTGACCGGCACCGAACTTTCCATGATCGCCATCATCGGCATCATTCTTCTCATCGGCATCGTCAAAAAGAACGCTATCCTCATGATCGATTTCGCTGTTCAGGCTGAAATGCAGGAAGGGAAGGCTCCTGAAGCCGCTATCTACCAGGCCTGCCTGCTCCGTTTCCGCCCCATCTTAATGACCACCATGGCCGCCCTCTTGGGCGCTCTACCGCTCGCGCTCGGCCACGGTGTTGGCTCCGAGCTCCGTCGCCCGCTCGGCATCGCCATCGTTGGCGGTCTGATCATGAGCCAGCTGCTCACACTCTTCACCACTCCGGTCGTCTACCTCTACCTCGACCGTTTCCAGTCTCGCATCCGCCACGCCGCGCTCCCGCGTCGCAGCCAATTCCCGGCACCCGCCCACTCCGACTAACCCTTCAATCCGAGCGACAAAAAATCCCACAAAATTCCGCTTGACATATTCCTATATGGGTATATATTAGACCCATGCCACGCGCTTCCACCACCTCCGACGCTTTCAACGCCGTCGCGGAACCACGTCGTCGCGCTATCCTCTCCTTCCTGGCCCTGCAGGAGCGCCCTGTGGGCGATATCGTCACCGCGCTGGGCTTCGAACAACCTAGTGTCTCCAAACACCTCCGCGTCTTGAAGGACGTCGGCCTGGTCACCGTCCGCCGCGACGGCCGCAACATGCTCTATCGCACCGAAGCCGAAGCCATCCGCCCGCTTCACGAATGGACCGAGACATTCGCGCGTTTCTGGCGTCATCAATTGCAGCGGGTCAAAGAACGTGCCGAAGCCAAGACAGTTCCCGATTCCGATCCAACTCAAAAGGAGAAATCATGACCGCAACCGCTTCTGTTTCCATCCTCGACGATCTGACGCTGTCCATCACCCAGGAGATCCGCGTTAATGCGCCGATCGACGTCACCTATACGGTGCTCCTCGAGCATCTCGGCCCGTACAGCGAAAAGCCGGACGGCACGCCCATGTCCATGGTGCTCGAACCGTGGCCCGGTGGCCGCTGGTACCGCGATCTGGGCGAAGGCAATGGCCATTTCTGGGCCAACGTTCAAGCCATCAAGAGGCCCACGCTCCTCGAACTCGCCGGCCCGCTGATGATGTCCTATCCGGTCGCCAACAACGTCCAGTACCGCCTCAGCGAAGAAAACGGCGTGACCGTCATCAAGTTCCGTCACTCCGGCTTCGGCCTCATTCAGGAGGAACACAGGAAAGGCGTGGTCACTGGCTGGTCTTACATCAATGAAGGCATTCGCAAGCGCGCCGAATCTGGCCGCTCCAAGTCCGCGGTCCAGTAGCAGCAGGCAGCCTGCCTGCGCCTGCTTGTCGGCTAGCCTTCTGGTCCCAGCGATTCTGTCATCCCGAGCCGGCCTGCCGCAGGCAGGCGGAGCGAGGTCTCTCTGCTTTTGCCTTAACCAGTTCGAAGTGAAAAACAAAAAGGAGAATCGCCATGTCCATCGCACAATCACTGCTCGCTGAATTCGAACTCCAGGCGCCGATTACCCGCCGGTTTCTGGAGCGTCTGCCGGAAGACAAGTTCACCTGGAAACCGCACGAAAAATCCATGTCCGCCGGCCAGCTCGCCTACCATTTGGCCTTCGTCCCCGGCGGAGTGATTCGTTTCGTGACCGCCAACCCCACTCCCGAACCCAGCTTCAACTTCCCGCAGCCCGCTAACCGCGATGAAGTTCTCAAGACCTTCGCGGAGAGCATCACCACCGTTCGTGAGTGCCTTTCGAAAGCGGACGACGCCAGCTTGAACGAAACCTGGCGACTGTCCATCGGCGGTCGCGAGGTCCTCGCTCAACCGCGCGGCCAGTTCCTGCGTGACGTCATGCTCAGTCACTGGTATCAGCATCGCGGCCAGTTCAGCGTGTACCTGCGCATCCTCGGTGTTCCCGTGCCCGCCAGTTGGGGTCCCAGCGCCGACGAGCCGCCCCTCTTCGTTCAGAAAGCCCAAGCCGCCTGATTCCGAGTCGTAGGGGCGCAGCACCGCTGCGCTTTCTTCCGGTTCAAAAGTTGGAGGTCGCAAATGTGCCCTGCATGTTTCGCCAGCATCGCGCTCCTCATCACCGGAGCAATTTCCTCCGGCGGCGTCGCTGCCGCTTCCATCAAACTTTTTCGCAGTAAGAAATTCCCAGCAGATCTTTCGAAAGCGAGTGATCTAAAGGAGAAAGAGAAATGAGTACTGCAAAGGCCGCCGTATCACCAAAACACAAAGTCGTTTCGCGGCAGGAATGGCTCGCTGCTCGCAAAGAACTCCTCGCCGCCGAAAAGGAGTTCACCGGCCAGCGCGATGCCATCAGCGCCAAGCGTCGCGAACTGCCCTGGGTCAAGGTCGAAAAGAACTACACCTTCGACGGGCCCAAGGGCAAAGTATCGCTTTCCGATCTTTTCCGCGACAAATCCCAACTCATCGTCTATCACTTCATGTTGGGCCCCGGCTGGGAACAGGGCTGCCCAGGTTGCTCATTCGTCAGCGATCACGTGGACGGCGCGCTCGCCCATCTTAACGCCCGCGACGTCGCCTACAGCGCCGTTTCCCGCGCCACCTTGCCGGAAATCACCACTTTCAAAAACCGCATGGGTTGGCATTTCCCGTGGGTCTCATCCAATCAAAACGATTTCAACTTCGACTACCACGTTTCCTTCCCCAAAGACACAAACGCCAAGAGCAAAGGCGAATACAACTATGTCCAACGCGAGTCCTTAAGCGAAGAAAATCCCGGCCTCAGCGTTTTCTACAAAAACGAAACCGGCGAAATCTTCCACACCTACTCCACCTACGCCCGCGGCCTGGACATCCTCCTCGGCACCTACAACTTCCTCGACCTCACGCCGAAAGGCCGCGATGAATCCAGCTTCCCGCAGCCCATGGCCTGGGTCCGCCACCACGATCGTTACGACAACGGATAATCAGTTCGATCCCGCGGCCTCTTAGCAGCCGTCCAAAACCACAAGCGCCGAACCAAAGAGCGGCGATTGTTGCCACGACCAACGCACCGAACCTCAGATCCCCGCCTCCGGGTCTCAGGCCCAACCCAACCGGAATGTGAGCGCGATTTTGTTGCTGCCAAAAGAGCGGCGGGTCAACTCGCCGCTCTTTCTCGCCTTGCTAGGGTATTGGTGGGGTCCGCTTTCTGAAGCGGACCGTTTTTTCTTCGTTCCTATTTCTGCGCCGCAATCTTCTCGATCACAATCGCCGTAGACCCGCCGCGGTTGTAAACCTTGCCGCTTGCCGTCACCCGCTCGCCCGCAAACGGCAGTAATTTCGCATTCTGCCCACTGGAAGGAGTCGTATCCGCAATCGGCCAATAAATCTTTCCGTCCGAGGCCAGAATTACCAACTGCGATCCAGCATTGGCGCACAAAGTAGCGCATTCCTTGCTGATCGGCTTTTTCAGATCCTTCGTAAACGCGCAAGCCGAATCCAGCACATACCCCTTCACCGTAACTGTCGGGTTGTCCGCCGCGCCCGCAATCAAGGCCATTCCGAGCGTCGCCGCCAACAGACTCCTCACCGCCATCGCATTACGTTTCATTCGCCCCTCCGAGGTGAGATTTCACCTGCCGTCGGCATCCTACCAGCCACCCGCCGGCAAACCTCCAATTTTTTATACTGGAGAAATTGTCTCTTCGTAGCGCAGCTTGGTGAAGATTGTGCTTTCCACTTGTGGCAGTCGACGATTGACCTGCCCTCACGAACTCCCGATCAATATCCCCGTCAAAAACACCAGCACTCCGCCCACCACCACCTGAAACGCCGCCTGCAAGAACGGCGTGTCCATATACTTGTGCCGGACGAAGCTGATCATTCCCAACTCCACCGCCACCACAATAAATGCGACCGTCATTGCCGTACGAAAATTGTGAATCAGAAAGGGAAGCGTGTGCCCCAATCCGCCCGCGGTGGTCATCGCTCCCGTCACCAGCCCGCGAATCCACGGTGAGCCGCGGCCAGTGAGCGATCCGTCATCCGAGAGCCCTTCCGCAAACGCCATCGAAATGCCGGCCCCCAGTGACGCCGCCATTCCCACCAGAAACGCTTCCCACGTTTTGTGCGAAGCGTAGGCCGCCGCAAACAGCGGCGCCAGCGTGGACACCGATCCGTCCATCAGCCCCGCAAGGCCCGGCTGGATCACTTGCAACAGAAACAGCTTTTTGTGCGATTCGTCTTCCGCAGCCCGCGCATGCTCCGTGAGGTGCTTTTCTTCCAAATTCCCCGCAGTTTCCGTGTGCTTTCTTTCCTCATCGGCTAATTTATTCAGCAGTTCTCTCGTCCCGGCGTGCGCTACTCGTCCGGCCGCCCGCTGGTAAAAGCGTACCGCCTCCATCTCCATCACTTGCGCGTGTTTCCGCGCTGCATTCACTCCCAATGGCCGGATCAGCCACAACGGTCGTCGTTGTAGAAACCCTTTTACGTCTTCGCGGCGGATCGGCGGAATCTGCTCGCCAAATCGTCCCCGAAACTCTTCGAATAGCCGGTCGCGATGGCCCGCCTCTTCGACGCGCATCTCCTCGAACATGTCCGCCGTCGCCGGATAGCTTTCCCGCAGCGCGTCCGCAAATTCGCCGTAAATCCGGCCGTCTTCTTCTTCGTTTTGAATAGCCAACGCCAAAATTTCGCGTTCCGTTAATTCTTTAAATCGCTTCTGCATCCAGCTCCATCCTTTGCCTCGCTTCGAACCACGTTGATGCAAGAGAATCGCACATTTCGACAAAAGTACCAATTCCCATTGGTACTTCCGTAACGCCAATTTCACAAACGCATTTCCCGTATTTTAGGTACTTCTCATCTATAGGAGCACACCATCTCTCTCCGTACACTTCACGCAGTAAAAGCTGTAGAGTGAAAGGGCGGTCCTTAATGGCCACGCAAGACATCATGACCAAGACAACTGGCAACTCACTGGTTCCCCGCAGTTCCTCTCAGGCAGAGCGTCGCGGCAGCCGCCGTTGCAAAATCAATCAACTGATGCGCATTCGCCCGTCCGACCCAGAAAAAGAGCACTTCGAAGATCTGCGCGGCTCCGCCAGCGTTTCCCGCAGCGGAGTCTTTTTCCAGACCAGTGAACCGGGCTACGAACTTGGCATGCGCCTGTTCGTCACCATGCCGTATTCACGCGATCCCGCCGCCATCAATCGCGAATATCTCGCCGAAGTGGTGCGTCTTGATCCTCTGCCCAACGGCCTCAACGGCATTGGCATCAAGCTGCTGATGGAAATGGGCTCGCAACATTCCTACTCGTTCACGCCGCCATCGCCGAGCCGCCGCTAATAGCGATTGCACATAGCAATCGTTCCTAGCGGCTGGCACTGCATCCACTGACTCCTGCTCTGTCATCCCGATTGGTGCGAGCGAGGGGTCTGCTTTTCAGCCTGTCGCTTGAGCAAATTGCAAAACGAAAAAGGCGCCAGGATCTCTCCTGACGCCCTTCTCGCGTTTGGGGGGTGGAAAGTCTTTTTATGAATTGCCGAACATTCCGAGTGTCCGGTGACGCAGCCGGCCGATCTGCCGATTCAGCGGATGCCTGCGCGACAAGAACGAAAACACCGGAGGCCGCCGCTCCACCAGGCGATTGATCGCCAGATTCAGCCGCACATCGCGGCGCGCATATTTCAATCCTGCTTGCAAAGTTTCCACCGCATCGTCTTTGCGGCCCGCAGTGGCATACACTTCCGCCAGATTCAGATAAAGTTGCGCTTGATTGCGCTTCAGCCGTACCGCGTTATCGCAAAGCTTTTCCGCTTCCGCCCACTTTTCTTCAGACCGCGCCAGCACCACTCCGAGGTATGACATGTAGTAAGGATTATTCTTTTCCAGCTGCGCCGCTTTCTGCATGTGCGTCAGCGCTTTATCGGCGAAGTTGTCGCGCAGCAGCGCCAGTCCCTGCTTGAATTCCTTGAATGCTTCGGTCTCGGTCATATCCACCTCATCCGCCTGCTCGCGGAGTTAGTTGCGGGCATTCGAGTATTGCCTTCGCGCGGCGCCCGTCGCATTTGATATTTCCACCACTCGAAAGTTTGGCAGGAAGTACGCCGGAATCTCCACCGATACTCCGCTGAAGAACCACCGGATGCCAGTTTTTGTGAGGAGCGCTGCAAGAAGTTTTCTCATCGCCGACATGACTCACGGTAGAAGAAAGTTGCTTCGAAATCTACTGAACCGATGGCCAGTCTTGGGACAGCCGGACAGTAGTCCAGCCCGCATCGCTCCTACGGGCACTGGAAGCCATCTCAATTTTCGCCGTGCCGCTCCTGCCAGGCCTTTCGCCATACCTTCCAGTCTTTTCGCGTAGCCTCTGCCATCGCCTTGGCCGCCTTATGCAGCCACCGCCCGCGCCGTCCTGCCAAATCCTTGTTCACCGCGCCAATCTTCTCCCGGCTCCCCAGATGAATATTCGCTGTTTCCCAGCCCATTGCGTAGAGCAGCCGCTCCTCGTCGCGTTCATCGGGCAGGGAAGCCAGCTCGATCCGGCAGCAATCCGGCGCCAGCCTGCGAATCACCCAGTTATCATGAAAATGCAAATGCGGGTCGCGTACCCGCACGGCGTTGCCGATGATCTGCTCCTGCAACAACGGAGCATCCAGTTTTTTCTCGCCGCTGGCCCACAACCAACCCGAACGCGTAAGAGCCTTCGCTTCGCGCACCACATGCGAGCCATGCCACTGAAAAAGCGCCAAAATCCGCGGATGCCCCAGGCTGCCCAGTCCCGCAATCCGCGTCTTCATCTGCATCGCGGCATCCTTCACCGGCATGCAGCCATGCAAAAGGTCGGCCACCAGCTTGGGAACTTTCCCGCGATAGTCGGGGCAAGTCTCGACCTTCTGCCAGAAGCGCACCGGATCGCGCAGCTTGCTGGTCGCGATCGTGCGAAGCCATGTGTGCCGCTCCGCCAGCACGAATGGCGATCCGCCTTTCTCCATCGCATCGCGGTAGCCATCTTCGATGGCTTCGCGCGCCGCGCTGCGCGTCACCACCAGTTTTTCTTCGCCGATCGCGTAGTACGCGCTCGCCAGCAGGCGCACCAGGTCCAGCGGATACGCCGCCGGCCACGCCTCATCAAAATCGTTCACTCCCCAGATAAGTCGCCCTTCCAAATCCCGCCAAGTGCCAAAATTCTCCACGTGCAAATCGCCCACCGCCAACACCTGCGGCGCTCGCGCCAGCTCCGGACAAACCATCGGCCACAACTGCGCCCACCGGTAAAACGTCGATCGCAAAAACGGGAACACCGCCTCCGCCATCATGCGATGTTTCAACGCCAGATCCCCGCGCACAATCGAAATCTGCTGCGCCTTCCACCGCTCCAAATCCAACGTAGCCGCCACAATCGACGGCAAATTCTTAACCGACGACTCTATTGTTTTCATATTTTTTAGACGTAGCCGTGAATCGCTTCATAGATCCGCGATTCGCCACAGGTAACCGCGATTCGCCTTTACGCAGCAGCGGCTTTATGCCGCTGCTCTTTCTTTTTCCGGCGCGCTTAGCGGCACAGGCAGGAATGCCCGTGCCACTCAATGCATCCGCGCATGTTCCGCCGCAGTAGTCCCCCGCACACGCGATTCATAAATCGGAAATCTCCCCGCCAGTTCCGCAACCTGTTTACGAACCCGCTGTTCGACTTCCGTTTGCGCGGCGCTGCCGACTCCGGAGACCACTTCCGCAATCCACCCCGCAATCACGTCCATCTCCGCTTCCTTCGTCCCCCGCGTAGTAATCGACGGCGTCCCCAGCCGTATCCCTCCGGCCTTCATCGGCGGCAGCGGATCAAACGGAATCGCATTCTTGTTCACAGTAATTCCTGCGCGGTCCAGCGCCTTTTCCGCATCGCTCCCCGTAATCCCGCGCGAGTGTACTTCCACCAGCAGCAAATGATTGTCCGTACCGCCCGAAACCACGCGCAGCCCGCGCTTGGCAATCGCCGCCGCCAACGCCTTGGCGTTGCGCGCCACCTGCTGTTGATACTCCTTGAACGCCGGCTCCATCGCTTCCTTCAAGCACACTGCTTTCGCCGCAATCGTATGCACCAGCGGCCCGCCCTGAATCCCCGGAAACGTCAACTTATCCAGCTCTTTCGCAAACGCCGTCTTGCACAGCACCAAGCCGCCGCGCGGCCCGCGCAGCGTCTTGTGCGTAGTCGTGCTCACCAGATCGGCATGCGGCACCGGACTCGGATGCACTCCCGCCGCCACCAGCCCCGCGATATGCGCCATGTCCACAAAGAACAGCGCGCCCACCGATTTCGCCGCCGCCGCAATCCGCGCAAAATCAATCACCCGCGAATAAGCGCTCGCTCCCGCCACAATCATTTTCGGTTTGTGTTCCGCCGCCAGCTTTTCGATTTCGTCGTAGTCAATCTGCTCGTTGTCTTGCCGCACTCCATACGCGACGAATTTGTACATGCGCCCGGAAAAATTCAGCGGGTGCCCGTGCGTCAAATGCCCGCCATGCGACAAATTCATGCCTAACACGGTGTCGCCCGGCTGCAGCGTGCTCATGTACACCGACACATTCGCCTGTGTCCCCGAATGCGACTGCACGTTGGCGTGCTCTGCGCCAAACAATTCCTTCGCGCGGTCAATCGCCAGCTGTTCCACCTTGTCGGCAAATTCACATCCGCCGTAATACCGCTTGCCCGGATACCCCTCCGCGTATTTATTCGTGAAGACGGAACCCATCGCCTCCAGCACCGCCTCCGACACCAAATTCTCGCTCGGGATCAGCTCCAGCCCCGTAGCCTGCCGCTCCGCCTCCTCCCGCAACAACGTGAAGATTTGCGGATCGACCTGGGAAAGTGGCCGCTCCATCCGTGTATTTGCTTCCGTCGTCTTGGTCATCTCATCCCTTCCGCATGTAGTGCAGGGCTTCAGCCCTGCTCTTCTTGTGTAGCGACGATTCTATGTCGCCGCCTCTAGTGGCACAGCCATTCTTGGCTGTGCGCAGTGTCAGCGGCATCAGGCCGCGTCGCGTAGCCGTACAACATCATAGCGCGGGAGGCGAGTGCGGGACAGCGACGCAAAACGCGGGCGCACCGTTCCAAAATGGGAACGGTGGTTCGTCGAAACCCTGGCGTCGGCCTCGAAGAAGAATTCGCAATGGAAAAAATGTCTACCCCCACCCACCCCATATTTTTCGAAGTCATTGTAAATGCGAGATTTATTTCTTTAAGAGTAAGAAAATTCGACAAAATGTGAAGGGGCGATGTTGATAAAGAAGGGAGTTAGGAAATTCGCGGATGCGGATTTTTGTGAATTCTGTAAGACGCGGCAGGGACTATATGTTGCGGACGTCCTTGTGGAAAAAAACATTCGACTACTTGGACCCTTGATACCTATTCGGTGAACAATTCTTGGCGAAAGGTCTCGGCAAGTTGCCCTACAGATATTGCGATTAGCACAAGTGATTCGAGTAAGCAGACCCTTAGAGATTTCACTGCGATTGATATATCGACTGTCCCCGACATACCGCCTCAGTACTTGGAAGAGTTTACGAATAAAGATTTGACTAGCCTGCTGACTCCACTGGTTCAAAAGAAGGTTGAGTCGAATCTACCGAAGGTATTGTTTGGGGCTATGACGAAGCAAATTTACTTCCTGCCAGAATAAATTTAGACCAGTTTTGTGAAAATCCGGACTCCTGCGTTCCCCTGAAGCGAATGTTTCAGCTTTATAACATTCAAAACATTAAGAAAGCGATTGAAGAGGCCAAGACCGCGAGCACGAATGCGTTGGCAAATCTTCTCCGAAGGGTTTCAGAGAAAACGTCAGATCATTTTCACAGCACATGGCGGGAATACGACCGGGCCAAATTCTCTTTGGCAATGAACGGTCCGGACTTGGAGGCACGAATTGTAGATGAGTCCAATCACTACGAGCTTTCTCAGAGGAGTGATGGGTTCAAGAGATTTGTCACTTTTCTATTGATGGTTTCGGCGGAGGAGGCTAGTGGCCTGTGTGCAGATTGTGATTTTCTTGCCGAATTGCAATGAGGAGTTGCGGTGAGCCGGCAACCCATTGCCCGACGCGTGTACAATCTGCTCATGAGCTGCCAAGTTCATTTTCCGCCGAGGGAAATGATAAACTCCGCGAGAAAGTTGGATAACCTTTTACCGCCCCAGGAAAGACAATGTCCACAGCAGTAGTTCACGGTGCTGCGCGCATTACCGGCATCGCCCCGCAGTTCCTCGTCGATGACTTGCGACGGGCGATTGCCTACTACTGCGACAATCTCGGCTTTCAGCTGGATTTTGAGTATCAGTCCTTCTACGCGAGCGTAACGCGTGACGGCTTCGCGATTCACCTGAAGCATGCGCCAAAACTCGCCGCGGACAGAGAGCACCGCAAACTGAACGAACATCTGGACGCCTATATCTCGGTATCGGGTATCGCGGATCTGTTCAGCGAGCTGCAAACTCGCGGGGCTCACATAATCGCGCCCCTCGAAGAAAGACCCTGGGCATGCCGCGATTTTCACGTCCAGGATCCTGACGGCTACATCCTCTGTTTCAGTGAACGGAATGCCTGAAGAGTCGGCTTGTCACGCTCATGCCACGTTCTCCTGAATAAAGTGCGCGCTCAGATGCACGCCCACCTGCACCAGCGGACCATCCTCGACGGCTTTGAATTCGTGGAACTCGGGGACGGACGGCACGTTCCCCCTACTCTTCGCTGACGTACAATACAGCCATGCCCAAGGAAGTCATCCACATCTCCGAAGCCGAGGCGGCCAGCAACTTCGCCTCTCTTCTCGCACGTGTGCGCGAAGGCGCTGAAATCGTGATCGAAATCGACGCCCGACCCGTCGCCGTGGTTCGCCCAGCCGAATCAACTGGTCCGGGCCGCCTTCTCTCCGAATCGATCGCACTCGCCGAAGCGCACGCTTCTAGCGTGACACTCGACGGGGATTTCGGTCGCGATCTGGAAGATATCATCAATAGTCACGGCGAACCGCTGACTTCTCCAGAATGGGATTAGTTCTCGATTCCAGTGTCATCATCTCTGCCGAACGTCGGGGCGACAACGTGACGCTGATGCTGAAGCAATTCCGCGCCACCACAGGGATCAGCACGCGGTCATTTCAGCGGTTGGACTCACCGAACTAATTCACGGCATCTATCGCGCTCCAACAGGACAAATCCGCACTCGGCGCGAAGCCTTCATTCGCGAACTACTCGACGACGTCGAAGTCTATCCCTTTACCAAGCAGATTGCATTGTTAGCTGGCAAAATCGACGGAGAGCAGCGAAACCAGGGGATTGTTATTCCTTTTGTGGACCTGCTGATCGGCGCAACAGCGTTGCAATTCGGCTATTCTCTGCTCACCGGCAATGCGCGCCACTTTAAGCTGATCCCTGGCCTTACTGTTACGCGGTTGTGATAGAAACTTTTCAGCGGGTGGCACGCCCGACCCTCTACTACAAGTTCTCCTGAATAAACCGCGCGCTCAGATGCACGTCCACCTGCACCAGCGGACCATCCCCGACGGCTTTGAATTCGTGAATCTCGCCGGCCTTGATGACGAAAATATCGCCAGCACCGCCTTCGAAGGTTTGCCCGTTCACCTTCCAAACTCCGCGGCCCTCCCGCACAAACTGGATTTCGTCGTAGGGATGCCGGTCCGGCCCCGGACCCTTGCCCGGCACCGCACTCAATAAAAAAACCGACACATTTACATCGCCGTGCTCGGCACCAACAAATTCGTGCGAACTGCCCACAAACGGCAAATTCTCCTGACGCACATGGTACATTTTTGTCCTCCGATTACCGGTGGTTGGATGCCCGCCTTGTCTTTCCAGGTGTTCTTTGCCAGGTATCCATTCTTCGCGTCCTCCGAGCTCCCATTTGTCGTCCCGAGCGAAGCGAGGGACCTGCTTTTTCCTCGGGGTTCGGGTGACCCAGGTACCGTCATCGTACCTGGGTCTCAGCTCCTGAAGAGCTGACTTGTACCGTTGCAAGCTCTCCTTCTGACCTCTGCGTCTCTGTGCCTCTGTGGCAGATCCTCCCTTTCTGTCAGTCCTCCCCAAACAATCGCGCCCTCACCCCTTCATCGGTCGGCAAATCCGGCCCACTCGCCAAATGATCCGGCACTCTCATCAAGTCCCTCGCAATTTTCGGCATGGCCTTCTGCCGTAGCGTACTCGCCTCCGCGCTCGGATCCTGAAACAGCGTCCGCAGCCACCCGCAGACTTTGTGCATGTTCTGGAAATACCGGTCGTGCTCCCGCGCGTATTCGTCGCCCGCCTTGTCCCAATCCCCATTCCGCAGCAGCGCATCGCGCAGCACGCGCGCACTTCGCAGCGCCGTCGGCATTCCTTGCCCAAAGGTCGGATCGCTGGTCGCCGCCGCATCTCCCAGCAGCGCCACTCCATCGCGATAGGGATGCCGCACCCACGATTCGCTCACGTCAAACGCCGCCAGCGGGCCTGTGCACTCCGCGCAGGCATACGCTTCCGCCAGCGCAGGCACCACTCGCGCCGACGCCGCCGCAAACGTTTTCAGTTTGTCCGGACCTTGCAATTCAATTTTGCCCGTCGGATAGCCGAGGTACGCCCGCCATCTCCCCTTGGCCTGCGGCACTGTCGCTATCACCATCCCCAGCTCCGCATTAAAAATGAACGTGACCACGTCTTCTCTGCTGCGCACGCCCGTCAGCTGCACGCCAGCAAATTGAAACTCCAGCGGCAGTTTCTCTACCGCGAATCCGGCCCATTTCCTAACCGCCGAGCTGCGCCCATCCACTCCGACTACCAGGCGCGTCGCAATTCGCTCAACGGGCCTTTCCGACTCTCGACTCCGCACCATAACGGTCGCCTGTTTCTCGCGACCCCCACGCCTCTCGACGCCTTCCACAGTCACTCCCCGCCTCACTTCCGCCCCCGCTTGCTCCGCCTCGGCTAGCAACACTTCCTGCATTTCCGGATGGCAATACGTTAGAAAAGGCTCTTTCTGCACCGTGGTCTCCGCCAGGTTCCGCGGACCAAATCCCATTTCCATAAAAGGAACTTCTTTTGCGCATGTCCTGACCAACATATCGGCGATTCCCAGTTCCCGCGCCTCCGCCACACCCCACGGCGCCACCGCCTCGCCGCGTACGCGATCGCGAAACTTTGTCTCCTTCTCCAGTACCAGCACGCGCGCGCCGCTCCGCGCCATCGCAATTGTCAGCGCGGACGCGCCCATCCCTCCACCCACGGTCACCACGTCGAAAGAATTGGAACTCGTCATAGCATCGCACCATCCCGGTACTTCAGTTTGCGAGAGCGTAGCAGAAATGAGCACCAGCCCAAAGATTTGCCGAAGGATTTAGCAAAACTCGATTTGTATTCGCCCTTAGATGGACATAAGTAAGCCCAGCGTGGCAGCTGGGAAACCGTCCTGGGCTTGCTGATGCGCTTCGAACCCATCCGCTCAATCCCAAAAATCCCGGTTCAATCCCTATAATCCCCATTCCTTGTCTTTTACTCTACGTCACGGTACTTCTGTGCCCACCCGAACGGGTGCGCAACTTGCCCTCACTTTTCCGCTTTCCGGCCCGAAACTCAGCAGAAGGATTCACCCTCTTCACGCTCTCCACGAATGAGTCAGAAAAGAGTGATCCGCTAATTCCTTTATTTTCACTAAAGAGCCTTCGCTCTTGTTTACTCTTTTTCGCTCCGCAATTACACGCACTTCTGAAAAACATGGGGGTACCTCCTTGGCTCGCCACCAAATAGAAACCATAGTTCCTATGAAGCAGGCGCGCACGACGCCGCGCGGGTCAGCAGCAGCGTTCGTTCGCGGGAATTTTGCGCTAGCGAAGCAGCGCGAGAAAATTCCGCTTGCGCCTCGGAAAGCCGTCCCACTTTTTTCAGCAGGTCGGCACGCACCGCGGGAAGCAGGTGATACGATTTGAGCGCAGGATCGGACGTGAGCGAATCCACAATGTCGAGTCCAGCTTGCGGACCGAACGCCATCGAAACCGCGACCGCGCGATTGAGTTCGATGATTGGACTTGGAGTAAGCTGCGCCAGCGCGTCGTATAGCGTCGCGATGCGCGGCCAGTCGGTTTGCGCAGAGGAGCCAGCGCGCGCGTGGCAAGCGGCAATCGCCGCCTGCAGCGCGTAAGGACTTCGCGCACCGTTCAATCGTTCGGCGCGCTGCAGTTCAGCAAGCCCGTGGCGGATCAGCGCATGGTCCCAGCGCGTGCGGTCCTGATCGGCAAGCAGAATCGGTTCGCCGGCAGAATTGGTGCGAGCGTGCGTACGCGAAGCCTGAATTTCCATCAGCGCCACCAGGCCATGCACCTCTGGCTCGTCTGGAGCGAGTCCCGCAAGAATGCGGCCCAAACGCAGCGCGTCTTCGATCAACGCGGGGCGCATCCAGTCTTCACCGGCTGTGGCGGAATAGCCCTCATTAAAAATGAGGTACAGCACCTCGAGTACGGAAGAAAGTCTCGCGGCCAAATCAGGCCCGCGCGGAACTTCAAAGGGAACGCGAGCTTCGGCCAGTGAGCGTTTCGCGCGAACGATGCGCTGTGCAATCGTCGGTTCCGGAACTAAAAAAGCCCGCGCAATTTCCTGCGTGGTGAGTCCTCCGAGCAAACGCAACGTCAGCGCGACGCGCGCTTCCGTCGAAAGCACTGGATGGCAGGAAATAAAAAGCAGGCGGAGCAGGTCGTCGCCGAAATTCTGTTCCTTGGCAGCGTCGAATTCGACTTCAAAATTTGCCACGGCGGATTCCTGCTGGGAGTTGAGTTCGCGCCCGAGCTCTTCGTGTTTGCGCTCGAGGAGTTTGCTGCGGCGAAAATGATCGAGCGCGCGATGCTTGGCGGTGGCCATCAGCCAAGCGCCAGGATTGTCCGGTACGCCTGAGCCGGGCCACTGTTCGAGAGCGGCCACCAGAGCGTCCTGCGCAAGCTCTTCGGCCAGGCCAACGTCGCGGACGATTCGCGCCAGCGCTCCAATAATTCGCGCGGACTCGATGCGCCACACAGCATCAATCGCGCGATGCGTGGCGGCGGTTTCGATTTGCGTGGACACGGCGACCCTTTCCACTGGTGAAAGACTCAGCTTACGAGAAACATTTCACCAGTGAAAGAGGCGTCGCGCCAAATCGCAGACCGACCTTGCGGAGCGTGGCGCAGAGTTGAGTCGCGGTCCGGACGTCCGATCAGGACCGCGACTCAAGAATCCGCAATCAGGAAGCCGCCGCGGCTTTGTCGGCGCAGCTGGCCTCGCCAGCTTCGTAAACCTGGCGAAGCTCGCATTCGCCCTCGCCGACAACAGAGAGGAATTGCTTGGCCAGTTGGATGGCCTCGTCTTTCGAGTTGGTACAAAGAATTGCAAATCCGCCGACCAACTCTTTCGCTTCTGTGAAAGGGCCGTCAGTCACAGTGGTCTTCTCTCCGGAGCGCCGTACCCGCGCGCCGAGAGCGCTTGGCAAGCAGCCCTCCGTGGCGACCAGCCAACCGGCTTTGAAACCGTCTTCGATGAGCTTGCCCATCCTGGACATTTCTTCTTGCGACGGCGGAGTATTTCTCTCTACTGATTTGTACAAGCTCAGAAATTTCATGAGTTTTCTCTCCTTTTAGTTTTCCGGTGGAATTTTTGCCGTGATTACTTCTTGTTGGCTTCTATGCACTGTTGAAAATCTTCAGGGCTGAAGATTTGCCGGACTTCGGTTTCGCCTTCCCATTCGGGCCAGTGAATGCGATGCAGCTCCATGAATTGTTGCGCGCTGGCGATGGCTTCTTCCCTGGACTTCAGATTGAAGATTGCAAAGCCGCCGATGATTTCCTTGGCTTCCGTGAACGGGCCGTCAGTAGTGGTGAGCTTGCCATTGCTTACACGAACGTGTGTGCTGGCCACGACCGGAGCCAAGCCACCAGAAACCACCATGGTGTTGTCCCGTTTGGCTTCTTCGCCGAGTTTGTCGATAGCATCCATTAACGCCTTCGGTGGCGGGCCGGAAAGTTCTTGAGCGTGTTTGACCAGCATCATAAATCGCATGTTTCGTTTCTCCTTTATTTTTGGTGCTCTTACGGATACGTCGAATGAGAAGGTTCGAAATCGACACCGGCGCGAAATTATTTTTTGCCTTCGAGTTGCTTGCCGAGTTCGCGATGGCGATCAATGGCTTCGCTGGGAGCAAAATCTTCCAGTTCGAAAAACTGGCGCAGTTCAATTTCGCAATCCTGAGTTTCGTGTGGAGCGGGGGCGCGCTTGGCCCATTCGAGCGCTTCCTCGCGGGATTTTACCTGAATGATCCAGTAGCCGGCGATAAGCTCCTTGGTTTCCGCGAACGGCCCGTCAACAACCGCGACGCGCTTGCCGTTCGAATATTTAATGCGCGCGCCCTTCGAGCTGGATTGCAGGCCACTGAGGTCTAGAAGCACACCGGCCTTCATCAGCTCTTCGTTGTATTTGGCCATGGAGTTGAGCAGTGTTTCGCTGGGCATGACTCCGGCTTCGGACTCCTTGCTGGCTTTTACGATCATCATGAACTTCATGTGGTCTCTCTCCTTTGGATTTGTTGCTGCGCAAAACAAATGAGCTGACGAAATCGCCTGCTCAAAAAATGTTTCTGAACAGTCATGCCACTGCTACTTTGGCAACGGTATGGAGCGCTGGCCAGAATAACAACATTTGCAGTGAGCATAGAGAAAACTGGTGGTGGGCCGAAGCGTCCGGGTGTAGAGCCTGCGCCGCCGTGATCGCCAGAGACGGCAGGAGCGCAATGGTGTCCTTGGCGACGGAGTCGAGGTAGTCGGAGAGCCCGGCGGCGGATTGGTCGAGGCTCAACAGCAAAATGATAAGGGCGGCGGCGACGAGGATTGTCCGCACTCCTGGCCGAGTGGTTTGAGGTATTGCCGTCGTTTGAGGTGTTGTGTGTTGGTTTGTCATGTTCGGCTCCTTGCTGATTTCCTTGCCTCACTAGTTCGTCGAATGAGGAAAGCTAGAATCGACATGGAGCGTAACGGATTGTTCGAGAATTATGCGCTTATGTAACCCGTGTAGAATCAATCTGTTGGCGGCGTTGATTTTACAGATTTGAGGTCCGGCCTATGTTGGGTGGTGCGGGCCAAAAGGGCGGGAGATAGGATTCGGAAAAAAAGATAACGCAAAGACTCGCGGAGAGGCCTCGGGGAGGTTAACACTCCGCGGGGCAGAGGCCAGGACAGAGGGAAATTAGCGGTCTTGCTTTTGGTCGTTCTGGGCTACGCGGGATTTTACGATCTTTTTCACGAGGCTGGCGGGGAGTGGTGTGTCGGTGGGGAAGCGAATGGTGCCTTTTGAGGTTTGGTAGCGCGACAGGTCGTCTTTAAAGATTTTCAACAGTGACGAGGTAGCGAGGAACAGGCTGCAATGCTTTGGGAAGGCGGCGAAGCCCATCAGCATGCCTTTGTATTTGAACATCGGTATGCCGTAGCTGATGATTTCTGTGGTCTCGGCTGGAGCGGCGGCGCGGATTGCGGCCCGTACTTTTTTGAGGGTAGAGCGCGCGGGTTCGGGAACGGCGGCCAGGTATTCGCTCACGGTTATGGGAGCGGTGGTGTGTTTCCCGTTCGAACGGCGCGGTGCAGGTTTTGATCTTTTCATGGGAACCTCAACGGAAATGTTTTGCAGGCGACGCTAAACGCGATTCTCGCATGGCAGGGTTGTGGCTGGTAGCAGGAAAGCTAGAGGTCCCTTCGAGTGTTGACGGGGGGAGCAGCGTCGGGAACAATGGTTCAACCATGCCACTCAAACTTTCGGACAAGAAATTAGCGGTGTTGGGCGCGGGAAAATTGGGGGGGATACTGCTGCGCGCGTATCTGCGGCAGAAGCTTTTTAGCGCCAAGCGGGTGACCGCTACCGTGAAGCACGGCGAAAAAGCTGCTTCAATCGGCAGCGAACTGAAAGTCTTTGTCAGCACCGACAATCGCAAGGCGGTGAGGGGCGCGGACATTGTGGTGTTGGGCGTGAAGCCGCAAGTGATTGCGGAAGTACTCAAGGAGATCGCACCGGAAGTCAGCGAGAAGACGCTTATAATTTCAGTGGCGGCTTCTGTGCCGACGAGCTACTTGGAACAGCACTTGGGCGCGAAAGTTCCGGTGATCCGCGCGATGCCGAATACTCCGGCGGCCGTGGGATGCGGAATGACGGGAATTTGCCGGGGCGCGCACGCCGGCCCGGAACATTTGGAAATTGCGCGAGCTATGTTTGACGCGGTGGGGCGCACGGTGGTGGTGGATGAAAAGAATATGGATGCGGTAACCGGGCTTTCCGCCAGCGGGCCGGCGTTTGCGTACATAATTCTGGAATCGCTAGCGGAGGCGGGCGTGAAAGTAGGCTTGCCGCGCGATGTGGCTACGCTGCTGGCGGCGCAAACGATGAAAGGCGCCGCGAGCGTAGTGCTGGAGACAGGAGAGCACCCGGCGCAATTGAAAGACGCGGTGACGACGCCTGCGGGATGCACGATTGACGGAATTCTGGAACTGGAAGAGGGGAAGCTGCGGGTGACGTTGATTAAGGCGGTTGTGAAGGCGACCAGCCGCGCGGGGGAGTTGCTGTTTGAGAAGTAGGCGAAGAGAAGAAGAGAAATGAACCAAGGAAGTAATGAAATAGCGACGGTGCGACTGCTTGACTGCGGCTGGGCTGCCGCACTGCAAAAGGTCCGCCTCGGAAGACGGCCGTTACGCGGTGAAATGGTTAGATCGGGACTGGAACTTGAGCGATGAAATGCACGAATCTTTGAAGCCTAAGACGGCGCAAAAGAATGCGCAAGATTTGAAGACGCAATCGGCGTTGGCAATGGAGTTGCCGGTGACCATTGTTGGGGCGATCCTGCTCGCGGGATTCCTAGGCTATCTAGCGGACCGGTGGCTGCACACTTCGCCGTGGTTAATGATTACCGGCGGAGGTCTGGGATTCGTCAGTAGCATGGTCGAAATCACACGGCGGTACCGCCCGCAGTGATCTAGCGCAAAGAATGACCAGCCAATCCTATATGCCGGAAGCAACGGTCGCCGGCGAGCAAGTGCTGCACAGAATCGCAGCTCTGACAATCGGTTTCGGATTGGCGGCTGCCGCAACGGCGCTGGCGTGGCACCGGATGGATTGGGCGAAAGGGCTGGCGGGTGGCGCGGTGCTGGCGTGGCTCAACTTCCGCTGGCTAAGCCGCGGCATCCGGGCGCTGCTCGATGCGGCCCTTGCGCAGTCTCGCGATTCCGCCGGTGCCGCGGAGACCGCCAAAACAGAGGTGAAATCAAGCGCGTATCCCGTTGTGGCCTATTTAACCCTGGTGTTCCGCTACGCTTTGGTCGGCCTCGGAGTGTATGTTATATTTATTTACCTGCACGTTCCCCTGATCAGCATTGGGCTGGGATTGTGCGCGTTTGTGGCCGCGATCCTTACGGCCAGTGTGTGGGAAGTCGTTAGACCTAGACAATGAGGAGCTAGCCCGGAGAGGGTGCAAAGCACCAATGGTAGAACACGCAAGTCCTATCACCCACTTTGTTAATCACTATTTCGGCTGGATTGCGATGGCGATCCTTAATGCCCTACACCAGAAGCCGGAAAATCCTGAACTGCCGATACCGCAGCACATTGTGATGAGCCTGGTCATGATTCTGCTGGTTACGCTGCTGGCGGTGATCCTGCGTATGCGTCTGTCCGTGGAGAAGCCCGGCGCATTGCAGCAAGGCGCAGAAATGCTGCTGACAAATCCGTTGAACATCGGTATCCGGGATATTCTGGACGATGCGGCTGGGCTGCACGCGCGCAGTTTTATCTACTTTGTCGGTTCGATCAGTTTGTTTGTGCTTTTTTCCAACCTGATGAGCGTGTTCCCGCCCTTTTCCGCCCCGACGAGTGAGAAGACGGTGCCGCTGGCGTGTGCCAGTCTGGTGTTCATATATTTCAACTATCAGGGCATCAAGCATCTCGGCGCGGTCCACTATTTCAAGAATTTTGCGGCGGGGACGCCGTGGTGGATCGCCTGGCTGATTTTACCCCTGGAAATGATCAGTGCGTTAGCGCGCGTGCTTTCGCTGACGGTCCGGTTGTTCGCGAATATTTTTGCCAGCGACATGATTTACCTGATCTTCGTGAGCCTGCTTTCCGGGCTGGCGTCCTGGGGCTGGAGCAAGACCCCGGCGCTGGGGATCGGATTCGGAATTTTCCCGGCGCTGATACCCTTAGTCTTTATTGCGCTGCACCTGCTGGTGGCGTTCATCCAGGCATTCATTTTCACGGCGCTTCCGGCGGTCTATCTGGGATTGGCCACAGCGGAAGAGCACTAATCGAATTTTGCCGGCTAGATTGCATTTGGCCGGCAAGGTGTCGCTCCAGTGTGAGCCCGGCTGCACGGTGTCCGGGAACCACCTCCTGGCGGCAATTGATAAGGAGGCAGTAATGAAGAAGTTGAGCATGTTGTTGAGCGTGCTTGCCGGAGTGGCGCTACTTGCGCCGGCGGCGTTTGCACAAGGCGGGGAAGCTGCGGCGGCGGGCAAGAGCGGCCTGCAGTGGCTGGCGGCGATCTTTGGCGTAGGCATCGCGGCGTTTGGTTGCGGCCTGGGTCAGGGACGGATTGGCGCGGCGGCACAAGAAGGTATCGCGCGGAATCCGGGTGCGGCAAAGGGCATGTTCATTCCGATGATTCTGGCGCTCGCGTTCGTTGAAACGCTGGTGTTGTTAACGTTCGTGACTGTATTCATCATGAAGTAGGTTGGTTTTAGGAAGTTTGGCGGGCCGGAAAGTGTTTTCCCGGCCCGTTTTTTATTGTGTGCCGAGAAGGGTCGACCAGCTTGTCCCCTGCCCAACCTGGTGGAGGTGAAGGGTTAGTGAAGCGCAAGGGCGTTACCGCGAGGCGGGGTCGGGAGCGGCAAGTAGGCAGGACTCGATGAGCGACAAGCGGCAGAAGAACCAGCGAGTGCTGGCCTTTACGGATACATATTAGTGGCTGAGGCCGCCGATTAGGGTTTTTTCGAGCAGGAGGCGGAGGACTTGGTTGGGCCAGAGGCCGAAGTAGACGGTGCCGATGGCGGTCACGAGCAGGACGAAGTTTACGGTGGCGGGGAAGGCGATGGGGGCGGTTGAAGCGGAGTCTTCGCTGGGTTCGCGCATGTACATGGCGACGATGACCTTGAGGTAGTAGTAGGAGCCGATGATGCTGTTGACGGCCATGAGCACGGCTAGCCAGATGAGATTGGAATTGACGGCGGCCTTGAAGATATAGAATTTGCCGAAGAAGCCTGCGGTGACGGGCAAGCCAAGAAGAGACAACAGGAACAGGCTGAGTGCGGCGGCCGCAAGCGGGTGGCGCTGCGACAGTCCGGCGTAGTCTTCCAGCGTGACGTACTTTTCGTCCTTGCCGCCCAGCTGCGAAACGATGGTGAACGCGCCGACTTTTACCAGCGCGTAGCTTAAAAGATAGAAGAGAATTGCGGCGTAGGCCGGGACACCGCCGAATACGGTCGAGGTATCGCCCGAGGTCATGCCAGTGACGGCGGCGAAGGCTACGAGAATGTAGCCAGCGTGGGCGATGGAGCTGTAAGCGAGCAGGCGCTTGACGTTGGATTGCACCAGCGCGCCGAGATTGCCGACGAACATGGTGACAGCGGCGAGAATCCAAAAGGCCCAGAACCAGTAATGAGTGGCTGACGGGACGGTGGCGAAAATTCTGAGGAGCAGCGCAAAGGCAGCGGCTTTGGGGCCGGCGGCGAAAAGCGCGGTTACCGGAGTGGGGGCGCCTTCGTAAACGTCGGGGGTCCAGATCTGGAAGGGGGCGATGGCTACTTTGAAGCCGAGGCCGATGAGGATGAGGGCTAGGCCGAGCTGCATGAGTGCGAGTTGCGAATCTTCAACTTGGCCCATGCTGGTGAGGATGGTGGAGCCGGACGCGCCATAGACGAGGGCGATGCCGTAGAGGAAAAAGGCAGTTGCGAAGGAGCCGAGTAGGAAATACTTCAGCGAGGACTCGCTGGACTTGAGCGTGTCGCGGCGATAGCCGGCGAGAACGTAGCTGGCGATGGAGCTCATTTCGAGACCGATGAAGGCGGTGAGGAGTTCCTGCGCGGAGGCCAGAACGCCCATTCCGGCCGTGGCGAAAAGAATCAGCGCGAAGAATTCGGCGCCTTCGAGTTTTTCGCGAGTGAGATAAGGTTCGGCGGCGAGAATGACCAGCGCGGCGACGGAGCCGACCAGCAGGTGAAAGAAAAAGCTGAAAGTGTCCGATTGGATGAGGCCCAAGAAGCCGGGGCCGGGATAGCGCGTCCCGAAGATGCTGCTGGCAGTGCCTGCGGCTGCGCCGAGGAACGCCACGGTGGTCAGTAGAGGGCGATTCTTGGTGAGCGGCTGCAACAGCATGAGCAGCACGCCGAATCCGCACCAGATGAGCTCCGGCATTACGCGGTAGAAGTCAGCGGGACTGGGAGTGGCGAAAGTCATCTAGCGGTTGCCGACCTTTCGAGAGATGTTGCGGGCTGGTCGGAAGAACCCACACGCAAAGGCGACGTGTGGGGCACCCGCGGCGTTTGAGGCACGCGCGTGTCGGCTTCTTCGGGCCATTGCTGGCGCTGCATGCTTTTGCGAATGGTATCGGTGGCGGTTGCGGTGCGGCGGGTGAGGAACGGTGAGTTTACGCCCATCCAGAGAATAATGATGCACATGGTGGCGAGGATGAAGCGTTCGCGCTCGCTGGCGTCGGGAAGGGTTTTGTTTTTTTCGACGGTGATTTCGCCGAAGAAAACGCGCTGGTAGGACCACAGCAAATAGCAGGCGGAGAGAATTACGCCGGTCGAGGCCCATGCCGACCATTGCCAGTGCACGACGTAAGTTCCAAGAAGGATCAAGTATTCGCCGACGAATCCGTTGAGTAGCGGGAGACCGAGCGAGGCTAACGCTACGAATAGGAAAAATGCCGAGAGGCGCGGCATGGGAGTGGCGAGGCCGCCGTACTGCTTGATTTCAAAAGTGTGGCGGCGATCGTAGAGCATGCCGACGAGAAGAAAGAGCGCGCCGGTGGTGATGCCATGAGCGAGCATCTGGTAGATGGCGCCCTGCATGGCGATGGCGTTGAAGGAAAAAATGCCGAGGACTACGAAGCCGAGGTGGCTGACGCTGGAATAGGCGACTAGTTTTTTGACGTTGGGTTGAACCAGCGCGACTAGCGCGCCGTAGATGATGCCGATGATGGCGAGGGCGGCTACGTAGGGGGCGGCTTTGCGCGAAGCCAGAGGAAAGAGCGGCAGACAGAAGCGCATCATGCCGTAGGTGCCCATTTTGAGGAGGACGCCGGCGAGGATGACCGAGCCTGCCGTGGGGGCTTCTACGTGGGCATCGGGTAGCCAGGTGTGCAGGGGAAACAGCGGTACTTTGATGGCGAAAGCTACGAAGAAGGCCAGGAACAAGAGCATTTCTGTTTGTGCGGGCAGAACCAGCCTTCCGGATTGCAGCGCGCTCTGGATTTCGGAGAGATCGAAAGTGCCTGTGGCGTTGTAAAGCCATAGAATGCCGACGAGCATGAGGATCGAGCCGGCCATGGTGTACAGCACGAATTTGACGGCGGCGTAGATGCGGCGGTCGTGGCCCCAGATGCCGATGAGCAGGGCCATAGGGATCAGCATGATTTCCCAGAAGAGGAAGAAGAGGAACATGTCGAGTGAAAGGAATACGCCGACTACTCCGACTTCGAGCATCAGCAACGCGATGAAAAATTCTTTTACGCGGTGGTTGATGCTGTTCCATGACGCGAGGATGGAGATGGGCGTCAGGAAGGTTGTGAGGATGATCAGGAAGACGCTGAGGCCGTCAACGCCCATGTGGTAGTGAATGGGTGGGGAAGTGATCCAGGGAATGTTGAGTTCGAGTTGGTAGCCGGAGGATCCAAGCGGCAAGGCGTGGATCAACAAAAGGGAAAGCAGAAACTCGAACGTTGCGACGACCATGGCCATACGGCGGATCCAGGCGTGGTCGTCGGAGCGAAGAATCAGGAGCGCGAGAGCACCGAGCGCGGGGAAAAAGGTCAGGACCGTGAGCAGGTGATTGCCGGGAGTCATTTGGTCACCGCGGCTTGGGCTGGGGCAACGAACGCGTGTAGTGCCGGCCAGAAAATAATGAAGATAATGGCGAGTGCGCCGACGACTACCCATACGGCGTAACTGCGGGTGTTGCCGGACTGTGTGTGACGAACGGTGTCGCCGATGGCGGTGGCTCCGTGGGCAATGCCGTTGACGGTGCCGTCGATGGCTTCGACGTCGACTACTTTCCACAGGATATTTTCGGAGAGCCAGACGAGCGGGCGAACGATTGCGGCGGCGTAGAGTTCGTCTACGTAATACTTGTTGAGAAGCGTTTTGTAGGCCGGCTGCATGGACCTAGCGAGATCTTCGGGCTTCTTGGGCTGACGGACGTAGAGCCAGTAGGCGACGAAAATGCCGATGAGGGCGGTGACGACAGCGACGACGGCGAGCGTCCACTCCAAATTGTGCGCAGCGGCTTCGTCCACCGCGGCAGCCGCTTCGCCCGAGCCAAACACCGGAGCAAGGAATTCGCTGAAGTAGTCCTTGCCGCCCCAAAGAGCTGGCGCGGCGGCCCATCCGCCAATCACGGAGAGCACGGCGAGGACCACCAGCGGGCCAAGCATGCTCCAAGGCGACTCATGAACGTGGACATGGTGTTCGTCGTAACGCGGCTGACCCCAGAAGGTCAGGAAGACGAGTCGGAACATGTAAAAGGCGGTGAGTAGGGCCGTGAGCAGACCGATAAAATAAAGGGGATGCCAGCCGCCTTCGCGTCGAAAGGCTTGCAACAAGATGGAGTCCTTGCTGAAGAAAGCCGCAAGCGGCGGAATGCCCGCGATGGCCAAGGTGGCGATGAACATGGTGCCGAAGGTATATTTGATTTTCTTGCGCAGGCCGCCCATGTGTCGCATGTCCTGTTCGCCGCCGATGGCGTGAATGACCGAGCCTGCGGCGAGGAAGAGGAGGGCCTTGAAGAAAGCGTGGGTCATCAAGTGGAAAATGCCTGCGCCGAATGCGCCGACTCCGCAAGCGAGGAACATGTAGCCCAGCTGGCTGACGGTAGAATAGGCGAGAACTTTCTTGATGTCGGTTTGGACCAGGCCGATGGTGGCGGCAAAGAATGCGGTGGCGCAGCCGATCGTGCCAACGACGACGAGAGCGGTTTCGGAGTGTTCGAACAGGATGTGGGAGCGGGCGACTACGTAGACACCGGCGGTGACCATGGTGGCGGCGTGGATCAAGGCGCTGACGGGTGTGGGGCCCTCCATGGCGTCAGGCAGCCAGACATAAAGCGGGAGTTGCGCGGATTTGCCGCAGGCTCCCATGAAGAGCAGCAGGCAGGCGATGGTCATCATGCCGAAGGCGCCCCAGGCTTCGTGGGGCCAGTTCTGCTTGGTGATTTGATCGAATAGGTCGTGAAAATCGAGCGTATGGAAGGTTCGGAAGAGCAGGAACATGCCGAGCATGAAGCCGAAGTCGCCGATGCGGTTGACGATGAAGGCTTTTTTGCCTGCGTCGGAGGCGGATTTTCTGAGGAAGTAAAAGCCGATAAGCAAGTAGCTGGCCAGTCCGACGCCCTCCCAGCCGACGAAAAGAAGAACGTAATTCGCGGCGAGGACCAGAATCAGCATGAAGAACATGAAGAGGTTGAGGTAGGCGAAGAAGCGGTAGTAGCCGCCTTCGTGGGCCATGTATCCAGTGGAGTAGATGTGAATGAGGAAGCCGACGCCGGTGACGACGAGGACCATGACGACGGTGAGCTGGTCCATCTGGAGGTCGAAGCCGGCGCGGAAGTTGCCGGCGACGATCCAGTCGAAGAATTCCTTGCGGAAAATTTGGCCGCTGGGGGCGACGTAGGTTACGAATTCGCGTACGGCTTCGAGCGCGCATGCAAACGAAAGTCCCGTTGAGGAGAGCGCGACGGTGTTAACAATTTTATTCGGCCACTTCAGGCCGAAGAAACCGTTGACGGCCGCGCCGAGGAGCGGCAGCAGCGGAATGATCCACAGATGATCGAGAATGGGCTGATTGGGCATTAGAGTTTGAGAAGGTCCACGCGCTCAATGTTGAGTGAGCGGCGATTCCGAGCGGTAAGAATGATGATGCCGAGGCCGACGGCGGCTTCCGCGGCGGCTACTACGATTACGAACAAGACGAAGACTTGGCCGTCTAGTTTGTGTCCGTGGGGCAAGTCGGGCATGGATTGGCTGAAGGCGACGAAGGCGAGATTGACGGCGTTTAGCATCAGCTCGATGGACATGAAAATGGTGATGATGTTGCGCTTGACGACGAAAGCCACGGCGCCGAGACCGAAAAGAATTGCGCTCAATATGAGGTAATACTGCGTCGGAACCATGTCAGGCCTTCTTCTCCCGCTGAGCGAGCACCAGAGCGCCCATGATGGCCACGAGGATAAGGAATGAGGTTAGTTCGAACGGGTAGACGAAAGTCGAAAATAGCAGCATGGAGATTTTGGTGGTGCTGGCGAGAGCATCGGGTGTGGCGTTATTTGAAACCGAGGCTCCATTGTGAATCATGGCGGCGGCGAGCAGTCCGGTCAGCGCGAGGGCGAGCGGGAGGCCGCCGAATTTGGCGAGCTTGGAGAAATCGGTGTGTTCTTCTTTGCCGGCGTTCAAGAGCATGATCACGAAGACGAACAGCACCATGATGGCGCCGCCGTAAACGATGATCTGCACCGCGGCGACGAATTCGGCGCCCATCAGCAGGTAGAGTCCGGCCAGCGAAACCATGACTACGATCAGCGAAAGCGCGCTGTGAATCGGATGCTTTTGCAGGATCAGGCTGAGCGCACCGATTACCGAAAGCGCAGCGAGAAGGAAGAAAACGATCAGCTCGGGGCTCATGGCGCGCTCCGGAAGAGAACGAATGCCGCGGTGACGATGACGTTGGCGATGGAAACGGGCAGCAGGAGCTTCCAGCCGATATTCATCAGCTGGTCATAACGGAAACGAGGCAGCGTGCCGCGCGCCCAGACGTAGAAAAAGAGGAAGAAGAAAATCTTGCCGAGCAGCCAGAACGGGCCCTGGATATATTCGTTGACATCATGCAGCGGAGCGATCCAGATTCCGGCAAGGAGCAGCGCACCGATTCCTGCAATGGCCGCGCCAAGCCCCGGAAGAATCAGTTTGCCAAAAACGGTTTCGTACTTGAGGCCGTCGGCAATCACCCATAGACCGAAGGGAATGAGGATGGCACTCGGGAGATAGTGCGTCACCGTCCACGTGGCTGGGAACAGCGAGTTCCAGCCGCCGAAAAATAGAATCGCGCAGAGCGAAGACACGGTGATCATGCTGGTGTATTCGGCGATAAAGAACATGGCGAACTTGAAGCTGGAATATTCGGTGTGAAAACCGGCAACGAGTTCGGACTCCGCTTCAGGTAGATCGAAGGGCACGCGGTTCGTTTCAGCGATAGCGGAAATGAAGAAGCACAGGAAGCCGACGATCTGGAAAAAGCCGCCACGGAAACTGATGATATTCCACGCAGGGAGTATACCCGCAATGGTACCGCTTTGTTTTTGGATAATGTCGGTGAGGCTAAAGCTGTTGGCCATCAGCAGCACACCGACGACGGACATGGTCATGGAGAGTTCATAGCTGACCATTTGCGCGGAGCTGCGCAGACCGCCGAGCAGCGGATACTTGCTATTCGAAGCCCAACCGGCGAGCGCGATGCCGTAAACGCCGAGCGCGGTGATGGAAAAAAGAACCAGCAGGCCGATATCTGGATTGCTGATGAACAGATCGACCTGATGCCCAAAAAACTTAAAGGGCAACGGATTCGGCCCAAAAGGGATAACCGCGAGCGAGGCGAGCGCGAGCGTCAGCGCGAGAAACGGGGCGAGGAGATAGACGAATTTATCCACGCCGCCCGGCATGGCGTCTTCTTTGAACAAAAATTTCAATCCATCGGCGGCGGGTTGCAAAAGTCCGTGCGGCCCGACGCGATGCGGGCCAACGCGCGACTGCATGAGCGCGACGACTTTGCGTTCGAACCAGGTGAGGTACGCATTCACCGTGAGTACGATGAAAAGCAGCAAAGCGATTTTGATGAAGGTCAAAACCCAGAAACCGCCATCCTGCGTCAGAAATGTGGTGACGGAGTTCACGATTTTGCCTGCGCCTCCGGCACGGATTCAATGGTGGTGCAGAAACGGCCGAGCGTGCCGCTGGTGAAAAGCGTGTCCTGCGCGGAGTGAATGAGGCCAACGGGAACATCGTAGGGCGCGCTGCCGTTGCGTTTTACCTCGACGTGTGCGGATTCCGCGCCGCCAGTGAGCAAGCCGCTTAACTCGAGATCGTAGCCGGGAACCGTTTTGCGAATTTCTTCGAACACGGCGGCGACATTCTTGTAGTGAAATGCTTTGCCCAGGCCCTGTTTTTCCAGTTGGTGCGAAAGAATACGCAATAGATCGAAATCGGTGCGCGGGCCCATGACCTCGGCGGCTTTGTGGAGCAACTGTACTTCGCCGGAAGTGTTGGTGACCGTGCCATCTTTTTCGTAAGCGGATGCAGCTGGAAAAACGATGTCGGCCTGCTTGGCGGTTTCAGTCATGAAAAGTTCATGCACTATCAGCAATTCCGTTTTGCCGCGGCCATAGCCGAGCGTGCCGAAATGTGCGAACGGATTTGCGCCGACGACGTAGAGCGCTTTGAGATTGCCCTGCTGCGCCGCTTCGATCATTTGCGGAGCGGTCATTCCGGACTTGGCGGTCTTCGAGTAACCCGGGCCGCGATCGGGCAGCAGGCCCATATCCGCCGCGCCGCGGGAGTTGGCGTAATCGCCAAGCGCCAGGTAGCGGACTTTGCCATGAAGTTTGGATCCGAAGCCCAGCAGTTCGGAGATTGCGGCGCCGCTCAGTTCTGAACCGAAGACGATGGCGACATCAGAGGCTGCGTCCAGCGCAGCTTTGAGTTGCGTGAGCTGTTCGACAAGGTTGGGGCCCAACGGAGCTTCGTTGTGCAACCAGCGGACCGCAGCGGCTTCCTGGCCTTCGGCGATCTGCACGAACTGTTCGGCTTTGCGCTCGAGCTTGATTTCTTTTGAATTGATGACGTAGAGCTTCAAGCCGTAATGGCGAACGCCGGTTCGAATCTGCCACGCTACCAACGGATTCTGATTCGTCGGGTCGTTGCCAATCAGCAGAACCGCTTTGGATTTGTACAGTTGGTCCATCGTGAGCAGCGAATCTTTGGCATTGTCGCCGAGCGCGGTGATCAACCCGGTGTAGTCGGCGGTACGGTGATGATCGATGTTCGAAGTGCCGAAAGTTTCGCGCGCCAACTTTTGCAAGAGATAGTTTTCTTCGTTGGAGGTGCGATTCGAACCGATGAAGCCGATGGCGTTTGCGCCATCGCGCGCGTGAATGGCTTTCAATTTGGCGGCGGCGGCCTGTGCGGCTTCCTCCCAGGAAACCGGGAGCAACTTATCGCCCTGGCGAACCAGGGGCTGCTTGATACGTTCGGGATGCTTGGTGAAATCAAAGCCGAAGCGGCCCTTGATGCAGAGGAAGTCGCCGTTGATGCCGCTCATATCGCGATTGTTGGCGCGCAGAATCTCGTGATTGCGGACGCTGAGCGTGGTCTTGCAGCCGTTTGAACAGTGCGCGCAGACAGTAGAGACATACTCCATTTCCCAGGGGCGCGTTTTGTATCGATAGGTGCCGCTGGTGAGCGCGCCGACCGGGCAAATGTCAATGCACATGCCGCATTCTTCGCATTCGAGATGGTCTTCGCGATTGGGAATGATGACGCTGTTGGCGCCGCGCATGCCGACGCCGAGCGCCTTGACGTCCATGCCTTCATCGCAAACGCGTACGCAGCGGAAGCAAAGAATGCAGCGCGGAGCATCGTAATAAACGATTTCCGACCACTTTTCTTCGGGGCGGTGAATTTTTTCTTCGACGAAGCGGCTAGTGTCCGCGCCGTAGCGGAAAACCATATCCTGCAATTCGCACTCGCCGCCTTTGTCGCATACCGGGCAGTCGAGCGGGTGATTGGTCAGGAGAAATTCCAGAACGCCTTTGCGCGCCTGCTTGACGGTTGGAGTATCGGTTTTGACGACCATGCCATCGGTCGCGACCAGAGTGCAGGCGGTCTGCATCTTGGGCATTTTTTCGACTTCGACCAGGCACATGCGGCAGGCGGCCTGCAGCGAGAGGCCAGGATAATAGCAGAACGATGGAACTTCGGTAGCGATCTGCTTGGCGGCTTCGATCACCAGCGTTCCCGCGGGGACTTGCAGTTCGCGGTCGTTGATTTTAAACGTAACTAATTTCTGTTCGCTCATGTTTTTCTAGCGGGCACCCAAAAGCGCTTCGGTATTCTTGTAAGCGCAGCGGCCGTTCAGATGATCTTCGAATTCGCTGCGCCATTTCTGCACGATGCTGATGGTGGGCATCGCGGCGGCGTCGCCAAGCGGGCAGAAGGTACGGCCCAACATGTTTTTGGAAAGCTCGGCCATCATGTCGATGTCCTCGCTGCGGCCAAAGCCGGCATGGAAGCGTTCCAACATCTTGCGCAGCCAGGTCGTGCCTTCGCGGCAGGGAATGCACCAGCCGCAGGATTCGTGCGCGTAGAAATGCATGATGCGGCGGGCCATGTCCACCATGCAGGTATCTTCGTCCATGACCACCATACCGCCGGAGCCCATCATGCTGCCGATTTTTGCGACGGAATCGTAGTCCATAGGAACGTCAATTTCTTCGGCGGAGAGCAATGGGCAAGAGCTGCCGCCAGGAATGACAGCCTTGAGTTTCTTGCCGTTGGGAATGCCTCCGGCCATGCCGTAGATGAACTCTTTCATGTTCATGCCGAGGGGAATTTCGTAGATGCCGGGCTTGTTGATGTGGCCCGCGACGCACAGGAGGCGCGTGCCGCCGTTCTTCGGCGTGCCGCGATTCGCGTAAGCTTCACCACCTTCGCGAATTATGGCCGGAACGGCACTGAGAGTTTCAACATTGTTAATGATGGTGGGGCAGCCGTAAAGGCCGACGACGGCGGGGAAGGGCGGCTTAATGCGCGGATAGCCGCGCTTGCCTTCAAGCGATTCCATGAGAGCAGATTCTTCGCCGCATTCGTAAGCGCCGGCTCCGGTGTGAATCAGCAGATCGTAATCGAAGCCACTGCCAAGGATATTTTTGCCGAGATAGCCGCGTTGGTAGGCCTCTTCGATGGCGGTTTCTACCAGGTCGAGAACGTAGCGATATTCGCCACGAATGTAAATGAATCCGCGATTGGCTCCGATGGCGCGACCGGCGATGATCATGCCTTCGATCAACTGGTGCGGATCCATTTCCATTAGCGGTCGGTCTTTGCAGGTGCCGGGCTCGGATTCGTCGGCGTTGCAGATGACATATTTGGGCTTGGGATTGTCTTTCGGCACGAACGACCACTTCATGCCGGTGGGGAAGCCAGCGCCGCCGCGTCCGCGTAAATTGGATTTCTTGACTTCGTCGATGATCGCGGCTGGCGTCATTTCTTTCAGCGCTTTTTCAAGAGACTGATAGCCGCGGTGCTGCAGATAGACATCAATTTTGCGGGAATCTTTTACGCCAAACATTCTGCTGATGAGCGGAGTCTCTTGCGGATCGCGCGGATGCAGAGCCCCGGAAATGACTTCAACCGGAGCGGGCTTTTTGCCGGCGTCCAGGTCTTCGATGATCTTATCGAACGAGGACGGAGTGAGATTTTCATAGAAATCGTAATTTACTTGAATAGCGGGAGCGCCGGTGCACGCGCCGATACATTCGACTTCTTCCAGCGAGAAAACGCCGTCCTTAGTGACTTCCTTGTGGCCGATTTCGAGGCGCTTTTTGGCTTGTTCGAGAATTTCGTAGCCGCCGCGCAGCATACAGGCAATGTTGGTGCAGACCTGAACGTGATGTTTGCCGACAGGTTTGCGATGCAACATCGAGTAGTAGGCGAGAGTCTCTTCGACTTCAACGGTGCGAAGGTCGAGGCGGACGGCGATTTCCGCGATCATTTCATCGCTGACGAAACCGAACTCATCCTGCGCGTACATGAGCATGGGAATCAGCGCGCTGCGCTTGACGGGATAGGCGTTTTGCAGTTTTTCAAAGCGCGCTGCGAGTTGTGGTGACAGTTGCATAATCTCCAGTTTGTTGCCGAACCCGTGACGCTTTCTCTACTTCATCATTCGCGATAGCGGGAGCAAGGTTCCCGCACTCGAAAAGAAAATCAGCGATCGACGTCGCCTAGCACGATATCGATCGTTCCGATGCACGCGATTACGTCCGAAAGCAACTGCCCTTCGATGATGCGGGGCAGTGCCTGCAAATTGATGAATGAAGGCGAGCGGAAATGGCAGCGCAGCGGTTTCGGCGAGCCGTCGCTCACGATGTAGCAGCCGAGTTCGCCGCGCGGCGACTCGATGGCGACGTATGCGTCTCCCGGCGGCGGCGAAAAACCTTCGGTGAAAATCTTGAAGTGGTAGATGAGGGCTTCCATCTCCGTCTTCATTTTTTCACGCTCGGGAGGAATGATGCCGGGAGCCTCGGCGCGAACCGGGCCCTGATCGGTGATTTTGGCCATGGCCTGTGCGACGATCTTGAGACTTTCGCGGATTTCCGCTACGCGCACCATGTAACGGCCGTAGCAATCAGAATCGGTGCGCGTGGGCACATCAAATGTAAATTCTTCGTAGCTGGAATACGGGAAAACTTTGCGATTGTCATAGGCCAGGCCTGCCGCGCGCAGCGTCGGCCCAGTCATGCTGTACGCGATGGCGTCTTCCAGTTTGATTTTGCCTACATCTTTGAGGCGCGCCAGCCAGATGCGGTTTTCAGTGAGCAGCGTTTCGTAATCGTCTACCCGACTGGGCATCATTTTCAAAAAGCGGTTGACCATTTCGCGCCAGCCAGCGGGAGGTTCCAGCGCCACGCCGCCGATGCGGATGTAGCTGGTCATCATACGCTGGCCGGCAAAACGCTCGAAAATTTTCAGGATTTCTTCGCGCTCGCGGAAGCAATAGAGGAAGACAGACATCGCGCCCATGTCGATGGCGTGGGTGCCCAGCCAGACCAGGTGTGAAGAGATGCGCTGCAGCTCGACCATCATGACGCGGATATATTGCGCACGCTTGGGGATGTCGAGACCGAGCAGCTTCTCGACCGCGAGGCAATAGACCAGATTGTTGCCGAGGGGATTGAGATAATCCATGCGGTCGGTGAGCGTGATTGCCTGCGAGTAGGTTTTGTGTTCGCAAGATTTTTCGATGCCCGTGTGCAGATAGCCGAGGTCGGGAACGGCTTTAACGATGGTTTCGCCGTCGAGCTCGAGCGCCACGCGAAGCACACCGTGGGTGGACGGGTGCTGCGGCCCCATATTGAGGACCATTGTTTTCGATTCGCCAGTGGCTGTTTCTACAGTGGTCATTGTTCTCTGCTGTTTGCCTACCGCTAATGTCGAGCAACTTCCAGTTTATTGCTTTTTGAAGCCAGGTAAAAATGTCGCGGGAACGTCGCGAAAGCCTTCTGTCGGGTAATCGCGCCGAAGCGGATGTCCTTCCCAGTCATCCGGCAACAAAATGCGTCGTAAATCTGGATGTCCGTTGAAGCGAATTCCCATGAGATCGAAGATTTCGCGCTCCAGCCAGCCGCTTCCGGGCCATACGGGAACCAGCGAATCAACGACCGGATCGGCGCCGGATACGCGCGTGCGCAATCTGATTTTGGTTTTCTTGGGAATGGAAACCAGGTGGTAATTCAGTTCGAAGCGCGGCTCAACAGGAAAACGATCCACGGAGGTCGCATCGGAAAGCAAATTAAATTGCAGCGTATTGCAGCAGTATTCGGCGGTGGCGCGGAGCAGTTCGCGCGGCACCAGCAGCGTTGTTTCGCCATGAAACTCGATGACTTCGGAAACCGAGTTTGGGTTCCAGGCGCGAAGTCGTTCGGCTACAACATCAGCGTTTTGACTGCCACTCTCTGCCACGATTTGTCCGATTTAGCGCGGCTGGCTATGTATGCCAGTCCAGCGCACCCTTTTTCCAAAGATAGAAATAACCGACTAGCAGGATCGCGATGTAAATCATCATTTCGTAAAAGCCATAGCGCCCGAGAGTGCGAAAAACCACGGCCCACGGGTAAAGAAAAATCGCTTCCACGTCAAAAAGGATAAAAACCATCGCGACCAGATAAAACTTCACGGAAAACGGCTCGCGCGCGTCGCCGGTCGGCTCCATGCCGCACTCATAAGCCTGCTGTTTGGCGCGATTTGGCCGCCGCCAGCCAATTAAAACGGAAAGGGTGCTGATCAGTCCGGCCAGGACGGCGGCGACCAGTAGATGGAGGACCAGAGGCCCGTAAGTATGCAAGCCTGAACCACTCATAGGCGAAGCGGTATAATAACGGGGGACACGGTGTT
>Ga0210406_10000474_pt1 | contig 54472 bp, 49 predicted proteins | sample IncBWC30MmetaG_FD_155454 | JGI IMG/M metagenome (GOLD analysis project Ga0210406, IMG submission 155454) | Forest soil microbial communities from Barre Woods Harvard Forest LTER site, Petersham, Massachusetts, United States - Inc-BW-C-30-M | ecosystem: Environmental > Terrestrial > Soil >...
GAGAAGCCGTGGCGATGCGCTTTGTGACCTTGCCGGGAAAACTTGCCGATTTGGTGCGCGCGTTACGAAGTTTTGCCAGCTCATCGTGGATGAGTTCGGCGATTTTGATCCGAAGCGCTGCAATCGTTTATCTTGCGCTCGTGCCGCGCGACGACGACGAGTGCGTGATAAAGCAAGCCGCGTATTTCTGGAAGAGCGTTGAATCTTTGCGCGGGCGAATGGAATTCAACGCTTCTATTTTGTTCTGCCCCGCCGAATGGAAAGCTGAGTTGAACGTGTGGGGCTACGCAGGCGGTACGGTTGAAATACTGCAGCGCGTGAAAAAAGCCTTTGACCCGGGCGGCACATTCGCTCGCGGTCGCTTCGTGGGAGGCGTTTGATTTCCGTGAGTGAACTACACGCGATCCCCGGTCTCCAGCCAGTTTACGAAGATTATGCGCGCTGCGTGCATTGCGGCTTGTGCTTGAATCACTGCCCAACCTACCTGCTGTGGCATTTGGAAGCAGATTCGCCCCGCGGCCGAATTCAGCAAATGATTCGCGTTGATGAAGGTACTGCCCGAGTGAACGCAACGTTTGTCGAACACATTGATAAATGTCTGGATTGCCGGGCGTGCGAGACGGCGTGTCCGTCCGGCGTTGAGTACGGGAAGCTGGTGGAATACGCACGCGCGCGGATTGAGCGCGACTACAAACGGCCATTCCTTTCCGGGTTGACGCGCAATTTCGTTTATCGAAGGTTGCTGCCGTATCCCTGGCGAATTGCGTTTTTCGCACGCCTGCTGCGCTTCTACCAGCGCTCCGGATTGCAGACGCTCGCTCGCAAAAGCGGTTTCTTACGGGCGTTAGGGTTGGCGGAACGCGAAATGCTTCTTCCGCGAGTTGACGACAAATTCTTTTTCCGCTTTCTGGGTACAACGTTTCAACCATCAGGCGAGCGCCGCGCGAGGGTAGCATTTTTTGGTGGCTGCGTAGCCCAGGTCACTTTCTCAGCGCTGAACGAGGCCACCATCCGCGTGCTTATGGCCAACGGCTGCGAAGTAGTCGTGCCAAAGAAGCAGGTGTGCTGCGGAGCGCTGGCCTCTCATGCAGGAGTGCGCGAAGCCGCGCGCGAGCTTGCCCGGCGAAACCTGAAAGCATTCGCAGCGGAAGACTTCGATGCGATACTGACCAACGCCGCCGGATGCGGATCGACGCTGAAAGAATATTCACATCTTTTTTCGCCGGACGAGCCGGAATATCAAGCTGCGAAAGAGTTCGAATCGCGGGTGCGTGACGTAACGGAATTCCTGGCGACGCTGGGCATGGTTGCGCCGCTTAAGTCAACGCCTTCGCGCGTCACGTACCAGGATTCCTGCCACCTGCTGCACGGGCAGAAAGTTCGCGAAGCTCCACGCAGTCTGCTTCGCGCAATTCCGGAACTGGAACTCGTGGAGTTGCCGTACTCGGACATTTGCTGCGGCTCGGCTGGCGTGTACAACATCACGCAAACGGAAGCATCGTTCGAATTGCTTGCGGAAAAGATGCGGAACGCTGCGAGCACTCAGGCAAAAACGATCATCACCGCGAATCCAGGATGCCTGCTGCAGATGCGCGCCGGCGCGGAATTGCACAAGACCGGTCAGCAGGTACTGCACGTGATGGAATTGCTCGACCGAGCATTAGAATAACCTTCTGCCCTCATCCATCCGCAAAAACCAAATTCGCCGCCAAAAACAGTAGCGCCCTCTCTTCTTCTGTTTCTGGCAACAGAAGAAAAAGAGGGCGAACTGTCTTCAGGAGAGAAGCTCTTTGTAAAGTTGCTGTTTACATGCCAGGCCCGATGGCATCCGCTGCAGCAGCCGGAGATGCGCCACTTCCGTGGCGCTTCCCGCCATGGCCGCCGTGCGGTCGATCGGAAACGGTGTAGCCCGAAGGAACCGAAAATAGAGTTGCATTGGGAGCCGTCCGCTGAATGTTCGTTACGGTATAGGTCGCGGTTCCAGTAAACGGGTCGGAATGCTTGCTCTGCACGACGATTTGCAAGTCGGGCGAATACCATTCTTCTTTTACAATCGTAAGCGGTTTGTCGTTGCCGACTTGGCCGACGGGAATGGTACGGGTGTAGCGCGTGCCTTGCGCACTGACGCCGTTGATCGTTTGGGTGCCGAGGGATTCCTTGATCACATTGGCGTTATCGCCGCGATGGGTCCACTCGTGCGCCGCATCCGGAGAATCCGCACCCGGCCCGCCGTGTGCATGTTGCGGCATCTTATGCGCCTCTTTCCTGCTGGGGTCGAGCATGTAACCTGCGCCTGCAACCGGATCCTGAATCATGATGAAGGTTGGAGTGCCGCTTGCGGCCAGCGGGCCGACAGCAGCCATAGTGACTTCTCTGCGGACGCGGCCTTGTGCATCGCGGAACAAGTTGGTTTGTACGGTGCGCGAGATGGTCGTGCCGTCAGAGAGTGTTTGCTTGGACTCGGCTGTCGCGGCGGCGCTGAACGGCGCGCCGGTTACCACCTTGCCGTGCATCCCGCCGATTCCAAGAAGCTCCATGCGATCCCTGAACGGTCCCGCGCCAAATCCTGGACCGGGCATCGCGCCGTGACCCGGCGGTGGCGGCGGAGCGGAATCCGAACTTGCATCCTGGGCGAACGCAGCGGTGGACAGCAGCAGCGCCGCACTCGCAACTAAAACCACTTGTGAACCGAATTTTGCGGCCAAACCTTTCATGCACACGCCTCCTCTTCTCTCCTTTCAAATCCTTGTTGCTGATTGCGTCCGCTCATTGCGTCCGCTCATTGCGTCTCCGTCGCCATCTGCAAGTCCTGGTGCAGCCGAACCGCCTGCGGCTGTCCGTCTTCGCCAACCAGAAAATCCACATCGACAAATTCCGAAGCCCGATCCGGGTCGACCGGCAGCCCGAAGCGTTCCAGCGCCCCACGCTGCATGCGAACTTCCAGAATTGACTCGTAGCCGGAAGCGCTGGGCAGACTTCCCGGCAATTGCGTAAAAGATGCGGAGTCATAGTCGGCAAGCAGCATCTCTGCGCCGTCGCCGTTCGAAGCTTTCTGCGATGTATTGCCAATCATCCCGGCATTGGATGATGAAACTACCGGCGGTCCAGCTTTATGGTGCGTTTGCAGCCATCCAACACTGGCGACCAAAACCGCCGCTGCAGCCAGCGCCCATGACGCCACCACGACGGTGCTGCGTGGGACGCGGGCTTCGCGTCGCGTCCGCAATTCCTGCTTCAAGCGCATTTCGACACGCGCAGGAGCCGAGTCCAGTCGCGTGGATTCCCGTAACAGCCGCAAATCACCTTTCACTTCTCGCCAGGATTCGAGCATCGCATTGCAACGCGCGCACGCTTTGGCGTGCTGGACGGCCGCCGCTGCTTCCTGCGGTTCAGCGTCGACTCGATCCATATCCAGGCCGAGCAGTTCAAACTCTTCGCAATTCATCATCGCAACTGCCTTCCTCATTATTCCGCAAAGTCACTTGGCACCGGCGCTGGCGCGGCGCGGAGCATCTCGCAGCAGTTCCAACTTCGCAAGCAGCAAAGCACGGCCGCGATGCAAACGCGAACGAATGGTGCCAATCGGGCAACCACAGGCGCTCGCTGCTTCCTCGTAACTCATTTCTTCCAGCTCACACAAAACTACCGCTTCCCGGAACTCCGCCGGCAATCCTAGCACCGCTTCCCTTACCTGCTCGATGCGCTCTCGTTTTTCGGCGATCATCATCGGCGTTAAAGGATCCTCGGGTTCATTCCATGCACTGCCGTCGGCGTTCATTACATCCAGGGACAATTCCCGCGGCGTTCTCTCCAGATGCTTCATCACCCGGTTCCGCGCTACGCCATACAGAAACGCTCCGAGCTCGCCGCGCTCCACCTGGTACTTCTCCGGCTCACGGATCAGCACCAGAAAAACTTCCTGCACAACTTCTTCCGCGGCCCACGCTGAACCCGTCATGCGCAGCGCATAACGATACAAGGCTGACTGGTGCCTCTGGTACAGCGTGAGGAATGCCTGCTCGTCGCCACGTACCGCACGCTTGAGCAGCGCTTCCGGCTTCTCATCCAGTATTTTCATTACTTGGGTTAGACGCCTCGCTGCTCTTCAATGGGTATTCCGATGAGCGTGGAAAAAGGTTCCCGGTTCGGTTGCGCGGGCGAATAATAGGCGAAGCAGAGGTTTCAGGCCGTTTTCCCGGCAGGACGGAACAATTTTGCCGCGATTCGGGTCACGAACCGGCGCGGGACCAACCGTTCGCCGTGCGCACCGAGGTAATTTCCCAACCCGGAAATCACGTAGCTTTTCCCCGCAGCCAGCGCTCTCAAGCCATTCTGCGCCACAATTTCAGCGGTCTGTTGACGACCCTTCGAGCTCGCCGGATGGCTTGCAACTTCATGGAATTCGGATTCCGTCGTCCCGGGGCATAACGCGCATACGCGCACGCCATGCGGCTTCATCTCTTCAGCAAGGCCTTCCGCCAGAAACAAGTCAAACGCCTTAGTTGCTGCATATGTTGATATGTATGGAACCGCCTGAAACGATGCAGTCGATGCGACAATCAAAACATCGCCTCCCCGATTCGCAACCATTGCAGGCAAGTACAACCGTGTCAGGTGCAGCACCGCGCTGCAGTTCACTTGCACCATTTCAAGGAGTCTCTCAACCTCAATTTCGTGCAACTCGCCATACTGTCCGAAACCTGCATTGTTCACCAGTAAATCGATCGTGAGCCGCTTCCCTTCCGTAAAATCAAAAATTTCGCGGGGAGCGGACGCCTGCGTCAGGTCGGCAACGAAAATCTCTGTTTGGATTTTAAGCTTCGTGCGTAACGACTGCGCCAGCGATTCCAATCGCTCCCGCCGGCGGGCCGTCAGCACCAAGTTCGTCCCACCAAGCGCGAGCTGCTCCGCCAATGCCTTGCCGATACCCGCGCTGGCGCCGGTCACCAACGCCCACTTGCCTTTCCATTCGCTGGTCATGGGTTGCTTATCTCCTGTTTTGTCGCCGAATTGAGCCCTATGACACTCCGCACAGCAATGTATGACGAGAATCACATCATCGGGATTTCGCCACCCGCTACACTTTGCGCGTGAATGGGATCGGATGTGACCGCCCGGTGAAGGCGATGGACAGGAGAATTCGGATGCGAACGCTACGTTTCGTCTCTCCCCTATACAGCACGATATTCATTAAAGGTTTAGCTCCCATGCTAGTTATTTTGGGAATACTTACGGTTCTTAAACCCGAGGCGAGTGCCGTCCCCAGCTACTCCGGCAAACCGGACTCCCTTGCGCTACTTGCCATTATGCGCCACCCGAAGCGGTCATTCTAGCTGCGGACCTTTGCGCACAGGGCGATGCGGCTAAGCCTTTCAAAGCCAGCTGTGCGCTATGCCGCGCACCAGACGGCAGTGGCAACTCGCCAACGCGAAAAGCACTGAAAGCCAAAGATCTGCGTTCGCCAGAAGTGCAGCAACAATCGGACGCGGATCTTACGCTGGCGATCACCAAAGGAAAAGGCAAAATGCCGGCTTTTTGGCGCGAAGCTTAAGCCGGACGAAATTAAAGCAATGCTTGCGTACGTTCGCGAACTCGCAAAAACGAAGTAAGCGCACTTCGGTAAACGGCAAGCTGATCTGCCCCAGTGTTCTGCTGAATATCCGTGAATGACGGGGCAGTGATGACCGTCACGCTTCGAGGCGATCCGCGTTACACCCCTCCCTGGACATCGGCCGTCACAAACTCGATTGCTTCCACCGCTATCTGGATTTATGATGCGCGCAACATCCGCCTGTTCTGTCTTCGCGAATCGAGCGCCTCGCAGAGCGCGACTTGCCTGCCTTCAGCGATGACGATCTGGCGATAGGTTGGAGGTTCCCATGAAATTGCGTCTTGCAAAACTTGCGGTTGTGCTGGCGATTCTTCTTTCCGCTACAAGCATTTCGGCCCAACAAATCGGGAAGTATGTTCCCGTGAGCGCCGGTTCCGAGGCCGATCATGCGATGGCCGAAATCAATGCCGCCGGCGATCCGGCGCAAAAGCTCGCGCTCATAGACCAATTCGCCGCCGGCCCCGGACAAGGCGATATGGCGATGGTGGCCGACGAACTTTACGTGAACTACTATCTGGCGCAAAAGCAGTACGACAAGGCTTTCGAATACGGCGACAAACTTTTCGCAATTGATCCCGGTAATTTCCAGAACGCGATGAATATGATTCGCGCCGCTTCGGAAAAAGGCGACGCAGCAAAACTGCTTGCCTACGGCGAGAAAACACAGAGCATCCTCGCTACATACAAGGCCTCGCCCGCGCCATCGGGCGTTGCCGCCGATACGTGGGAGCAACAAAAGGCCCATACCATCGAGAGCAATCAGGACAACATCCGCTACGTACAGCAGGCCGTTTACAACGGCGCTTATCAAACACAAGAACCCGCCAAGCGGGCCGATGAGCTGCTGCATTTTGCAAAGATTTTCCCGGATTCGGAATACACGCTGACCGCCCTCGGAGTCGCAGCATCCTCCTACCAACAGGCGCAGAACGCGCCCAAAATGTTAGAGGTCGCCAACGCGCTGCTGGCGAAAGATCCGAAGAATCTGGGAATGTTGTTACTGGTCTCGGATTATTACGGAGAAAAAGGCGAACAGCTTGATAAAGCCGAGGCCTACGCGCAGAAGGCAGCGAGCTTGGCTGATTCCGCTCCGCGTCCGGAAAATGTCACCGAAGATCAGTGGACCCAACAAACCGCGCTGCAAAAGGGATTGGCGTTGAGCACTCTCGGCCAGGTGAACTTGCAGAAGAAGAACAACGCGCTGGCAATTCAGAATTTCCAGGCCGCAGCGCCGCTGCTCAAATCCAATGACGTCGGCTACGCGCGCAACGCATACCGCCTGGGATTCGCGTTCATTAATCTGAGAAAGATTCCGGAAGCAAAAGCTGCCTTCACCCAGGCTGCATCCGTCAACAGCCCGTACAAACAACCAGCTTTAGACAAAATAAAAACGCTTCCAGCCAGCCCAGCGACGCGACACAAAGCAAGCTGAAACTCGGCGGTCTATGATCAACAGCCGAACTTTGTACGCAGTTGCGGGCATCACAGCAGTTTCATAACGAAGTCACTTTTCCGTTTCCTGACAGGCTGCGTGCATTGAGCGCACCGCCCGGAGGAGACTCTCCGGAAGGAGCTACCATGAGGCGGCGCACGAATGCGAAGCACAACAGAGAGGCTGAAGCGAGTGCCGAAGAACGCCTACGGCTCATCATCGATACCATTCCCACAATAATCTGGCGCAAATTTCCCGATGGCTCGGCTGATTTCCTCAACCAGCGCTTTCGCGAATATACCGGTCTTTCCTTGCAGCAAGGACTGGGCTGGGGATGGATCAATGCTTTCCATCCTGATGACTGCTCTATCGAAGAATGGCGCGCAGCGTTGGCCGCTGGGAAACCTTTCGAAAAGCAAGCCCGCCTTCGCCGCGCTGATGGCGAATATCGTTGGTTCCTCATTCGCGGCGTGCCGGTGCGCGACGAGCAGGGAAACATAGTCGAATGGTACGGATTGACCGACGAAATCGAAGATTTGAAGTCCGCCGAAGACCGCGTTCGGCTTATCGTGAACACAATTCCTACGATGGCCTGGAGTGTTCAAGCCAATGGCTCTGTTGATTTCGTCAATAAGCGTTGGCTCGAATATACCGGGCTTTCTTTCGCGCAGGCACTTAACAACCCGACCGGCACGCTTCATCCCCAAGACCTTCCACGAGTAATGGAAAAGTGGCTGGCGGACATGGCCGCTGGACAATCGTCGGAGGATGAAATGCGCCTGCGGCGCGCTGACGGCGAATATCGCTGGTTCCTGGTTCGTACCGCGCCGCTACGCGACCAGCAGGGAAACATTCTTAAGTGGTACGGAGTGTCCATTGATATCGAAGACCGCAAACGGCCGGAACTGCAGTCTGTGGCGCTTGTCGATGCCATTCCACAGCAGATTTGGAGTGGCCCTCCGGACGGCACGCTTGATTATTGTAACGAGCGATGGCGCTCTTACATGGGGCTTGGGCTGGAAGAGTTGCAGGGTGATGGCTGGCAAAGCATGCTTCACCCCGATGATAGAGATCGCGTGCTTAAGGCTTGGCGCCAGTCAGTGACCAATGGAACTCCTTACGAGGAAGAAGAACGTCACCGTGGAGTCGACGGCACCTACCGTTGGTTTTTGGCGCGCGGCGTCCCGCTTCGCGATGAACACGGTCGCGTCATAAGGTGGTACGGAACGAATACCGATATAGAAGACCGCAAGCGCGCCGAAGAAGAACTACGCCGTGTTTCCGGCCAACTTCTGCGGTTGCAGGACGAAGAGCGGCGCGGGATTGCTCGGGACTTGCACGATTCCACCGGGCAAAACCTGGTCGCATTGGCAACCATGCTGGGTCAAATGGATCGCTCCATTCCTTCGAGCGCACGAAAATTACGCAAGCTCCTTTCCGAGTGTAAGACATTGGCGGACCAGTGCATCCGTGAAGTTCGCACGCTTTCCTACGTATTGCACCCGCCGGTGTTGGATGAAGCTGGTTTAGAGGAAGCAATTCGCGATTATGTGCACGGTTTCACCGAACGCAGTGGAATCCACGTCGAATTAGATCTGTCACCGCGCCTCGGACGGATGGAACGAGAAATCGAGCTGGTCCTATTCCGAGTGGTGCAAGAAAGTCTCACCAATATCCAGCGGCATTCGGGAAATTTGCGCGCCAAGATACGAATCGATCGCAACTCAAATCTGACTGTGGAGATAACCGACCGTCGCGACGTAGCATCCGCCGGCAGATCGACCGAGAAAATGGAACTCGGGTTTAAAATCGGTGTTGGCATCGCCAGCATGCAGGAACGGGTCCGGCTGATCGGTGGCCAGCTTGAAATTAAATCCGTCGGTCAAGGTACAACCGTCCGCGCGACGATTCCTTTGCCCATGGAGGCAAACAAACTTGAAAAAAATTCGCATTCTGATCGCTGACGATCACGGGCTAGTGCGCCGCGGGGCAGCATCGGTCCTCCGCTCGCGGCGCGGCTGGAGAATCGTCGGCGAGGCAGCCAATGGTCGCGAAGCGGTGGAACGGGCGGTAAAACTGAAACCCGATGTCGCCATACTCGATGTCGGCATGCCCGAACTGGATGGATTCGAGGCGGCGCGTCAAATTGTCGAGGCGGTTCCGGATACCAAGGTTCTTGTCCTGACGATGCATGAGTCGGGCCAGATGGTGCGCCGGGCACTGGAGGCGGGAGCTCGCGGGTACCTGTTAAAATCCGACCTCACGAAAAGCCTCGTGAAAGCCGTCGAAGCCATTGCCGAAGGCAAGCGCTTCTTGACTCCCAAGGTTTCCGAAATCGTGCTGGACGGGTTTCTCAAAACAGAAAAAGAGCCGCGGCAAGTTGAACGCGCGGGTACCCGAACCACACCGCGTGAGATTGAAGTCATTCGCCTGCTGGCAGAGGGGAAGATGAATAAGGAGATCGCGGCCCAACTGGGAATCACGGTAAGGACGGTTGAGACGCACCGCGCCAAAATCATGCTGAAGCTGGGGCTTCATTCCCTGGCCGACGTCATTCACTATGCGATCCGTCAAGGTTTGCACACTGAAAATTGAGTCTGCATCATCCTTCTAAGCCTGCATAAGACATTTTCGCGAGTCTGCCGCCATCGCTCCGCCGTTTGAACCACTACGTAGTGCCCACTAGTTGACCTTCGGTATTGATACAGATGTCTTTGCCAGATGACGATGTAGCCAAGCTCCAAAAGGGAGGGCCATGGAAAGGTTCATCGTTTGCAAGAATGCGTTATGCCGCCTGGCGGTCGATCTTCGCACGCAAGATAATCGGATACTGAAAATCTCAGAACTAATCATTAATCAATGCCCGGAGTGCGGTAGCGGGTGGTCCTCGCACTGCCCTTTTTGCGCAAAGGAGCTGGACGTAACCTGGCGCGAGAACCTGCCCATTTGTTCGCAATGCCTGCTCCCGCTAAAAGCCGACCGCGCGGAAAGCGGACAACCGTAATTCTCGCAACAGCCAGAACGAAATGGACTCTGACACAAAAGTAGTGCTTCAGGCACTATGTCAACTCTGTCAGGAAACTCTAAAGAACGCGTCAGAAACGCGACTCGTTGCACTGCGTATGCATGAAGCCCTGCTGAAGGCCCGCGTTCCGAGATACCTCGAGGCATACGAATCCACTGAGGTACATTTCGCCGGGCTTGAGAAGTCGAAACGCGAACTGGAAGAGTTAGTTGATGCAATGCTTCCTAAGGCAGGCACGAACTTACCGAAAAAATGAACTAACGTCGAGCGGCTGCCCGAAAAGCCCAGCCGCACGAAAGCCGCACTTGATCGTAAAGAAGATACTTACCACAAGTCCGGTCCTGTAAACGAAAGTTAATGCGCCTTCTTCGAGACACGAGCGACCAACTCTTCTAGTCTCGAGAGTAATAGTTTTAGAACCGGAGACTGGTTCGATTTTCTGTAGCCGAGTAGCAGCTCGACTGTCGGCGCATCGCCCTTGAGAGGACGGCTCGTTACCGAGGAAGGTAAAAAGTTCTGCGCGTAAGCAGGTAATAGCCCTACGCCGCCTGTCGACGCTATCAAAGACACTCCCATGGAGAGATGGTCCGCCTCGTGAGCTGGCGTGATGTTGGCTCCGGACCGCTTCAGGTAATTGTCGATGACCTCACGCAGCACGGGAGCCGTATCGGACACGGTCACGAAAGCCTCGCCTACCAGATCCCTCGGACGGATGGCCTTGAGCGCCGCGAGACGGTGGTCACTCGGCAAGACCACCATCAAGGGTTCTTTCACAAGAACACGGTACGCCAACCCCGGCATCCCCTTTTCCCGCCGCAAAAAAGCTGCATCGATTTTCCCCTGCAAAAGGCCGTCCGCAAGCAGCGGGGAGTACTGACTTGAAATCATCACGTCTATGTTAGGCAGTTCGCCGCGCAATATCCGCAAAGCTTCAGGCATCCAGGTCAATTCGTGTCCGGTCAGAAAGCCCATGGAGAAGCATGGCTTGGCAGGATGAGCTACCCGACGTGCAGCCTCGCCTGCCGCCTCCACCTGCGAAAGCAGTGAGCGAGCGTGATCGAGAAAGACTCGACCCGCCGGTGTCAGCTCGATGCCCCGAGTTGTGCGCATCATCAGTTGGACACCGATCTCTTCTTCAAGATCCCGGATCTGGCGGCTAAGAGAAGGCTGCGAGGTATGCAACTTAGTCTTTGCTGCCAGGGTGAGGCTCTCGGTCTCGGCAACGGCAACGAAATAACGCATGTGTCGTAATTCCATCTTTTACCTACATACCGGGAAAGCATCGCCATTCAACTTACAAAGTATCTCTCAAAGATGCGACGACCGGCCAGCCACGGCATCTGATCTGGTGAACTTGGGATGGGTTGGGGAGCAATAAGATTTGAACTCATGCCTGATGAGCATGTTAGAGGAGAAGAACAATGTCAAAGAAATTGGCAGGAAAGATTGCACTCATTACCGGCGGCTCACGCGGCATTGGCGCTGCTATCGCGAAACGTCTGGCCGATGACGGAGCGAACGTGGTCATCACCTACACGAAAGGCGCCGACGCGGCCGCGACGGTCGTCAAGGAGATTGAACGCGATGGCGGAAAGGCTATCGCAATTCAGGCGGACGCCACTAATGCCGGTGCCGTCGAAGCCGCGGTCGAAAAGACCGTCGCAATTTTCGGCCGACTTGATGTACTGGTGAACAATGCCGGCACGGCCATTCCGAAACCGTTCGAGGAGGCGACGCTGGAGGAGATGGATCGCGTGATTGCCATCAATGTCCGCGGTGTATTCGTCGCGACGCAGGCCGCGCTGAAGCACATGAAGAGCGGCGGCCGCGTCATCATGATCGGTTCGGCCGTGGGTGAGCGTGTCGCGGCGCCCGGGCTTGTACCCTACGCTGCCACCAAGGGAGCTGTGAAGATGTTCACTCAGGCGCTGGCCAGAGAGATCGGGAGCCGGGGCATCACGGTCAACAACGTGCAGCCGGGTCCGATCGACACGGAATTGAATCCCGCCTCGGGTGATTGGGCGGTGCCGCAGAAGGCCGCCACAGCGCTTGATCGTTACGGGCGTGTGGATGAGATCGCCGCGATGGTGGCGTTCGTCGCCGGTCCGGAGTCCTCCTACATTACCGGGGCGAATCTAACTGTGGATGGCGGAATGAATGCCTGAACCGACAAAGCCAAGCGCGTAAGAAAGCGAGTACGTACCGGTGCGTTTTAACGAGAAATGGTTTGCCGATGACTATCGCCCGCGATCAAAGCGGCCCTCGCATCGAACTGGAGCGTTCTTTGCCGAGCGAAGCAGCTGCCAAGCGGCGGTACCTAAAAAAAGGGGGGAACGAATATGGACAGCGTTAAAGACAATGTGCCTGTCGCGACCGATGGCATGTACGTGATTTTGGGGGCGACCGGCAACACCGGCTCGATCATCGCTAATTTCCTGTTATTGAAGGGCGAGAAAGTCCGCGTCGTGGGGCGGGACGCGGGTCGACTCGAGCGCTTTGTGCGCCAAGGCGCGGAAGCGTTCGCGGCTAACGTGAGCGATGCGGGTGCGCTTAGCAAAGCCTTCAGCAGTGCGCGCGCGGGATACTTGATGTTGCCGCCGATAAACTCCCGGGAGGACCAGGAGCGAGAGAGCGATGCGATCGCGAAAGCCGTGAAGGAGTCCGGCCTGCGCTACGCGGTGCACTTGAGCAGCTACGGCGCGCAGGTTCCGGAAGGCACCGGGCCAGTCGCGGGGCTGCATTCTTCCGAGCAAAAACTGAACGCCATCAGTGGTTTGAACGTCCTGCACCTGCGCGCCGCGTATTTCATGGAGAACAATCTGGCGGCGATCGACATGATTCATGGGATGGGAATGTTCGGACATGCCCTGCTACCCGACCTGAAGCTGCCCATGATCGCTACGCGAGACGTCGGCGACTACGCCGCGCAGCGCCTCCTGGACTTGGATTTTTCCGGCAAACAAACGCGCGAGCTGCTTGGCGAGCGCGACCTGTCAATGACGGAAGCCACCGCGGTGATTGCACGCGGCATTGGCAAGCCGGATCTGCGTTACGAGCAGTTTCCGTATGACCAGCTGCAGCAGGCGTTAACGCAAATGGGTATTCCGCCGAAGAAAGCCTCGGTGTACATCGAGATGTACAAGGCCATCAACGCGGGAGTCCTCGTTCCGCAGGAGCCGCGTTCGCCGGAGAACACCACGCCGACTTCGTTTGAGAAATTTGTGCAGGATGTCTTTGCGGCTGCGTATCACGGGAAGGCTTCCGCCGCTTAGGCTCGATCCCAGTGGATGGCGGGATGATCGCTGACTACACCTCGCCAGCCTAAATGAGGATTCCGATGATCGATGCGGATGGACGCTTACAAAGCTCATAGGACTCCAGTAATGAGCGTGAAGCATAGGAGCTGGAGAGCTCAGCAACAACGGAGAAGGGTCAATGACCAAGAAGCTCGAAGGCAAGATCGCCGTGATTACCGGCGGCACGGAAGGGATTGGGTTGGCTACGGCCAAGCTTTTCGTTGAAGAAGGTGCCCATGTCTTCATCACGGGCCGCCGCCAGAAGGAACTCGACGAGGCCGTGAAGGCCATCGGTACCAACGTTTCTGGAGTTCAGGGAGACGTTGCGAATTTGCCAGACCTTGATCGTCTTTACCAGACAGTCGCTAAGGTGAAAGGGCGGATCGATATTGTTTTCGCCAACGCCGGCGTTGCCGAATTTGTTCCCTTTGGGGCCGTCAGCGAAGAACATTTCGATAAACTTTTCAACATCAATGTGAGGGGAACGCTGTTCACGGTGCAAAAGGCCTTACCGCTACTGAATGATGGTGGCTCCATCATTCTCAACGGCTCTGTCGCAAGCGTTAAGGGCACTGCCGCCTTCGGTGTCTACGCCGCGAGTAAGGCTGCAATCCGCTCTTTTGTGCGAACCTGGACTACAGACCTGAAAGACCGTCGTATCCGCTCAAACGTTGTTAGCCCGGGTCCGATCAGTACGCCGCTGGCGAGTCGGCAATCTCCAGACGTGATCGCTCGGATTGCGTCCACTATCCCAATGGGACGCATGGGGGAACCCGAGGAAGTTGCTAAAGTGGCGTTGTTTCTCGCTTCGGATGACTCCAGTTTCGTCACGGGTATCGAACTGTTCGTTGACGGCGGCAGAGCTCAGATCTGACCGCAAGACCTAAGCGAAGTGGGGGAGACTTTTTTCGCGGGATCGCTCGGACCGCCCGAGCGACGACATTGACGTCAAAAGGAAAGGCCATGAATGAAAGGGCCTCCAGGAAAACAGAGTTGTCCAAGCGCGATAAGAAAACGAGTGCCTACCGGCGTATGGTAACGGGAAATGTAAACGGCAGGTCCGTCGTGCAAAGCGACGAGCAGATGGAGGCTTATCAATTTAAGACTGTTCCCGGCTACAAGCACACGCTCATTTGGGTCAACGAGACGACCCGGACCTCAGTAAGGAGCAAAGGTTGAGTTGGACAATAGCGAAACCCTCCACTTGAGGCGCGGCGACGTGGTTGTACAGAATGGGACGCGGCACGCGTGTCGGAATAAAGGCACAAAGCCCGCCACGATGCTTTTTCCCCTTGAATGGCGCAACCGCGTGGCGCTGTCCAGATTGCGTGTAGAAACGAGAAAGCAGGCAGCATGACTCAATCGACTCAAGAGCGAAACAAGACTCTGGCTTTGCAAGCGTTCGACCTCCTCTTCAACAAGCGCGACTATGCCGCTGCCGAGAAGTTTTGGTCGCCCCATTATATCCAACACAGCGCTCATATCGCGCCGGGCCGTGAGGGCCTGTTCGATCTCATCAAGAGCCTTCCGCCAACGCTCAAATACGAGCCAGGAACGATCGTGGCCGAAGGAGATTTCGTAATCGTCCACGGACGATTTAGCGGTTTCGGTGCTCCTGCGAATTGGATTGCAGCAGACATTCTTCGTATCAAGGACGGAATTCTGATTGAGCATTGGGACGTGATTCAAGACGAAACCACTCAGGAGCAGTCAAAAAGCGGCCTGCCTATGTTCGGGAACACGTTTGGTAAGTAGTGAGGACGCACATAAGTTTTCTTGGATCGCTGCAGCTGCCCATTGACCGAACGGTGGTTCGATTACTTCCGATTTGCCCTTCAAGGCGGCTGTTCGGGGATTGCTGCGAGTGCTGAGAAGAAATTGTCGTTAGCGCCTCACTGTGCTTCCGGAGTCCCGAGGGATGAGGATAGGAAAGAAAAGGGCTTCAGCGGGAGGGCTTCGCTGTAGACTCGTTTCCCTGCCAGGATGGCAAGCCGAGATTGTCGGTGAAAGGGAGTCCGCGAATGAACCTGCGTCTCGTATCCGTGGCCATCGCGTTAGTTTTTTTGGCAATGTTACTTGGAACCGGCATTTATGAATCTGTAGTGGTCGCGCAGAATTTGCAGGCTGCTCCGACTTCTTTGGAATATGCCCGCGGATTTTATCATTAGAGTGCGATCTGGAGCCTCGTTGACTCGGGATTCTTCTTTCCACACGCGAAGTTGCTCTCTCCTTGTTAACCCTTGGTCGTTCGACGACGTTGTAGTTTTAGAAAGGAAGAAACCCGTTGGATAAGCAACAACTTGCCGTCATCGCCGTATTCGGTAGCTCAGCATGGGTGGCCTCGCTGATCTTCAATGCAGTACGCCAGTATCTCCTGGCCCGATCTCAAGCCGCCGCGCAGGACAAACTACTGCTTCGCGTGAGTTCACCCGAAAGCCTTCAAGCCTTCCTTGCCTCCCCGGGTGGGGCGGAGTTCCTGCGTGGGCTGGAACGTAGTCCCAACGAAGCTTGGCGAGGCGTCATTCGCACCACGCAGACCGCGGTAATGTTCGGTGTTTTGGGGACAGCAATGCTGGTCTGCCACGTTGTCTTTCGCGAAACCGATGGCCTTCTGCAGTTCGGCATCGGTGCCGTGGTCCTCGCGGCGGCATTTGGATCTTCCGCAATCGTCTCGCTGGCGATCTATCGTCGATCCGGACTGCTCCCGAGCGGTCGCAACTAAGCCGAGACCTACGTGGATGAACAGGCATTCAGTGCGCTCTACGAAGCGACGGCGAAATCTCTGTGGAGGTACGCAGCGCGTGTGTCTGGAAGGCAGGACATCGCCGACGACATCCTGCAAGAGTCTTACCTTCGCCTGCTTCGAAGCGGAAGGTCCGGAATGGAGCCTGCAGATGCCCGGCCCTATCTTTTTCGAATCGCGACTAACCTCCTGCACGATCGTTGGCGCCGTGGCGCCGATCTTCAGCTCGCGGAAACGGTTGAGCCCACCACAGAGACTCACCCTGAAAAAGCGTTCGACGCCGCCCGCATGCTGCAGCGATTGAAACCAAGGGCGCGCGAGCTGTTATGGCTCGCCTACATGGAAGGGATGACACATCGAGAAATCGCCAACGTTACCGGTCTCAACGTGATGAGCGTGCGGATCCTGCTTCTACGCGCACGGCGTGAAGCTGCAGCGCTGCTGCGATCAAATGGAAAAGAGTATGCCTGAGGAACTAGATCAACGAATCCGTCATATGCTACATGATGTTGATGCGGCAGCTACGCCGCACGAATTGCCGGCTCCCCCACAGATGTGGTCGCAGCTGCAGTTCCGGCTCCGATATCGGCCACGTAAGAAGGCGGACACCTTCCATGGAAACGTTATTTTCGTCGCTATCTACCTCCTCGCCCTGCTGATGTGGAACACCCAATTCGCTTGGCTAAACTTAAGCCTTACGATTGTCTTGGCGTTTGCGGCCGTTGCTGGGGCATCCCTCTGTCTGCTTGTGTCTCGAAGCTTCCGCAGTTAACCATTTGTCTCCTTCGACGTTGCTTAGGGTAGAGGCCTACCACATGTCATGCCGCCACCGTTTGCTGTGCTTCCTTCTCTTGCTCGTCGCAGTCACTGCACACGCCCAACTCCTCGAAGACGTCACTGGCCGCTGGCAAGGGACCTTTGACATTCCCGCGTCCGATGGCACAACTCAGCGCGATACGGCGTTTCTGGTTCTCCAGCAGGACGGCACACAGGTGAGTGGTGGGGCAGGTCGCAGCGAACAGATGCAGACCCCTCTCTCCGATGGAGTCTTTCGGAATGGCATGCTGACGTTTGCGGTTCAGGTACGGCCGGGTACCACCGTCAAATTTGAGCTTAGACTTCAGGGCGATCACTTGCGCGGTGTAGCCACGGGGCTTCCACCCAATGTCAGCGCGAAGGTTCTTGTCGATGTGGCTCGGGCTCCGGCCCCCTCGGTCGACGCACTCCTGGAGCACTTCATGGGAAACATCCTTATCGTCCGCGACGGGCAGGTCCTGGCTGACCGATCGTTCGGCTCCGCGAATCTGGAGTGGAAGATCGCTAACACGGCCTCAACCAGATTTCGCATCGGATCGCTCACCAAACAGTTCACCGCCGCAAGCATCCTGCTCCTGCAAGAGCGGGGCAAGCTGCTACTGGACGACCCGATCTCAAAGTATCTGGACGACACTCCCGCCGCGTGGAGTGGCGTCACCCTCCTCCATCTGCTCAGGCATACCTCGGGCATCATTAACATCACCGACCTTCCAACTGACCAGGCTGCGCTAACGCGTGGCGGCACTCCGGCGGAGATAATCGAACGATTCAGGAATCAGCGACTCCTCTTTCCGCCAGGCACGCAGTCCCGCTATTCCAACTCCGGCTATATCCTGCTTGGCATCGTGGTGGAGAAAGCCTCCGGTGAGCCGTACGGAACCTTCCTGCAGAAAAACATCTTCGATCCGCTCGGCATGCGAGGCACCGGCATCGACAACGATTCGGAAATCCTGCTGGGCCGCGCATCCGGATACCGCGTGGAAGGTGGAGCGTTCAGGCATGCCGATTTTATCGATATGCGCGTCCCCTTTGCGGCCGGCGATCTCTACTCCACCACGGGCGATCTGGTGCGCTGGCAGGAAGCTCTCTTCGGAGGCAAACTCCTCCGGCCGGACTCGTTGGCAAGGATGACCACACCGGGTAAAGATGACTTTGGTCTCGGTCTCATGGTGAAGCAGGAGGATGGCGAACGCGAGATCAGTCACACCGGTGGCATTCAGGGCTTCGTTGCAGATCTGCGCTACTATCCAGAGCGGCGCCTCTCCGTTGTGGTACTTAGTAACACGGAATCCAAAGAAACACTCGACCTGTCACAACAGCTCAGCAAGCAGGCGCGCTCAGACGCCCTCACTTTGGGAGTTACGGGCGGTACGCTGCGCGATCAGATCCTTTCCGCAGACCGTCAACTCTTTGACGCCTACAATACCTGCGACTCGGTTCGATTCAGTCGCAGTCTTGCTACGGATCTCGAGTTCTTCCATGACACAACCGGCCTCACCGGTTACGACTGGAATGTAAGCGCTCTCGAGAAGCGCTGCAGCGAAAGCACGAAGTACCGTCGAATGCTTGACGAGCAGAGCGTTCAGGTCTTCCCGGTACCGGGCTACGGAGCGCTGGAGATTGGAACGCATCGCTTCTATGAGCACCGCGCCGAGGGCCCTGAAAAACTGGACGCTACCCCGGACTTCGCGAATGTTTGGAAAAAGACGCTTGATGGATGGAAACTCGCGCGCGTGTTGAGCTACGGCCATCACTGATTGAGGGACGGTCCACGAATCCAGTAAGAACATGCAGAGTTTTGGGAAATCAGAGTTTCCGAGGGTACAAGATCTGTGTTTTTCCGATAAGTAATGAAAAATGCTCTTGTATTGTCTGGTTTGGCCAACTTCCGGATGGGCTACACCGAAGTTATCCAGCAACCGAGTTCGAGAAGTAATCGAAGCGAATCGTCGCGGCACTTGATTAACGCACTCGAGAAATCTACAAGTATCGGCTGCTTTTTTCGCCAGCTCATCGAATTCGCGCAAGACCAGGGATTCGATTCGTAAAGAAAATTCGATCCAGCCGGGCTGCGAACATTCCGAGCCGGATGGAAAGACCAGAATCTCGCGGCAGAAAAAAACTGGAGCGCCTTCGCGGCTTTTTCCGGTTCTCGATCTAAAACGGATGGATTTCAACTGATCCTGCTGGCGAGATCAAGAGCCCGAAAGTGACGATGCGTCCGACTCTGCCATTTTCGCGCGAAGAGATGTGATGCGGATTTTAGCGGCGATTGCAGAATGGTTGGATCAGTGCCCGTTACCAGGCTCCACTTTCATCGTGCCGATGAATTACAGCGTATCACCGGAGTGGATCTGACGCGCATCGATGGCGTGGATGTGTTTCGTCGCCCAAACGATGATCAGCGAGGTCGGACTGGACATGAGCCGATGGAAAATTGAGGCGCACTTGGCTCCCTGGTTAGGACTCTGCCCAGACAACCGCATAACCCTGCTAAAAAAGCCAGACCTACCTCGGTGCGCAGTACCGACGCCTACGCAGCAAGCTCGGTGCCCCGAAAGCCGTCACTGCGATGGCTCATCGCCTGGCCCGACTGGTCTGTCGAATGCTCAAGTATGGGCAGCAGTACGTCGACAAAGGCGCCGAATACTGCGAGCGAAGAAACCGCCAACAACAAATCGAGTTCCTCAGAAAGAAAGCAGCCCAACTCGGCCTGCAGGTCACAGCAGCCCATCCTTGAACTGCCAACAAAGAAGTTTCTGGAGAGTCCAAAGCACAGGTTCCATCGCGTCACGGTTTGCCGGACAATATTGCGCACACACACCAGGAGAAAAGCGAGAGACGACGAGATGACTCGGTTGGATAGCCGCTTCTAGACAGCAAGCTTTACAAAATTGCCTTCGTTGCTGTTATTGGCTCCAGGTGTTCGATGAGCCTGATGCTGGTGGCTCATAGTGTAGAGCACAAGACCGACTCTGCTAGAAACTCCGGTTTTGTCGAAGATTCGAAACAGGTAGTTCTTGACCGTGTGTTCACTTAAACCCAGCTTGACCGCAATTTCGCGATTACTGAGGCTTTCTGTCACCAATTGAGTTACTTCAGATTCCCGAGGCGTCAGTAATGATTGGCCCTGACCGTCGACCAAGTGCAACGTTTGACGAGTCGTCAGAGCCTCTAAAAGATAATTCATTTCCGTAGTATTCACCCAGACCTGCCCTTGAAGGACCGCTCTTAGGCACTTGGGGAACATTTCGTAGGGCTGCTCTCGAAGGAAAACGCCCCGCGCTCCTCTCCGGAAAGCTTCGACCACCAATTCGCGCTCGGAGCGATCAAGCAATATGACGATCCGGGTGCGCCAATTTCTTGCACGAACCTGAGCGATGACTTCTAATCCGGTGCCAGGACCGTCGTGCAAATCAGCGCTGACGGCAGCAACTCCAGGTTCAAACTGATGAAGGAGACGCAACGCATCTCTTGAGTTGGAAGCCGTGCCGACGATCTCGAACTCGTGCTCCGCCCTCAGGGCGCGTGCTAACAACTCAGATTGCATGCTGCTGCGCTCAGCGACAATAATGCGCTCTGCAACACCGGCATGCTGGGCAATAGGTGGCACGACGTGTAACTTTCTGCGGACGGCGGGCGGAACAAGTGCCTAAACGGAGCAATTTACTTGCCAATTCAAGAGAAATGCTCCGGAGTTCTGCCAAGAACGCGATACTGCACCGCTTTTTCTTTCACACTTAGCGACCACGCAACGCGTCGTTCCTCTTTCAACTCATCAGCAGGTTCTCACCCGCCCCTTCCAGTGAAGCCGCCACGCCCGGACACTGCTTCTTCCCTTTCAGCACAAACGCTTCCTCGGCTTTCTCTGCCGCTAGCAGAGTCCCGCTGTACACGATGCGGTGGTACTGTTCGCGCGGCGCTCGTGCCTGTGTTTCGGCGCCTTGGCCAGCAAGTTGCGCAGCCTGTGCACGGTGCAGCGTTGACGCACGCCGGGCCACGGCCGATCCAGTGCCGCCGCCGCTGGGCAGTGCTACGCACAGCTGGAGCCTAAAGGATGTACGTCGCTAGAGAAGAAAGTCACATAACTAACGACTCCTGGCTTAGAAGGAAGTTTGTCCGATACTCCTTCATTCGCGGGTCTCTCCTGTGGCGGGAACTTTCGCTCTCTTGCAATGTTGCAACATGAAGTGCAGTCTGCGCTCAGTGATACAAAGCGCCCGGGTCGAGTAGAGCAACTGTGGACCTAGTGCAACTCAGAGAGGCAACTCGCTACCCCCTGAGGGCGAGTGTGCTTTTCTCCTGGGGGGAGGAACGGGGGATTCATTCGAACGGTGCGGGCGTGACGCGCGATATGAACACAAAAGGGGTTTTTGTCTATTCAAGGGCCTTACCCCCTAAAAACGCTTCGGTAGACATGGAAGTGACCATCCCAGCGTTGCGCGAAGACGTAACACCCGTGCGTATCCATGTTCGAGGACGGATCGTGCGTACAGAAAGTAACACGGTGGATCCCGTCCATAGTGGGTTTGCGATCATTAGCGAGAGCACGATTTTACGCGGTGGCGAACATGACGATCGGGAGGAAGGCAAACACTCCCGGAACAGACGGTGAAGCTGCTTAATTCAGGTCAAGCAGCCTGACTGTCAATACTGACAATTGTCGGTGCCTTTATCGTTCTCTAGAAAGGTTGCAGCATCGTTGTTGGTTGCGAACGCTGCTAGAGCCTTCCCTGGAGGAATGCAAAACGAATGATGCTCGGTTTGACGGCCGCGCTCAAGAGTTCAACGGTTTAGGAAACAGTTTTCGGTAGGCGGTTCAACTCAGAACGCAGATCACCTGGCGATGCGATTGGGAACATCGTTTTGGGGGTGAAAGGGCGTTAGCTTGCGCGAACAGACTTGGAGGCTCCATGCTTTCGCCATCTGCAATCTCTTGCCAACATGCAAGAGTGGTTCAGTATTTCCCTTGGTTCGCTGTTCGGGTCAAATCAAACTTCGAAAAAAGTGTAGCGACCAGCTTCCTCAAAAAAGGGCTCGACGTATTCTTACCGGCATATAAGAGTCGAAGCCGTTGGTCGGATCGCTACAAGACAGTTGAGCGTCCCCTATTTCCTGGCTATGTGTTTTGTCGGGTCGATCTCAATCATCGGCTGTCGGTTATGACCACACCTGGATTTCTCTACATCGTTGGCGCCGGGCAAACGCCCACGGCAGTAGATGAAGTCGAAATAGCAGGGCTGCAAGCGGTCGTCCGCTCAGGATTACCTTCCCTGCCATGTCGGGCCCTGGTTGGCCAAACGGTTCTGCTCAACAGCGGCCCGCTCAGCGGTTTGGAAGGGACCCTACTCCGGGTGGGTAAGGAGAATCGGGTTTACGTGGGAGTGACCCTTCTGCAGCGGGGAGTGTCGGTCGAGGTAGATTCTGAGTGGATTCTGCCCATCGGCCCGCCGCAGGCTGCGGATTCGAATCCTGAACCGCTCTTTAGTGCCGTCAAGAGTGCTGCGGGGCAACAGCAAAGGTCAATTGTCAATTAGCTCGACCGGGGTAAAGAACGTGCACAACATCGATTCAAAACTACGCCATCTGTTCCTCTTCACGGCGATCGCCAGCGCGTGGTTTGCACGCTCTCCGGTCGCGGTGCTGGGCCAGGAGTCCCAATCCTCCCCCCGTGCTCCTTCAAGCTACGCTTTGGGGCCGGGCGACCAACTGATGTTTTCAGGGGTGGCTGCCGACGAAATCGCCAACAAGCCATTCCGAGTCGATGCCGACGGTGAGGTCAACCTGCCAATGGTTGGGCGTTTGGCCGCGGCAGGGCTAACCTTGCGGCAATTTGAAGAGGCTCTAAACAAACGACTTAGTATTTATATTCGTGAGCCGCAGGTGGTAGTAACGATGGCGGAGTTTCGCAGTCAACCGGTCTCCGTCGTCGGCGCCGTCAAAGCTCCCGGAACGCATCAACTCGAGGGTAGAAAAAATCTCATGGAAATCATTGCTTTGGCCGGGGGCTTCCGGGAGGATGCCGGGAATGTCATTGAGATTACCAGGGAATCGGAATGGGGTGCCATCCCGCTCCCCGGCGCAACAACTGATCCTTCCAAGGAATTCAGCCTGGCGGAAGTGAAGATACGGCAAATTCTCGAAGGGAAAAACCCCACCGCCAATATCACAATCATGCCGCACGACGTCATCAGCGTGCCTAAGGCAGAACTCGTCTATGTGATCGGTGCAGTCAATAAAGCAGGAGGATTCGTGCTCTCGGAGAGAGAGAACATGTCCGTGCTGCAAGCCCTGTCTCTTGCCGCAGGCTTGGAACGTACTAGCGACTCGCATCACGCAAAGGTTCTGCGCTTGCAATCGGGTCAAGAGGAACGAATTCAAATTTCCGTGGACGTGAAGAAGATCTTGGACGGCACGCACGAAGACGTACCGCTTCGAGGCGGAGATATCTTGTTTGTGCCGGACAGCACGGCCAAGAGAGTCGGGATCCGGACGATAGAAGCGATGGTTCAAACCGCCAGCGGCATCGCGATCTGGCACTAAAAATAGCACAGGCTCAAATGGGCGAACAAGAAAGAGAACACCTACATGGCCAGCGGCGCCTTCCAGCCTGGCACCCGCGTAGCATCGCGGACTCTGGAAATCTCTCACTCTCTGACTGGATACGGGGTACGCAAAACGAATTGCCGGAAGCTCAGGACTTGCTGGATTACTGGCGTATTCTCCAGCTGAAGAAATTCGCCATCTTGCGATTTGCCCTGGTAGGGCTCCTGCTGGCACTGTCGTTCAGCTTTTTTCAGAGACCGGTGTACCGAGCACATTCCTCGATCGCGATCCAGGATTTGAATGAGAATTTTCTCAACTTGAAAGAGGATCCTACCTCCACCAATCCCGCCGGATCAGCCGAATCCTATTTCCAAACACAGGTTCAGATTCTGCAGAGTGAATCGCTGTTACAACGCGTGATTGAGAAGCCGGAAATAGCGCGGGCTCTTGCGCAAGAGGAAATGCGGGGTCCAAGATTAGACTGGCGAAAATATCTCGGCCTTCCTCGATCGGCGTCATCCGATCCACGAAATTCCGTTGAGAACATTGCTTCTCGGCTTTCAGTGCGTTCCTCCGGCGAGGCCCGTTCGGTCCAAGTGTTCTTCGAAAGCGGCGATCCCCAACTCGCTGCTCAGTTGGTCAATACCCTTGTGGATGAATTCGGCGAGCAGAGCCATCAAATGCGGTGGGAGTCCACCCAGCGAACCGCAGATTGGCTGGCCGCACATTTAAACGAGATGAAGACAAGTCTGGAAAAAAACGAGGCCCAGCTTCAAGCCTACGCTCGCACTTCTGGCCTCTTGTTCTCTGAAAAGGGGAATGTTGCAGACGAGAAGTTACGACAGCTACAGGAAGAGTACTCCAAGGCTCAAGCTGACCGTACAGAGAAGCAGGCGAAACACGAAACAGCAATGACGAAGCCCTTGGAATCGATCCCCGAAGCTTTGGATGACGCCACTGTCCGCGACCTGGGTCTAAGACTTGCCGCATTGCGGCAGGAAAAGGCTCAGCTCACATCGTCCTTGACGCCGGAGCATTACAAAGTCCGCCAAGTCCAGGCCCAGATCGATGAGTTGACCGCTGCGTTGGAGACTCAACGCAAGAACATCGTACGGCGCGCAGCCAATGAATACCTCAGCGCTCGCAGGCATGAAGAACTGCTAGCCAGGGCATACGTGCAGCAGGCGGAGACGGTCTCCGACCAAGCACAAAAGACTATTCACTATGAGACTCTCAAGCACGAGGTCGATAATTCGCGCCAGCTCTACGACGCCTTGATGCAAAGAGTGAAACAGGCAGGGTTGGCCTCCGCAATGCGCGCCAGTAACATTCTGGTTGTGGACAAAGCAAAGCCTCCCCTACTGCCTTATCGTCCGAACTATCCATTAAATTCCGTTCTTGGGCTTTTCGCTGGAACGTTTTTCGGGGCGGGATTCAGCGTTTTGCGTGAGCGTCTTAACCGCTGCATTGTTGGGCCTGGAGTAGCGCCCGCTCATTTAAACCTACCTGAACTGGGTGCGATTCCCATGGTCACAGCTTCTCGTATTCACAGACTTTTCCCCGCACAGGACAAGTCCGGGAGCAGCATCCAAGTCTGGTTACAAGACTCAGAAAGCGAGAGCAAGATAGTCAGAGTGAGGCTCACTGAGGGAAGAGCAGAGAGCGCCGACCTACACATGATGGCTGAAGCGTTTTGCGCGACACTAACTTCCATTTTATTGCCGATTCCCGAAGATAATACCTCACCAGGAATCATTGTGCTTACCAGTCCAGGCCCTGGCGCCGGAAAAACCACGGTCACGTGCAATCTCGGTGTCGCTATGGCCCAAACCGGACGGCGAGTGTTGCTTGTAGACGCCGACCTGCGCAGTCCGACTCTTCATCGTGTCTTAAAGCTTTCAAACAGTTGGGGGCTATGCGATGTGTTGTGTTCGGATAATCCGATCAACAACATCGGGGCGTCGCAACTTGTTCGCCACACCGACATCCCAGGGCTCGATCTGCTCCCTGCCGGCACCACACGGGAAAGTCCATCACACTTGCTCTATTCCCCGCGAGTCGGTGAGTTATTTCGGCGGTTGATGCAGGAATACGATCTTGTGTTGATCGATAGCCCTCCGATGATGCATCTCGCGGACGCCCGTGCGCTTGGGCGCGTGGCAAATGGAGTTGTGCTGGTCCTGCGATCAGGGCAAACGACTGTCGCTCAAGCTCAGCTTGCGGTGCGGCGGTTTGCAGAAGATGGGACTCACGTAGTTGGCACGATTCTGAACGGCTGGGATCCCAAGGCAGCGAGTGGGACTGACTACGGGGACAGCTACAACCAGTGCAGCAAGGGATATCGTTCTTCCGCTAATTCGCATAGCAATGGTCGAAATCCATCCCGACCGGAAGGTTCGATTCAGTCGTCCAGTTAGCCGCCCTCAATCCACAGTTCATTTGAGGTAGAGCATGCCATCAACCGATACTCGCGTCTTGTCAAGTGTACCTGCGCTATACGGGGGGCGTCCGCTCTTCGAAGAGCGCTTCCGCTTCTGCCGGCCCCTTCTGCCCGCGCTGCGTAATGCGGTTAGGTATTACGAGAAAGCATTTGAGACGGGCTCGATCACTAATGCCACCACCGTTGAGCACCTCGAGGCTGCGGTGGCCGAGCGACTACAGGTGAAATACTGCGTCGCTGTGTCTAGTTGCACAAGCGGATTGATGATGGTGCTGCGCGCTCTGGGGCTTACGGGAGAGGTAATTGTCCCCAGCTTTACTTTCTTTGCCACCGCTCACGCTGTTCTCTGGAATGGTTTGCGGCCGGTGTTTGCCGATTGTGACGAGGATACGTGGAACGTAAGTCCCGTCGATGTTGAGCAGAAGCTCTCCGAGCGTACCTCCGCCGTACTAGCGGTTCATCTCTATGGAAATCCTTGTGACGTCGAGGCGCTCGCAAGGTTAGCTTCCCGCAATCACCTGAAGCTCATTTTTGACGCTGCTCATGGCTTTGGCAGCCAGTATCGGGGCCACCCAGTGGGGCAGTTCGGCGATGCGGAAGTCTTCTCTTTATCTCCGACCAAGCTGCTGGTGGCGGGTGAGGGCGGCCTGGTCACGACCAACGACGCGACCCTAGCTCGGGCAATTCGGGGCATGCGGAACTACGGCGACTTCGGTGTCTACGATCCCGAGTGGCTCGGAATGAACGCGCGAATGCCAGAGTTCAACGCCGCTCTGGCTCTAGCCGGCTTGCCCCTTGTGGAAGCAAAAGTCGCTCGGCGTAATGAGATCGCAAACAAATATACCAGCCTGCTTTCACAGCTGCCGGGGCTACGCTTCCAGAAAGTCCTTTCTGAAAACGTAAGTACCCATAAGGATTATTCGATCCATATCACCTCGGAAACTTTTGGCATGTGCCGAGACACCCTGGCTGAGGCCTTGTTAGCGGAGGGAATCGAAACAAAAAAGTACTTCTATCCTCCAGTGCACAAGCAGAAGTTATACGCCCCTTTCCACGGGCCAGAGCAAGCGGGCTTAGATCGCACCAACTTCATCACAGATGGCATCTTGAGCCTGCCGATGTATGAATCACTGCCGGAGCCCACAGTGGAAGGCATCGCCGATGCCATTCTACGTCTTTGGCATTTCAGGGCAGCGGAAAAACAAGGTACCGCGAAGGAAAACTGACATGATGCGGCTGCCCGATCGTAACTTCATTTCGCAAGCGCTTCCGCGTATGGCGGCGGACTTCATAAATGTGCACATTTGTATGATCGGAGCACTTGCAGCGCCTGTTCTCTATCTTGCGCTGCAAGGCCAGCACGAGATGGCCACCATCCGGCTGGCCGTGGCGATGGTGTACTACTCTTATTCATTCCTGCTCCTCTCCCTCTGCTTTCCACTCGTTTTCTTCATGAATGGTTTCTACACCCGCTCCAGAGGATACGTTGGAAAGTATAAGAAGCTGGTGATCTTACGAGGGACCGGTATCAGTATATTGGTATTTCTGGCCGTCAATTTTGTGTTCCTGCGGCGATCGCTGGTACCGCGCAGTGTCCTTCTTTTGTTCTGCGGTCTGGCTATGTTGTCGTTGACTCTGTCTCGCTTTATTAAGGCGGAGTTGTTGGACCGGTTTGAAATCAAGCCAAGAAATGGGAAGAAAGATGCGGCGATAGCGGACGTAGTTCTCGTCCTCGGTGGAGCTGGTTATATTGGTTCCATTCTGGTCCGAGAACTGCTCGCTGTCGGCAAAAAGGTCCGCGTGTTGGACAGCCTGGTATATGGCGACGGTGCTATCCGGGATATCCTTGGTCATCCCAATTTTGAATTGAAAATCGGGGATTGCCGAAAAATCCAGGACGTGGTTGGCGCAGTAAAGGGTGCCCAATCAGTTGTCCACCTCGCAGCCATCGTAGGAGATCCTGCGTGCGAAGTGGACCGGGAAACCAGCCTGCAAATCAATTACGCCGCGACTCGGATGTTGGCAGAGGTGGTACGAGGAAATGGTATCCAGCGCCTTGTGTTCGCGTCAAGTTGCAGCGTATACGGGGCCACCGAGCTGTTGATGGATGAGCACTCCACCGTGAAGGCGGTTTCGCTTTACGGACAGACCAAGATTGATTCGGAAGAAGCGCTTTTGGAGGCGCACTCGGGTAACTTTTTTCCAGTAATTCTCCGTCTGGCAACGGTCTTTGGCCTCTCTTATCGCCCTCGCTTCGACCTCGTAGTCAATCTGCTCACCGCGAAGGCTTATAAAGAGGGAGTGATTACCGTCTTCAACGGCACACAATGGCGGCCGTTTATCCATGTACGCGATGTAGCGGCCGGGATCATGCGGGTTCTCGAGGCGCCTTTTTCACTCGTGCGTGGAGAAATCTTTAACTTGGGCGACAGCAGCATGAACTATCGACTCTCCGAGGTCGCGGAGAAGCTTCAGGCGGTATTTCCGAACACCAAGGTTCAGAACATAGAGAACTCAGATCGCCGCAACTACCGCGTTTCGTTCGACAAAATCCGCCGCCAGTTGGGCTTTCAATGTTCGCTCGGTTTGCAGAACGGCATCGAGGAACTTCGGCGAGCCTTCGAAGAAAAGCAGATCTTGGATTATCGGGATCCGTTGTACTACAACCAAGAGTTCCTAAAACTGCTAGGAAGCCCGTCCTGCAAAAATGAGCTCGACCAGCACGTGATGGCTGCCTTCGCCCAGCCGCCAACTTCGCGCGCCAATCCTTTGCGTGTCATCGCCCGGGCAGCAGCGTCTGCTCGGTAAGTCTTCGACAGGATGCAACGGTAACAAAACCAATGTGCGGCTTTGCAGGCGTCATCGATTTTGGACGAGAGACCGGCGAGCAGGCCCTTCGGGTTACCGTAGCTCGCATGGCTCATACGCTCCGCCATCGCGGTCCTGACGACGCAGGAATCTGGGTCGACGCAGCAGCCGGTGTCGCTTTGGGTCATCGGAGATTGTCAATCCTCGACCTCTCGCCCGCCGGTCACCAGCCGATGGTGTCGCCGAGTGGGCGCTATGTGATCGCCTTCAACGGAGAAATTTACAATTGTCAACAATTGCGGCGCGAACTGGATCAGGTCACCATCGGCGGCCACTCGTTTCGCGGCCATTCCGATACAGAAGTGATGCTGAAGGCCTTCGAGCACTGGGGCGTACAACGCGCCATTTGCCGGATGAACGGGATGTTTGCCTTTGCTCTTTGGGATCAAAACGAGCGCATTCTTTACTTAGGGCGCGACCGGATCGGTGAGAAGCCCTTGTACTATGGCTGGATTGGCAAGACCTTTTTGTTCGGGTCCGAACTGAAAGCTCTGCGATGCCATCCAGATTTTAATGCACGAGTCAATCGCCACGCACTCGCACTCTTTATGCGTCACAACTGCATTCCGGCGCCTCACTCGATTTATGAGGGTATTTTCAAATTGGAGCCCGCCACCATTCTCGCCTTGTCGCCGGAAACCACCGGGACAGCCGCCTCAATGCCGTATTGGTCGGTCAGGCGGGCCGTTGAGAGTGGGATTGCCAATCCCTTTTCGGGATCGGAGGAGGAAGCGGTCGGAGAATTAGAGGACCTGTTACGCGATGCGGTGAAAATCCGGATGCTCGCGGATGTCCCGCTGGGAGCATTCCTATCCGGCGGAATCGACTCATCAACAGTCGTGGCACTGATGCAGGCGCAAAGCCAGCGCCCGGTCAAAACATTTACCATTGGCTCTTATGAACCGGACTACAACGAAGCGGGATACGCCAAGGACGTAGCGCGGCACCTGGGCACAGACCACACTCAACTATTCGTGACCGCGGCGGAGGCCATGGCTGTGATTCCTCGCCTGCCGGGAATTTACGACGAACCGTTTGCGGACTCTTCCCAGGTCGTTACCTTTCTCATCGCGGAATTGGCACGCCATGATGTGACTGTGGGTCTTTCCGGAGATGGCGGAGACGAGGTCTTCGGAGGATACAACCGCCATGTCTGGAACGACCGGATCTGGAATTCCATCAAGTGGGCGCCGCGAAGCGCGCGGATACTGGCAGCCAATGCGATCCGAAAATTCTCGCCGCACACGTGGCAGGGCGTTTTCGAAAAGTTGAGCCCTTTTCTCCCGCCGACCTTGGAACACTGGCAGTTCGGCTACAAGTTTCATAAGCTCGCAGGAGTGCTACCGGCGCGCACGCCGCAGGCCATGTATTTCACGCTGGCGTCCCATTGGCCAGAGCCGGAGTCGGTTGTGCTCGGCGCCGAAGAGCCTGCGACGTTGCTGACCCGTACTGAGGCCTGGCCTGACTTGCGCGATTTGGCTCAACAAATGATGTTTCTCGACGCTGTTACGTATCTCCCCGATGACATTCTGACAAAAGTGGACCGCGCCACCATGGCCGTCGGCCTTGAGGCCCGCGTCCCGTTGCTGGATCACCGCGTGGTGGAATTTGCCTGGAAGCTTCCGAAAAGTTTGAGAATTCACGAGGGGCGGGGAAAAGTGATCCTGCGCCGCGTGCTCCAGAAATACGTTCCAGCCGAATGGATGGATCGCCCGAAGGCAGGGTTTGGCATTCCGCTCGCTACCTGGCTGCGCGGTCCCCTGCGCGACTGGGCGGAGTCCCTGTTGGATGAGAGCCGATTGAGAAACGAGGGATTCCTGAACCCCAAGCCGATCCGCGAGCACTGGAACCGCCATCTCGCCGGGACTTGCGACTTGCAGTACCACGTCTGGGACGTACTCATGTTCGAGGCTTGGTATGCGTCGCAAACGCAAGTAAGTCCGAAAACAGAATCCGTGCCAGCGGTTACGGCGAGCTCATTCAATTGAGCCCGGCAGCAACTGATTCGGGCTCTTACCGACGTGGAACAAATTGTCTTGTTCGCGGTAGGGCCTGCGCTCCATGAGGATTTTGCACGTTGTCGGAGGATTGAATCGCGGCGGCGTGGAAACGTGGCTGCTGCAAATCTTTCGACACATCGACAGGAGCAAATACCAGTTCGATTTTCTGGTGCATACCGAGAAGCCTTGCGCCTATGACGACGAGGTGCGGTCCCTTGGCGCTCGGGTCATTCCTTGTCTCTCGCCCTCGCAACCGGTTCGATATGCTCACAATCTCCTGCGCATTTTGCGAGAGCTGGGCCCGTTCGATTGCGTCCACAGCCACGTGCATCACTTTAGCGGCTTCGTGCTTACCGTCGCGCGGTGGGCTGGGGTGCCGATGCGTATATCGCATTCGCACCTGGACACGCAGCGAGAGCGCGGACGTGAGCTTTACCGTTTGGTAACGACCAGTATGCTCAGAATTGGCGCCACCGCCGGATTGGCCGTGAGTCGGCCCGCGGCCCAGTCGTTGTTCGGAGCGAACTGGCAGGCTGATCCCAGGTGGCGGGTATCGCATTTAGGTATTGATCTGGAGCCATTTTCGCGTCCACTGGATTGTTCCCAGGCCCGCGCCGAGTCGGGTATTTCTCGAGACGCGTTTGTCGTCGGTCATGTTGGGCGCTTTTCCCCGCAAAAAAATCATTCGTTTCTGTTGGACATCGCAAAGCAGGTCTGCGCGATAAAAACTGACGCCATTTTCGTCCTAGTGGGGGATGGGCCGTTGCGGAATGCAATGGAGCGCAAAGCAGAGAATCTGGGGATTTCCCAGAATGTCCTATTCACAGGTGTTCGAGGCGACATAGTGCGGCTCATGAAAGGCGTGATGGATGTGTTTCTGCTGCCCTCTCTTTACGAGGGATTTCCACTGGTGTTGATCGAGGCTCAGGCCGTAGGGCTGCCGTGTTTCATTGCGGATACGATTGCGTCGGAAACCGACATCGTGCCTCAACTCGTGACCCGCCTTTCTCTTGCAGACAGCGCACGGACCTGGGCCGAGTGCATGGTTGCGGGAGAATCTCGCCCGGAAAAACTCTTCACTCTGGGCGCTATGCGCGATTTCAGCATCGGTGCCGCGGTAGACCGGTTGTGCCGTGTTTATGAGGCGAGCTAAGGCTGTCCAGACGCGATGGCGCGAGCGGCTGCCGCTCTACTGCGACGGCAAAGGCCGGCTGGCGGTGATTGTTGGCGTGTTCTTCTCGTCTGGCCTGCTCTGCTGGAGCGTGATGGTCGAGGGCCCGCAGCTCACGCTGGCTATCGCTGCGATTCCGTTGGTTCTGCCATTGATGACCGCTCACGCGGCGGCTCGGGAAAACGGGATCATGGATCCTACCACGTTGTTTCCAGCCTTCTTTGGCTTGTACAACGGAGTCCTGTTGATTCGATTTCTCTCCGATGAAGCTCGCAGCCATCTTAGCTATCCGGTTACGTTCGGCCCCGAGGTTTTCTTTCGCGCGGGAGTACTGTCCGCGCTAAGCGCGATTTTTATTGCGATCACCTGGGCCGTCTGGAAGCGACCGGTTCAAAACAGAGTGCTCCCGCCCGATGTAGCTGGTTGGTTCACCGTCGGAACCATGCTTTACGCAATCGGAGTGGCTTTTTACTTTCTTCAGTATCTTCAGCTCGGTGGTTATCGGGCTGCTCTTGCCATGAATCGGGTGGAACGTTTCCAGCGGATGACTGAAATATTCTCGTTGCCCTCCGCGAATTTTGTGCTGGTTGGGCTGGCGATGATGGCGGCTTCGCTCCCTGGCGGAGTAGGTTTGAGGAAAATAACGACTTTTCTGCTGACCGGGCTGTGGTGCTTCATCGTAATGGCACAAGGCGACCGAAGACTGGTGCTCCAAGCTGTTTTCGTGGTCGTCTCTGCTGCGATGTTTACTTCGTTGAGTTCGGCGAGATTGAAGCTGAAGCACCTTTTCATTGCGATCGTGGCCTACGCTGCATTCTCGATTGCCGGTGAACTCCGCCTGCTCATTCCCTACATAGCCGGCGGAAAAGCGCTCTATTCGGCTGACCTTAATATTCCTCATCATCGGATATCGGACGTTGGTGACATGGATTTTTTCCTGGACGGTATAAAGCCGGAATACAGCGAGCTTGCGGGACCGTACCTGTCGGTCTTATACAATGCAGAACACGCAAAGGACTATGGTTTCGGACGCTCCTATATAGGAAGTATTTTTGCCTTCCTTCCTCGAGTTTTGTACCCCGGCACAAAGCCGATCTCCGCTACCGAGCAACTTGACCGGGAAATGCACCGCGGTGCTGGCCCGGTGAGTGGGTGGGGTTATAGTCCGATTGCGGAGGCTTTTCAAAATTTCGGGACGCCCGGCGTGTGCGTCATCTCCTCGTTGTGGATGGGTGCGTTTATCGTCTTGAGCGGATTCCGGAATTCCGGATGGGGCCTGATTGTGGCGGCGGTGCTGTCTTCGGAAACCGTGAACGTAAATCGCATCGATTTCAGAACTGTTTACCTGGAGTCCTTCTTCTGTATCGTGGGTGTTATGCTGGCGTCGCTCGTCGTGAGAGTGCTCTACCCGAAAACCGACCGACTTGCTCAGCCGCGAACGGTTCAGTTAGCACCATGAAGCTGCTCGTTTCGATAGATCAGCATTTTGTGTGGGATGGCAGACACATTTACAGTGCCGAAGGGACTGCGCCGTACCCATTTTTCCGGCGCTCGTATCTGGAGGTATTCGAGCAAGTCATGGTGCTGGGCCGGCTGCGCACGGACCTGCAATTCCAAGGATGCCCGGAAGCGATTGTGGATGGTCCTAACCTTGAATTCTTCGCGTTGCCAGACTTCCGCGGACCTTTTCAATACATACCCGTTCGCAACCGCTGCGTGGCTCGCATACGCGAGGCCCTACCAAGAGCGGACGCTTATCTCCTTCGTGGCCCCGGCACCATCGGCCGGTTCATTGTGAGTGAATTGAAGCGCACCGGCCGGCGCTACGCAGCGCAGGTTCTCGGCGATCCTTGGTTGGTGTTCGGGCCGGGCCGCGTTGGTGGACCTCTGCGCGTGTTCTATCGCCTGTCGGCGACCCGGAGGCTGAAACGGATTTGCCGGAATGCAACGGCGGTTGCCTATGTCACGCACTCAAGTCTGCAGCGCCGATATCCTGCATCTCCCAATGCGTTCGTTACTTCGTGGTCGGATGTGCAAATCGAGGGCGCCATCGTGGACGACGCCAGGCTTGAAACGCGAATCGCGTCGCTATCCGACCTTGGGAAACGTCCCGTGGCGCTGGGTTTCGTCGGGGCTCTCGAGGTGCCATACAAGGGAGCCGATATTTTGTTGCGAGCTGTGGCAGCTTGCCGGGCTCAAGGGCTGAAGGTCGTAGCCGACCTCGTCGGGGCTGGAAAACTTCTAAAGCGATATGAATGTCTGGCGCAAAAATTGGGGATTGCCGAGCATGTTCGATTCTTGGGGCAGTTGGGGGCAGGCGCTCCGATATTTCAGTTCCTGGATTCGGTGGACTTGTTCGTTATGTCGTCTTTGGTTGAGGGACTGCCGCGTGCCATGATCGAAGCGATGGCCCGTGGTTGTCCGTGCGTTGGGAGCAACGTAGGGGGGATCCCGGAGTTGCTGCGACCGGCCGATCTATTTGAACCTGGAAACCCGCTGGCGCTGGCAAACGTGATCAAACAAAAGCTTGCCGCTGTGAACGAAATGGCTGAAATGGCGCGCCGCAACCGCAGCGTTGCAGGAAATTACCGGCTCGAGTGTACCCGGCCAAGAGAACTTGCCTTTCTTCGCGCCATCCGCGATCGGGCCATGGAAGGAAACCATGGGAGGCGTGAGAATCGTTCCGCCAGCCGAACCGATCGGGTCCAGATCGAGAGCCCGGTGCAGCTCCGATAAGTGATGTGGGGTCCGTTTTACGACGAGGGTTCGTCCAGTGTGGCTTGCGCGAGTCGTCTATATTGTGCTCGGAACTATCTTGAGCGGTCTGGTCACACTCTTGTTTGTTAGCCAGACTGAAGAGACGCTCCAGGTGCATGGAGCGCGGCCGGCAACTACGGCCTTTGGTGCCGCCGGTGCCCTCCAGTTTTATGTGGCAAGGACCGGCAACGACGCCAACCCCGGAACGAGCGCGTCAGCGCCATGGAGAACTATTCAGCACGCGATGAGTAGCGCCACGCCAGGCTCGACGGTCAACATCATGGCGGGCACCTACCAGGAACGGCTCACCTTGAACGTTTCCGGCACACCGGGTCATCCCATCACCTTCCAGCCTTACAATTTCGATGTTCCCGCCGGGGGCTGCGGCGGCTACACCGGCGTGATGTGCGGAGGCGATCGGGTCGTCCTGGACTACTCGTACCTGGGTACGAACACCAGCACTACGCCGTTCTTCCTCATCAGCGGCAAGAGCTATATCGGTGTTCAGGGGCTTACGTTCCAGAACTTTACGTGCACCGGCGCCATGCAACAGGGGCTGCGCATCGACAATGGCTCCAGCCATGTCGAGTTCAATTACAACAAGTTCGTGAACCTGCGTAACATCCATCCGGTCAAGGACGGGACGGCTGCGCTTCTTGCTATCTATGTTTGGGGTCCTGCAAACAACGTTACATTTCACGGCAACGAAATGGACTCCATCTGGACGAACATGAGCCAGGTGGTGACTTTCGAAAGCGGAGCCAGCAACATCGTGGAAGAAAACGACTACATCCACGATGTAGACCAGATCGGCATCGATGCCCATGGCGGCTCGAACAACTACACCATCCGCGGTAACAGGCTCGAGTACATCAGCATCAAGCGGGAAGGCACAGTTTGGTTCAACAACCCGTCCGTGGCCATCTACAACGACGGGGGTAACACCGGCGTCATCGAACGCAATTTTATTCGCTTTGCCGGGGTTGGCATCGAAGCGCTTTCCGAACCGGGTCAGGCCGCCACTCATGACGTGACGGTGCGCAACAACGTCGTCTGGGATTGCCAGAAGGGCATCGTCCTTGGCACGTGGTATAGCAGCACGGATGGCTCGATGGTTTCCAGGATCAATGTGTGGAACAACACCTTCTATGGCAACGCTATCGGTGTGGTGATCCGGCCGATGCAGTCCTCAACCGTGACGTGGAAGAATAACATCTTTGCAGGCAGCGCTACGACGTACAGCAACCCGCTGCATTGGCACCCGGGCACGGCGGGTTATAACCTATATTTCGGAGGAGGCGCTGGTCCTGGAAGCAACAACGTGATTTCGGATCCTGTTTTCGTGAATGCCTCCGGCGGAGACTTTTCTCTTCAAGCTAGGTCTCCCGGCGTTAACGCAGGAGACCCCAATTCCCCTAAGAATTTCATTGGCCTCACTGACTTCACGGGCCATCCGCGCATCGCGGGAGCAAGAGTCGACATTGGGGCTTATGAGGCTCAATAGCCGCCGATTCGAGAAGAGTATGGGTACCCGGCGCCAGGCAATACGGGAAAGCGACCAGTCCAGCGAGGACCAAACACCGTATGCGACCGCGGCGATCTGCGAAACGCGCTCGAGTGCGCCGAGTTCGTCCGAACCCGCGGTGGGTTCGGTCGCAGCCCCTGCCACACCGCCACCGGAAAAGACCAAGAGTGTTTCACTGCGCACGAATTTTGCCTGGACACTGGCCGGAAATGCTATCAATGCGGCCTGCCAGTGGGGAATGCTGGTGTCCATCGCCAAGCTGGGGACCCCGGCGATGGTTGGGCAGTTCACTTTGGGGCTGGCTGTGGCGGCCCCGGTGTTCATGCTGACAAGTCTTCAACTTCGAGCCGTGCTGGCGACCGATGTTCGCAACGAATATCGGCTCGGACACTACATCGCCCCGCGCATGCTGGGAACTGCGGCCGGGTTGATTCTGATTTTGACTTTTGCCCTGGCATCGCACTATCGCCGGGACACCGCCGTCGTGGTTCTTCTGGTAAGCGCAGCCAAAGCCGTGGAAACACTGAGCGACATCATTTATGGCTTTTGGCAGAAGCACGAACGTTTTGACAAAATCGCGATGGCTATGATTGGGCGCGGCATCGGGTCGGTTGCGATCATGGCTGCGGTGCTGTACTCCACGCGCAGTATTGCGGTTGCATGCGGCGCTATGGCACTTTACTGGTTTGTTTGGCTCGCAACTTATGAGTACAGCGGTACCAGAAGTTTGCTGGCCAGCGTTTCACCGGGGGAGGCCCTTAGAACGGAGTGGGATATGGGGAAGTGCAGGCGGCTTGTGGTGCTTAGCCTGCCTCTGGGCGTTGTGATGCTACTGATTTCGCTGAATTCGAATCTTCCGCGCTATTTCGTCGAACACTATTGCGGCGAAGCGGGGCTCGGTTACTTTGCCGCGATGGCGTATGCCTTTGTAGCTGGCAACACGGTGATGTCTGCTATGGGGCAATCCGCGATGCCTCGCCTGGCGCGAAATTTCGACTCGAACCGGCCAGCCTTTGCGCGGTTGCTCAAGAAAATGCTTTTGCTTGGCGCGGCAGTGGGGGTTTTGGGGATTGGCGTAGCGCTCCTGTTCGGCGCAGCCTTCTTGCGGCTGGCATATCGGCCCGATTATGCTCAGTACTCGATTGTTTTCAGCTGGCTCATGGTGGCTGCGGCCGTGGCCTACGTCGGGTCCATGCTGGGTTATGGCATGACCGCGGCTCGGATGTTCCGTCCTCAGGTTCCCTTATTCGTGGCTGCGACGGCTAGCACCGTGCTGGGTTGTTGGCTATTGATTCCGCGGCTGGGGTTAGCGGGAGGTGCCTACGCCGTGCTGATCGGCTCGCTCGTTTCCTGTGCAGGCAGCGCCTGTCTGCTACTTTTCTGGTGGCGCTGCCTGCCCAACAAGGGTTTCAGAAGCAGTGTGTAGCTTCCCGCCGAGCCGGGCTTCGGCTGTACCGGAGCGGTTAATGAACTTCGTAAGCGCCGATATTGATTTGGCTGTTGACGATTCGCGGATTACCGCTGAAATCGAGCGTGCCGACGACGGCTGTCGAAGAGCTTGGGTTGCCCGCGTTTATAGCGGGTGAAGTAGATTGCAGGGAAAAGTTCCCACCTGAGGCGTTCACGAACTGCGGGTCGGCGGTCAGGTTGTTGTTCCCTGGCCCAGTGCCGCCTCCCATATAGAGGTTATAACCAGCCGTTCCGGGATTCCAATTCAGCGTATTGATGTAATTGCTGCAACCGTTCGAGCAGTACATGATGTTGTTTTCCCAGGTCACGGTCGAGGACGTCATGGGACGAATGACTATATTCCCACCGCTGTTGTTATAAAGCGTGTTGTTCCAGACGTTGATGTTGTAGACCGAGGAACCGTCAGAACTGCTGTACCAGGTCCCGATGACCATGCCTTCTTGCTTGGAATTCAGGATGATGTTGTTGCGCACGGTGACATCGTGGGTTGCGGTGTTGCCAGGCTCAGATTGCGCCTCGATTCCGAGTCCGGCATTGGAAATCCAATTACCGTCGATCGTAGCGGGTCCGCCGCCGTCGATGTATATGGCTGAAGAGGGATTGCCATAGTATACGGTCCCGTTCGACTGAACGCTGATGTTGAGGAGCTTGTTGTGTGCAAAGGTCACGCCGCCGGCCCCGTTGTATGTCGTCATGCCTAACGCATCGGTGTCGTGCACGTAGTTATATTGAGCCATGCTATTCATGCTCCCTACAGTTCCGCCACCGTCGAACGTCATGGCCTCACTATAAGAGGTCCAAATGCTGCCCATTTCGTTGTAGGAGAAATTGATGTTGGTAGCGGGCACCCAAACACGAATTGCCAGCAACGCGGACGAGCCATCATGCGGGCCGGTGTTGTGAAGATTGAGGAACTTGTTGTATTTGAATGTGATGTTTTGGGAATTTCCGTCAATTCGTAAGCCTTGCTGCATGGCGCCAGTACAGGTGAAGTTCTGAAAGGTTAGACCCTGAACCGTGATGTAGCTCTTGCCGCTGATGAGAAAGAATGGCGTGGTGCTGGTGTTGGTGCCCAAGTAGCTGTAATCCAGGATAACTTGATCGCCCCCGCAGGTCACGCCGGTGTAGCCGCCGCAGCCCCCGGTGGGAACACTGAAGTTATAAGGCTGGAAGGTGATTGAGTTCCCCGAAGTGCCCGAGACATCCATGGTCAACCTTTCCTGGTAGGTGCCGGCCATGATGTTTACGGTCGAGCCCGTCGTAGCGCTGTTCATCGCCTTCTGGATACTCCGCCAAGGAGCGGAGCTGCTGGTCCCGGGGTTGGAGTCGTTGCCGGTCGTTGCGACGTAGTACTGCGGTCCTGTGGGACCGGACGAGGTAGGCACGGTAACCGTAACGGTAGCCGAGGCGCTCTTGCTCGCGTCTGCATTGCTGGTCGCCTTGACTGTAACTGTTCCCGCAGAAGATGGTGCTGTAAACAGCCCGGTTGTACTAATACTCCCCGCCGAGGCTGTCCAAGTCACGGATGTGTTGCTGGTGGTGCCTTGGACGGTATCCGTGAATTGAATCGTTTGACCAGTTTGGACACTCTGACTTGTCGGCGAGATCGTCACTGCCGTAACGCTGGGCGCGGTGGGCTGCGTGGCGATGCCTGAAAGGGTGACCTGCGTCGGCGAGCTTGCGGAATTGCTTGCAAGGCTCACGCGGCCAGCGTCGGACCCTGCTGCTGTCGGAGAAAATGTTACCGTGAAGCTGCTGCTCTGGCCGGGAGAAAGATTGAGCGGAAGGGCCAGCCCGGAGACGCTGAAACCGGTGCCAGTCACGTAGGCTTGCGTGATGCTCAGCGGTGCGGTCCCGGTGCTGCTTACCTTCACTTGTTGCGACTGGCTGCTGCCAACGTTGACCGCAAAGCTCGCGCCAGTCGGAGCCACGGCAAGTTGAGGCGACGTCGGGGCTGGGCCTGACCCTGCGCCGGTGACAGCTATGGTCTTCATTCCGCCAGAAGTCCGGCTTAGGCTAAAGGAGAGGCTCCCAGAAAAAGTCTTGGCCGAGTCGGGCCGGAAAGTTACCTGGAATGTGGCGTGTTGGCCGGCTGCCAAGGTGGCTGGCAGAGAGGGTCCTGTCAGGGCGAATTCCGGGAGGCTGGCGGACGCTTGAAAGACGCTTATAGTCTGGCGACCCGTATTTGTTAGTGTGACCGTCGCAGAACTCGCGCTATTGACGCTCACAGATCCGAAATTCAGGGAATTAGGATTGGCACTTACCCCAGAATTAGCACTTACATTTGTTGTACTTCCGCAGCTAACCATGAATATCAGGTTGAGCGCAAACAGCAGCCTGCTCTTGAGCAGTCGCATCGATTCCTCCGGGCTTCAGCCAGCGCCGGGTTGGGATGCGCTAGAGCAGCGGTTTAGAACTTCCAGAAAGAAGAGTAGACAGAGCGACGGCCCAATACTACTGGTACCAAGTCCAGATTTGGACCAATGTGACATCCTGTCCGGAGCCTTGGAAGCCGGTACAGGTTCGTTCTCTTGGTAGTTAACGACACGGTTATAGGAACAGGCGACGAGGTTGACGGTGATCGCAGCATTTCTCAAACCTAGAAAATGCTCAAACACTGCTCTTTCCTTCTATTGCGAGAGAGCCGAAGAGAATCAGATAGGAGCAGTCAACCCGATATGGCCATAAATCCCCGGCCCCGAGTTGTTCATGTTGTGACTTCGGATCTTGCGGTCGCCCTGATGCGAGGACAGCTGCAGTTTCTTCAGCAACAGGGTTTTGATGTCACTCTCATTTCTTCTCCGGGAAAGTGGCTTGACGCCGTGGGCCAAACCGAGCATGTGCGGATCATCGGCGTGCCTATGGAACGAGAGATTGCGCCCATGAAAGATTTTGTATCACTCTGCCGTTTGTGGTGGATCATGCGAGCGCTTCACCCGGACATCTCCAATGTTGGCACGCCCAAAGCCGGATTATTGGCGGGCTGCGCCGCTTGGTTAACCGGGGTGCCGTACCGTTTCTACACGCTACGCGGTCTGCGGTTTGAAACCGCAAGCGGTCCGAGGCGGAGACTTTTGGTATTTGCCGAGCGCATGGCTTGTCGCCTTGCTCATCGAGTTATATGTGTCAGCGAAAGTCTCCGTGACCGGGCCGTCGCTTCCGGACTCACAACTCGGCAACGAACGTTGGTATTCGGAGCTGGAAGCAGTAACGGGGTGGATGCTTCGCGCTATGTGCCTACGCCAGACGTGATGAGACGAGCCGCCGAATTGCGATGTAAATGGAGCATCCCCCCTTCGGCACCGATTGTCGGCTTTGTCGGGCGTTTGACTAACGACAAGGGCGTTCCCGAGCTGGTGGAGGGTTTTTCTCGCCTGGGACGGAAATTTCCTGATCTACGGCTCCTGCTGCTCGGCGGATTCGAGTCGGACGATGCTCTTAGTGTGAAGATGCGAGAACGCTTAGAGGCGCATCCGCGCATAATTCTCGCTGGAAAGGTCTATGATACGCCTCCTTATTATGCGCTGATGGATGTCTTGGTTCTGCCAAGTCACCGAGAGGGCTTTCCAAATGTTGTTTTGGAGGCTTATGCCGCGGGGAAACCAGTGGTGGCCGCCCGAGCAACCGGCAGTGTGGATGCCGTTACGGACGGAGAAACTGGCCTGCTTTTTGCCATCGGTGATGTAGCAGCTCTCGTCGGTTGCCTCGAAAGGCTCCTCGGCAACAGAGTCATGGCCAGTAAGCTCGGAGCTGCTGGGCAGGAGTTGGTCAAACGTGAGTTCCGCCAGGACATGGTCTGGAATGCTTTAAATGAAGAGTACCGGCGGCTCCTGCAAACGCTAGCTCCATTGCAGCCCGGCTTCTCTGTGAAGGAGCAACGTTCAGATTTTGTAAAGACCAATGAATAACCATCGACAAAGGATGCTGAAGAGAATCCTGGATGTCATCGCTGCGAGCGCCGGTTTGGTTCTTCTTTTCCCCGGGCTCGCACTGGTCGCCGCCTGCATCTGGCTGAGCATGGGTCGCCCCACGCTCTTCCGGCAGACACGGGCCGGACACAGAGGAAAAGCGTTCAGGGTATTTAAGTTCAGAACGATGAGGGACGCTTACGATTCAGAGGGGCGGCCTTTATCGGACAAGGCGCGGATCACGTGGCTCGGCCGCCTCCTGCGCAAGACCAGCCTCGACGAGTTGCCGCAGCTGATCAATGTTTTTAGAGGAGAGATGAGCTTGGTCGGCCCGCGCCCGCTGCTGCTTCGATACCTCGAGCTCTACACTCCGGAGCAGGCTCGGCGTCATGAAGTTCAGCCCGGGATTACGGGCTTGGCTCAAATTAAAGGTCGCAACACGTTGAGCTGGGACGAGAGATTCGCTCTAGACGTTTGGTACGTCGATCACCAAAGCCTGCTTCTGGATCTGCGAATCTTGTTGCGGACCGCGGTCAGCTTGCTGCGACGTAACACCGTCAGCAAAGACGGCGATCTCGACGTGCCCGCGTTCACAGGAAGTGTGTCCGCGGACTAGGCACAGTGTGGCGTAGGGTCCAAATCACAGCGCTTTTCGACAGAACATCGGGTCATGCGAATCATGAATGTGCTACTCACCTGTGCCGGCCGACGGGACTACTGTCAAATTCTTCCAGCAGGCGCTCCGGTACTGAGCGGATAAAGCCGATGTCTCGGCTCAAACGATTCGTCCTTCTATTGAAGACTCGCCAACTGGGATTGGTCCTGAAGCTGCTGCGGCAGAAGGTCTACTCAGGTTCCAATTTTTTCTGTCTTCGCCGGGATTTATCGGAATCGTTTGCGGCTCCGACAGCGAAGATATCCCTAACCGTTCGCCCGATCCAAAAAGGCGAAGCCGAAAATCTGTTCGATGCTACCGCGCCTGGACTTTCTGCCGCCGAAGTCATCGATAGGACGGGGAGAATGGAACTCTTTCAGACTGGGATTCCGCTGTGCTATGTCGCGATCGACCAGAACGGAGAACCATGTTATGCCCAGTGGCTAATCAGTTCGGTCGATAATGAGCGGATTCAGAAATATTTCCGCGGCACATTTCCAGTTTTAGCACCAGATCAGGCGCTGCTTGAGGGCGCATTCACTCCCGAGAGCCATCGTGGGAAGGGGATCATGCCGAGGGCCATGGCCCTCATTGCAGAGGGGGCCAGGAATTTGGGCGTACGCTATGTAATCACGTTTGTGGCTGAAGAAAACATACCTTCCCTGAAGGGCTGTAAGCGAGCTGGCTTTGTGCCCTACATGCTGCGCAAAACGACGTGGCGATTGCTCCGGCCGCGGGTCACCTTTTTGCCTTTCCCAGAACGACAACCCTATTAGACGCGCGAGCAACCTGCGTCGCGTGGGGGCCAACCTCGTTGAGGAGTGCCTCGAACCAGACGAAATAGCGAACCCGAAGATCAAGACGCTATCGTCAGAGAGGTGTCCGGTAAGCACAATGGATCTCGTCACATCAAAACTCCAGGTTCTGGATGCAACTGACCCAGACGATTCCTCGCTCTGGGAGGAGCTTGTGGACCGGGCACCAATCCCGGACGTGTACTACCGTCCCGGGTACGCCCTCGCCAACGAAGTCGTGGACCACGGTAAAGCGATCGCACTGCTTCTAATCGACCGAAACATAGAAGTGCTGATTCCCTTGCTGCTCCGCACGCTTTCGGACCTGCCTTTCGCCGCTGATCAGCCCGGCTTCGATGCCGTAACTCCCTATGGCTACGGGGGCATCGTGCTCCTCTCTGAAAGAGGACGGCCATCTGATTCAGATGTGCTTGCCTTGCTGAATGCCCTCCAACATTGGTGCAACGAGCGTTCTGTAATTAGCTGTCACATTCGACTGCATCCTTTGCTGGAACAGACGCAGTGGTTGGACGCGACTCGCTTTCAGGATCACACGGCCTCGCTTTCGTTCCGCGCTCTCACGACCGGAATTGACTTATCAAAGTGGGACAGCGCTAACCAACGCATAGCCGGAATGAACGAAAACCGGCGATCAAGACTTAATGTTGCACGACGGCACCTGCGTGTACTGTGGGGCGGCTCTGAAATCCCGATGCCCGAGGCTCTGAGACTCTTCCGTCAGGTTTATGAACATCGAATGGGACAAGTGCACGCTAGCGCTTATTACTATTTCCCGGAAGAGTACTACACGGCGCTGGGCGCGCAAACCAACCTCGGCGTGGCATTAGCATGGCTTGGCGAGGAGTTGGTCGGAGGACAGCTGTTCCTGGCTGATCGACAGTTTGCACACTACCACCTCGGTGGAGCCAATGAAAATGGCCTGAAATTCAACTCCTCCACATTGCTCATTAACGCGGGTGCTGAGTGGGCCCGGGAACATGGATGCAGACTGCTGCACCTTGGGGGCGGTGGCGACGGCGTCTTCGGATACAAGAAGAGTTACGGGGGGCCGATTTTCCAGTATTACACTCTAGACACCATCGCGGAGAAATCAGCTTACACGAACCTGGTTGAGACACGCCTCCATTCGAAAGCCCTGCCTCCACCTCGCCAAGACTTTTTTCCTGAGTATCGGGCATGAGGCAGGCCACCGTCTCCAGGTGGCGATTGGCGCTCTGAGAAATACGGTTGTAAAGATCATGTGCAGAATACGACCCCTTGTGGAGCACGACCTTGCCGACGTGGCACTACTCTACTCGAAAATCTACCGGGACACGATGCGCTCATCGTCAGACGTTCTGCAATCGTACTTTCGCGAGGTACTACTCCAGAATCCTTGGCGTGACATGAACCTGCCATCTTGGGTCTACGAGGACCATGGGAAAATTGTCGGCGTCATCGGCATTATTCCCCGCCGCATGTCTTTTGAGGGAAAGCCACTCCGCATGGCGGTCGGCTGCTCGCTCTTTGTGGATCCCGAATACCGAAATACGCTGGCTGGTCTTTATCTGATGCAGAAATTCATGGCGGGTCCACAGGATGTCACACTTATTGACGGTCCGAGCAGGATTGTACAGAGGATTTGGCAGAGGCTAGGCGGTGAGGTTTTGCCTTTTCACAACCTACGCTGGTTGCGGCCGCTGCGGCCTGCTCGGACGATTTTGGGTCTGTGCGGGCGGCGCTCTCGTTCGGGCAAATCCGGGATGAGCGCGCGTCCCCGGGTGGGACTCTATTTGGGAGGCCTGCTCTGCGACTGCGTTGATCTTGCCATCATGCCCCTAGTTCCACGCCTGGAACCGCCGGCTGCCAATCTGCAGGCACAGCCGCTTGATGCCCCCATTCTTCTGTCGTGCCTGTCCGAATTCAGGCAACACTATCGTTTTCGCCCGGAATATGACCTAGGCGAACTGCACTGGCTGCTAGATCAACTGGAGAGGAAAAAGAGGTATGGGCCATTACAAAAGGTTGTGATTCGATGCGCGCGAAGAGGGATTGTTGGCTGGTACCTGTATTACTTGAACTCGACAGAGTTTTGCGAGGTACTCCAAATCGGAGCGCGAGCGGACACAACCGAAGAGGTGCTGAATCACCTCTTTGATCACGCACGGCGTCGGGGCGCGGCTGCCCTTCACGGGCGAGTGGAACCAAGACTTGTGCAAGCTCTTTCCGATCAGGGTTGCATCTTCCACGGCCGGGCTTCCAACATCCTCTTCCACACTCGAAACCCCGAGGCAAGGGCTGCCGTGCTTGCCGGTGATGGGCTTCTGACCCGGGTGGAAGGTGAGTGGTGGCTGCGTTTTACGGGAGAAACGCTCGATAAGAACTAGGCACTGGCCCCGGTCAAACGATCGGCTCTCAAAACGGTGGCCTGGCTTTTTCTACAAGTAGCTGGGAGATTCAAGTGCATCCTGTACACGCTAAACTGCGACGCCTTGCGGACCGCCGAGTCCTGTTCATAACATCGACGGCAATCGAATAGGTCGTTTGGGCTCAAAGGCGAGTTCCGTTGCCCAGCCATCCAACGCACGACTAGAAGATTCGCTGTGACCTACGGCTCCATTCCCCCACAGACCATGATGAGCGCACACCAGAGCAGTGTCGATAAATATTTCAAGAGCGCAGCAAAGCAGTGGGACGCGATCTATGAACTGGATACCGTGTACGCTCGCATTCATCAAGAGCGCGGACGGATCGTGCTGTCGATGGCCGAAAACGTCGCGCTGCCGGTCGAGGCGCAAGTCCTGGAAGTCGGATGTGGTGCGGGACTGGCTACGGTGGCACTGGCAGAGAGCGGACACGCAGTTGAAGCTGTCGATACTGTTCGTGACATGCTCCTGACAACCAGGGCCCGCGCGGCCCGTGCGGCCGTCGCTCACCGCATCAGGGTGATCCAGGCAAGCGCGGATCATCTGCCCTACAGTGATCATCAGTTCAGCCTTGTTCTCGCAATTGGCGTGCTGCCATGGCTTGCTTCGATCCGGAAAGCAATGATGGAGTTCATTCGGGTGACCAGGCCGGGTGGCTTTCTGATCGTCAACATCGATAATACCTGGCGGCTGCATGAGCTGTTGGACCCTCGTCTGCACCCTGTTCACTCCCCCATTCGGCGTTACTTGCGTAACGTCTTGGGGCTGCCGGTTAAGGTGCCTCCGACGCAAAGATGCTCTGCGCGGCAGTTCGATCGTTTGATTGGCGAGCTCCAATGCACCAAGATAGACGCGAAGATGCTGGGCTTTGGACCGTTCTCATTTTTCGGCCACCCTCTGTTGTCCGAGTCTCTGAACATCAAGACCAACCAGTTTCTTCAGAGCTGCGCTGATCGGCAGCTTCCCATTATTCGATCTACTGCTGCGCAATACATCGCTGTTCTGAGGAAAGGCCACGGGTCAGGACAGTGAGTCAAATGAGTTTGCGGACCGGCGCGTGGTATGGCGATCGGGCAGTAAATCTGGTTTTTCCCGACGACTGGGAGGTGAACGTTCTATGGCCGCGGACCCCACAGCCACTTTCAGATAGCGATATGGTCGCAGCGCTTGAGCATCCCACCAACCAGGCACCCATCAGGAAACTGTGTGTCGGGAAAAACCGGCCCGTGCTGGTGGTGGACGATCTTACCCGGCCAACGCCTGTCGCAGCTGTAATGCCGATGGTGCTCGCGCAGTTCAAGCAAGCTGGTGTCCCGCTAAACAAGATCAGCGTTGTGCTGGCGTCAGGGATGCACGCTCCTCCGGACCCTGACGCAATCGTCAAAAAGCTAGGCTCTGAAGCGGCTGCGGCCTGTCGGGTGGTGATTCACGATTACAACCGTGGGCTGATAACCGTCGGCCAAACCCGGTTTGGTACGCCAGTCATGGTCAATGCGGAAGTAGCTCAGAGCGACTTTGTGGTGGGAATAGGCGGGCTGTACCCAAACCACACTGCGGGATTCGGCGGCGGATCCAAGCTTGTGCTGGGCACGCTCGGCCGTAGGTCGATCGCTCATTTGCATGCGCATCATGAAGTTGGCTGGGGCGGCTCGCCAGACGGCGATCTGCGTCTAGACCTAGACGAGATTGCGAGTCTGGTACAAATGAGGACGATGATCACCTTGCATGTGGATGCGGACCGGAGAGTGGTTCACATGCATTGTGGAGACCACTTTACCTATTACAAAGAGGCGGTTGCCTTCTGCCGGACTGCGTACAGCGTACAGCCACCGGAAGGTGCTGAAGTGGTTGTGAGCAACACCTATCCCAATGACGCGTCCCTCACTTTTGCTCGGATGAAGGGAATGGCACCGTTACACTCCTGGGCGCCCCCACATGCAACACGGATCGCCGTAGCCGCTTGCAGCGAGGGAATAGGCCGGCACAATCTCTTTCCCCTTGCTCATTTTCCCGAGGCGGAGTGGTTCCGAGCGGTTGCTCGACGCGCTTCCGGAATAAGGTTGGGTGAGGTTGGGAAAAAGCTTGCCCGCAGGATTGCGAGGCCTGTACGGGCCAGAACCGCAGGGAGGAGTCCAAGGCCACCGATTTGGCTCTACTGCCCAGGCGACGCCGACAAATTACTCCGTTTTTCACTCCCCGACATCAGAATCACTTGCTCTTGGGAGTGCATTCTTCAGTCAATAGCACGCGAGCAAAAGGATAAGAAGCGTCTCAAGGTTTGCGTATACCCCTGCGCCCCGCTGCAGTTTTTGGCTTGATCCAATTCCGCACAACATCCAGGTATCAGATCGATAGCTAATATCAATCGCGCGCCACCTGCCGATCTCTCGGTGGCGTTCGCTAAGAGGAGGAAACATGGCTAGCACAGTAAGGAGGTTCGAAGGCAAGTTGCACACGCAAGATTTTCTCCGATCGATTGGCGTCGCGGACCTACCATCGCGTACCAGCCCTTTTGACCCGGGCTACGATCCAGCTACGCTGGAAAGCCATCTCGACCAGAGTGGCTCCATGATGTCGATCCTGAAGATATCGATGGCATGCTGGCTCATCGCCAATGAGCAAGCAACGCGGAGGAAGATCCGAGCTGCACAGAAGAGCGGCGTTCCCACGGTTACCGGCGGTGGCCCCTTCGAGATCGCGGTGGCACAAGGTCAACTCTCCGCCTACCTGGATCTCTGCGCCGACGTCGGCGTCACCCGCGTCGAATGCGGAGAAGGATTTACGACTCTCAATTGCAGTCCCGCACATGTCGTTCGCCTGGCGCATGAACGCGGCCTGGAAGTTCAATTCGAGCTCGGCAAAAAACACACCGGAGAATTCAGCGAAAGCGTGGTGGACTCGCTGATCATGCAGGGCCGCCACTGGCTCGATGCGGGCGCCAAACAACTGGTTGTGGAAGCCCGAGAGAGTGCACGCGGTGTGGGTTTGTTTGATGACGACGGGAATTTTAACGGAGCCTTCGCGGACAGGTTTGCTAAGAGCTTCGGCCTCGACACGGTAATGTTCGAAGCTCCGAACAAGCCAAGCCAGTTTGCCTTACTCGACCACTTTGGCCGTGAGGTACACCTTTGCAATGTCCGGTTGGAGGAATTCCTGCGGGTCGAGATCTACAGACGGGGGCTCCATTCGGATGCATTCGAGAAGCCTCACTTGCGACCCATGAGAACTCAGCAGACCTCGATTGTGGGAGAAAACCATGCCAGCTAAAATCCAAATTGACTATTTTCCTGCTCACCGGAGCTGCGAATCCACTCACGCGGTGGTGGCCATCGATGTGATCCGTGCTACGACCACGGCCATCACCGCCGTCTCCCAGGGACGACGCTGCTTCCCGGTCACGTCGGTCCAAGCCGCGCATGAACTCGCGGCCAAGCTCGAAGAGCCCCTGCTGATAGGAGAGCTTGGCGGGGAAAAACCCCCCTCTTTCGATATGAATAACAGCCCTGCAGTCTTGGCCGAGCGAACCGATACGCATCGGCCTGTCATTCTCCTTTCCTCTTCGGGCACGCAACTTCTTGACTCTCTGCGCATGCACAATCCTGTTTACATCGCCTGCTTTCGCAATTTTGCAGCCGTCGCCAGCGAACTGAAGAATACCTATCTCGATGTCACTCTGTTAGGAGCCGGCACGCAGGGAGAATTCCGGGAAGAAGATCAGATGTGCTGTGCCTGGATCGCGGATGAACTCACGCGAACCGGTTACCAGCTCGCGAACCGGAGTACAGCGGAGCTCGTTCTCAAGTGGCGCAATACTAAGCCCGATGGTTGTCTGGTTGGCAAGAGCGCGCAGTTTCTGACTCGGACCCACCAGCTGCGAGATCTCGAGTTTATTCTGTCGAATGTTAACGACCTTAACCTCGTGTGCCGGTACTCCGACGGTGAAATCTCAGCAGTGCGGTCGCACCGTCTGCCAGTACCTGTCTTACCCGCCTAAAGTGAACCAACCGCGATTTCGCCGGGCGGGCGGTTTCATGCAAACGGCGAAGCCGCCTCCAGCAGCGAGCTGTTCGATTTCGATGATGAAGCGCGTCTCCTCTGCTGCATTTGAAGTCCTGAGCCGGCTCCGATCCGAGCAGGCGATGGTATGCAGCAACCCCAGAACCATTGCTGTCGTTCCTATGCTCTTGACTCGCAATCGTCGGGAAGGAGAGTGGTCTTATGGTTTCGCACGCCCGACCCAAGATAGACTCCGACGCCCTGCTCACTAGTGAAAAGCTGCGTTCTACGTTTCCGGGTCTCCGACCAATACCGCTGCTCACGTTTCCTTCCCGGGCCCACGGGCCCCTGGGAATAACGCGCAGTCTTGGCCGCCTCGGCGTGCCCGTCTACAACGCCGATTTCGACGCATTTGCCCCTTCATTTTTCTCCGCGTACAGTCAAGGCAAGTTTCGCCTCCGCTGCAGCTACGATGCCCCGCTGAAACTGGCCCAAGCCTTGCTGGCGTGTGCTCACACCATCGGTCAACGCTGCATTCTGATACCAACCAACGACGATGCCACCCTGTTTGTCGCTGAGCAAGCCGCCTCGCTGCGAGAATCCTTCATTTTTCCGGAGCGCTCCCCTGCACTGGTGCGCTCGCTTTGCAGCAAGAAATTGATGTACTTCCTTGCCCGAAAGCACCAAGTCCCAACTCCTGAAACCTCTTTTCCACAGTGCCGGAGAGATGTGATCGAGTTCATGGAACGGGCAACTTTTCCGATTATGCTTAAGGCTATTGACGGCTCGCGACTCTCCCAACGAACCGGAAGGAAGATGTTCATTGTCAGAACCAAGAGCGAACTGCTTGAAACTTATGATCGAGCTGAGGATCCCACCGCTCCCAATCTCATGCTTCAGGAATACATTCCGGGAGGCGACGACGTCGTCTGGATGTTCAACGGGTACTTCGATCACGATTCTCAGTGTTTACTAGGCTTCACTGGCAAGAAGATCCGCCAGTGCCCTGTCCACACCGGCGCCACCAGCCTCGGGATTTGTCTAGAAAACCAAGCCGTTGACCAGCTCACCAGACGTTTCATGCGCGAAATCGGCTACAGAGGAATCCTCGACATTGGCTACCGTTTCGACGCGAGAGACGGTTTGTACAAGGTCCTGGACATCAATCCGCGCATCGGAGCAACCTTCCGATTGTTCGTCGGCGAACACGAAATGGATGTCGCACGGGCCCTGTATTACGATCTCACGGGTCGCTCGGTTCATCCTGACTATGCTCGCGACGGCCGCAAGTGGGTCGCCGAAGACCTCGACTTAGTCTCGACGGTTTGTTATCTGCGCGAACGAAGCCTCACCTTGAAGCAATGGTGGTCGTCTTGGTCTGGAATTGAAGAATGCGCGTATCTTGCCGCCGATGACGTTTTTCCAATCCTCCCTCTGTGCCTGGACCGTGCGGCGGAACTCTGTAGACGTATTTACGGGCGCTTCGGGCAGGCTCTGGTGGCAACACTCCGCGCGAATCGTTCAGTAGCCCGCTGGCTGCTGCGAACCAATTCCCCCAAACGTCCCCGCGCGGCCAAGTAGATACACGCTGAATAGACCACGGGCCAGAGGGATTCTAAGCCTGCGGCGGCAGCAAAGAACCGAAAGGATGAGTCCGTTAACGACAATGCTAAGAGAGCGTAGAGTGCACCGAGGTTTCGCGACGGCCCTCGCTCGAGCGGTCTGCGTTGCAGCCGCTGCAGTCGCTTTTTGGACCTGGTTGGCCGGGGCCGCCCTCGCGCAGCATCGTAATGAGGATAGGGCGCCTTTTCGAGACGGCGTGGTGTTGCTGAGATTCAATCACAATATACCCACGGCCAGGCAGAACGCGATTCTCCAGGCCATCGGTGCCAGTGAGATAAAGACACTCGGTGTCGGCGTTCATCTGCTGAAAGTCAAACCAGGTCATGTTTTGTCCGCCATTCACCTGCTCAAGGCGCGTCACGAAATCCAATACGCCGAACCGGATTACTTGCAGGAGCTCGATGCCGCGACGCTGCCGAATGATACTTACATCGGAATCCAATGGGCTGCACAAAACACGGGCCAAACCGTGAATGGGTTCAGTGGTACTCCAGGCGCAGACGAGCGGACGGCAGCGGCCTGGGGTATCAGCACTGGTACAAATTCGGTTGTGGTGGCTACCCTCGATACCGGAATCCAGTATTCCCACCCAGACCTGCTTACAAATATCTGGAACAATCCTGGCGGTATCAACGGCTGTCCCGCAGGCACGCACGGCTATAACGTTCTGACCAACACCTGCGATCCCATGGACGACGATACTGCCTACGACGGACACGGCTCACATGTCGGCGGAATATTGGGCGCCGTTACCAATAACGCCGCTGGCGTCTCCGGAGTCAATTGGACGACCAGCATCATGGCTGTGAAGTGGGTTGACTCAAACGGCGGCACGCAGGGAGCTACAAGCGACTTGATCACAGGGATGGATTGGATTGTCCGCGCGAAGCAGGCCGGCGTGAACGTCAGAGTGGTCAACGACTCGACGACCTGGCCCGGCACAGCATTTTCCCAGGCGCTGTCGGATGAAATTGACTTATTGGGCGCCAATGACATTCTCTTTGTGACGGCAGCCGGAAACACCTCCGAGGACAATGACACGACACCTCGCTATCCCTGTTCCTACAACAGGCCGAACATGATCTGCGTTGCAGCGACAGATCAGAACGACAACTTGGCTAGCTTCTCTAATTATGGTTTAACTACGGTCCATCTGGGCGCTCCGGGAGTCAATATCATCTCAACGCTGCGTTCGAGCAACTACGGTTTCATCGACGGCACTTCTATGGCGTCGCCACAGGTGGCCGGGACGGCCGCTTTGATTTTGTCGCTCGGCGATCAAACCGTCGGCAACTTGCGCTCCATGATTCTGAACAACGTCGATCCTTTGCCATCGTTGTCGGGCGCAGTGGCTACCGGCGGACGGCTAAACGTCTGTAAGGCTGTGCCGGGTTGCCAGAATGCAGTCCCTGCGACGCCAGCAGGCCTCGCGGCTCCGGTGATCACCGGGCTTACGCGCTTTGGTGCGATCGTCGGCGCGTCCACAGGACTCTGGTCCGGCGTGCCCACTAGCTTCAACTATCAGTGGTACCGGTGCGACAATACTGGTTCGAATTGCTCACCGATCACCGGCGCCACGTCGCAAAGCTACGCCGTACTCGCTGCGGCTGACACGGGAGCAACGCTGGCTGTTGCTGTTACTGCGTCCAACTCGCTAGGTTCCGCCTCCGGCCAATCCGCCCCCAGCAGCGCTGTTGCCAGTGCATCATCTCCCTTTGCCATTACTTCCACCATCTCGGATGGTGCGACCCTCGCGGGCTCGGTACAGTGGCAAGCTACGCCCGCTCAGGCCGTCAACTTCATCCAGTTCTATGTCGATGGCGTGCTGAGTCAGACTCAGGCTTCGTCACCGTATATTTACAACGCTGGCACGACCGGTTTGTTCGATTCCACCACTCTTTCTAACGGCACGCACGTTCTCGGCGTCGAAGCGCTCTCGACGGACAACCGCACTTACGGCTTTTCAGGCGTATCGGTCACAGTGGCAAACTTGCCGCGTGACACTGCGCTGCCTGTTATCTCCGGAAGCGCCGTGCAGGGTCAGACCCTATCCGCCTCCAACGGCTCCTGGACGAACAGTCCGACGAGTTACGCCTATCAATGGAGCACCTGTGACGTCAATGGCGCGAATTGTTCGCTTCTATCCGGAGCGACCACCAACTCACTTGTTCTGATCCCTGCCGACGTCGGCTCCACGATTCGGATCTCGGTGACTGCAAGCAATTCTTCGGGTTCGGGCGCAGCCACGTCTTTACAAACCGCAGTCGTTGCAAGCCGGCTTTCGATCACAACTGGTTCGCTGCCAAATGGCTCTCAGAATGTCGCCTACAGCACAACACTTGCGGCTTCGGGTGGCACGCCCTCCTATGTGTGGTCTATTGCGTCCGGAAGTTTGCCGACAGGTCTGAGCCTCGCGGCGAACACCGGGGTCATCTCCGGCACACCGGCGGGGGCGGGAACAAGCAATTTCACCGTACAGGTGAAAGACCTAAATTCACAAACCGCGACGATGACATTCAGCATCGCTATCGCCGGCAGCGGGGGCGGCGGTTCTGCTTTGGTTCAATCAAATGCCATGGAAGGGAGCGGTCTAACGTCGCTTTCCGTGCCCTTTCGGTCCAACAATACGGCGAGTAACTTGATCATCGCCTTCGTGCGCATGTCCACCGCCTCGCAAACAGTCACCGTTAGCGACACTGCCCTTAACACGTATGCCGACGCGGTCGCCCAGGCGCAAACCACCGATGGACACCAAATCCATATCTTTTATGCCAAAAACATTCACAGCGGCGCCAACACCGTGACCGCGTCCTATTCGGGGACCAACAACCATCCGTGGTTGGCGATCTATGAGTACAGCGGATTGAGCACGACGAATCCGCTCGATCAAACGGCCAAAGGGCAGGGGAGTGGAACGGCGGTGAGCACGGGCGCAACTCCCACCACCTCCAGCGCCAACGAGTTGGTTTTCGCGGGAGCCGGCTTCGTCAACAACTATTCGGGAACAGTAGCTGCCGGGCCGACGTATGCGTTACAGCTGCAGGATGTAGGGATTTCCCGTGCCGCCAACGAAGCCGCCTTCACAGTCTCGCAAGCCTCAGTCACTGGCTCCTTCACGCTCAGTTCCAGTACAAATTGGAGCGCTGTAGTGGCCACGTTTTCGACTACGGCAATGACGGGCCCTCCGCCTTCGATCACGACCGCTTCGCTGCCCAACGGCACGCAGAACATTGCCTACAACGCGACACTCGCGGCCGCGGGCGGAACAACCCCTTACACGTGGTCCATCACGGTGGGGAGCCTGCCCGCTGGATTGACATTGGCGTCGAGCACCGGCGTGATCTCGGGAACGCCAACCGGCACCGGAACA